>Ga0265328_10001093_pt1 | contig 12445 bp, 14 predicted proteins | sample 41624metaG_FD_202086 | JGI IMG/M metagenome (GOLD analysis project Ga0265328, IMG submission 202086) | Rhizosphere microbial communities from Carex aquatilis grown in University of Washington, Seatle, WA, United States - 4-16-24 metaG | ecosystem: Host-associated > Plants > Roots > Rhizosphere...
GATGAGCCTGCCGCTGACTTTGGCCGTCCTCGACGGCATGGTCGTCACCGTCGGCGGCCAGACGCTGGTCATCCCGCTGACCGCGATCATCGAGACGCTTCAACCCAAGAAGGAGAGCGTGCACGAGCTCGGCAGCGGTGCGCGCGTCATCGCCACGCGCAATACTTTCACGCCGCTGATCGATGTCGGCGCCGTGCTGCTGTATCGCGACGAGCCGATCGAGCCGACGTCCCAGGTCGCGCTTCTCGTCGAGTCGGAGAGCGGAGCGAAATGCGCGCTGCTCGTCGATGCGATCCAGGGCCAGCGTCAGGTCGTGATCAAGAGCCTCGAGACCAATTACGGTCATGTGCATGGCATAGCGGCGGCGACGATATTGGGCGACGGCCGCGTCGCTCTGATCCTCGACGTCGACGCGATCGTCGCGCGACCGCGCGCCGACATGATCGTCGCCGAAATGCCTGCGGCGGCCGAATAGACCGCTCTGCCGCCGTCACCTCAGTCCCTGCCTCGCGAGAGGCGCCGAGACGAACAGAACTGCAAGCAGCCGCATGAAAAACCGTCACGTCGCCACCGCTCCGCTCGTCCCTGGAGAATTCCTGCTGACACAGGATGATTTCAGGCGGATCGCCTCGATCCTGCATGAGGACGCCGGAATCTATCTCCCCGACTCGAAAGCCACGCTCGTCTATTCACGCTTGGCCAAGCGGCTGCGCAGCCTCGGGCTCGAGAACTTCCGCGACTATTGCGGGTTCGTCGTCAGCGAGGACGGAGTCGACGAGCGCCAGAAGATGATGGCGGCGCTCACCACCAATGTGACACGCTTCTTCCGCGAGCCGCATCACTTCAAACATCTCGAGGAGAATGTCCTCGCCAAGCGGGCGAGCGCGGTGCGCAAGGGCGCGCGCCTGCGAATTTGGTCGGCCGCCTGCTCCAATGGGCAGGAGCCCTATTCGATCGCCATGTCGATCCTCTCCGTCATACCGGATGCGGCGGAGCTCGACGTCAAGGTTCTGGCCACGGACATCGATCCCAACATGGTCGCCGCCGGCTCCAACGGCGTCTATGGCCGCGACGTCATAGAGGCGGTGCCGTCGCATCTGCGCAGCCGCTGGTTCACGCCGCTCGGCGGCGGACGCGACGAATGGGGCGTGACGGAGGAGCTCGCTTCGCTCGTCTCCTTCCGAGAGCTCAATCTCATCGGACATTGGCCGATGACCGGCCGCTTCGATGCGATTTTCTGTCGGAACGTGGTCATCTATTTCGAAGAGAAGACGCAAGAGAACATCTGGAGTCGCTTCGCTCCCCTCCTCAATCCGGAGGGGCGTCTCTACATCGGCCATTCCGAACGCGTGTCCGGCGCGGCCGCATCCTCCTTCGAGTCTGACGGCGTCACCACCTATCGTCTCCGGTCCAGAGGAATTTCGTAAAATGGCTGTTCGTGTGCTGATCGTCGACGATTCCGCCACTATGCGAGGACTCATCGCAGCGACGCTCTGTCGGGATCCCGCCATCTCCGTCGTCGGCGAGGCCGCCGATCCGCTCGAGGCGCGGGAGGCCATCAAGACCCTCGACCCGGACGTCGTGACGCTCGATGTGGAAATGCCCAACATGAACGGCCTCGAATTCCTCGAGAAGATCATGCGATTGCGTCCGACGCGCGTGATCATGGTCTCGACGATGACCGAAAGAGGGGCGACGACGACGATCAAGGCGCTGGAGATCGGCGCCTTCGATTGCGTCGCCAAGCCCTCGGCCAAGGATCCGCGCTCTTTCGACGAACTGCCGGCGAAGATCAAGGCGATCGCGGCCGCGCCGATGAGCGGACTGGAGCCGCGCCGCCAGGAACCGCGCCGCCAGGATCCGCACCGCCAGGATCCGGGTTCCGCCGGCGCCTTGCGGAAAGAGCCGCAGACTGCATCTTCCCGCTATTCCCCGGACGGGCGTCTCGTCGCGATCGGCTCTTCCACTGGCGGCGTCGAAGCGCTGCTCACGATTTTGTCGCAGTTCCCCGAAAATTGTCCGCCGACCATCGTCACCCAGCATATGCCGCCGGTGTTCACGGCGAGCTTCGCCGCGCGCCTCGATCGCCTGTGCAAGCCGCAGGTCGCCGAAGCCGTGGATGGCGCTCAGATCCTGCCCGGCCGCGTCTATCTCGCTCCCGGCGGCAACGCCCATCTCGAAGTCGTGAAACATGCCGGCGGCTATCGCTGCCGCCTCACCAATGCGGACGCGGTGAACGGACATCGTCCGTCGGTGGACGTTCTGTTCAATTCCGTCGCGCAGAGCGCCGGGCGCAATTCGCTAGGAGTGATCCTCACCGGCATGGGCCGCGACGGCGCCGCCGGGCTGCTCGCGATGCGCAAGATCGGCGCGGAGACCATCGGCCAAGACGAGGCGAGCTCGCTCGTCTATGGCATGCCGAAGGCGGCCTTCGAGACCGGCGGCGTCGGCAAGCAACTCACGCTGCAGCGGATCGCCGCTCATATCCTCACTTCGACGAACCAGTAAAAGTACGGGGGAATCCATGTCCATCACCGCCCAGTTGAGAGTCTTGATCGTGGACGACACGAGCACGAGCCGCATGCTCATTCGCGACGGCCTCGAGGAACTCGGCGTGCGCAACATCTTCTTCGCCGGCGACGGCGAGCAGGCCCTGCAATTCATGATGGCCACTCCCGCGCATCTCGTCATCTCCGACTTCAACATGCCCAAGCTCGACGGGCTCGGCCTTCTGAAGGCGATCCGCAACTATAATCCGACGAAGAAAGTGCCGTTCATCATGCTCACGGGACGCGCCGACAAGACGCTGCTCGAGAATGCGGTGAAGCTCGGCGTCAACAATTTCCTCACCAAGCCCTTCACCGTTCCGGCCCTGAAAAAAGCGCTCGAAGCGATCATCGGCAAACTCGCGTGACGCAAATGAACGCTGGCATGAAGCGAATCCACATCATCCAAGGTGAATATCGGGTGGTCGACGATCCATACACCGTCCTCGCGACGATTCTCGGATCCTGCGTCGCCGCCTGCCTCAGGGACGCCGGCGCCGGCGTCGGAGGAATGAATCATTTTCTGCTGCCCGGCGACTTCGCCTCGTCGCGCAACGGAGAGGCCGAACGCTACGGCGTCCATCTCATGGAGCTGCTCGTCAACGGCCTGCTGAAGAAAGGCGCGCGGCGCGATCGTCTCGAAGGGAAGCTGTTCGGCGGCGCGCGCATGATGGAAGGCCTATCCGACATCGGCGCGAGAAACGCCGAATTCGCAAAGCGCTTCCTCGAGAACGAGGGCATCCGCCTCGTCGCCGAGAATCTCGGCGGCGACAGGGGACGACGCGTCGAATACGAGCCGGTGTCCGGGCGCGCGCGACAGAGCCTTCTTTCCGGCCCGACGCCGAACGCCGCGCCGCCGCCGATCGTCATGCCGAAACTGCCGGCCGCCGGTTCACTGGAGCTGTTCTGATGACAGAGCCGAAGACGAGCTCGCCCTGCGGCGCGAAAGAGCGATCCGAACCGCTGGCCGAGATCCTCTCGCGGCTGGCGATGGAGCTGCGCAACACGGCCAAGGAGACCGATCGTCTCCATTGTCTCGTCGACGGCGTCGAATGGAGCAATGTGAAGGAAAAGCAAGAGCTCATCCACTCGGCGCAGGCGATCGACGCGATCGAGCAGACGCTCTCGGGCCTATCGGATTTCGTCGCGGCGCTCGCGGCGCTCGCGCCCGCCGATTGGGAAATCTCCGGCGGAACGGCGTCGCGCAGCGTCAAGCTCGCCGAGCTCGCCGCGCGCCTCGGCGACCATGAGGACGACGGGCGAACGGATCATCCGGCCGGCGAGTTCGAATTCTTCTGAGCGCAAGCGCTTTCCGCTCGAACGGAATCGTTCGAGCGATCAGAATTCGCTTCACCAAAGAATCGAGAGCGGTTTCCGATCCAAGCAGATCGGAAACCGCTAGAGCGCGCTCACTCCTCGTCGGCCAGCAGATCGCGCAGCTTGCGGCTTCTCGCCCATTGGGCGACATCCTCGGCGACGTCCTTGAACGCGCCGACATCGGCGGGCTCGCGCGCGCGCTCGGCCGCCGTCTCCATCAAGCCGGCGGCGACAGAGAGAAGAACGGTCGCGGCCGCGCGCAGAAAGGTCGCGGCGTCCCCCTTGCCGTCCTCCACCTCGGCCAGCACGCGGTTGACGACGCCGCGCAGCTCGTAATCGAGCGCTTCCAACTCATGACGCAGGAGCGGCGCGGAGTCGCGGCATTCGGCGATGGAAAAGGGTCCGAGCCGGCCCGACGGGGCCGCCTCCTCGTCGCCGTCGCGTGAAGACGGTTGATCGAAACGCGTCACGGCGACCTCCAATCGCTGACCGGCGAGAGCCGCTCGTTTCGAGCCCTACATGAAGGCCCCAGTGGAATCAATCTACGGGACAACCCGTCATTGTGGTTGCCCGGCCGGCTCGCCCCGCGGCGCGTCACCTGAAGTCGGGCCCGCATCGCAGCATGTCCATCTGCGCATTGACGGCGTGCAGCTCGCCTTTGAGCCGCGCGACCTCCGGCTCGCGGTCGCCTTCGAACAGCGTACCCATCGGCGTCGGGGCGCCGAGGGTGCGCGTGCGATCGTCGGCCGCGATCTGATCCTGCGCGGAGCCGGCGAAGATCAGCGCCTGCGAGATACGGGCGCGCCGCGCCACGAGCTGCGGGCAATCGGCGCCGGCAAAGAGCGCCGGATCGACCGGAGCCGGCTCTATGTCCCACGCCGTCTTGGCGCAGGCCGAAAGGCCGAGCGCGGCGGCGGCCGCCCATCCCGCGACGCACAGCCGGCGCGCGCGCATGGCGGCGTTCGTCTGCGGACTCGCGGCGCGCGCCGGAACGAGGGTCGTGAATTGTTTCGCCTGACTCATAGCTCTCGATATCATGTGTGCGGCCGTTCAGAAGTCCGTCCAGACTCTGCTGCGACGATCGCTCGCGCCGAGGCGCCGATCGAGCGCTCCGACGCGCCGCGGCTCGACGACGTCGCCGCCGGACGCCACCAGGCGCGGCCCGGCCGCCAATGACTTCGCGACCTCGAAATTCCGGGCGATGCGGAAGCGCGAGATCAATTCGATCAGCTTTTTCGTCTTCTCGCTCAGGCCGTGGCTGACGGCGGTGGTCTCTTCCGCCATGGCGGCGTTCTGCTGCGTGATCAAATCCATCTGGCCGACGGTGCCGTTCACCTCGTTCAGCGCCGCCGCCTGCTGGCGCGCCCGATCGGCGATCTCCGCCACCACTCCATTGACGCGCCCGATCTCCTCGACGATGTGCGAAAGCGCTTCGCCCGTGTCGCCGACGAGCGAAACGCCGCGGCCGATCTGAGCGTTGGACACGGAGATCAATGTGTCGATCTCCTTGGCGGCCTTGGCGCTGCGGCGCGCGAGGTCGCGGATCTCCGCCGCCACGACCGCGAAGCCGCGCCCGGCCTCGCCGGCGCGCGCCGCTTCGACGCCCGCATTCAGCGCCAGCAGATTGGTCTGCGTCGCGATCGAGTCGATGACGCCGATGATCTGCGAAATCTTCTTCGACGATTGCTCTATGTCGCCCATGGCGCCGATCGCCTGTCGCACGATGCCGCCGTTCGCCTCCGCCTCCGAGCTCATATTGGAGACGATCTGCCGCGCATTCTCGGCGTCCTCCGCCGTCTGCGTGACGGTCTCGGTGATCTGCGCGAGCGCGGCGGCGGTCTCCTCGAGATTGGCGGCCTGGCTCTCCGTGCGCCGCGACAGATCGTCGGCCGCGGCGACGGTCTCGTGCATGCCGGCCCCCAAGAGCTTGGTGCTCTCCGCCATTTCGCCGATCGCCTCGGACAATTGTCCGACCGCGGTGTTGAAGTCGATCTGCAGCCGGCGATAGGATCCGGGAACCTCGTCGGTCAGCCGATAGGTCAAATCCTTTTCGGCGATCTTGGCCAGCCCGTCGCCGAGTAGCTGGACGATGCGCGCCTGCGCGGCATTGGCTTCGGCGATCAGGCTCTCGTCGGCGCGGTGATCGAGAATGACCTGCCGAAGATTGACGAAAGCCTCGGCGAGGCGCCGCACGCTCTCGGAACATTCGTCGATCTCGAGCCGATAGGTGGTGTCGCCGTCTGCGAGCCGGCGGATCGCCTCGGTCACGGCGGCGAGGGGCGTGACCATTCGCGTGCGCACGGTGACAGCGCCCAGGATGCAGAGAAGGGCGATGAGCGCGGGGCCGACGAAGAGAGTCGCCAATCTGGGGTCGCGCGCGGCCTCCCAGCCGCTCGCCGCGGCGAAGAGGCGCCAGCTCACGAAGGCCTGCGCGAATGCGATCGCGGCGATGACGGACAGCAACATCGCCGACCGCACGCGCAATCCCGTCGGAACAATGTCGCGCAAGCTATTCACCATCGAATCTCCCGGCCACCCGAAACGAATGGTCGACTGCGACGGCTTCGGACCGACGAAAATCCGCCGGCTCGATGACGCCGTGTCGAGAGCGCGACGGATCGACGCCTTGCCCGGGACGATGTCCAAATCGACCGGAATCCTGAACCGCCGCGAGACAGTAATGGCCCAGTCGCCGTTAAGTTAAGGTTAATAAAAACCTACTTGTCGCTCGCGGTCAGCGCGGCGGAAGCGGCGCTCGTCTGAGCCAGCGCTTTTTCGATCTCGGGAAGCAGCGTCTCGTCCAGCGCCTGGCGGGTGAGAGGCCCGACGAATTTATAGGCGATGGCGCCGTCGCCGCGAATAATGAAAGTTTCCGGCACGCCATAGACGCCGAAGTCGATCGCCACGCGACCGGCGAGATCGACGCCGATCGCGGCATAGGGATTGCCGACTTCTTCGAGGAAGCGCCGCGCATTGGCGGGCTCGTCCTTATAGGCGAGGCCGGCGAGCGTGACGCCCTTTTTCGCGAGCGCGGGATCCTTGGCGAGCGCCAGCAATTGCCCATGCTCCGCGCGGCAGGGCGCGCACCAGGAGGCGAAGACGTTCACGACGCTCACATGGCCCTTGCGCAGATCGTCGCCGGCGAGGCCGCCGACGCCATCCAGCCCCTGCAGAGCGGGAAGCGCAAAGGTCGGCGCCTGCTTGCCGATGAGCGCGGAGGGCAGCCGCGAGGCGTCGCCCGCGAAGAGGCGCGCGAAGAACAGAATGGCGAGAGCCGCGAATATGGCCAGCGGCAGAAAAAGCGCCAGCCGGCTCCGCGGCGCGGGCGTTTCTTCCATGCTCATAGCGTCTCCTCGCGATCCCCTGCGCCATTCTTCTCGAGACGCGCCAGCTCGCCGCCGAGACGTCGATGCTCGAGCAGAATGCGAATGAGCAGGACGAGAATGGTCGCGGCCGTCACGCCATAGGCCAGCACGATGTAGCCCCAATGTTCGTCGGTCACTGCGCCGGCTCCAGCAATTGCCCCGAGGCGCCGCCGTCTTCGCCCGCGGCGGCGACCTGCAGCGCCAGCCGCGCGACGCGGCGACGCAGAATTTCATTGCGGATCGCCATCAGATGCAGGGCGAGGAACAAAGCCGTCGCGCCCAGCGCCATGATCAGCAGCGGCCACAGCATGGAGGCGGCGATCGTCGGGCCGCCGGCGCGAAACACAGACGCCGGCTGATGCAGCGTGTTCCACCAATCGACGGAATATTTGATGATCGGAATATCGACGAAGCCGACCAGCGTCATGATCGCCGCTATGCGCGCGCCGCGTGGGCTGTCCTCCATCGTCTGACGCAGAGCGATCAGTCCGAGATAGAGCAGGAAGAGAATCAGCATGGAGGTGAGACGCGCGTCCCACACCCAGAAGGTTCCCCACATGGGCTTGCCCCAGAGCGAGCCGGTCACGAGACAGATGAAGGTGAAGGCGGCGCCGAGCGTCGCTGCGGTCTTCTGCGCGGCGTCGGCCAGCGGATGCCGCCACACCAGCACGCCGAGCGAGGCGGAGGTCATCGTCACATAGGCGAACATGGCGAGCCACGCCGCCGGAACGTGGATATACATGATCTTCACCGTCTCGCCCTGCTGATAATCGGCGGGCGCGACGAAGAAGACGAGATAGAGGCCGAGGCCGATGAGCAGCGCGCTCGCGGCCCCCAACCAGGGCAGGACGCGCCGCGTCAGCCGCAGGAACACGGCGGGATTGGCTAAGGACGAAAACGCGATCATGACGGCCCGCGGAACGAGACGGCGCCGAGCGGCGGAGGGCTCTCACGCCCTCCCCGCCGGCGTCGCGATCAGTTGGAGACCTTGGACTTCGACGGCTCCGAAGACTTGGACTGCTCGGCCGTGCTCTGCGGCTTGAACTTTCCGTGCAGGATCTCGACCGCCGCGGTGAGCTGCTTGTCCTTCTTCGGGTCCGGCGGCACATAGGCCTGCGAGCCGCTCTTCTCGTCCTCGCCATTCTTGAGATGGCCCTTCAGCGAGGCCTCGCCCTTGGTGTCGTCCTTGCCCTTGAGCTCGTCCGGCACCTCCTGCAGCAGCGTGATGTCCGGGTCGATACCCTTGGCCTGGATCGAGCGGCCCGACGGCGTGTAGTAGCGCGCCGTGGTCAGGCGCAGCGCGCCATTATTGCCGCCGAGCGGGATGATCGTCTGCACCGAGCCCTTGCCGAAGGAACGCGTGCCAAGGATCGTCGCGCGCTTATGGTCCTGCAGCGCGCCGGCGACGATCTCCGACGCCGAGGCGGAGCCGCCATTGATCAGCACCACGACCGGCTTGCCGCGCGAAATATCGCCCGCCGCCCGCGCATTATAGCGCTGCGTCTCGTCGGCGGTGCGGCCGCGCGTCGAGACGATCTCGCCATGGTCGACGAAGCTGTTGACCACCTGGATCGACTGGTCGAGCAGGCCGCCGGGATTGTTGCGCAGATCGACGATATAGCCCTTGAGCTTGTCGCCGGGCATCTCCTGCTGGAACTTCTGGATCGCCGTGCGCAGCCCGTCCGAGGTCTCCTCGTTGAACTGGGAGATTCGGATATAGCCGATATCCTCGTCTTCCTTGTGCGAGCGCACCGACTTGATGTGGATCTCGGCCCGCACCAGCTTGACCTCGATCTTCTCCTTGTCCTTGCCGCGCAGCAGGGTGAGCTTCACCGACGTATTGATCTGGCCGCGCATCTTGTCGACGGCCTGATTGAGGGTGAGACCCTGCACATTGTCGTCGTCGATGGCGAAGATCAGGTCGCCGGACATCACGCCGGCTTTCGACGCGGGCGTGTCGTCGATCGGCGTCACCACTTTGACGAGCCCGTCCTCCTGCGTGACCTCTATGCCGAGGCCGCCGAACTTGCCCTCGGTCTGGGTCCGCATGTCCTTGAAGCCCTTGGCGTCGAGGTAGCTCGAATGCGGATCGAGCGAGGTGAGCATGCCGTTGATCGCCGATTCGACGAGCTTCTGCTCGTCCGGCCGCTCGACATAGTCGGCGCGCACCTTGTCGAACACGTCGCCGAACAGGCTCAGATTCTTATAGGTGTCGGCGGCGGCGGCGAAGGCCGGGGAGCCGATCAATACGCGCGCATGCTGTCCGAGCGTGGCGCATCCCGCCCCGATGACGATTCCCGTTATGATCAATGAGGCCTTGCGCATCATCCGCCAACCTTCTGAAGTTCCGGCTTCGCCCACCATGGGCCCGGATCGATGGACGTTCCGTCCTTGCGAAACTCTACATAGAGAATGGGCTGTTTCGCGCCGATAGCAATGGCCGCCGCAGTCCTGACGGCGCCGCCGCCCATGTTCGCCACCGGCTCGCCGGCGAGGACGAATTGTCCGACGACGACGGAGATCTGGTCCATTCCGGCCAAGGTCACATAATAACCGCCCCCGGCGTTGATGATCAAGAGTTGACCGTATGTCCGGTATCTGCCGGCAAATACGACCCATCCGTCGCAGGGCGCGGCCACGACCGCGCTTTCCCGCGCCGCGATCGACACGCCTTTCTCGGTCGCGCCCGAGCCGTCCGAGGAGCCGAAGCGCTTGACGATCGCGCCCGCCGCGGGCAGCGCCAATCGACCTTTCAGATCGGCGAAGGCGACAGCTGGAGCGAGACGGGCGGGATCCTTGAACGGGGCCGCCAGCGCCTTGGCCCGGCTCTCCTGCGACATTGCGGCGTCCGCCGCGGCGCGCTCGGCGTCGGCCCGCAGCGCCGCTTCGGCCGCGCGCCGCGCCCCCTCGACCTCGCTCTCCATGCGGGCGATCAGCTCTTTCAAAGAGGTCGCCTTGGCCGCGAGCGAACGGGCCCGCTCCGCCTCGAAATCCAGCGCGCTCTGCGCCAGCATCAGGGCTTTCTGCCGCGTCTCGACGAGCGCGGCGAGACGCACGCGCTCCTCCTTCAAATGCTCGAGCTCGGCGATGAGGCTCGTCTTCTCCGCCTCTATGCGGCCGCGCAGGGCGACGAGCTCGGAGAGATCGGTCTTGAGCGTCTCCACTTCGGCGCGCATCTGCGGCAGCACGGAGCCGAGCAGCATGGCGGCGCGAATGCTCTCCAGAATATCCTCGGGCTTGGCCAGCAGCGCCGGCGGCGGCTTGCGCCCCATGCGCTGCAGCACGAGCAGAACCTCGCCGATCAGCGCGCGGCGGCCGGCGAGCGACTTGACCAGCGCCTGCTCGCTCTGCACCGAAGCGTCGAGCCGCGCGCCGACCTCGTCGGCCCGCTTCTCCAGCACGCCGACGCGCTGGACCGCGTCGACGAGCGCCGAATTGAATTTCGCCCTGTCGGCGCGCAGCGACTCGATCTCCGCCTCGATCTTGCGGCGGCTCTCGGTCGAGACGTTCATCGTGTCCTCGAGGCCGCGCAGCTCCGAGCGTTTTCCGGAAATGTCGGGATTGTCCTTCGCGCCCGGCGTCTCGACGATCGGCGTCGGCCTGAGCGTCATCGGCGCGATGGCGCCGCGCAGGCTTTCCGCGCGCGCCGGCTCCGCGGTCGCCGCCAGAACGAGACACATCGCCGGCGTGAGGCAGATGGCCGCAGCCGCGCCGCGCCCCTCGCCGAACTCCCACCGCTCCGCTCTACGTCCCATCACACCCGCCGCTCGCCCCTCGCCTCCGAAGCGGCGTCGAACCCGCCTGCAACCCTTCGCGCCCGCCGCAAGCCGACGGGCGAATCTCGATCGCGGCAGTTTGGCTATTCAATAGCGTCCACAATACGGCGGAGGCGGCGCCTATCGCCGCGACGACAGCAGGAAATCGACGCCGCTCCCGCTCTCGCTCTCCGGCGCGTCCTTCGACACCGGCCGCCCGCTCTCGCCGGCGACCGCAAGGCGCCCACGCTCGACGCCCATGCGGCCGAGATAGTCGACGACGCGGGCGGCGCGGTCGCGCGCCAGCGTCCGCGCGGCGCGATCGCCACCCTCGGCGCGAACGCGCACATCGACCTCGGTCTGCGGGCAGCGCTCGAGCAGACCGATCGCCTTGTCGAGCGCGCCAGTGGAGGCCCGCCGCACTCCGGCGCCGTGTCGGGCGAATCGAACGGGCTCGCGGGCGAGCGCCGCGGTCAGAGCCTTCTGGCACGTCGGAACGTCGAGCTCGCCGCTCGCCGGAATAGCCCCGCCCTGATCCGGCCCGGACGTCGCCGGCGCGGAGGGCCGGCCCGACTCGGGCGTCGCGGCGGCGACGACGGATGGTCGCGCGAGTTCCGGCGCTATCGCCGCCGGCGTCGTCGGCGCCGGCTTCGCGCCAAACTCCTTCGGCTTGGCCGCAGGTCCAGAAGGCCCCGCTGGCTGGGCCGCTCCCGGCGGCTGGGCGTTCTGAGGGGCCTGGGCCTGACCGGCGGCGCCGCCATTCGGCGCGAGGCCGGATGCGGGCGGCGGCGGCCCCTCGCTCTCGCGAGTGGCGCGCCGTGCGGTCACGGCGTTCTCATAGGATTTGGCGGCGGAACCCGCGAGGCCGTCCACATCCGCTATGCGCCTGACGCCGGGAATATGCGCGATCTCCTCTTCCGCCGCGGCGCGATTGGCGGCGTCGCGCGGCAGCAGAATGTCGCGCCCGGCGACATCGAGATAAGCGGGATCGCCGCCGATCTTCTCGATCGCGCTCGCCGCCTTGCGCTTGAGATCCTGCTCCACCGAGCGGCCGGCGAGGAAGTCGGCGCCGAGCCAGATCAGCGCCAGCGGCAAAAGGCCGATCGCCCAGCCCTCATTGTCGCGCAGCAAATGCCGACCGATGAGCGCGCCGAGCGCCGCGCCGAGGAGAAACGCCGGAAACAACAGCAGCCCCGTCTCGAGCCAGAAGCCGGAGCGCCCCGGCAAGAGCCCGAGCATGGCGACCGGCAGACCCGCAGCGAAAGCGAGAGCGAACCAGACCAGCCAGCCGGCGACCGGCCCGCGCTCGGATCGCCTCGCAACCGAGAGCGCCGTCGCGAGCCCGACCGCGAAGGCCGAGACGCCCCAGGCCCAAAAATGCGTGAGGAGATAAGTCATGGCGCTCGAATGGTCCGGCCGGGGTGGCGAGATTGCGTCACGGGCCGATCTTTGGCAAGGCTCG
>Ga0265328_10001096_pt1 | contig 12428 bp, 9 predicted proteins | sample 41624metaG_FD_202086 | JGI IMG/M metagenome (GOLD analysis project Ga0265328, IMG submission 202086) | Rhizosphere microbial communities from Carex aquatilis grown in University of Washington, Seatle, WA, United States - 4-16-24 metaG | ecosystem: Host-associated > Plants > Roots > Rhizosphere >...
GAGCGCGACCGTCCTAATCATCGACGCCGCAGCGGGCACAGGCGTCATGAATAGCGAGTCCGCCGATCTCGAGGAAATCGAACCTTCAGCCTCGCCGTTCAGGCTTGGAACGCATTGGTCGAGCCAGATCCGGCGCTGCGAACGTCAATAAGTTCCATGGAAACCGGACCCTCTGGTGGTGTGCGACGAACGTCCCCTTATGGCGGCGCGACCGCCCCTTTCGGGAGGGCGAACGAGGAACTCTGACCCATTGCAGCCGCGTCCCACCCGCATGGCCGACGTCCGACCACGCCGAAAGCCAACATTCCCGGATCTTGCGTCGCTCCGGCGGCTGTCGGCTGATTACTAAAACGGCATATCTGCCTTAAGCATCGCCTTGTCGCCAATCGAGTCGCTATATATTATTGTGTTGTAACGGCTTGAGTTTATCTGCCGTTGCTTCCATAAGCTCGAGCGGCGAATCGCCACTCACAAACATTGGCGAGAAATGCCTGCTCAACGCGACGCGCGGTCGACGCGCAAATCTCCTTCCCTCCTCCAGCCGTCTATCGCCGCCATTCTCGTCTTCGCCTATCCGGCGGCCGCTCAGGAGGCGCTGCCGAGCATCGATATCGGCGCCTCGACCGACGGCGACCATGCACATGGTCCCGCGAGCGCTCCGCTGGCGCCGCAGCTCACCCGGCCGGATCTCCAGCCCGACAATGTGGCGAACGCCGCGCGCGTCGCCGCCAGCAGCCGCTCGCATACGCAGACATTCACGCGGCAGGACATAGTGGAGCTCAATCCGCAGGACGTGTTCGGCCTGCTGCGCAACGCCACCGGCGTCCTCGTCACCTATCAGGGCCGCAAATTCCCGAACAATCTGAAATTCCGCGGCGACAACAACTTCGGCTTCATTGTCGACGGCGCCTATGTGAGCGCGCAGACCGCGGGCCTGATGATGCAGTCGCTGCCCGTCTCGGCGCTCGATCAGGTCGACGTCGTGCGCGACGCTTCGGCGTTGACGCTCGGCCCGCTCGTCGATTTCGGCTCCTCCTCGGGCGCGCTCAACAGCGGTTTCGTCGTCGTGCGCACGCATACGCCGCAAGAGACCGAAATGGAGCTGCGCACCTCGGCGCAGACCTATGGCGGCGTGCTCGGCAGCGTCTATGGCGGCTATGTCTTCGGCAAGAAACCGGGCGAGATTCCCGCCTTTATCTCTGGCTTCGTCAAGAAGAGCTCCGACGATGGGCCGGCGAACCGCTCCAATTGGAACGACACCGTCGCCGGCCTGCTCAAAGGCGGCTTCACCGTCGGCCCGCTCGACACGAGCTTCACCCTGTTTCAGGCGAGTACGCGCTACGGCTTTCAGCAGGGAACCTTCGGGGAGCAAACGGCGAGCACGCTCGCGCAGAAATGGGGCTACTCGCCGATCGAATCGACATTCCTCTCCTGGAATTCGACGTTCCGCTGGGACGAGCACAATGTCAGCCTGCTGACGCTCGCCTATACGCGGACCCAGGACAGCAACACCCTCGCCTCCTTCACCAGTCCGACCGTGACGGTCGCCAATGAGCAGGGCTACACCGGCCAGATCAATGCGCGGCACAGCTTCACCTATGACGGCACGCTGGCGCAGCTCGGCTTGCAATATGTGGATTGGTCCAGCCCCAGCGGACAGACCAATTACGCCAATTATGCGCGCAAGGAGGACACGCTCAGCGGCTATGGCAATTTCGAGCAGAAGCTGTTCTCCGATCGCCTTATCTTCGACGGGAGCTTCCGGCTCGATGACCATTTCGATTATGTCGGAGTCGATACGGCCGGAACGACGAGATATTTCTACAATCGCGGCTTCCCGCTCGCGGTGAATTATGCGGGCGGCGCAACGGTGAAGCCGTTGCAAGGATGGGGGATCGGCGAGATGGGCGCGTCCCTCGGCGCCTATAATCCGCTCGAGGGCCTCGCGAACATCTCCTTCAGCGGCCGCTATTCGCACACCGAGCAGAGCGACATGTCCGCCATTATCGCGGAATCGAATGTCACTCTGCTGCCGGAGAAGCAGGACAAATACGAGGCGGGCGTCAAAATCCCGGTCTTCCGCTGGTTCACGCCGGAAGTGACCTATTTCGACACCGAGATTCAGAACAACAAGCAGCCGTCCCGCACCATCACGGTCAACAACAACAATGTCACCGTTTGGACGCAGGGCAACACCTCGCGCAAGGGAATAGAGGCGGTCGCGCAAGGCGTGCTGCAGGACGAGCTGCTCGGCAAGACGACCTATCGCGGCAGCTACACGCGGCTGACCGAGGCCTACAGCAGCTCGCCGGGAACCTATGACTGGCTGAATCCCTATCGCTTCCAGAGCCCCAGGACGCAAATCAACTTCGCGCTCACCCATGCCTGGGATCGGTTCACCGGCACGGTCGCCCTCAACCATGTCTCCATGTATTGGTCCAATGGCTTCGCCGCCGACGGCCTCTATCACCAGGTCGGCGACTACACGACGGTCGACGCAAACGTCGCCTATAATTTCCAGCTCATGGATTGGGATGCGCGGCTCACCTTCTACGGCCGCAACATCACCAACAAGCGCTATGAGACGATCTATACCTATAAGGCTTGGGGCGCGGTCTGGGGCTCGGAGCTGAAGCTCACCTGGGGCGAGCATTCCTCGCCCGCGCCGCTACCGGGCATGGCGTGGCTGGCCGCCGCCGCCGACCAGCCGTCTCCCTGGAGCGGGCTCTACGTCGGTCTCAACGCCGGGGGCCTCTTCGGCGACGGCCATGGGGTCAACACGGTTCCCGGCACTTCCACCATCCTCGGCGACGGCGGCGACGACAAGGGCGCGGGCGCGCGCCCGGCGACCGTCTTCGGCCGCGCGAGCGCCTCGAGCGCCGCGAGCACGATCCCGATGGGAATCGGCGGCGGAATCGGCGGCGCGCAGGTGGGCTATAATTGGCGCTTCCGTCCCGATGTGATCGGCGGTCTCGAGCTCGATCTACAAGGCGTGGCGGGCGGCCGCGCGACGGGCTCGGCGCTGCGCTCCGCGACCGAGCCAGTCACCGGCGCGAATGTCGTGACCGCGACGACGGCGACGAAGAGCCTCTCCTATCTCGGCACGGCGCGCGGGCGCATCGGCTATCTCGCGACGCCGACGCTGCTTCCCTATCTCACCGCCGGCCTCGCCTATGGCGAAGGCGGTTTCTCCACCTCGCTGACACAGGTCGCCAATGTGGCGTCCTTCACGCCGACCAATGGAACTATCGGCGCCTCCTCGATCCGCATCGGATGGTCCGCCGGCGCCGGCGGCGAATGGATGTTCCAGCAGAACTGGAGCGCCAAGCTCGAATATCTGCGCTACGATCTCGGCAACCAGGGCGCCTATGGCGACATGGCCGGCTGGAACGCCGTCGCGGCCGGCAATCCCGGGCTCTACGCCTCGGCGATGATCTCGTCCTCGCGTCTCGCCGGCCATATCGTGCGGGCCGGCGTCAACTATCATTTCGAATAGAACCGCTCTCGTCGTCGCCGCGCGGGCGCGAGCCCGCATTTTGCCAGAGCAGATGGGCAGGCCGTCGCGCCGGCCCCCGATCAGGAGGTCGCCGAGCCATGACCACATCTCACCTTCCCTCGCGCCGCGGCTTCCTGGAAGGCTGCGGCGTCGGAGCCGCCGCAGCGCTGCTGCCGCGCGCGAGCTTCGCGGCCGCCGAACGGCAGGCCGTCGTCGTCATGACCAACCACAATGACGACACGCTGTCGCTGTTCGAGAGAGGCTTCGAGAAGGCCTATCCGCAATACAAGGTGCAGATCGTCTGGTTCATGCCGCCGGACGCGATGCGCTATTTGCGCAACGTTTCGAACCCCAGCCCCGACGTCTGGTGGCAGGCGGCGCCGCATAATCATCTCGCCGATATGGCGAAGGACGGCTTCATGCAGCCGCTCGGCCTCTCCAAGGAGGGGCTCCCCGCGGCGATCGGCGCGCTGCCGCTCGAGGGCGAGGGTGATCTCTATCACGCCTCGCAGCTCACGGCCTTCGGCTTCTTCGTCAACAGCAAGGCGATCAAAGACCAGAACCTGCCCTGGCCGGACGATTGGTCCGTGTTGGCGGGGCCCGCCTATGCGGGCAAGGTCGCCATATCCGATCCCTGGACGGTGCGCTTTGGCAGCCAATTGCTGAGCGTCGCGCTCCGCTCCTTCGGCTGGGAGAAGGGCTGGGCGCTGCTCTCCGCCATTTCCGGCAACGCCGTGCTGATGCCGAAGGGGCTGCGCGACGAAGTGATCTCCGGCCGCCAGCCGGTGGCGCTGCATATCGACACCGTGCCCAATGCCGAACAGCGTTTCCGCCAGCCGATGGAGCGCGTCTATCCCAAGCATGGCGCGATCGTGAACGCCGGCTATATCGGCCTCTTGAAGAAGTCCGGCAATGTCGATGGCGCGCGCGCCTTCGCCGCCTATGCGCTCTCCGCCGAGGGGCAGGCGCTGCTGCCCAAGACCGATCTGCCGCGCTTGCCGGTTCGGCCCGACGTCTATACGGCGCTCGGCAAGGAGCAGTTCGACCCCTTCGCCGCGCAAGCGGCCGGGCAGTTCGTCTATCAGCCGACCGACGAGGGCGGCGGCCCCTCGACCGCGCTCGCCGCGCTCTTCGCCGGGCTCGTGCAGGACAAAGACCTTTTGTCGAAGCTCTGGGGCCGCGTGCATGCGGCGGAGACGGCCCGCCGGGGCGCCAAGGCCGCGGAAGCGCGGCGCGCGCTCGAGCAGGCGCCGGTCGCCGGGGACTTCTGGAAGGACGAGGCCATCGCCGCCGCTTTCCGGCCGCAGCGGCGGCCGGAGACTGCGGCGCCCGCCGAGGGCGGCCCCGGACAGCCGGACGGCGCGGGACGGCCTCCAGAGCAGGCGCAGGTCATTCCTGGGCAGCCCAACGGCCTCACCCTGCCGGAGGCGGCCAAGCCCTATGTCGAGAAATGGCGCGCGGCCTGGCGCGACAATCAGTCGCGTGCGATGCGTCTGCTCGATGAGGCCAAAGCGTGATGCGGCTCCCCGTTCTGGCGCTCGCCGCTTTCGTCGCCGCACAGAGCGCGGCGACGAAAGCGCAAGAGTTTCCGCGTGAGGCATTCACGCATCCCGTCGCCGGACTGGACGAAGCGGCCGAGGAGATTTTCTACCGCGGCCGCGTCGAATTCATGCGGTCCTGGGCCTTTCCTCCTGGCGGCGGCGAGGCCTCCGGGCTCGGGCCGCTGTTCAATCGGATCTCCTGCGCCGCTTGCCACCAGAAGAACGGACGCGGCCGTCCGCCCGAAGGGCGGAACGACCGCATGTTGTCCATGCTGGTTCGGCTCTCCGTGCCGGGCGAGGCGCCGCATGGCGCGCCGAAGCCGCATCCCGCCTATGGCGGACAGCTGAACGAGGAAGGCGCGCCCGGCGTGCCCGGAGAAGGGCGCGCGGCGATATCATGGGAGGAGACGACGACGACCCTCGCCGACGGCGCCGTCGTCTATCTGCGCCGGCCGCATATCGAATTCGTCGATCTCGCCTATGGGCCGATCGACGGAGCGCTCGTCTCGCCGCGCGTCGCACCCGCCGTCTTCGGCGACGGATTGCTCGAAGCCATCCCCGTGTCCGCTCTGAAGCAGATTGCGGCCGAGCAGCCGGCGCATGGCGTTCACGGCGTTTTGAACGAGGTCCATGACGTCGTCGCCGGCCGGCCCGCGCCCGGCCGCTTCGGCTGGAAAGCCAACAGCCCCAATCTCGCGCAGCAGATCGCCGAAGCTTTCATCGGCGATCTCGGAGTCACCACCGAGCTCTTTCCGCAGGATCAATGCGCCGAGCTGCAACAGGCCTGCCGCGACGCGCCGAAATCCAAAAACCGTCCGGAGCTGTCTTCCGACCGTCTCGCCGACATCGATTTCTACAACGCCCATCTCGCCCCGCCGGAGCGACGCAACGCAGCGGATCCGCAGATCCTGCGCGGAGAAAAACAATTCGCGTCCGCGGGCTGCGGCGTATGTCATGTCCCGAGCCTGCAGACGGAGGCGCATCCGCGCTATCCCAAAACCCTGCCGCCGCAGACGATCGCGCCCTACACCGATCTCCTGCTGCATGACATGGGCGGGGGGCTCGCCGACGGCCGCCCCGACTTTCGCGCCAGCGGCCGGCAATGGCGCACGGCGCCGCTATGGGGTGTCGGGCTGACACATATCGTCAATGAGCACAGTCTCTTTCTGCATGACGGTCGCGCTCGCTCGCTCGAGGAAGCCATACTCTGGCATAGCGGCGAGGCCGAGGCGGCGAAGAGCGCCTATTCCGCACTTCCCAAAGACGAGCGGCAGGCGCTGATCGCCTTTCTGCTGTCGCTGTGACGCATGGGTCACGGCGGCTCCAACGCATCCGCCCGCAGCGATGGCGCCTCGAAGAGAGCGTGCAAATGCCGATCGTCGTTCTGATCGCCCTGTTTCTCGCGACCTTCTCTCCGGCCGGTGCGGAAGACCTACGTGTCCTGGCCGCTGGCAGCCTGAAGCGCCCTCTGACGGTGATCGCGAAAGAGTTCGAGAAGACGCATACCGCGCATGTCGAGCTCGTCTTCGGTCCCGCCGGCGCGCTTCGCGACCGGATCATCGGCGGCGAAGCCTTCGATCTCTACGTGACGGCGGCATTCCCCCAGGCCCAGACGCTGACGGAACGCGGCTTGGCGCGCACGAGCGTTCTCCTCGCCCGCAACAAGCTCTGCGCCCCCGTTCCCGACGACTCGCCGATCGCTTCCGAAACGCTCGTCCCCGCGCTGCTGAAGCCGGAGACCCGGCCCGGTACATCCACCCCGAACACCGACCCCGCCGGCGATTACACTTGGACATTCTTCCAGCGGATCGACCAGGATCACCCGGGCGCCTTCGCCGCATTGACGGCAAAAGCGCGAATGCTGTTCGGCGGCGTCCCCAAACGCAGCGACGCTTCGACAGAGAACGCCCCCGCGCCTTTGACGCGCGCCCTCGACGACCATACCGTCGATCTCCTCATACTCTATTGCTCCGGCGCAATGTCGACGGCCGAGCAGTCCGCCGGCAAATATCGCGTATTCGAACTCCCCCCGCTTTACACCGTAGACGCCGAATATGGACTGACATTGTCGACGCGCGCGTCGTCATCCGCGATCGACTTTTTTCTCGCTATGCTTTCGCCCAACGGACAGGCGACGCTGCGACGGTTCGGCTTCACGCCGATCGCCGAAGCGATAGCCAAAAAATGAGAGCTCGCCTTCGACCGAGAGCATCCGACGGCGCACGCGTCGCCGATCATCGGCGCAGCCGAATGCAGACCCGCGTCACTGACCACGATCCATAGCGAACCTAGCGCCCGTCATCAGGAAGCGAAACTCGCCACGAAAACGTCAGCCCGGCCATGGGATTCAGAACTTTGTTTCAGCCAATCCGCTGCCGCGAACGTCCGCGAAACCCAGAGAAAGCGGCTCCTCCGGCCATCCGTGACGAATGGCCGGTTATGGCGCGAGTTCCCCCTTCTCGACGGCGAAGGAGGAACCGTGACCCAATTCGGACTCGTTCTTTCCACTCCGCTGACGTCCGATCACGTCGAGAGCCGACATTCAAATGCCTGAGCGAAGCTACCCGCGATCAAGCTCTTGAGGCCGTCGACACAGCGGTTCCGATCTGCGCGTGACCGCAAAAAATGCCTGCTAACGCTCGCGATGCGCTGGCTCATTTTTATGTATCCGACTTATATATTCATGATATGACTACAGGAAATGCGGCGCTACAACGACCGACCTCTTGTATGCAGCCGAACGTTGATAGTCAGAGAGCTTCCCAGCGTGACTCCATCCCCCGTCGCCATGTCTCCCAAGATGCGCGCGTCAGCGTGGATCTTGGGGCTTTTGCTCGCTTTGGCGTTTTTTGCAATCTTTGCCATATGCGTCGGCCGATTTTCTATTTCTGTCTCGACAGTCTGCGCTATTCTCGCGAGCGACATTCTCCCGATCTCTGAAACCTGGACCCATACGGAAGCGACCGTCGTCAATGTCGTCAGACTGCCGCGAGTGCTAATGGCGATCATCGCCGGCGCCGGACTGTCGATCTGCGGCGCCGCGCTCCAGGGCATGCTTCGCAATCCGCTGGTCGGTCCACAAATCCTCGGCATCTCGTCGGCGGCGTCCTTCGGCGGCGCGCTGGCGATCACAATGTCCGCATCTGTCCTCGGAATCGTCGCGTCGGCCTTCGGCTTCGGCATTGTCGCGCTCGTCATCCTCTTCGCTTTGTGCCGGGCGACGCCGAGAGCGAGCCTCTCGATCGTCCTCGCAGGCGTCGTCGTCGGCTCCTTCTTCGCCGCTCTGGTCGGCGTTCTCGAATACACGGCCGATCCGCTGACCAAGCTGCCGAGCATCGTGTTCTGGCTGCTCGGAAGCTTCGCCACGGCCAATCCCGAAAAGCTCGCCGCCATCGCTGCGCCGACGCTCGCCGCCTGCGCGGTCCTCGTGGCGATGCGCTGGCGGCTCAATATTCTCTCGCTCAACGAGACCGACGCCGCCGCGCTCGGAATCGACGTTCGGACATGCCGATGGCTGGTCCTCTTGATGAGCGCATTGATCGTCGCCGCGCAGGTCGCCGTCAGCGGCGGCGTCGGATGGGTCGGCCTCATCATCCCGCATTTCGGACGCATGCTGGTCGGCCCCGACCACCGCGTCCTGCTTCCCGCATCGGCGCTGCTCGGCGGCCTCTATCTCCTGGCCGTCGACACGATCGCGCGAGCGGCGACCAATCAGGAAATTCCGCTCGGCCTGCTGACGGCGCTCATCGGCGCTCCGATCTTCGGCTATCTCTTATGGCGCACGCATCTGCGCGGATGGGGCGGTCGCGACTAAGGGGGCGATTGCGCATCAGAGCCGCCCGGCCAGAATGTCTGCGATCTGCTCATCGCTGAAGCTCATTCCGAAAAATCGCGAATAGAAGTCCTTCACGCGCACCGGCAGATCCGCCGGCGGAAAAACTTCGGGATGCAAGCGGCTGGCGGCCCAGAGGATCGTCAGCGGCCGCTCGATGGTGTAGTGGCCCCAGTCGTGGATGCACATGGGACGACATGAATCTCGCCGTTCCGCACGGCGTTCAATTCTACGAGCCGCGCATCCGCCGCCACCGCGACCTTCTCCGAGCGCGACGAGACGAGAATGCGATCCGGGTTCCATTTCAGAACCGCTTCGATATCGAATTTATGGGCCTGCGCGGCTCGCCCATTGTCGGTGACGCTCACGCCGCCAGCCATCGGAATCCACCATTCGCCGATCTTGTGCAGCTGCGTCAAAGCGTCGAAATGCGCGTTGAGCACGCGCGGGCGCGCCTCCTTCGTCACATGCGCCAGCTTCTCGCGCGCTTCCGCGACGATGGAGTCGAAATAGGCCGCATAGACGGCGCCATGATCCTCCTCCTCGAATACGTCCTGGACGAGCCGCGCCGCCGCCTTGACGTCCTCCGGCGTCACGAGGCCCATGGCGAGACAGATCAGGCCGGATGATTGCAGGCTCTCGGCGACCTCCGCGCTCGACGTCAAGACCACATCGGGCGCGAGCGCGAGCAGCGTTTCCAGATTGGGGCCGCCATTGGCCGCCTGGGGAATGGGCATATCCGCGAGACGCGGCGCGAACAGCATGTGATAGGCCCAGCGCGGCGTGCGCGCGAAGCCGGGCAAGCCATTGACCAGCGCGTCAGCGCGACGCGCCGCGAAGACGAATCCGTTCAGCACCGGCCCGGCGCCGACCGTCGCCACGCGCCGCACCGATCGCGGAACGACGACGCGCCGTCCAGCCAGATCGACGAGCGCGCGCTCTCCCGACGCCGAACGCGCGGGACAGGCGAGCATGAGAAGCCCCCCGCTGAGAAGGCGGCCGAAGCTGCGACGATTCACCATATGAAGCCTCTATCGCGCGGACCGAGGACGCGCCGCCTGTCGCGGCCATCGACGCTCTACAAGGCCGGCATGACTTCGGTCGAGAGCAGACGAAGTGACTTCATCGTCAGTTCCAGCGGCATGAAGCCGAAAAAGGACGATTGCATATTGATCCGCTCGACGCCGTATTTCTCGCGAAGCCGCTTCGCCTTGCGAATGAATGTGTCGACGCCGCCGATGATCGCGAGCTCATCGTAGAGCGCCTCCGGCTCGATATCGGCTTCGCGAACGGTCTTGGCGCGCTGGGCGATGCCGATCCCTTTCAGACGCTCCGACAATTGCCTCACGGCGGGCTCGGCCTCGCGCCGCGCCTGCTCGTCCGTCTCGGCGACATGGCAGAAGCGCCCGACCGGAACATCCTCGATCTTTCCGCCCGCAGCGCGATAGGCGTCCAGCATGCGCTCCAAATGCCATTCGGCCTGAATGCCGCTCTGGATGATGCGATGTCCCTGCTGCGCCACCGTCGCGCCGGTCTCGGGCGTGTAGGTGGCGACATAGACGGGCGGGTGTGGCGTCTGCGCGGGCTTGGGCAGCACATTGTAGCGGCCGCCGCCGAGATCGGATTCGGGATCCTGCCAATAGGACAAAATTTTTTGCAGATTGTCGTCGAAGCGCGCCTTGGTCTCCTCGAGCGGCATCTCATAGGCCTCGCAATAGCGCGGATTGGCGCCGCGCGCGATGCCGAAGTCGATGCGCCCGCGCGAGATCACGTCGAGCGTCGCGATCTCCTCGGCGAGGCGCAGCGGATGATGCAGCGGCAGCAGCAGCGCCGAGAAGCCAATGCGGATCGTCGTCGTCGCCTCGGCGATCGCCGCCGCCATGATAACTGGAGAAGGGCAGATGCGGCCGCCTGATGTGTGGAGCAGACGCTGGAAATGCTCCTCATTGATCCAGACGCTCTTGATCCCGAGCGCTTCGGCCTCGGCGACAAGAGCCGGCAATCGGGACGCGTCCGGCGCCGCAAATCCGACGTCGCAGCCCGCCAATCCGAATTCCATCACGAAAGCTCCTTGTGCTGGTCAATGCTCTGGCGCGCCGGCGAGAATCTCGGCCGCTTCGCCGTCGCTGAGCGAATAGGCGAAGAACTCGGAATAGAACCGCTTCAACTCGCGGGTCAGATCGAGGCTCCGAAAGCGATCCGGGTGAAAGAGCTTCGCCGCCCAGAGGAAGGTCAGAGGATGCTCGACCGTGTGATAGCCCCAGCCGCAGACGCCCCAGGGAATGGCGTAGATGCGATTGGCGCGCACGGCGGAGATGTCCTTCAACCGCGTGTCCTGGCGGACGTCCTCGATGTCGCGGCGCGAATTGACGATGATGATGTCGGGATTCCAGGCGATGATCTGCTCGATCGAGAGCGTCATCAATTCCGTATGCCGATTGCGCTCCGTGACGCTCACGCCGCCGGCGCGCGCGATCCACCAATCCGGCACATAATGCTGTTGCCGCATCAGGTCATATTCGAAATAGAGCACGCGCGGACGCTCGGCGGCCGTCAGACCGCTCAGACCATCCCGCAGGCGCGTTTCCGCCCCCTCGAACGCGCGGCCATAGGCGGCGGCCTGCTCTTCTCGCCCGTAGAGCCGCGCGATCCCGTCGACAATCCGCCGGTCCATCGCGTCACGATCATGCATCGCGGCGCTGAAGCGTGACATGCGGAAGGGCGTCAGCCCCAATTGCGCCAATTGCTCGGCCGAGTCTTCGGCCGCAGCGCCGGAGACGAGAACAACGTCCGGCCTGGCGTCGAGCAGCGCCTCGACATTGGCGCGGCCGGATGGGTCCTGCATCGCCGGCAATCGCGCGAGACGCGGCGCGAGACGCGCTTGAAAGCGCCAGCGCGGAGTGAGAGCGAAATTGGGCAGGCCAGTGATGATCGTGTCACGATCGCCGGCGACGAAGACATAGGAATTGACCACCGGCACGCCGCCGAGCACGGCGGTCTTTTTCACGACCGCCGGAACATGGCGTTCCTTTCCGGCGAGATCGACGACCGTGCGCTGCGGGGCAGCCGGCTGCTCGCCATGAGCGACACCCGCGCCGATCGCGGCTGTGAAGCTCAGCAGCGTCGCGAAGCGAACGCGCATGGAGCGGAGCATTGGCAGCCTCACATTTTGGCGGAGAACGTGATCGCCGCGCTGAAGGGCGCGCCCTGATAGTAGGTCGCCGCGCTGGAGCCGTCGATGGTGATGTCGCTGTAGCTGATGACGCCGATATATTTCGTGTTGAAGAGGTTCTGGATGTTCAGCGACAGCGAGGCGTCCTTCAGATAGGGAATCTCCTTCAGCGGATAGCTGACGGTGAGATCGACGACGCTGTAGCCGGGAACGGGCTGCTGGTGCAGCACGTCGGCGTAGCGCATGCCGAGAATATGCATCACCGGCGTGATGTTGAAGCCGAACAGCTTCACATTGGCGCCGACATTCCCCTGGAAGAAGGGCGAATCCTGCACCTGCTTGCCTTTCGATTGCAGGGTGACATTGGTCGCCGTCTGAATATTGTCG
>Ga0265328_10001097_pt1 | contig 12427 bp, 10 predicted proteins | sample 41624metaG_FD_202086 | JGI IMG/M metagenome (GOLD analysis project Ga0265328, IMG submission 202086) | Rhizosphere microbial communities from Carex aquatilis grown in University of Washington, Seatle, WA, United States - 4-16-24 metaG | ecosystem: Host-associated > Plants > Roots > Rhizosphere...
CAAGACTGAAGCCAAGCGCCTCGCCATCCTCAAGGCCGCCGCGGAAGTGTTCCAGCAGGTGGGATTTGAACGAGCGTCGATGTCGGAGATCCGCGAGAAGGTCGGCGGCTCGAAAGCGACCCTCTATAACTACTTCCCGTCCAAGGAAAGCCTGTTCTTCGAAGTCATGTATCAGGCCAAGGAAGTCGAACTCCTGGCCCTCATCGGGTCCCTGAGCGACGACGCGGTGGATCTCAGGTCCGCTCTGCTGGCGTTTGGTTGCGAGTTGCTGCGTGTGCTGTACACCCCGGATGCGATCGCCATCCGGCGCCTCGCCATAGCGGAATCCGGCCAGTCCGGGATCGGGAAAATGTGCTTTGAAAGAGCCACTGCGCCGACGGAAAAGCACGTCGCCGACTTTCTGAAGCGGGCCATGAAGCGAGGCGAGCTGCGCACGACCGATCCCAGGTACGCAGCCGTCCACCTGCTCGCCCTGCTCGATGCCGAGCACCTGCAGCGAGTGCTGTTCGGCGTTACCGCAGCGCCAAAGGCCGACGCCATTAATGCGTCCGCACGGCGCGCAGTGGACGCCTTCCTCCACGGCTACGAGAAGCGGGCCTAGCCAGAGGCACGCGCCGCGGGCTTGCCCACGCGCGCACTGCCCGCCTCCAGGAGACGCGCCATGGAACAATCGATCATTTCGGCGACAGCCGGACTCTGCGGGTCCCTGCTTGGCGGCATGTCGACATTCGCGGCCTCGTGGCTGACGACCCGCGCGCAATACCGAACCCAGACGACGGTACAGCAGGCTGCCCACCGCGAGCGCTTGTACTCGGAATTCATCAGCGAGGCGTCACGGCACCTCGTCCGGGCGTGGGGCCATCAGCTTCACCGCCCGCAGGGGCTTGTCGGCCTCTATTCCATCCTGGAACGGTTGCGGCTGACGTCATCCGATGCGGTGATCGGCGCGGCAGAGCTGGTCATTCACGACATCATTGCCGCGTATGGCGCGCCGAACCGGACCTACGACGAGCTCCAGCAGCGCGTCGCGGATGGCGACGTCGACACGCCGCTCACTCGGTTCAGCAAGGCCTGCCGTGCGGAGCTGATGCTGTTGACGCCTGGCGATTCCCGCCGCCGGAACGCCAAACCGGGTATCGACTCGTCCGGCGCCGTCGCAAACCGCCAGCGCGCTGGTTAGCCCCGCCGCCAGAACGCCGGGACCATCGAGACACGTCCTTCCGAACGACACTGGTCCCGCCGCTGGCACGGCGCGCCCGTGCAGCCGCCAGTCCGCTGTACGGCGGACACCGAGTCGGGCGCCCTGTTCGGCTGCCTCGGACATCCTTTCGGACGCCCGCCGACTGCCTACACGATGGACGGCAATCTGCCTGCGCTTTGCAAAGTTCGGGCACACACCGGGCAGGCGGCGGCCCTAACCGGCCCGGGCGGCCGGCTTGCTTCAGGCCTTTCTCATCAGCGCCCGTGGCGGCCTGAGCGGCCTGAGCGGCCTGAGAGCCCTGCCGCCGAGCCTCTCGTCCTTCGCGGGCGGGATGCTCTGTATGTCGTACAGACGCGTGGCAAGTGACGAGATCTCCGAGGCAACGGCGCTCAGCCGCTGTCGACTCCGGCGCGCATGCTGCCTCAAGGTCTCGAAGGCCGCACTGCGGGGGACCCCGCGTTGCGCCATCAACACGCCCACGGCGACGCCGAGATCGTTGTTACCATCGACAACGTCCCTCAGCCGATTCACCTCCGCTGCGAGCGCCGCGCGCTCCCGGCTGCGCTCGAGGGCCACGTGTACGGCGGGCACGAGCTGGATCGGGTCGACAGTCTTCAGGAAGTAGCCGACCGCACCGGCATCGACGGCACGCCTCACGCGGTCGGAGGTCCCGTCCGCGCTCATGAAAACGAGCGGAAGCTCGAGCTTCGCCCACTCCGCTGCGTGCACCGATCCTTCGCCATCGAACACCGACTGGTCGACGATCGCCAGCGCGTGGGCGACGGAGCGGGCGTGGCTCAGCGCCTCTACCGCGCTCGTCGCGCGGTAACGGCGAAACCCCCGCGGAGAAGGACATCCGCGATGGTCGCGACAATGAGCGGGTGCTTGTCCATCACCAGGATCGGGCGGGATTCCCCCGATGCCTCCTGCAACGTCTCGGCCTTCATCTCTATCCTCTCTCTCATTAGTAGCACGCCTGTCGCCGCCCTGGTTTCCGCGGACACCAGGGCCGGGACAGCCTCAATGCCCGACGGAATTCGCACTCACGGCGCGGGTCGGCTTAGGCGCCAGTACGATCAGAAACGCCGCGAACACGAAGATTGCGCCGATGACCATCATCAGGCGATTGGTCGCCAGCATCAGGCTCTGGCTGGTGACCAGGTAGTCGACCACCGTGCGCGCGCTCGCCGCATACTGGCCGAGATGCGGCAGCATTCTGCCGACGACATCCGGGCCGTCGATGATGCCGCTCAATTTGGCATGCGCTTCAATTCCGGAGTTTTGCCAGGACGTCGTCACCAACGACGTGGCGAAGGCCCCGGAAAGGGTCCGTACGAAGTTCATGAGGCCGGACGCCGACGCGGTCTCCGACTCGTCAGCGGACGCCATCGCAACGCCGGTGAGGGGAACATAGAAGAGCGGCAGCCCCACGCCCATGAAGATGAGCGGCAAGCAGATTTGCCAGTACGTCATGTCCGTGTTCGCGACCGATCGCCACAGCGTGACGATACCCAGCCACAAGACTCCGGTGAAGATGAGGTAGCGGGCATCGACCCGCGTTGCCCAGCTCGCCGCTAGCGGAGAGAACAGCACGGACAGGAGACCACCCCATGCGACGACCATCCCCGCCCAGGTCGTCGTGTAGCCCATGTTGTACTGGAGCCACAGCGGCGTCAGTACATTGAGGCCAAAGAATGCGCCAAAGGCCAATGCGAGGACGACCATGCACGCCGTGAACCCACGATGGCGGAACACGCGAATGTTGACGACTGGGTGCTTTTCGGTGAGTTCCCAAATGACGAAGGCGAGAAATCCGACGATAGCGGTTGCCGCCAGCGCCCGAATCTCCGTGGACGCGAACCAGTCGAGGTCCTTGCCCTCGTCAAGCATGATCTGGAGAGCCGCTACCCAGATGACCAGCAGCACCATCCCGACGACATCGACGCGGCTCTTCACCCGCTGACCTTCGTACCGCTTCAGCAACTTCCACGAGATCCAGCTAAAGAGCAGCGCCGCGGGCACGTTGATGAAGAACACCCACGGCCAACTGTAGTTGTCGCACAGCCACCCGCCGAGCACCGGACCGACGACCGGCGCGAGCAGCGTGGTCATCGCCCACAGGCCCATCGCCTGCATCGTCTTCTCGCGAGGGAAGATCCTGAGCAGCAGCGTCTGCGACAGCGCAAGCAGCGGCCCGCCCGCGAGACCCTGAAGGATGCGCATCGCAATCAACATCCCGAGCGACGTCGACAGGCCGCAGAGCAGCGAGAACAGGCCGAACGCCGCGACCGACAGCGAGAACATCCTAACTCCGCCGAAGCGCGACGCGAGCCAGCCGGTCAGCGGCACGGTGATGGCCTCCGCCACCGCGTACGAGGTGATCACCCAGGTACCCTGGCTCGATCCCGCGCCCAGCGCCCCGGCGATGTTCGGCACCGTGACGTTGGCGATCGTCATGTTGAGCACGGCGACGAAGTTGGCGAGCGCGAGTACGATCGCGCCCACCCACAGCATCGGGCCCTCGAGCGCCGACTCCTCGGCGCCGTTGCTGAGTGCAGTTGACACGTCACATCCCCTATTAGCCGCCTGAACGCACGTCGATCTTCGTCGTCATCGAGAGCCCGACTCGCAGCGGGTGGGCCTGCAGCTCGGAGGGCTCGAGCCGGACTCGGATCGGCAGGCGCTGCACGACCTTGATCCAGTTGCCGGTCGCGTTCTGCGCCGGAATGAGCGCAAATGCCGAGCCGGTACCGCCGTTGAAACCCTCGACGTGCCCGTGGAACACGACGTGGTCGCCATAGAGATCGGACACTAGGCGAACGCTCTGGCCGACGTGGACGTCCTTGAGCTGAATTTCCTTGAAGTTCGCGTTGACGTAGATTTCATTGACCGGTACCACGGACAAGAGCGGCAGACTGGGCTGGATGCGCTGCCCGAGCTGCACCTCGCGTCGTGCCACGACGCCGTCGATCGGTGCACGAATCACGGTCCGCTCGAGGTCGAGTCGAGCGCGCTCGACGCGCGCCTCGGCGAGCGCGACCGTCGCGCGCGCCGCCTGGAGCGCCGAAGTCGCCATGGTCGAGCCGTTCTTGACGTGCGTCAGCTCGTCGCCGGAGATCGAACCTGACCCGGCGAGGGGCAGCCGACGCTTCAGGTCGATCCCTGCCCGCTCGGCATCGGCAAGCGCGGCTGCCTGCTGTGCCTTCGCCCGCGCCAGGTCCGCCTCGGCCTGAGTCAGGGCGAGGTTGGCGTCCGTCGGGTCGATGGTGACGAGCACATCCCCTCTCCGGACGGCCTGCGAATCGACGACCCGCACGTCGACAACGAGGCCATCGATCTGGGACGTGACGATGGCGGTGTCCGCCGCGGTGTAGGCATCGTCGGTGCTCTCGTAGCGCGATCCCAGGTAGACCTCATAGCCAGCGTAGGCCGCGCCGGAGGCGAGCACCGCGCCAATCAGGACGCCAAGCGCGGCGCGCCGCGGCCCTCGGGTCTGGCCGGGGTTCATCGCAGTGGACGGGATGTCAGATGCTGTAGTCACGACTTGTTCCTCTCAGAGTGGATTGGGGCAAAGGACAGGGATGCCGGCTGCTCGTAGCCGCCGCCGAGCGCCTGCACGAGCGCGACGTGCAGCGTCAGGGCCCGCGAGTTCGCGTCCGCGAGGGCGCGCTTGGCGGACAAGAGAACGTCTTCCGCGGCAAGCACGTCGAGGTAGGTCGTCAGTTCGCCCTTGTAGCGAAGTGTGACGATGCGGTGCGCCTCCTCGGCGGCGTCAACGGACGCCTGCAGTGAGCGGATTTCGCCATCCAGCGCCTCGCGGCTCGTGATGACGTCCGCCACCTCGTGGAGTGCATTCAGCAAGGTCGCGTTGTAACTCGCGGCCGCCGCGTCGTATTCGGCGTGCGCGCCGCGCAGCTGGCCCTTCAGCCGATCGGTATTGAAGATCGGCAGCGACACGGCCGGCCCGACACTTCCGAAGGAGGAATTGCCCTTTGCCAGGTTGTCGAGGCCGAGTGACAGGAGCCCCGTGACGCCCATCAGGTTAACGCTCGGGTAGAACTCGGCCTTGTGCTGTTCGATCCGGCGGGCGGCGGCCTCTGTCCGCAGCCGCGCCGCGACGATGTCGGGGCGCCGACCCAGCAGGTCGAGGGCCGCGTTCTGCGGCAGGCCGAAGGTGCCCGTCACCTGGGCCGTCGGGCGGTCGATCTCAAGGCCGCGGTCCGGTCCGGCACCCGCCAGAGCAGCAATGGCGCTCTTCTGCAGTCGGACGCGCTCATCCAGCACCTGCAGCTCGGCCTGGGCTGCGGCTCGCCGGGCTTCTGCCTGCCGCACCGTATCCAGCGTCAGGAGCTCGTGGGTCTGACGCTGGCGAACGAGGTCCAGAGTCCGCGTGCGCACCGTGAGGGCGGCTGCCAGGGTGTCTCGCGTCGAGTAAAGGTGCACGAGCTCGGAGTAGTTGAGAACGACGGCTGCAGACAGCATGAGTCGCGTCTCGGCGACCTCCACCTCGCGGGCCCTCTGCTCGGAGACTGCAGCCGCTAGCGCCGCACGGTTCTTGCCCCAGAAGTCGAGCTCCCAACCAAAGTTGAGCGACATCTGGCCATAGTCTTTCCAGCCCTGCGGAACTGCCGCACGCGGCATGAGGTAGTTGTAGCTCTGCCGCTCTTCCGTGAACTCGGCGCCCCCCGTCACGGTCGGCTTTAGGGCGGCACCCGCGAACTGCGTCACGGCTTCGGCACCGCGCAACCGCGCGACGGCGATGTCGAGCGTCGGAGAATCACGCAGCGCCTCAGCCACTAGCGTGTCGAGCTGTGGGTCGCCGTAGGCGCGCCACCACTCGTTCTGCGGCCACGCGGACTCCGGCGCCGCGAGCGAGGCGGTTGCCGCGAAGTCGGCCGGCGCCTTCAGCGCGACCGCCTTGGGCGTCTGCGGGATGGCCGCGCAACCGGTCAGCGCGGACAGGACCGCGAGGCCGATGAGGTTGAGCCGAGCGAGACGCGGCGCCGTTTGGCGATTTGCTTGAATGGGCATCCTGAATCTCCAGAGACGGAAGGAATTCGTGACAAGACTGTACGGTACAGTTTAGAGACGGCCCAAACTGGTGTCAAGCAGAACTGTACTCAATGGTACGTTTTGGCCTTCCGGCCGCCGGGACGCGCCCCGGACGTGGCTGCCGCCGCCGGCGGAGCCGCCGTCAGCGTCCCGCCTGACGCCGACGCCTCGTCCGTTGCATTGGGCAAATGGCGCGCGCAATTGCGCGGGAACGCCGGCGAATGCGCTTCACCCCGCAACCTACCGCCGGCTGCCGGCCGCCGCAGGCGACACGCCCTCGCCGGACGCCGATCCGCTATTGACGGCCGGCGCCTCTACAGCGAAACGGTACCGTACGGTACGTCCCGGAATGCGGCCGACTTGCCGCGTGCGGTCGGTTGTTGGACGCGCCACTCGAGCTCGACGGGGCGGATAAATCATGAACGACGAATCGGGAACCCTCGGATCCGGAGCCGGTCGCGCGCGCGCCGGGAACGCGGCGCACGCGTGGCTGGCGGTCCACGGCACGGGCGTGCCGCGCATCGGCGTCCTGCTCGCGCTGCTCTACTTCGGCCGGGACGTCCTCATCCCGATCACGCTGGCGATCATGCTGAGTCTCCTGATCGCGCCGAGCGCCCGGTTGCTGAGGCGCGCCGGACTCGGGCGCAGCGCCTCAGTGCTGGCAACTGTGCTGCTGCTCGCCTGCTCAGTATCCGCGGTCACCGTCGCTCTCGGGGTCCAGGTGGTCCGCATCGGCCAGGGGCTCTCGCAGTACGAGGCGAACGTGCACCACAAGCTCGAAGCGCTCGACGCACTGACGCTTGGGCGCCTTCGGGTCCTGAGCCGCGACGCCGGTCGGCTGATCGCCCTGCCCGACCCGTCCGAGCCACGGCGTGGAGCGCTGCCGACCCCGTCGCCCGCGCCGACCCCGAGCGCCCTCGGCGCAGCGCCCGCGCTGAACGACGGCAGCCCAGAGAGCTCGCTGACCTTTGCCGCCAGCGTCGCCAAGGCGCTTTGGCGCCCCCTCCAGGCCGCCGGGATCGTGCTGCTCGTCCTCATTTTCGTGCTTCTCGAGCACGAGTCGCTGCGGGACCGGTTCATACGGCTGGCCGGTGTCACGGACATCCGCGCAACCACGCTCGCCCTGGCGGATGCTGGCGAGCGGCTGTCGCGCTACTTCGTGTCTCAGGTCGCGGTCAACCTGTCGTTCGGCATCGTGATCTGGGGTGCGCTCAGCCTGCTACACCTGCCGGAGCCGATGCTGATTGGCGCGATCGCGGCGCTGTCGCGATTCGTACCGTACGTCGGTGTCGCGAGCGCGGGGCTGCTGGCCTCCATGCTGGCGCTCGCGGTCGATCCCGGCTGGGCCCTCGCGGCCGGCACGCTCGGCGTATTCGTCGCGGTCGACCTGGTGGTGGGCCAGTTGGTAGAGCCTCATCTCTACGGCCATGCGGCCGGACTCTCACCACTGTCGGTGGTCGTCGCGGCGATCTTTTGGAGCGCGATCTGGGGACCGGTCGGCCTGCTGCTGTCGACGCCCCTGACGCTGTGCCTCGTCGTCGCCGGACGCCACGTCAGGTCTCTCGGCGTACTCGAACTGCTGCTGAGCGATGCCCAGCCGCTGACGTTGCCGCAACGCTTCTACCAGCGGGCCCTCGCCGGCGACCCGCAGGAGATCATCGTCGGCGCGCGCGACTTCCTGAAGCGCGGCTCCTTCGCCGAGTACTGCGATCGCGTCGTGATACCGGCCCTGCACCTCGCGCGCCTGGATGCGGACACCGGCGCCACGACCGCGGACCAGCATGCGAGGATCCGGCGCGTCATCGTCGACGTGGTGGCGACGCTGAGCGATAACGGTGCGCGCAGGCGGGGACGCCGCCGTCTGGCCACCGTGCTCGACGATGACAGCGCCGGCCGGATGCTACGCTGGCAGCGCGAGCAGTTGAGCGGCCGGTGGCAGGGGCCGCTCGGCGTCGCTCCGGGGACGGTGGTGCTGTGCCTCGGAGTGGCCTCCTCCGACGATGATCTCTCCGCCGAACTCCTGGTTCGCCTGCTGCGCGCGCAGGGGCTCGACGCTAGGCACTTTTCCCCTGGCGACCTTGACGCAGGCCTGCCGCCGGGAGCCGACCCGGACGGGGTGTCCATCGTGTGTATCGTGAGCGCCTTTCCTGGCCCGGAGCGCGATGGCGTCGCCCAACTCCGCGAGCGGGTTCGCGCGCTCTTGCCGCTTGCGCATCTCGAGCCCGTGCTCTTTCCAGGCGTGACCGCTTGGGCGGAGACCGCAACCCGGGGCGATGCTCCACCGGCCCATACGCATTCCTTCGTGCAGGCGCTACAGGTCTGCGCCGCATCGCGCGAGGCCTGCTACCGGACGGTATCGGTTGCGCGCAGCCCCGCTAAGCAGAGCGTGCCGCTCCGTGAACCGGTGTGAAGTTCACGAAGGCTTGTCAAACTTCGATCAGTGGATGTCTCGGTGTGAGTTTCACGAGTGCCTGTCAAAATTCCATTGATGAGTGTCATTGACAGTCATAGATGAAATTCGCATCCAACAACGGTCGCGGATAGCCGATTTTCCCGGCTCACCGGCGCGGGTGATAGAGGCAGCACTTCGGCTATTGACAGAGTTGATTGCGAATTCGATCGGGTCAGCAGGATCGCTCTGCGAACGACTTTCTGGCCAGTGAATCCATAAGTCGCTGATTTCGCAGCGGAATTGGCAGAACGTCGTCGACTGGTTCTCCTGTAGATTTTGATACGGACTCGGTTACTCACACACCACGACGGCGAGGCGACAGCTTGCCGCGAAGCGCCGAATTGCGAAAGAATCATCGTCCAGAACGCCAGCGAAGCGTACCGCACGCCGAGCCCGGCGCCGCAACAGGAGATAGCAAACCTGGACCCGCTCAGCGAAGCCCTCCGACTCCTCCGCCGTCAGTCCGAACTCGAAGACGCCATTTGCCAGCCTGGTGGAGTTCGTGTGGTCGAAGAGCGCGGGATCTACGCTCTGCGCGAGAAGCTGAAGCACTATCCCGCCGCAGTGCGAGCAATACTCGACGCACCGAGCCGTCTGCGCCAGCCGGTGGAGGCATTCTTGCCGCTGGACTTCGAAGCGGGACAGTGAATCAGCAACTCGATCCGCGCTGCCTATGCCGTCATTCGCCAAGATCGAAACGAGCTCCCGACGGCGATTGGACCGTCCGGAAGCCAGCGAGTCCCCTAACCCTCTCTGGCACCGGCGTGGCTCCGCAACGCCATCCTGCGTCTGCCGTAAGTGCGAACGGCACGGCTTGCACATTCAGCGTCAGCCGTGAATAGACGCTCGGCGTGGTGGCTCGCGACGCGTCCGGCGACGCTCGCGGCGTCCGCGGCGCCGGTATTCGTCGGAACAGGTGCCGCCTGGGCCGATGGCAGGGTTGCCGGTGGGCCGGCGCTCGCTGCGCTGATCGGCGCTTCCCTCCTGCAGATCGGTGCCAACTTCGCCAATGACGTGTTCGACTTCGAGCGTGGCGCCGACACGGCCGATCGACTCGGACCCACGCGGGCAACACAGAAGGGCCTGATCACGCCGGCGGAGATGAAGCGCGCGATGTGGCTGGTCTTTGCGGCAGCGGCTGTGACGGGTGTGTACCTGACGTACGTATCCGGGTGGCCAATCCTGGCGCTCGGACTGTGCTCGATCGCCGCGGCCTACCTGTATACGGGTGGCCCGCATCCGTATGGCTACATCGGGCTCGGCGATCTCGCCGTGTTCCTCTTTTTCGGCCTTGGCGCAGTCGTCGGCACCTATTTCGCGCAGGCCCGCGCGGTCTCCTGGCTCGCAATCGTCGCGGCGATTCCGATCGGCGCCCTCGCAACGGCTATTCTGGTCGTCAACAATCTGCGCGACATTGGAACGGATGCCGCGGCAGGCAAGCGCACGCTCGCCGTCCGAATGGGCGAAGGGCCGACACGCGCGTACTACCTAGCGTTGCTGGCGAGTGCCTACGTCGTCCCGCCATTGCTGTGGTTGCATGGCACGACACGCGCTTGGGTTCTGCTGCCCTGGCTGACTCTGCCGATCGCCTACCGGCTCGCAGCCCGCATGCGGCATGAGCGCGGGACCGCGTTGAACGGTTGCCTCGCATTAACCGCGCGCCTGGAGGCAGCGTTTGGGCTGCTCTTCGCTTTCGGTCTCGCTCTGTGAAGCCCGGCTCGGCCCGCGACGGACCAATCATCCTGTCGGTCGCGTTTCGGATGGACATTGCTGCTCTCTGAGGGAGACTGTCGCCATCTTCATCTACTGCAGTTCCAACCCTCAGTTGGCATTCCGTTCTATTCCCTCCCCACAACTGACATCATGGTGGCAGGGCTTTGAAGGTTGACGCCGCCTGGGCTGCAGATCGAACGATGCTCAACGTGCCGCGTGGTCCATTTGTCGGTGTTAAGAGTGCTTCTTAAACATTCGGTTAAGGGTGTCATTGACACAAATCAGTGAATTTCACACCAAGCAAGGATCGGCCGAACGCTGTGAGCTTCACGAGTCGGCGTAGTCACTGGGTTCGACACATCGAAACGGCTCGCGGTGAGTAGGGTTCTGAAACGACCGATGCGAGTTTCGCTGACCAGTGGCAATTCGCCGCTTAACTTCTTCAATCACGAATGCCCGTGCGCGCCCGGTTGACCCGCGACCTCAGCGGAGTACAGCTGCCATAAGATCCAGCGCCGCGTTGAAATCGCGCGGCTCCGCATACCCAAAGCCGACCCGAAAGTGCGCAGGCATTCCGTAGCTATCCCCGGGGGCTGTCAGGACTCCCGCCTTAGCCCACGAGGTGCACATCGGGGTACTGTCTGAACCATCGGTAAGCCAGGGGAATGCCAGGGTGCCCCCTTCCGGCTTGATCCAGTCCAATCGGGTGCGAAAGGATTGAACAAATTGCTCAAGCGCACCGAGGTTGGCGCGGGCACCCTGCGCGAGCCTCGTCAGCAGTCGCGGGTGCTCGCGCAAGGCAGTCGTCGCAAACGCTTCCATCAATGGGGAGCTTGAGAGTGAAAAATGCTCCCGCGCCTCGAGGACCCTCTCCCGTCGACGCGCGTCCGCATCAATGACCCAGCCGATGCGCAATCCAGGGAGCGACAGGCATTTCGACATGTCGCCCACGACGATCACTCCGGGCGTCGAAGCCGCCGACGGTTCATCGCCCGCGAAGTACAATCGATGGAACACCTCGTCCGAAACGAGTGGAATCGAGCGGTCGCTCAGTTCCGCAGCCAAGCTGCGCAGTTCCGTCGCACGCATGACGGACCCGGTCGGGTTATGTGGGCTGTTCACGACCACGAGTCGGGTGCTTGAATCGACCGCAGACAGTACCTCGGACTTGGAGTGCCGAAATCCCTGCGTGACATCCAATCGATAGGTGCGAATGCTCAGCCCATGAGCGAGCGCCATGGCTTCGGTCGCGGGATACCCGGGGGAAGGCAACACGACGGAGGAACCCGCCTCACCGGCGACACACATCAGAAGCAAGAGCGCCTCGGAGGCTCCAGTCGTGACGACGACCCAATCCGGGTCCACGTCGTGGAGATGCGCGATCTGCTGGCGCAATCGGGCGGTGCCCCCCGCGGGGGCGTAGGACACCGTCATGCTCTCGAGCTCCGCGCGCAATCCGCCCGCATCCAGCGCCAGCAATTCACCGAAGGTCCAGCTGGGTCCGGTGCTACTCGCCAGGTTGTAGCGAATCGGCGGCGTCGCATGATCGAAGGAAGACATCCACTGTCCGAGCCGGGGCACAGGCAATTGCACGCGTGCTTCTCCTGGGACCTATTGGGGCAGTACCGAGTCTAAATCGATGTCCGCGACTTCTGCTCATTCTGGCGAACAACGTCGCTGCAAATGCGCTTGAGGAGTTCGCCCGCTTTGAGTTGCACGAGGGCCTGCCCAATTTCCGTTAGTGAGCGTAATTGAAAGACATCGATGAAATTCGGATCGAACGAGGGTCGCGGATAGCCGGCTTTCCGGGCCAACGGCGCGCGGGCGAGAGAGGCAACACTTCGGCGATTGGCAGAGTTCATTGCAAAATCGATCGGGTCAGCAGGATGGCTCCGGGAAGGGCATTCTGGCCGGTGACGTCATAAGTCACTGAATTCGCAGCGGAGTTTGCATACATTCGTTGACAGGTACTCGGGTAACTCACATCGAGGATGCAATGCGGTGCCCGA
>Ga0265328_10001098_pt1 | contig 12422 bp, 12 predicted proteins | sample 41624metaG_FD_202086 | JGI IMG/M metagenome (GOLD analysis project Ga0265328, IMG submission 202086) | Rhizosphere microbial communities from Carex aquatilis grown in University of Washington, Seatle, WA, United States - 4-16-24 metaG | ecosystem: Host-associated > Plants > Roots > Rhizosphere...
GGTCCGGGAAGGCAGCGCACACGGCTTTCAAACCAGAAAGAAGAGACGGCAAAAGCTCCATTCCAAGGCTGAATCATTTTTCCGCCGATTCGGGAATCCTAAAAATTTGCTACATTTAGAATTGCTCCCCCGACTCGCCCAAAGGCGCCGCCTTTCCCCACCCCAAACGAAAACTCGCTGCTGAAGCCGCCCAATCGAACCTGCATTAAGATCTTGGGCCGCTATACTCGCGAAATGGTGACCAGTTGAGGTTTTTCAAGAGGCAAGCCGCCGCCCTCGGTGCGTCTCCAAGCGGCGCCACAGGCTTTCGCCAATTCTCGCACGCGCAAAATATAGCTTTGACGCTCGGTGACTGAGATAACTCCGCGCGCATCAAGAAGATTAAAAGCATGTGAAGCTTTAATACATTGGTCGTACGCGGGCAACGCCATAAAATGGCGCGTCTCTCCGTCACCATCGCCAAGGTCGAGAAGTCGTCGGCACTCGGCTTCCGCAGCGCCAAAATCCGCAAATAGCTTTTCGGTGTTCGCCGCCTCGAAATTGTAGCGCGAGTATTCTTGCTCAGCTTGCAGGAACACATCCTTATAGCTTACGCGGGCGCCGCCTTCGCCGCCGTTGAAATTCAACTCCATGATGCTGTCGACGCCCTGCAGGTAGCAGGCCAGTCGTTCAAGTCCATAGGTAAGTTCGCCGGCCACCGGCGCGCATTCTACGCCGGCGACCTGCTGAAAATAGGTGAATTGCGAGACTTCCATGCCGTCGCACCAACATTCCCAGCCCAGCCCCCAGGCGCCCAACGTTGGGCTCTCCCAATCGTCCTCGACGAAACGAATATCGTGCAGGCGCGCGTCCAGGCCGATCGCCGCGAGCGAAGCGAGATAAAGCTCCTGCAAATCCTGTGGCGAAGGTTTCAATATGACTTGAAACTGGTAGTAGTGCTGCACACGGTTGGGGTTTTCCCCGTAACGCCCATCCTTCGGGCGCCGGCAAGGCTGCGCATAGGCCGCCCGCCAGGGCTTTGGCCCCAGCGCGCGCAGTGTGGTCGCCGGATGAAACGTGCCCGCGCCCATTTCCATATCGTAGGGCTGGAGAATAACGCATCCCTGCGCCGCCCAGAATTGCTGCAGCGTCAGAATCAACCCCTGAAAGGATTTTGTCGGGGACAGGTCGGTTGCGGTCATAACGTTTTCTCCGTCGAGCGTCGGCAAAGCGCGCTCGTTGCATATCGCGGCGCCTACTCGCGAGGCTCGGGCTCGCGAGGCTCCAACGCCTTTCCCGCCGCGGCCCAGCCATCGACGCCGTCCGGATACCAGGAAACATTGGAATAGCCCATCGACAATGCGCGTCTGGCGGCGTTCCAAGACATCCAGCATTCCTTGCGGCAGTAAAAAACCAACGGCTTGCTCTTGTCGTGATTGGTCGCGCGGGCGAGCCCGCTTTCAAAATAGCCCTGGATCGGCGCGGCCAATTCCCCATAACCCGTATCCGGAAGCCAGATGCTGCCGGGAATGTCCTGACGCGGGGCGTCCCTCCAGACCGCTTCCCTGGGCAAACCCGCCGGCTTCGGCGGACGCGGGAGGACATCGACGAATATCGCAGCTTTTTGGCTCCATGCCTCAAAGGCCCTTGCAGTGCTCAGCACCGTCGCGCCCTTCAGCATGGCCGGAGTCGGCGCGCCATAATTGTCCAATCGGTAGTTTGTGGGCTCCTTAAGGGACGGCTTTTGCGCGGCCACGCTCACGCTGGTGAGCATCGCGAAAATTAAAGCCGTCGCCGCGCACTTCATCGCGGCGCCTCCAGCGGCTGTCCGTCTTCGCCAAGCAGCGGCACGCCGTAATCTCTGAGGATTTTGTCCAGCGCCGGTTTGTTTTGCGCGATGAACTGGTTGAGATCGCGCTTCCAGTTCTGATCGGAGTGACGCACGCCGAACCCAATCCGGAAACTCATGCGCGCGCCCAGAGCGTCGGCGATCGGCGTAACAATCAGCTTGGCGGCCGATTTCTTGGCGTAATAGCCCGCGAAAGGCCCCCAAAGGATGGCGATGTCAATGTCGCCCTTTTCGAGATCGGCGATCATCGCGGCGCTCGGCGATTCGACGCGCGTGTCCACCATCAGCGCGTAGGGCTTGACCGCGCCTAGCAGGCCATTCGCGGCAAGAAGATTGCCTGGCGGCGTATTGGCCACAAGCCCGATATGGCGCCCTTTTTCCTTCAGCCGCGGATCGTCCAAGGATTTCAAGTCGGCGAGATCGGAGCCGTCGCGCGTCACGATCGCATATGTCGTGCGATAATAAGCGTTGGTCGGCTGAACCAGATCATTGCCCTGCGGCATTCCGAGAACGACATCGCAAAGATGCGCGTTTAACGTATTGCGGATAAAGCCGGTCGCGCCAGGATAAAAGGCGTAAGCCACATCTTTGCGGAGCTTTTCGGCCAGCAGCTGCGCGATCTTGTTTTCAAAGCCCTCGCCCTTCTCGTTGGAAAAAGGCATATTATTGGGATCGGCGCAGACGCGCAGCGTCTTGGGATCGACGAGCTCGATCGAGCCGGCGTTGTCGGCGCCGCGCGAGCCAAAATCCGGCCCGAGATTTTGCGCTGGCGCCGCCGGCGAGATCAACGCCGCGACGGCGGATGCAAACAGGGAAACTCCGCGAGGGCTTACACGTCTTTGCCCGGCCACGCGCAACTCCCTGTTTAGCAACTACCCGAAATGCGCGTCGGTCCAGCCGACCGCGCGTCCCGATTGGCGCTTCTTTTTACTTGGCGCTCATGCACTTTGTCTCGGCGTCGGCGAAAGTCGCCGGCTTGTCTTCCTTCTTCTCGGGACGACCGCGGCCCACCGCGTCGGTCGAGCGCGCGCGCAGATAGATGTAAATGTCGTCGAGATAGCACATGGCGTTCTTATTGTCGGCGAAGGCGGGCATTACGCTGTCATTGCCTGCCTGCTTGTTTTCGCGACCGCCAATGACGATGCCGGAAAATTCCGCATAGTCGAAGCGCTTCACCGACTCCTTCAGAGCCGGAGCATAGGTCGAGCCTTCGGCGTTGGGACCGTGGCAAACGTGACATTCGGAGTGGTAGCGGCGGTAGCCGGAGAAAGTATAGAAGTCGACGGTTCCGTCGGGCTTCACACTATAGGTGGGGTCGCCCTTGGCGTCGAAATATTTGCCGTCGACCGACTTAACCGCCTTCGGATCTCCGGGCGCCTCCGCGTAAGCGGCCGTTCCAACGCTCATGATAACGCCCAGGGCGAGCGCCCCGGCCAAAGACAGTCTCATCACACTCTCCGACGTTTTCTCGTTTTGACGTTTTCTCTTGCTTCAAAAAATGGCGCCCGGCGACACGCCATCGAGGCGGTGGGCCGAGCGCCAAATCGCTTATGCGTTAGGCCAGGCTCAGTTGGGCAGAGCGAAGACCGTCAACACGCCGCCGAGAGCGGTGTAGTTTGACAGCGCCGCGTAGTTGCCCACCGCGCCGAGACCTTCGTTGCTCTTCGAGAGGCCGGCCGCGAGACCGATGCCGGCCCAGCCGCCGACGCCCGAGAGCACCGCGACATATTGCTTGCCGGCATGCTCATAGGTGATGACGTTGCCGATGATGCCCGACGGGGTCTTGAACTTGTAAAGCTCCTTACCCGTCTTGAGATCGACCGCCTTCAGATAGCCTTCAAGCGTGCCGTAGAACGCCAGACCGCCAGCCGTCGTGACCGTGCCGGACCACACGGAGAACTGCTCCTTGTCGGACCAAACGATCTTGCCGACGCGCGCATCCCAAGCGATGAAGTTGCCGGTGTGCGTGTCAGGCTTGGGCGGATACATTTCCAGCGTCGCGCCGACATAAGGCTGGCCGGCGGTGTAGCTGACGCGGAAGGGCTCGTAATCCATGCAGACATGGTTGGTCGGCACGTAGAACAGGCCGGTGTCCGGATTGAACGACGCCGGCTGCTCGTCCTTGGAGCCGAGCGCCGCCGGGCAAACGCCCTGCGTATTCACGTCTTCGCCGTTCTTCTCCGTCGAATATTTGTCGACGACGAGCGGACGGCCGTAGGTCTTGGAGCTCTTGTCCATATCGACCTTGGTCGCCCAGTTCACGGCCGGGTCATACTTCTCAGCGACCAGCAGTTCGCCGTTGGTGCGGTCGAGCGTATAGGCGAAGCCGTTACGATCGAAATGCACAGCCGTTTTGCGCTTGACGCCGCCGATGTCCTGATCGGCGAGGATCACTTCGTTGATCGCGTCGTAATCCCACTCGTCATGCGGCGTCAGCTGATAGACCCACTTCACGGCGCCGGTGTCGAGGTTGCGCGCCCAAATGGTCATGGACCAGCGGTTGTCGCCCGGACGCTGTTTGGGGTTCCAGGTCGAAGGATTGCCCGAGCCGTAGTAGATCAGATTCAATTCCGGATCGTAGGAATACCAGCCCCAGGTTGTGCCGCCGCCGATCTGCCATTGATCGCCCTGCCAGGTGCTGGTCGAGGAGTCCTTGCCGACCGGCTTGCCGAGCACGGTGGTCTTGTCCGGATCGATCAGCGTGTCGGAGTCGGGGCCCATCGAATAGCCGCGCCAAGCAAGCTTGCCGTCGGAGACGTTGTAAGCGGTGATATGGCCGCGCACGCCGAATTCGCCGCCGGCGATGCCGACGAGAACCTTGTCCTTGAAGACATGCGGAGCGGCGGTCGAGGTTTGACCCTTCGACGGATCGCCGTTCTTGACCGACCAGATCACCTTGCCGGTCTTGGCGTCGAGGGCGATGAGGGTGGTGTCGGCCTGGGCGAGGAAGATCTTGCCGTCGGCGTAAGCGAGACCGCGGTTAACCGTGTCGCAGCACATCACCGGAACGACGGCCGGATCTTGCTTGGGCTCGTATTTCCATAGAATCTTGCCGCTGTCGTTGAGGTCGAGCGCGTAAACGAGATTGGGGAACGGCGTATGCAGATACATAATGTCGCCGATCACCAGCGGCGCGCCTTCGTGGCCGCGCAGAACGCCGGTCGAGAAGCTCCAGGCGGGAGCCAGCTTGCCGACGTTTTCGGTGGTGATCTGCTTTAGGGAAGAATAGCGCGTATTGGCGTAATCGCCGGTGGGAGACACCCATTGTTTGGGGTCTTTCTGCAGGGTCAGCAAATCATCGGCCTTCGCCGCGCCAACCGAAAGCAGCGCGAAAACACCGACCGAAGTCGACAACAACAGCTTATGCATGAGCTTTTCCTCCTGACGACATCGACGCGCGCCTATGATGGCTCCGTCGCCGACATCGCGCCTCGATGGCGCCTCGACACTGGGAAGGCGTTTTCCGTTCCTTGTCTCGCGTCGACCGGTAAAGCCTTGAAAACGGCTCCGCCAGCCTCCGAAGAGAAGCTTCCGGTTCCCGTCCAGAAGACATCTTTTAAGTCGGAAACGGCGGGATAATATGGCGCCGCCCTTTAGAGCGCAACCCGGAAAAAAACGCGTTACTGTGTTTGTGCGCTTGGGCCGGCGAGAGGACTGAAGCAATGAGACCACAGATGATGGTGCGGCGCGTTATACTGACGCTAATCGTCGCTCTCTCTTGTGAAAGCTCCGCGGCCGCCGCCGGCTTTGCACTCGATGAGATAGCGCCCGGCGTTTTCGCGCACCAGGGTCAGATCTCCCTGATGGACGCGGAGAACAAAGGAGATATCGCCAATATCGGCGCCATTGTCGGCGACGACGCCATAGCCGTAATCGACACCGGCGGTAGCCTGATCGAAGCAAAATCATTTATTGATGCGCTGCAGCAAAAAACACCGAAACCAATCCGCTACGTGATCAACACCCACGCTCATCCCGATCATATCTTCGGCAATGGCGCCTTTGTCGGCCCCAACGTAATTTTCGTCGGACACAAAAATCTGCCGCGCGCCCTGGCGGCTCGCGGCGCCTTTTATCTGGAGTCGTTTCGCGCGGCTATGGGAGAAGCTCTCGACGGCGTAATCATCGTCGGCCCAACCATAACCGTCGACAAAACGACGACGCTCGACCTCGGCGGACGCAAGATTAACCTACAGGCTTGGAACGTCGCGCATAGCGACTGCGATCTGACCGTGCTCGATGCGCAAACCGGCACGCTCTTCGCCGGCGATCTGTTGTTTGTGCAACATGTTCCGATCGTGGACGGCAGCTTGCTCGGATTTCTCGACGTGGCGGAGGATTTGGCGAAAATCCCGGCCGTGCGCGTCGTGCCCGGCCATGGTCCGCTGATCGCGTCCTGGCCCAAGGCGCTCGATGACGAACGCGCCTATCTCACCCGCCTGACGGCCGATCTGCGCGCGGCGATCAAGAAAGGCGACATCGTCGCGGAGACGGCGAGTTTGGCGGGGCAGAGCCAGCGGGGGAATTGGCGTCTCTTCGACAAATACAACGGCCGCAACGCCACCACGGGCTTCGCGGAACTTGAATGGGAAGCGCCTTGAGGATTTTTCGCACGAGGACTAGCCTGACCTTCATATTCGGGAGGAAATCATGAAGATCGTCGCTCTCCGCCGCTGGCGCCCCGCCGCCCTCCTTTGGGTCGGACTTATGTGTGGCGCGCTTGTGCTTGGCGCAGTTGATGGAGCGCCCGCGCAGGCGCCTGCTCCCGCCGATCCATGGCCCGGCCTTGCGCGCGATCTGTTCCAGGGCCGCCCGGTGGCGAACGACGACTCGGTCGTTCTCGAAGCGCCGATCCGCGCGGAGGACGCCGCCATCGTGCCGATGACGCTGCGGCTCAAGGCCGCCGGATTGCGTCAGGCGACGCTGGTCGTCGATCAAAATCCGATGCCGATGGCCGCAGCTTTTGCTTTCGGGGAAACGGCGGGCGTCACCTTTATCGCGACGCGCGTGCGGGTCAATTCATACACCAACGTCCACGCCGTTGGCGAAACAAGCGACGGCACGCTTCATGCTCAAGCAAAATTCGTCAAGGCAGCCGGCGGTTGCTCCGCGCCCGCCGTCAAAAACATGGACGAGGCGGCCGCGCATCTCGGACAGATGAAATATCGGGAGTTCAAGAGCGCGGAAGCGGGACGTCGCGAGACGCAAATTATGATCCGGCATCCCAATAATTCAGGCATGCAGATGGATCAGATCACGCATCTCTATATCCCCGCCCATTATATCGACAAAGTCGTGGTGCGGCAGGGCGAGACTCTGATTTTCTCGATGGAGGGCGGGATCTCCCTGTCTGAAGATCCAAATTTTCGGTTCAGCTATGCGCCGAACGGCGCCAAGACGATCTCCGTCGAGGCGCATGACACGAAAGGGAATGTATTCAAACAGGAATGGCCCGTCGGCGACGCTTCTTGAGGCCTCGGCGCTAAAGATTTCCGACCGCCTCGGCAAAATGCGTCGTAATCGCGCTGCGAGAGGCTTGGTTCGTTGGCGATCCAATGGCCAAGGCGCCGTTCCCTCCGGCGACGGAGCAAGGCGAACCGGATCTTCTTTCTTGCGGACGGACGTTAGCCGCCCCAAATCATCAGCGCGACCGAGACCAGCAGCGGCGTCGACGCCAGCAGGCAGATCGCCGCAACGCAAAGGACAGTCTGCTCGGACGAAGGAGCAGTAGTCGTTAACCCACTGTGATGTTTATGGAATACCGCGAAGGACATCGGTCAACTCTCCCAGATCACCCTTACGACAGCGCCGCGTATGGCCGCGCAGTCCACTCGCGACGTTAGCTCGCGACTGTAAATGCATCGGAGCCGAAATAAGTTCCATTCTAGCGATCACGAAGTAAAAATCCTATTGACGCGCGAGACTGTAGCGCGTCGTAACCCGCGAGAGTGTTTCGCGATTAGAGCGATTTCGAGCGAAGCAAAAACTTGTCCGCGCGTAGAAAGCGAGTCGGAACCAGTCAATCCAGGAGCTTTCCGCTTCGATCAGAAACGGAAAGACTCTAGCGCGCGGCGGCGATCGCTCGCGCCACAGGCTCCTTCCGCGGCCGCGCGGCGTCTCGCCGGGACGCCTCCGGCGCCGCGTTTTCGCTGAACAACTCCGCGAGCTTTTCGGTCATGGCGCCGCCCAGCTCCTCGGCGTCGACAATTGTCACGGCTCGGCGATAGTAGCGCGTCACGTCATGACCTATGCCTATGGCGATCAGCTCCACCGGCGACTTCGTCTCGATATCGTGGATAACCTGGCGTAAGTGGCGCTCCAGATAATTGCCGGGATTAACCGACAAGGTGGAATCGTCAACCGGGGCGCCGTCCGAGATCATCATCAGAATACGGCGCTGTTCGGGACGCGCCAAAAGGCGCCTGTGAGCCCAGTCGAGCGCCTCGCCGTCAATGTTCTCTTTCAGCAGCCCCTCGCGCATCATGAGGCCGAGATTGCGCCGCGCCCGCCGCCAGGGCGCGTCCGCCGCCTTATATATAATGTGACGAATATCGTTGAGCCGGCCGGGATTGGGCTTCTTGTTGCCCACGTAGATCCAGGCCTCGCGGGACTGTCCGCCCTTCCAGGCTCTCGTGGTGAAGCCGAGAATCTCGACCTTGACGCCGCAGCGCTCCAGCGTTCGCGCGAGAATATCGGCGCATGTCGCCGCCACGGTGATGGGGCGCCCGCGCATCGAGCCGGAATTGTCGATCAGCAGAGTCACAACGGTGTCGCGGAAATTGGTGTCTTTTTCGCGCTTGAACGAGAGCGGCTGCTGCGAATCGACGATCACGCGCGGCAGGCGCGCGGGATCGAGCATGCCTTCTTCCAGATCGAACTCCCAGGATCGGCTCTGTTGCGCCATCAGCCGCCGCTGCAGCCGGTTAGCCAGCCTCCCAACCACTGACGAAAGATGCAAAAGCTGTTTGTCGAGATAGGAGCGCAGACGGTTCAACTCTTCGGCGTCGCATAGTTCTTCGGCCCGCACGATCTCGTCGTATTTGGTCGTATAAATTTTATAATCGTTGCCCGATCGCTCGCTCGCGGGCAGATTGGGGCGACGCGCGCCTGAATCGTCGTCGGCTTCGCCGCCGTCGGAATCTTCCCGTGATTCTCCGTAGGGCGCGTCGGCGGATTCGCTTTCGCCCTCGTGCTGCGACTCCTCCGAGACCATCGCCGTGTCGATGTCGGACGCGCTCTGGGCTTGATCCTTGTCGTTTTGATCGGCCTCGTTCTGATCGGGATTGGGCGGCGCATCCTCTCCTTTGTCGTCGTTGGCGTCGTCTTCCTTGTTTTGTTCGGGCCCCGACATATCGAGGCTGGCGAGGAGATGCTGCACGATCTGCGCGAAACCGCGCTGATCCTCGATGGCTTCGCCGAGACGGTCGAGATCGGCGCTGGCGCGCTCTTCTATGAACCCCTGCCAGAGTTCAACAATTTTATTGGCGTGCGGCGGCGGCGCCAGGCCGGTCAGTCGCTGGCGGGCGATCAGCGCGAGGGCGTCTTCCAGCGGCGCGTCTTCGCGGCTCTCTATGACGTCGAATTTGCCGCGCTGATAGCGGTCGTCGAGCATGGCGGCGATATTCGCGGCGACGCCGCTCATTCGGCGTGCGCCGATAGATTCGACGCGGGCCTGCTCGATCGCGTCGAAGGCCGCGCGACCTTCCGCCGTGGTTGGCGAAAGGCGGCGGTGAACGGCTTCATTGTGGCAGGCGAGACGAAGCGCGAGCGAATCCGCACATCCGCGCACGATCGCCGCGTCCTTTTGCGTGATTTTGCGCGCCGGTTCGGGCAACCGGGCCTTTACGCCGTCCTCGCTCGTGATCAAGGAGGGACGTTCCGGCGCAAAGCTCACCTCGAGCTTAGGCGATTTGGCCATCGCCCGCATGGCCCCGGCCACCGCGCGCTTAAACGGTTCCTGCGGCGATTCTTTTAGCGGGGCGGGCTTGCGGTTGGTTGGGGCTGACATGGTGGAGATATAGTCCGCATCGGCGGCCGCGCAAAGAGCGGCGCGGCGATTTGTGGCTCCAGCGGATCGCCGCCAAGCGCCGATCGCTTTGATCTTCGAGCTTCGAAACGATGATAGCTGTCCCTAACGGCCGGCAGACGATGGTTTGGTCGGCGGCGAGCTTGACAGAGCCGCGCTTAGCTTTTGATCAAGAGAGGCTTTCCCTGACTCCAGCGGACTTGGTTTCGCTCGCCGAGGAAAAGCCAGCCCGTTCCGTCATGTCATCACCACGTTGACTGCGCTTTCCGGCAGATCCCTGCCAAAGCACCGCTGATAAAACTCCGCCACCAGAGGGCGCTCCAATTCGTCGCATTTGTTGAGGAAAGTTAGGCGGAAAGCGAAGCCCACATCGGCGAAAATCTCGGCGTTCTCCGCCCAGGTGATGACCGTGCGAGGGCTCATCACCGTCGAGAGATCGCCGGCCATGAAGGCGTTGCGCGTCAGATCGGCCACCCGCACCATTTTGTTGGCGGTGTCGCGCCCCTCCTTGGTCTTCTGGAAACTCTTGACCTTGGCTAGAACGATGTTGGTTTCGGCGTCGTGCGGAAGATAATTCAGCGTCGCGACGATCGACCAGCGATCCATCTGACCCTGGTTGATTTGCTGTGTGCCATGATAAAGCCCCGAGGTGTCGCCAAGTCCGACCGTGTTGGCGGTCGCAAACAGCCGGAAGGCTGGATGCGGACGAATGACGCGGTTTTGGTCCAGCAACGTCAGTCGTCCAGAGACTTCCAGCACGCGCTGAATGACGAACATCACATCCGGGCGACCCGCGTCATATTCGTCGAAACAGAGGGCGATGTTGTGTTGCAGCGCCCAGGGGAGGATGCCGTCGCGAAACTCGGTGACCTGCTTGCCCTCCTTGAGAACGATGGCGTCCTTGCCGACAAGATCGATGCGCGACACATGGCTGTCGAGGTTGACCCGCACGCAAGGCCAATTAAGTCGGGCCGCCACCTGCTCAATGTGGGTCGATTTGCCGGTGCCGTGGTAACCCGTGACCATCACGCGCCGATTGTGGGCGAAGCCGGCAAGAATCGCGAGTGTCGTCTCGCGGTCGAAAAGATAGTCGGGATCGATATCGGGCACATGCTCATCCGGCGCCGTGAAGGCTGGAACCATCAGATCCGTGTCGATTTTAAACAGTTCGCGGACGGAAACTCGCGTATCCGGCAATCCCGACAATTGCGATGCATTTTCTACTGCGACCAACACTCCGTCCTCCGTTTCGCTGGCGGCGCGGCATTTGCGGCGCCCAAGTCTCGCGCGAAACCATCAGACGAGGCGGGCGGCTCTCAGCGTCTTATAGGCATGGATGATCTCCCGCAATTTTTCTTCGCAGGATCGATCTCCGCCATTGGCGTCAGGATGGTGGCGCTTGACCAGATCCTTATAGCGCGTCTTAATCGTTTCCGCACTTGCGCCGTCGTCGAGACCCAATGCGTCGAGCGCGCGCATCGTCACTGGGGAATAGCGCGGAGCCGCAGGTTCCGCAGCTCGCGCGCGATGGAAGCGTTGGCGATAGGCGCCTAGGGGATCGGAAAAATCGGCTGATTTTCCAGCGTCCGCGCGAAATCCGTTGGCGCCTCGTTTGACGCCCATGGACCAGGTTGGCCGATGCCCCACGGTCGCGTCCTTTAAATAACGAGCGACCGCCTCGTCACTCATCCCATTGAAATAGTTGTACGAATTATTGTAGTCGCGAACATGCTCCAGACAAAAACAGAAATATTGCCCTTCGTGCAGCCGCCCCATCGGCGCTCGAAATTCCCCGGCCTCCTGGCATCCCGGCGAATCGCAGCGCGGCTTGATCGGGTCAGGCGCCCGCTTTGAGGCGCGATTGACTCGGATACGATCGAAGAGTGGCGATGTGAGGTCCATGGCTGCTCATTATGAGGAACTAATATGACGCCGCAAGTGACGGAGCGACATTTATTTTGTGGCGCCGCAGCGACAAAAATGTCCACGCGGCCGTGTCCCTAGCTATCATGGATCACGGATAGAAGGGGTTCGATGATGACAAATTCCGGTAAAGGCGTCGTCAAGGCGGCGATCGAAGGTAAGATTTCGGCGGTTCTGGCGCCAACGCGCTTGATTGTCGTGGACGAGTCGGATCGACACGCCGGCCATCGCGGACATCACTCGCAGGGCGAAAGCCACTTTCGGATCGAAGTCACGAGCGAAGCCTTTCGCGGCAAGTCTCGCGTTGAGCGGCATCGGCTCATTCATCAGATTTTGGCCGAGGAACTCGCGGGGCGGGTTCATGCGCTCTCACTCGCGACAAAGGCGCCGGAAGAGCCGGAAGAGTTGAGCTAGCCGTAATTGTTGGCGATGGGCCTTTATGGAAAGTCTCCTGCCTTCTTCCGCTCGGCGCCAGGCGGGGCGGAGCTGGATTTGGGCGGTTGGGCTGGGGTTTTGCGAAAGAAGCCGGCCGGACTTTTGGTCCGGCCGGCGGTTGTTTTAGGATCGGAATTTAAGTTCGATCAGGGCATGTCGCCGGCGACGAACTTCGGAATGACCGGTCCGCCGATTTCCGCCGCGAAGCGA
>Ga0265328_10001100_pt1 | contig 12417 bp, 9 predicted proteins | sample 41624metaG_FD_202086 | JGI IMG/M metagenome (GOLD analysis project Ga0265328, IMG submission 202086) | Rhizosphere microbial communities from Carex aquatilis grown in University of Washington, Seatle, WA, United States - 4-16-24 metaG | ecosystem: Host-associated > Plants > Roots > Rhizosphere >...
GCGCCGATCCTCCGGGCTCAGCTGGAAGAATCCCTCAGCCATTGGCGGCCAAACGGCTGACCTGTTCGGCCATCCAGGTCGGCAGCCGGTTGCGGGCGTCGGCGATCTCCTTGAGCGCGCTGGCCGGCAGCTGCCGCCGCAGGACCTGCAGGGCCTCCCCCGTGTGCTCCTTGCCGAGCCAGGCCAGGGCGCGCACCGCTTCGCCGGCGGGACGGCCGGGCATCAGCAGCTGCCATGCCGGGGCATGACGCAACTCGACCGTCTGAGCGCCCAGCTGAAGCCGCCGGCTGGGACCCGATGTCAGAAAAAGCGAGCGCACCGGCACCTGGGTGGTCAGGCCGAGGCGGTTGGCCGCGGCGGCGCCATGGGCGGCGACGGTCTCGCCCTTGGCCAGCGCCAGGGCCTCGACCATCTTTTCGACCGACGGCGCCCGGGTGCCGAAGCGGGTTTCGATCGGCCGGACATAGATGCCGCGGCCGGCGCGCATGACCTGGCCACGCCGGACCAGGCGGGACAGGGTCTGGTCGACATTGGCGCGCGGGCCCAGATGCAGCAGTTCCTTAGCGCTGACCGGGGTTCCCTCGGGCAGCAGTGCGATATGGGCGATGATGGCTTCGGCGAGCTTCGACATGTCAGAAGCATGGGCCTGTTTCTGACATTTTTCAAGCCGGCCGTCTGCCGCCGTCCATCCAAATCCAGCGATTGATGGTGGGTAGGATGATGGGTAGACGCCGAAATTCTCGCTGGAAACGGCGGATTTCCTGGGACGATGGCGGACACCCTCTCCGCCAATGCCCTCCGGGGCCTTGATCTACCTGCAACTGATTGATTTCGCGCAGGCTTCTGTCGTTTGCTACAGAAGAGTGCCACAGAGGCACGCCTGCGGGGATCATGTCGAGGCAAGCGCCCTACCTTCTGTGCGGGGCCCGCCTGTCGGACGCGAACGGCACGGAGCAGCGAGGGGGGCGGCGGGAGGTTCTGACTCCTTGGCGGGCGCTGATCGAGGCGACCGGCCTGTGGCGCCTGTTTCCCCGCCACCCCCATTTCGCCCGCTTCAACTTGCACCAGGAGCCGGCGGTCGAGGGGGTCGTGGACATGCCGACCGTGTCCGGTGCCTTGATGCTGCTGCCGACCGCTCGCTGGCGTGAACTGGGCGGCATGGACGAAGGGCTCTTCTTCCATGTCGAAGACATCGATCTGTGCCTGCGCGTGCTGAAGGCGGGGGGCAGGGTGCTCTATTGCGGCCATGCCCGCGTCGTCCATCACAAGGGCAGCAGCGACGTGACCCGCTGCTTCGTGGCATGGCACAAGACGCGCGGGCTGGTGTGCTATTTCTTCAAGCATTTCGAAGGCCCCTACCCGCGCTGGAGCCTGGCCGTCACCGCGCTCGCCGGGCTGCCGGGTGATGCCTTCAGACTGTGGCGACGATGGCGCGGCGCGAGACCTTGCGCGGGTCCCACACCAGCAGGCGCGCCACCGCCAACCAGCCGAGGCGGCGCCGGATAGTCCGGCGCTCCGCCAGCCGCCGCGGCAGGGCGGCCAGCCCCTGGGCCAGGCCTCGCATCCGTGCCGGGGCGCAGTCCGGCATCCGGGCCGCCAGCCACAGCTGCGCCGCCAGATACAGCGGCAGGGCCAGCGGCAGCAGCGGCACCGGCATGCAGCGGGCCAGCAGCCAAACGCCGTTGCGGGCGCTGTGGCGGATGGTGAAGGCGCTGTGCCGCCCGGCGATGCCGGAACCCGCATGGGCCACCCGCGCGGCCGCCACCTGGATGGCGCGGTGGCCGGCCAGCCGCAGGCGGAAGGCGAGGTCGACGTCCTCGAGGTAACAGAAGAACGGCTCGGCGAATCCGCCCGCCGCGGCGAAGGCGTCGCGGCGGTAGAAGGCCGCCGCGGCGCAGGGCGAGAAGGCGGGCATGTCGGCGGTCACCTGGGCCGCCGGGGCGCCGAATCCGCCGCGCCAGGCGATGCCGAGAATCGAATAGGCGTCGCCGGCGCCGTCCAGCAGCCGCGCGTCGGCCGCACTCAGTTGGGTCGAGCCGAACATGGCGACGTCGGGGTACCGGTCGACGGCCTGCCGGATCGCCGCCAGCCAGCCGGGCGCCGGCACCGCGTCGGGATTGAGCATCGCCAGCCACGGCGTCGCCGCGCCGCGGGCGCCCAGGTTGCAGCCGGCGGCGAACCCGATGTTGGCGCCGGCGTGAACGACCCGGAAGCGCGGGTCCGGCAGAGCCAGGCGGTCGATCGAACCGTCGGTGGAGGCATTGTCGACGACGACCGCCTCGAAGGCGGAATCGGTCTGTGACGCCAATCCGGCTATCGCCGCCGCCAGCAGGTCGCCGCCGTCGTAATTGACGACCACGACGCGCACCCAGGGCGCCGGAGCATCAGCCGCCATCGCCGTACACTGCCCGCGCGGTGGCGCCCAGGAAGGCGTATCCCCGGCGGCGGTCGGGCTCCAGATAGGCGCCTTCCGCCCATTCGTTCCAGGCGTTGATGAAGATGAAGCGCCGGTCGGCGGGAAGATGCGCCTCGCTGTACCGGCACAGGCCCTCCAGCCAGCGCCGGTAGGCGGCGGACGAGGCGTTGACGAAGATGTCGGGATTGGCCCGCCGGGGCGTGCAGTCCCAGTCGGGCATGATACCGCGGAACAGCGCGTAGTCGGGCCGCGGGCGCGCCAGCGCCATGTCGACGGCGGCCCGGTAATCGAAGACGTTGCCGCGGAAATCGGGATCGTAGAGGCGGACCAGCTGCGGTGCGGGAGCGAGCCCCAGATTGTGCGGAGGGTATTCGATGGCTGCGTCGAAACCGAACCGGCGGGGATCGGCCGGTCCCTCGAAGCCGTTCTGCATCACCGCCAGGAACAGCTCCCTGACGCCGGCCCGCCGGGCGCAGTCGCGCCAGCGTTCGACGGTCGCGGCGATGTCGGGGAACAGGCCGGGGCGATAGACGACCAGCAGCGGGCGCCCCTCCACCGTGATGTAGCGGCGGTCGGTGAGGGCCGGCAGGATGTCGGCGAAGAATGCCAGGTCGTCCTCGGGCGAGTGCCGCTGATCCAGCAGAACACCGGTCTTGTCGGACAGGCCGTCCCAGCGCAGGGTCCACGGCTCGTTGGCCCAGTGGAGGCAGAACGGGATGTCGAGATCCGGGTTGGCCAGCATGAGGTCGAACGGCGCCCGCATCACCGGCCGGCCCTCGAAGAAGTAATGGTGGAAGCAGAATCCGTGGATGCCGTACTGCCTGGCCAGTTCGATCTGGCGGACCAGCACCGGCTTCAGGCGGGTGTCGTAGAAGCCCAACTCGCCCGGCAGACGCGGCTGCCAGTGGCCTTCGAACATCGGCTGGGCCTTGGTGGTGTTGGTCCACTCCGTGAAGCCCCGGCCCCACAGGCGGTCGTTGTCCGGGAAGGGATGGAACTGGGGGAAATAGAAGGCGATCGGCCTGATTGTCGTGGCCGGCAGCTTCGGAAAACCTTCGGCCTCGTAGTCCGGCCCGAGTTCGGCGCGCGTGTAGGCGGAATAGATGTCGGCCACCGCGATCCGCGCGGGCACCACCTCGGGCGGGCGCGTCGGCAGGCCTTCCGCCTTGCCTTGCAGGACCCAGTGGAGCAGCGGGTTGACGTCCGTCCCGGCGCCGAGGGCGATCCGCCGTGCATAGAAGCGGCCGTCGAAGGCGGCCGAGGGATCGCGGCCCTCGCGCCACCCCTGGGTGAGGTAATGGGTCAAGGGATCGGCGCCGGCGGCGGCGACGTCGGGATTGCTGCGCCGGTAATAGACCGGATCGAAGGCGCCGCTGGCGTCGATGGCCCGCCGGGCGGCGTCGAGGTCGACGCTGGCGAACGGCTGGCGGCGCGGCAGGAAAGCCCAGCGGAAACCGGCGCGGGCGGAAAAGAAGAGAATGGCGCGCTCGATGGCATGGGCGATGCCGGCGTCGCGGTCCGCCTCGCCGCAGCCGGAAAAGTCTTCCCAGGCCAGGTTCAGGCCGAGCAGCGGTTCCAACGCGGCACTGCGGAACCAGAACATCGACCCGCTGGGAAACTGGATCGCCGTGTCGGCAGTCAGCGCCAGGCCGACCCGGCCCAGCAGGTCGTTCATCCATGGCAGGTTGGCGCCGATGGACACCCAGCCGGCGATATTCGGCCAATGCTGGGCCATCAGCACGCCGAGATCCGGCATGGCGGCCATCGTCTGGACGGCGAGACGGACACGGTCGGCATCGCCCAGCAGCTCCGAGCACAGATACCAGCGCCACTGCGACCCGAATTCGGCGGGGTGATGGGTGGACTTCTTGCTGTGCAGGCGCAAACAGATTTCGTGGCTGCGGATCTCGTCGGCAAAACCAAGCAGGAACGGCGCGATGTCGCGCCCCTGATTGGGCAGCACCTTGACGGCGACGGCGATGCCGTGGGCGCCGAATGCCCGTTCGATGGCTGCCTTCTTCAGCCGGTCGCTGGTCGAGACATAGACGGCGAACGGGTAGGGCAGGGGCGCCAGCAGGCGGGCGAACTCGTCGGCGATGTCGTCGTAGAAGAGGTGGATGAACACGCCGATCCGCCCCTGGAAACCGGCATGGAGCGACGGTTTGGACATGTCCACCCTCCAGTGGCCGAGGTCCAGGCCGGCCGGCGGCCGTGCGGCCGGAGGCGCCGTGCCCGATCGGATCCAATGGGCGAAGGGATTGCTCCCCTGGGCCTCGGGGTGACACGCCCGGTAACCGTTGGTGGCGAAGTCGGGGCGCGGGTCGCGGCCTTCCGCCGCTCCGCTGCGGACGTAATGGGCGACGGGATCGGCGCCGCTGGCGGCCACGTCGGGATAGCGGGCCAGATAGAAGCCGCGGTCGAACAGGCCCGAGGCGGCAATGGCGGCGATGTCGCGATCCTCGGCCAGGCGCCGGCCGAGCCGCCCCGCCAGCGCCGCCCGCGCCTGGCCGGCCAGCCGCCGCCACCGGGCGGCCATCAGAGGGCCTCCCGCAGATAGGCGTCGAGGCCGTCCTGCCAGGCGGGCATGACGTCGACGCCCAGGCCGCGCAAGGCGGCGTTGTCCAGCACCGTGTATTTGGGCCGGCGCACCTTGGCCGGAAACTCCCCCGGTGCGGCGCGGTGGAGCGCCCCGCCATACCCGGTGGTGGCGAGGATGCGGGCGGCGAATTCATACCACGAGCAGCCGCCTTGGGCGGTGGCGTGGAAGACGCCCGAGGCCTCGGTCCGGGCCAGTGCGACCAGTTGCCGCGCCACGTCCTCGGTGCGGGTGGGGGTGAGGATCTCGTCGTCGACCACTCGGATTTCCGGCCGCTCCCGCGCCAGTGCCAGCATGCGCATGACGAAGTTGAGGCTACCCTTCGCCCGGCAGGGCGCATGCCCGTACAGGCCCGACACCCGCACCACCGCGGCGCGCGGGCATTCGGCCAGAACCGCAAACTCACCCGCCAGCTTGCTGGCGGCATAGACGTTGAGGGGCCGCGGCGGATCGTCCTCGGCATAGGGCCGTGCCTTGGCGCCGTCGAAAACGTAGTCGGTGCTGACGTGAATCAGCGCCGCCCCCGCCTCGGCGCAGACCAGGGCCAGGTTGCGGCTGCCCACGGCGTTGACCGCGAAGGCCGCGAGCGGGTCCTCCTCGCAACGCTCGACGTTGTGCATGGCCGCGGTGTTGACCACCAGGTCCGGCCGCAGGGCACGGACGAGGCGGCGCAATCCGTCGGCGTCGGTCAGCTCGGCCCGGTCATGGTCGCAGGGATGCACCTCCCATCCCGCCACGCGGAAGTGGCGGCACACGTCGGTGCCCAACTGCCCGTTCGCCCCGATCACCGCCGCCGTCGCCACCCCGTCACTCCCTCGCTTCCCGCAAGGCCATGAAGGTGCGGATGTTGTAGTAGTCGCGCCGGTCGAAATCATGGAACCGGCCGAGGTTTTCGGCCAGGTCGCCGACGATGTCGATGACGTCGCAGCGCGGCTTGAAGCTCAGCACGGTGCGCGCCTTCTCGGTGTCGACCTTGTAGCTGCGGAAGTCGCTCCTGTCGCGGATGTCGATCCGTGGCGCCCGGCCCATGTGCCGGGCGATCCCTTCGCGCACCAGATCGGCGATCTCGCCCACCGTGTAGTTGCCGGAGGCGATGTTGAACACGCCGCTGATCCCGGGCGCTGCCTCGATGGCGCGGATGTAGGCGGAGACCGCGTCCTGGATGGCCAGGATCGGCCGCCAGATGGCGGGGTTGTTGACGGTGATGACGCCATCGGCCATGGCCGTCATGAACATGGCGTTGACCACCAGGTCGAGCCGCATGCGCGGGCTGTAGCCGGATACCGTGCCCTGGCGGAAGCCGATCACCGAGAAGCGCTCGTCGGCCTGCTGAAGGCAGCCGAATTCGCCCTGCATCTTGGAGATGCCGTAGGGAAAGGCGGACACGGCAGGCGAGGCCTCGTCGCACAGGCGGTCGACCGCGTAGCCGTAGACCGAACACGAGCCGCCGTGGATGAATCGCGGCACTCCCGCCCGCTTGGCGAGGAAGGCCAGGTAGACCGGCAGCGATCCGTTCTGGACGAAGTTGTCGTAGGGCGCGTACTCGGCCATGGGGTCGTTCGACAGCCCGCTCAGGAAGACGACGGCGTCGAAGCCGCCGAGGTCGGCCTCGGTCAGGTCGGCGACGCTGCGGCGATCGACGCGAACACCGGCCGGCAGATGGTTGCCGAACCACATCAGGTCGACGACCTCCACCGAATAGCCCCTCTCGACGAGGCGCGGCACCAGGCTCGACCCGATGTAGCCGCAGCCGCCTGCCACCAGGATGCGCGCCCCCATCGTCAGAGTCTCAGCGCCGGGTGGTCCGCCTCGGGGCGCGCGCACCATTCGGCGAGCGTCTGGGCGGAGGCGTCCTTGGGCGACAGCACCGGGGTCCGTAACGGCCAGTCGATCCCGATCGCCGGATCATCCCAGCGGATGCCCGATTCGGCCGCCGGATTGTAGGTCCCGGTCGTCAGGTATTCGATCTCGGCATAGTCGCTGAGGACGGCGAAGCCCCGGGCGAAGCCGGCCGGGGCCCACAGCATTTCGCGCGTGCGCGCGCTGATCTCCCGGCCGTACCAGCGGCCGAAGTGCGGCGAGTTCCTGCGGATGTCCACCGCCGCCAGGAAGGCGGTGCCGGACAACACGCGCTGCAGCTTGCCCATCGCGGGGGCCCACTGGAAGTGCAGACCGCGCACGGTGTCGCGGACCGACCCCGAATGATTGAGCTGGACGAAATGGGCGGGCAGACCCCGGGCGGCGTATTCGTCGGCCCGGAATACTTCGGTGAAGAAACCCCGGCCATCCTCGAACAGCCCCGGGTGCACCAACAGCAAATCGGGAATGCCCGTTTCCTCGACCTCGATTTTCACCTTGCCCCGCCTCCGCTCCGGCCGTTCGCGACCACCATATGAAGCCGATCGGCCGAGTGCAAGCCGTCGGCCGCCGAAACCAGATGGCGCTTGCCGGTCACCGGCCGCGCCGTCATTATTTCCGCCTTGTCAGTTGTGACCTCGATCGTGGTCACCCTGGGCGTGACCCTGCTGCTCGGCCTGGCGGCCCACGCCGTGTTCTGCCTGACCCAACACGGCGCGGGCAAGTCCGCCCTTCTGTCGGTGCTGGCCGGATTGCGGCAGCCGACCCGCGGACGGATGTTGATCGACGGCACGACGGCGGCGCTGCTCAGCCTGGGTTCCATTCACGATCCCGAGATGAACGGATGGGAGAACATCGAGCACGCCCGCGTCCTTCTGGGAATTCCGTCGCGGCGGCGCACGCTCGATCTCTGCGCGCGCGCCGGAATCGTGGTGTTCGCCAGCCACGAACCGGCTGATCTCCGCAGCCTTTGCACCAGCGCCCTGTGGCTGGAGCACGGCAGGGTGCGCACGGCCGGTCCGCTCGATGCGGTCCTCGGCGACTATGAGCGGCCGCCGGTGACGCACAACGTTTGAAGGCGAGCCCGCAGAAGCGGCCGCAGCGGCGCCGGGACGCGGTTGTCATCGAATCCGTCCGTCATGACGTCCGCGATCCGCAGGCGCGCCGCAAGGGCTGGCAGTTCCGCCAAATTGCCTCCGGTCCAGCGGAAACGGCCCTCGGGCCAGGATGCGTGGTAGTGCCAGGTCAGGTCGTGCGGCGAAAACACGATGCGAATGAACGGCCGCTCCGCGGCGGTGCCGTCGCCGACGACCAGGGCTGCGCCTCGGGGATGGCGCATCGCGGCCAGCGCGAAGGCGGCGAAGGCGCGCAATCCGGCGAGCGGATCGGCGAGCGTCAACTCGGTAACCAGGTCGGCATAGTCGGGATGACGCCGGTTGACGATGGCGAGGTTGCGGGCGAGCAGCGCCCGCTTGCGCTCGGGCGGGAAGCTGCCTCCATGGGCGTGCTGGACGTAGAGGTCGGGTACCAGCACGTTGGTGAATCCGGCAGCCGCCGCCCGCCGGCACCAATCGTTCTCCTCGCCGTAACCGGCGCCGAAGGTGTCGCGCTCGAAGAAGCCGACGCGCCGGAGAGCGTGGCGGCTCATGGCCAGGCAGAATCCCACCCCGGATGGTATGGGAAGCGACGCAGCCTCGGCATCGACGCGGCGAAAAACGGCGTCGACGGCGTCCACGCCCAGCCCGAGATAGGGCGCGTTGTCTCCCGGCATGGCGGGGAAGCCGCAGACCGTGCCGGCGTTGGTGAAGGGCGTGGCCGAGGCGATCCGGGGGTCGCGTTCGAGCGGGGCCACCAGGCGCGGCAGCCAGCCCTCCGGCAACAGGGTGTCGGTATTGACGACCACCACGTGCTCGCCCTGCCACTGGCCGAACCCCCGCAGCACGGCTTCGACATAGCCGAGGTTGGCCGGTTGGCGCAGCAGCACGATGTCCTGGCGGCCGGCCACCTCTTCCAGCACGCCCCGCACTTGCGGATCGGCGTTGCCGTCGTCGACGACGACGAGCCGGCAGGGTGCGGCGTGGCGGAACAGCGAGTCGAAGAACGGCTGCAGATGCCGCTGGCCGCCGAATACCGGAACGATCACCAGCGGCGGGCGCTCCAGCACCGGGAAGGGCCGGGGCGCGTCGGCGAAGGCGGCGAGCACGGCGCCCATGCAGGAGAAGTCCAGGCCGGGGCGGCTCCGGATGGCGTGGACGGCGCCGCTGAAATGGGAGGTCCGCGCCCGGAAGGTCCCCTCCGCATCCAAATCGCCGAGATCTTCGACGACGCTGCCGCCGCCCTCCAGTTCGGCGGTCAGCCGCAGCGTGCCGCGACCGGGCGGGAGACGCAGGGCGAAGCCGGAGCGGCCGGCATCCGGGTGCGCGGGGAAGGCGTCGCCCACATCGGGGCGCGGCAATCCCTGCTGTCCGTGCCCCGGCGGACCGCCGTCCACCGACAGGGACAGCGAGCGGACGGGGCGGCCGCCGTTGAACGCCCAGCCGAGAACGCCGAGGCCGGAGGCGCCGATTCCGACCGCGTCGACGTAATAATGGAACACCTCCCCACCCGCGCCGCGCGCCACGATCTCGCCGTTCGAGGCCGCGATGGCGGCCATGGTCGCATCGGGGATGGCGAACCCGGACCCGAAGCGGGCCTCGCGCCACGCCGCATAGGCCCGGATCCGCTCGTCCACGCCGTGTGTCACCGGGCCGATCCGCTTGGCCAGGCAAGGCCCGCACAAGTCGAGCGGATAGTCGCCGCGCAGGATGGCTTCGCGGATGGCGCCGTAGCCGATTCCGTTCCAGACGGCATGCGGGTCGTCGCGGCCGAGTTCGCCCAGGTGCCAGGACGAATAGGCATGGAAGCAACAGGGCCGAATGCTGCCCGAGCGGGTGACGAACATCGTCTTGAACGGCTCCAGGCAGCGGAAACCATCGTCGCGATCCGGCGCCCCCGTCCCGAACAGCCGGTGGGCCGTGTCCCGGTCGGCGTCCGGGGCGAGGACGCGCACCGGATCGGTGGCGATCGGGGCGGGCGGGGCCGCGCTTTCGGCGTCGATGGCGGCGCGCCGGCGCTCGTAGTTCGCCTCGTCCGCGGCGCCGGCCCGGATATACTGGTCGACGACGAGGCGGAGCCCGAAGCGGCGGGCGACCTGCTCGGCACGGGCCAGCACTTCGCCCTCGACCCAAGGGCGCATCACCGAGATTGCGCCGGGCAGGTCCGGCAAGGTCGGCCATGGCTGCACCTGCTTCAGATAGACGGTATCGACTCCGTGCTCGGCCATCAGGGCGACGAATTCGTCGAAGGCGGCCACATGGGGCGCGAACGCCAAAGAGTTGACCTCGACACGGGGATAGGCCGATCCGCGCGCGGCCTTGGCGGCCGCCAGCCGCCGCAGGCCGTCCAGCACGCGGCGGAAATCGCCGCCATGATAGAAGGATTCGTACACGTCGGCGGTGGCCCCCGACAGGCTGACGGTCACCGTATGGACGCCGAGGTCCACCAGGGCGGCCGCCATCGGCTCGTCCAGGTTCAGGCCGTGGGTGAAGAAGTCGACCATCACCTCGTATTGCGCCAAGCGTTGGAGGATATCGCGGAAGCCGGGGTGCAGGGTCGGCTCGCCGCAGCCGAAGCAATGAACCGTCAAGGCGTGCCGCAGCACCGTGTCGAGTTGGGGCAGGACGGCGTCGGCGTCGATAAAGCCGCGCCGTTTGGCGCGGATCGACTCCGCCCTCTGCGGGCTGGCCGACGAGAAGTCGCGGCACATCGCGCAGGCCATGTCGCAGACATTGCTGACCTCGAGAAAGATCTCCAACGGATGGCGGGGCGGCCCCTCGCCCCGGCAGAACGCGGCAAACGATCGGATCGCTTCGGCCTTGTCCGCTTCCAGTCGGGATTCGGCGCGCGCCCGGTTCGCGCCCGGCCAGACGATGTCCACGAGGTCCCGGGCATAACGCTCCCAGGAATACCCCTCGATGACAGAGCGGGCGCGCGCGGCCAGACGGTCACACAAGACCGGATCGTCGCGAAGGCGGTCGATCGCGGCAGCGATCTCCTCCGGCCGCGGCGGGTCGACCACCAGGGCGCTCTCGCCGTCCCGCGCGATCGCCTGGGTGCCGTGACGGGTGCAGATCACCGGCACCCCCGCGGCCATCGCCTCGGCCACGACATTCGACCAGCCGGCCACCGTCTCGGTCATCACCAGGCAATCGAGCCCATGGTAGTAGCGGCACACCTCGTCGTCATGGAGGATGCCGACCAGTTCCAGCCGCCCCGACCCGGTCGATTCGGGATATCGCGCCGCGAGCCCGAACGGATCGGCGCCGAACAGCCGCAAGCCGACGGTTTCCGGGAGCCGTGCCAGGGCGGCGGCCAACGGCTCGGGGTTCTTGCTCGCCAACCCGCCCACGATCCAACGTGCCCCGGCGGGGCGGCGACCGTCGGCGGGCCGGAAGAGTGTGGTGTCCACCGCGCCCGGCAGCACGTGATGGCGCTTCGCCGGCAGTCGGTCGTACAAATCCGCCGGCCAGGCCAAACTGTTGAAGATCACCATGTCGGGGCGGAATGCCGCATTGACGGCGGCGAAGCGCTCGAAGCGGCTCGGGTCGTTAAGGATGTGGTGGATGCGAATGCCGAAGTTGGGGCGGCGGAACTCCGCCAGCTTGTCGACCATGTCCTGCGGCAAGGTGGCGCCGCCCGGCACCATGACGCAGTCCCAATCGCGATCACCGGCCTCGGCAAGGGTTAGCGTCGGCAATTGCGTCCGGCGCTCGGGCCGGGGCCGATCGGCAAGCAGGGCATTGGCGACGACGTGACCCAGACGCCGAAGCACCAGGCCGGCCCGTTCGAACCGCAGCGATCCGCCGCTGAGCATCAGGTCCTGCTGGACCACCAGTATCCGCCGGGAAACGCGGGAAGACGACAGGTCTTGCCTCCCTGGCCGGAGTTGGATTGCTACTGCGGCGCAGTTATCATCACCCAGGCCACACCCGTCAAGCGACGGAGGTACCGCAGGGAGGGATGACGTGGGTTTGCGCACGGCACTGCTGGTCGTCGGCATGCACCGCTCGGGCACGTCCGCGGTCGCGCGCACCCTCAGCCTGATGGGGGCCGCGCTGCCCGGCAATCTGCTGGCGTCGGGATCGGAAGAGAACGAGCGCGGCTTCTGGGAATCGTCCGAGATCATCGCCATCCACGACGGCTTCCTGGCGGCCGTCGGGTCGCGCTGGGACGATCCGCGTCCGCTGCCGGAGGCGGCATTCACCGACGCCGCCGCGCGGATGTGCCTGGAGCGCCTGGTCGCCGTGCTCGCACGCGATTTCGCGGGCGTGTCCCGATTTGTCGTCAAGGACCCGCGGATGTGCCGGCTGCTGCCGCTGTGGCATTCGGCGGCGGAAGCGGTGGGAGCGCGGCCGGTGGCCGTCCTGCCGGTGCGCACGCCCTTGGCGGTGGCCCGGTCCCTGCAAAGGCGCAACGGATTCGCCATCGAAGCGGGACTGGCCCTGTGGCT
>Ga0265328_10001101_pt1 | contig 12415 bp, 13 predicted proteins | sample 41624metaG_FD_202086 | JGI IMG/M metagenome (GOLD analysis project Ga0265328, IMG submission 202086) | Rhizosphere microbial communities from Carex aquatilis grown in University of Washington, Seatle, WA, United States - 4-16-24 metaG | ecosystem: Host-associated > Plants > Roots > Rhizosphere...
GTCAGAGCGGCGCGATCGTCGGGCGTGAGAAAGCCGGCGCGAATCATGCGCCCAGACGAATCCAACTTTCGGCGCTTGGCAAGCCACCATCGTCAATTTTTTCGTCATCTCAATGAGTCGGGGTATAGCTCCGGTCGCCTCTTTCCGAATGATGGCCGATCAGGATCGGCTGGCCGAACGGGATGACGTCGGCCATCTTCCGCGCTCTCGACAGGCGCGCCTCGCCTTCCGTTCGCAGGGCGCCCGCGCGAGCCTCGAGGCGCTCTTTTCGCGCGGCCTGCTTTTGCTCGAAAGGGTTCATTTTTCTAATCCTCGCTTTGAAGCGTCGGCCTAAAACATCGGGGCAGGGGGTTGGCGCGCCTAAGCGCGAGTTTGCCGGTCTTGGCCCTCGCGGGAGAAGTCGGCGATTTTCGCAATCGTCGCGGCGATCGCCGGCGGGGTCTGGTCGGCGAAACATTTGCGCGCGGCGGCCTCGTCGTCGATGCCCCAGGGTATCCGAGCAAACTCCGGGCGCTCATTGACCCCGCTGTAAACCGGCAGAAACGGCGCAAAAGCCGCGACGGCGTGGGCTGCGGGCGTCTGGTCGTAGTCCGGCGTCTCGCACGCCTGATAGGCGTATGCGGCGATGATTTTCGCGGCGGCGTGAGGCGTGAGCGGCGGATAGCGCCTAAAACGATAGCCGGCCACCTCGGCGTTCACCTCGCTGTTGTCGTCCTGCGGATAGCGATAGGCGACGCTGCGGGCGTTCTCGGCCCAAAGCATCCGCCCAAAAGCTTCGGCGTTGGCCTCCGTGATCGTCACGCCCTCATTTGCCGGCGGCAGATTGGTGACGAGCCGCAAGTCGATGGCGGCGGTCACAATGAGATTGATATGGATTTCAGCGACGAGAAAAGCTGACATTTGCGCACCTGCGAAGTGTCCCTTACGTGGGGACGTTGAAGAGCAAAAATGCGGCGGGCGCTATTTCTAGGCCCGCCTTGGTCGCGGTCAGTCGGCGTCGTGCGGCCTGAGAAGATCAAAGGTGTTGGCGATGATGTCGGTCGTGTAAATCCTCGCGCCGTCCTTCTCGTAGGAACCATCGGCAATTCTGCACTCGGCATAGACCGGATCGCCCTTTTTGACGTTGGCGAGCGCGAAGGCGACGGCTTTCTCGTTCAGGATCGTCACCGTCACCCAGTCGGTTTTTTCGACCTTCGCATTTTTGTCGTCGTACCAGACGCGCGTCGTGGCGATGCTGACTTTTGCCGCTTTGCCCACGGCTTTCGCGTCGGCGCCGGTGTAACCTCGAACGATAAAAAGATTTGTCGAGCGCATGTGCTTTCTTTCCAAAACACGACACAAAGGACAGTTCCTTTGCGACAGTCCCCACAATAGCGGGTCATGAGATAATAGCAAGCTAAAACAACGTATAATGCATTGCTTTATCTAATTAAATGTCGGTTTTACTTGTTGCCTTCCTGCCTCTGCCGAGCATCCTTTGTCAGACGCGCCGCAGGCGAGTCGAAACTCTAAAAGACATCCTTCGCCCCGACGCCTCCAGCTTCATCGCCGCGCGGAAAGAGAGTCACCCGCAGGGCCGCAACGACGTGAAGGACCGCGCATCGCGCGGTTGACCGTTTGAGCAGGGCGATAGGCTTGGCGGTTTGGGACGATCATTTTTATGTGGTGCGCCGCTCCGGCGCACGCCTAGTGAAATAGGGTAGGGCGCCGCGCCCGACAAATTGAAAACTCTGTTGTCGCGCCGCGCGCGAGCGAAGGAAAGCAAACCGCGAGAGGGATCGTCGCTCGCCCGGGCGATAATGCGCCGGCGGCTTTGGTCGCGAGGCTTCGCCGGGATTGGGGTCTGCCGCGAACAGGCGTCACAAAAAATCAGAACGGCGCAATTTTGAGGTCCGTTTTCGCGAAATCCCGCCCCCTAAACAGGATGGGGGCGCGATAGCTTTTGGCGCAGGCGTAGGACATGCAGTCCGCGAGATTGAGTTTCGCCTTATTGCTTCGACCCTTGCCGAACTGCTCGAATGCGGCGACAGCCATTGCGCCGATCTTGTCGGTGACGGGAACGACCGTCACGCCGGCCTCATTAAGAAATGCGTCGAACTGCTTTTCCGCGAGACGCGGCGCGATGTCGAGCCGGGCCGCGAGAACCATGCAGGCCTCCAGCCGGACCAAGGGCGAGGTGAGCCGCTGTTTCGCGCTCGCGATGGCGTCCGCGAGGCGGTCGGCGCCCGGCTCGCCCGTGAGAATCGACACGACGGCGGAAGTGTCGATGAACATCATCGGCTCCACATGTCGTCGATCTCGGATCGCGGGACGGCGCGCCCCTTGCGACCGGCGAGCGCACGGGTGGCGACCGCGAGCTGCGCCAGCCGTTCGCGCAACGGGAGTTTGTCCCGGTCGCGCTTGATTTCGTTTTGCAGCGCCTCGATGATGGCGGCGGTCATGGTGATTTTGCGGCGCGCGGCCAGCTCCTTGGCGAGTTCGGCGGCGCGCGGGTCGCGAATGCTGAGCGGCATGGACATGGCTCCGTATGTACAATAGAGCATATACGTAAATGCATATCTGTAAATACGAATCGCTTCGCGGCAGTCGGTGACGCAACGACGGCTTATAGCACTGGATGAGCTGCGCGGCCTCGCGATTTCGGCAGTGATCGTATCGCATGTCGCGCTCGTCTACCGCGACGATTCCACGATCGCCTTCGGGTTGGCGATGCCGGCGCTCGGCGTCGGCGTCGATCTGTTCTTCGTGATTTCCGGCTTTGTGATTTTCCAGAGCGCCGCACGAATGATCGCCCGTGCGCCAGAAAACTTTTGGCGCGGCGCGGCGGCTTTTTGGATCAGGCGCGCCATTCGTATCGCGCTGCCGGCCTGGGCGACTGTGGCGGCGATAGCCGCCCTGCAAGGCGCCAGCGGCGCGCATGGCGCGTCGCTCAGTGATCTCGCGGCGGCGGCGGGATTTTACGCCGACTTTCACTGGGGCAATTGCTGGGCGGGGGTGACGTCTTGCGGGGATGCCCTGGTCGCCTCGCATTTCTGGTCGCTCGCTTTGGAAATGCAATTTTACGCGCTGGCGCCGCTGCTGGTTTTGCTGCCGCCCCGCGTTTTGACGCTGGCCGGGCTGGCGCTCCTGGCGCTCGGCGCGGCCTCTTCCCGTCCCGAGGGCCTGTTCTGGTGGGCGGTCCGGCCTGATGGATTGATCGTCGGCGTGATGTTGGCCAGCCAAGTCGCGCAACGCGCGGCATGGCTCGCCAAGCTTCCCCGCGTCTCCCTGGGACTCGCCGCTTACTGGCTGGTCGTCGTCTCGATCCTGGCGCGGGTGTTGTCAGACCACGGCTCTGGCTTCGGGCTGGTCGCGGTAGCCGCGATCTTTGGCGTGGTGGTGGCGTCCGCGGTGACGCGGGAACAGCCGGAAGGGCGGGGCAGGGCGCGAGTCGCGCGCAAGCTCGGCGAGTTATCTTATTCCGCTTACCTCGTGCATCTTCCGGTGTTGTGGGGCGTCCACGCCGCTCTTGAGGGCTTGGTGCCGGTGGCCGTGTCGATGACGGCGGGTCTGGCGGCTGTCGCCGTTGCGACCATCGGGTTCGACCGCCGGGTGACGCGCCCGGCGGCGGCTTTCGCGCGGCGAGTGTCGGAAACGATGTTCGTCTAATATATTGTCGATATCGCGAATGCGGCGGCAGGCGCGGCGACGCCATAACGGCATAAAACTTCGTTGATGCGGCGCGACGCTGAGAATGGTATTTTCCGCCCTGGGCGCCATCGACGAAACCCGGCCCTCGCCGGCTCGCATTTTCGTGAATCAACCGCGCATCTGGAGGGCAGGCCGTGACGATCTCAGAGGTTCAGCAACGAATTTTGCTGACCGACATTGAGCGGCCAAACGAGCCGCTGGATGTCGAGATTTTGGAGCTCACGGCAACGGACTTGACGGCCAAAGTCGCGAACACGGAGGTTCTCTTCCAACTACGAAAACGCGAGATCGGGATGATTTTCGAGGGCTCGCTTGGCGCGCGGAGTTTCGAATTCGATGCGGAGCCATTGGTGAAGCCGGCGGCGAAAGCCAAGAAAGTCACGAAGGCCGCGCCTCGGACAAAGTCGGCCAAATGAACGCGAGCGCCTCTATCACGCTGCGAGAGGTTGGGGGAGGGCGGCCCCCGGCGGGCCGCCCTGCTCGGGTCACTTCCGGCTGCGCGCCGGCTTCTTGGCGGGCTTGGGCTGCGCGGAAGCCTCGATCGCCTTCTGGTTCTTCGCCGCGAGAATTGAGAACTCCTCCGCGATCAGGTCGACCGTGTAAACCTTCTCGCCGTTGCGCTCGAAGCTGTTCTGCTTCATGCGGCCCCGGACCAGAACCAGGTCGCCGGCCCCGGCGTATTTCGAAGCGTAGACACGAACCGCCTCCGAGAAGATCGAGACCTCATTCCAGTGCGGATTTTCGCGCGTCTCGGCGTCCTTCTTGGTCGGATAATTCGCGCAAACCGTGACGTTCACCTTGCCGTCGAACTGCTTGATCTTGCCGACGCGGCCGAGGATCTGGAATTCTGCGAAGTTCTTCATCTGTGCGCTCCATCATTGGGGCGATGCCCCGTTTGCGATGGCTTTCCGTTATGAGCGCCATAGGACGCGATGGAACCGAAGCGCCGTAGGCGGCGCGAGGCCAAAGCGCAGCGGCGGACCCCGAGCGACGGCAATTTTGACTTTCGCGAGGAATTGGCGCGCAGCGCCAAGGGGAAAATTGCCGCCGCGACGGGTTTCTATCGTGGCCGGCGCTCGTAGGAAAAAGAGCCATGCAGACGGGTCATCGCTTTTCCAGTGGCTTGAGCACAGGTGCTGGACGAAGCAATTTCAATCCGCCCCCGCCGCCGGAAAGAAGACGGGAGGCAACAGCGAACTGATCGTCACGCGCGAAACCGGGCCGCACAAGAGCGAACCGCGCGGCACAAAAATCGATACGGAATCCTTGGCTCGATCTGGTCCAGCGTTCGCGCGCAAGAAATTGTGAAACGGCAAGGCTGGCGACATGGTTTCGGGGCGCCAAGGTGAAAGGAACGGCGGCACAATAGGCGTCGGTCCGGGGTGACGGGCTGTTCGTCGATCAGGCTTGTTCCGCATCGAAGAGCATGACGTGGTGGGCTCGGCAATCCGCGCCAGCGTGTTCAATAGCTCGCGTGTGAAGCGTGCTAATCAGTGAAGGCCCGTCGCGAGCGGAAGCTGGGCCGGTCGCATCTTCGCTTTTGACCCTGACCGGACGACTTGCCGAAGTGAGGCGAAGCGGCGATCACCTTGCTACTGTCCCCGCAACTGGCGTAACCTTCAGCGTCACCCGATTCCAGCAACGCCGTTGGTCTTTGCAACATGTCCCGCATTTTCCTCAGCCATTCGAGCAAGAACAACGCCGAGGCGAAGGCGCTGGCCGATTGGCTCGCCGCGCGGGGTTTCGACGACGTTTTTCTCGACCTAGACCCGCAGCGCGGCATCGCCGCCGGGGAGCGCTGGGAGCGCGCGCTCAATCAGGCGGCGCAGCGGTGCGAGGCGGTGCTATTCCTCGTTTCTGAGGCTTGGCTCGATTCCGACTGGTGCCTCAAAGAGTTCAACCTCGCCCATCGGCTCAACAAGTGCCTGTTCGGCGTCTTGATCGAGGACATCCCGCTCGCGAGCCTGCCCGCCACATTGACGGGGACTTGGCAACTCGTTCCGCTCGTCTCGGGACGAGACCACATCATACTGCGCGCGATCCTGCCGACGACGCATGAAGAGGTTCACGTGACCTTCTCGTACGAAGGGCTGACGCGACTGAAGATCGGATTGGAGCGCGCCGGCCTCGACCCGAAGTTTTTCGCCTGGCCGCCGGAAAGCGACCCCGGTCGCGCACCCTATCGTGGCCTGCGGCCCTTGGAGGCAGAGGACGCCGGCATTTTCTTTGGCCGTGAAGCCGCGACTATCGGCACGCTCGATCGTCTACGCGGCCTGAGCGTCGCCGCCACGCCACGCTTTCTCGCCATTCTCGGCGCGTCGGGCGCCGGCAAATCATCCTATCTGCGCGCCGGCGTGCTGCCGAAGCTAACGCGAGACGACCGCCATTTCCTGCCCCTGCCCGTGGTGAGACCGGAACGCGCTGCGATCACCGGCGAGTCCGGACTGCTGCGGGCGTTGGAAAAAACCCTCGCCGATCATGACGTCGCGGCGGCGAGAGCGGATATAAGAGAGGCGATCGCTGGGGGCGCGGGGAGTTTGCAGCCGTTGCTCGCCAACCTCGTTGATAAGGCGCACGCGCCGCTTCTCGTCGACGATCCGAAAGCGAAACCGCCAGTTCTGGTGCTGCCGATCGATCAGGGCGAGGAATTGTTTCACGCCGAGGGCGCGCAGGAAGGACAGGCGTTGCTGACCTTGCTAGCGGCGCTAATCGCTAAAGATTCGCCCGCTATGATTGCCATCGTCGCGATCCGATCGGATTCCTATGAGCGGCTCCAGACGGCCAAGCCCTTGGAGGGCGTCGACCAGCACACGATCAGCCTGCCGCCGATGCCGCGCAGCTCTTACAAGGAAGTGATCGAGGGCCCAGCGAAACGGCTTGACGCAACGAGCCGCTCGCTCGCCATCGACCCTGCGCTGACGCAAGCCCTGCTCGCCGACATCGATTCCGGTGGCGGCCGCGACGCTCTGCCATTGCTCGCCTTCACGCTGGAGCGGCTCTATCTCGAATTTGGCGCGCGGGGACGCCTGGCGCTGGCCGATTATGAGGAGCTCGGCGGCGTCAAGGGCTCGATCGAGGCGGCGGTAGAGCGGGCGCTGAGACGCGCCGATGGCGACCCGCGCATTCCCGCAGATCATGTCGCGCGACTTACTCTGTTGCGGCGCGGGCTGATTCCTTGGCTCGCTGGCGTCGATCCCGAGACCAAGACCCCCCGTCGCCGCGTCGCGAGAGTCGCGCAAATCCCCAAAGAGGCGCGCCCGCTCATCGATTTGCTCGTCGAACAGCGCCTGCTCACGCGCGACTCGTCCCCGGAAACCGGCGAGGCCACAATCGAACCCGCGCATGAGGCGCTGCTGCGCCAGTGGGGCGGGCTGAAAGGCTGGCTTGAGGAGGACTTCGGCCGGCTGGCAACGCTGGAGGGCGTCAAGCGTGCTTCGCGCGACTGGGATGCCAATGCGCGCGACGGCCCCTGGGAGGCGCATACCGGCGCGCGCTTAGAGGAGGCCGACCGGCTCGACTCCCGCCCTGACCTCGCGGCGATGCTCGACGCCACAGATCGCGAATATCTCGCTGCCTGCCGCGCCAAGGAGCAGGCCGGACGCGAAAAGGAGCGGGCTTTCGCCGCATCCGAGAGGCGCGCGGCACAACGCACGCGCATCGGCCTCGCCGTCGCAAGCCTGCTCGCTATGCTGGCGGTCGGCGCAGCGGGCTACGGCTTCCGCCAGGCCCATCTGGCACGCGAACAGGGTGTCCTCGCTGAAGAGCGCAAGCAGGAGGCGGAACGCCAGACTTTGAGAAGCGAACAAAGGTCGGCTTTACTCGCCAGCAATGTGGCGCAATCGCTGACCGCTGAGGGCCAACTGGACTCCGCACTCCTCTTATTACTGAACGCCGGGCGCTCGTTCGACGATGCCACCGTGCCCGATACGATCCGCATTGCACTCACGAAAGCACTAGAGAAGAAGGCCCGCATCGAGACAAAGACTTTATTTCCGAAGATGCAGGTCTTCGAGACCGATGAGGCGTTGTATCTCGTCAACATGGAGACTAACGAGATTTACAAATTGACGGATTCCCTTACGCCGAGGCGCGTGTTCCCGGGCGTCAAGGAATCGAGCCCGATTGTCCAGCTCGCCAAGAACATCGGAGACGACAGCATTCTGCTGCTGCGCGAAGATCTGAGCGTCGAGCGAATCAGCGACAGTAATGGAGCGCAGCAAGTTATTGGACATTTTACAGAAGCGAAGGCACCGCAGGGCTGGAGTTATTCAGGACCAGAGAACAATATTACATGGAATGGTTTTGTACAAAGGTCATTTTTGATTTCGGACCGCCTGGACAAGGCAGCGGACCGGCAGACGCGTTATTACCTGCAAATCATGGATACGAAGACGGCAAAAATCTATTCGGGCATCATATCCGGCGATTTCGGCGACGTGTTGATGCTCTCCGGCGTGCTGAAAAGCCCTGACGGTAAAGAGCTTCGCATCGTCGGTGGCGAGCCGAAAAGCGTCGCGGGTCTGCAACATCCGGCGGATGACTTCGCGCTCGTTGACAAAAAATGCGTCGCTGAGATGCCTGCAGAGTTGCAGCGTTATATGTTCAAACGACTGCATGAAACTTACAACGAATATCTGCGAGTACAATGCAGGAGGTTCGGGAAAAGGTATCTAATAACGATCGGGCATAATACCAGCTCAGGCATGGAGAGAGATTACAAGGTTTTTTTGAAAGCAAGCTATGGCTTAATGGATTCGGATATTAAACCAGTCAATATCGGTGTGCGCGGGAAGTTCGACTGGATCGGACTCGATCCAGAAAGTGACTTCGAGTTCGACTATGCTGTCCTTTCGTACCGCAATGCTATTATCCCAATGGCCACTCATGGAAACCAAACCTTTGAACTAAATTACAGGTATCCAACCACTCCGACGCATGCTCGCCTTATCAAGGGAGGGCGTTTCTTGGTCGTCGAACCCGAGGCAGGACGAATTGTCATGCATGATTTAAACGCCACTCCCGCAAGAAAGACTTCATTGTTGACAAGCGAGACTAGCGAGATCGTCGGCACGAGAAAAGCTATAAAAACTATAAATACTACGACTTGTCACGGTATCCCAGGTGAACAACAGGTCTTTAGTTTGGGAGATGGCCGCGATCTGGTTTTTCGAGGCGGCGGTCATTCGAGATTTTACGGTGGCCCGAAAGAAGAGCAAAACGCCGTCAGCGGCGATCTGACAAAGCAAGTCGTAATCGATCTTGGCGATAATTCTATCTGCGTGCAAATTTCTGCGGATCGAAGGCGATTACTCGATGCTCAAGACGAAATAGGAGCAACCATTTACGACCTTGACGCTGTCATCGCCTCGGGTGGCCTCAAAGGTAACCAAGTAGCCAGTGTCACGGTCAATGGGTTAACTTCGGCGTTTTTTTTCGACACCGCCGGCAACTCAGTCGTCACAACCAACGAAACAAATAAAGTTGTACTGTGGACGTGGGACATCGTGACAAGGACCTGGATCAATCGCGAGCTTTTTCGCGGAGAAAGCCCGATCCGATACGCCGAGCCCGATCCCGACTTTAAGCGCCTGATGATCATCGACAACCCTGAGAGCGAAACATTCCATGGATTCCTCTATTCCATCCCCGCTGGGCAGATTTGGTATGATTTTGGGGAGGCTTTCCGCGTGATGAGCGTCGCTTTTGACGACAAATCCGAAATAGTAGTATCGAAGGACCAAGGCAACGAATGGGCGGGTGTTTTCCCGATCCTCCCACTGAGTTCACTGGTCAAATTGGCAAAGCAAGAGCTGTCGGTCGAATGTGTGCCATCGAACGAAGGGGAATACTCCAGCTCGCCATGCTGGCCAGCCTCCTATCAGTGAGCAATTATTGCGTTGTGGCCTCCGGGATAGGCGCGACTGCGGCCGAATTCAAGAGGCGCGACCTGCGAATTTGCTGTGCAACGCTCGAGCCTGTCAGGGTAAGGCGCGAGCGAACAACAAGAGATCAACGGCGTGTGACACTCAAGACTGCGGCGACGGCCTCTATTGGCGCACCGCCGCCGCCTCAGGAGCCTCTGAAGCGGCGGGGGGTTCCGCAGACCCATCCGACCGAAAGGGCGCGACTCACACACACACGCGCGAACGCTGCTGCTGCTGCTGCTGCGATTCGCATAATCGCTCTTATGGAACTTAAGTGCAAATTATTTCAAATGGTTAATGCACATCTATGTCATTTCCACCGCAACGTGCAAACCAATCCAGCCCGATCATCCGATCGTCTTGTCAGGGCGGCGTCTGGCAGTTGACCGCAATGGAAATTTCGCGGCGTCATCGGTCCACGGATTGAACACCGGCGCCCCCGAATGTCGAACGTCGCGCACGTTCCGCGTGGCCAGATAGAGATCGTTTTCGAGCGCGGTTGCCGCGAGCAATGTATCGACGACCGAGGGTGAATGTCCGGTGGCGCGTTTCACCATGCCGCTGATCGCACCCCAGCGCCTCACGATGCGGTTCGAAACAGCCAACACCCGATCGCTAAAACGTTCCTCCAATGTGTCTCGCGCATTGACGATTGAAATCCGGCGCGGATCGTCAGGATCGAGATTTTCGAGCCCCTTGTCATATTCTCCAAGCGTCAACACGCTGAGATAAAGTTGCGCCTCATCCTGTGCCGCGGCCCAGGCTTTGACCGCGCGATCACCCTTCGGGCTGATCAATTCCGCGATGACGTTGGTGTCAAGGAGCCAACCAATCACGGAACGAAATCCCGCCCGAAATCCGGTTCGCGAGTCAAATCAAGCCCTTCAACGAACAAGCCTTCAAGAAAATCAACGAGTGGCGGGCGCGCCGGGGCCGCGAGGAGGCGTTCGAGCTCCTCGGCGGCAATCACGACCACGGCGTCCTTGCCCCGCACCGAGACCTTTTGCGGGCCTTCACTGCGCGCGCGGCGCACGACTTCGCTGAACCGCGCCTTCGCGTCTTCAAGTTTCCAACCGGCCGCCGCTGGGCGCGCTGGCTTGACCGCAGGCCTATGCGTGGCGGGTTTCTTCCGAACGCCCATTGGATCTTCCTGACTATCTGACCAGATTGATGATGGGGCATTTCCAGTCGGGAATCAAGCGTTTTTCCGCGCACTATGGCCAACGTGGCGACCAACGCAGCCGTTTGCCCATTGGCTCAAATCGCGAGGCGTTTGGGGGCCTTGTTCATTTGCTGCTGGGCCATGTTTTAGCAAACTTCAACATCGCCTTGTTCGCTTCTGTCTCGGCTTCGCATCGAGTCGCATATGAATGTGGGGAGCGGAGATGAATTTGGCCGCCCTCGCAAACCGTCCAACGAAATCGACGCTCGCTTAATGGATCGGCCTCAATCTTGAATGTGAATGGGTGAGCTTCTTCGGCCATACCGCATTATGCAGAGCCAACGGCGACATCGCCAGAGAAAACTCGTGGCGCCTCATTCAACCTTTTGCAGTGCTGCGGATCATCTGGAATTCCTTTGCGAAGTCCCCGGCTCCCGCGCCTGGCGTGGCGATTTCGACGCCAAGCGCGGGATTGGCTTGCTTGAATTTCTCGGCGTAAAGCAGGCCGTCGGCGTCGGGGTCCGCGAAAATCGTCACGCGCTTTACCTCGCGCGGAAGTTTGAGCCTTAGATATCGCTTGGTTCCAAGCGCGGCCCAAACGGGCAGTTCGTGCATCAGCTGCGCCGCCCACGCCGTCTCGAAGCCCTCGGCGACGCCAATATGCTCGGCGACGGCTGCGAGGCGCAAGGCGCCCTCGCCGGCCGGCCCGACTGTGCGGCGTGTTTCGAGAACATCGGCCTTGCGCCTCCCGCCCGAGTGGAGAAACGTCAGTTGCACGGCGACGATCTCGCGCGTCGGCGCTTGAATCGCGGCGATCAAGCAAGCGTAATATTTTCCGCCGGGCTCATAGCGATAGCGGGGCAAAAACCGGATCGTGGCGGGCGGCGGCTCGTCGAAGCCGCGCTCGCGAAGATAGGTCTCGGCGAGAGTGCCGACGACGGGCCGCGCGCCGCGCCAAAGGGCGAGGGCGTGCGCGCTGGTGGTCTTTGGCGTTGCGCGCCCGGAAGACGAATTTTCCGCCGGCGCGTAAAGAGGCTCCCCGTGCAAGTCCAGCCTGTCGATCGCGCCGCGAACAGCGCGCGGGTCGCATCCTGCGTGACAGGTGTAGAGCAGCGCGCGGGCGCCATCGGCGACGGTCAATGAGGGGCGAACGTCGCCCCTGCCCTTCCCGTGCGCCACGACGGGGCAATGGCATAGGAAGCCGGCGCACACCCTTCGCCCTCCAAGGATTTTCGCGACGGCCTCGGCTTCGATCCGCATGGCGTGTAGTCCTGCACAAGAAGAGAAAACCGCCCGCGCATGGGGAGAGACGCGCAGGCGGCGACTCTTGCGACCGGCGATGGCGCCGGGAGCCGGGACAGGCGGGGCGCCGCCGTCTGAAAGACGGCGCGGGTGGGGAGGGGTCGAGGGGAACGCGGCGCGGGGTTCCCTCGGGCGAGCCACGGGCTCGCCTCCCTGTCTCAAAGCAGAAATGCCAGTTGCGCGGCGGGCTGGATCGTTGGCGGAAGCGCATAGGCGTCGAGGCGGCGGCTTTCGGTCGCCGCGCGCTCGCGCGCCTCGTCGAAGTCGATACAAACGATTTCGCAAAGCGGCGCTCCGTCTTTCCAGCCGTCGCGGTGAAAGCTGGTGTCGACGCCCG
>Ga0265328_10001104_pt1 | contig 12408 bp, 9 predicted proteins | sample 41624metaG_FD_202086 | JGI IMG/M metagenome (GOLD analysis project Ga0265328, IMG submission 202086) | Rhizosphere microbial communities from Carex aquatilis grown in University of Washington, Seatle, WA, United States - 4-16-24 metaG | ecosystem: Host-associated > Plants > Roots > Rhizosphere >...
GCCGAGCATCGCGCCAATCTCTTCGTGCTGCTGAACCAGTTTCGTCTCGCCGACACGCCCTATCCCTCGCGGCCATGGGTGGAGTTCGCCTCGCGCTACAGCGATTACGACCATCTCGCGCGCGTCAAGGAATGGTCGCGCGAGGGCGGCGGCGGAGAGGAGTGACGCTTCGCAGCGAAGTTACGAAGCGTTCACCATGTTCCTCGAGGCTTCGGCAAGGAATCGACCGCCGATTTTCGACGCTCCCGATTCGGACGGGGTTTGTGCGCGTCTCGTGCCGCAATTCCACTTTCGGGACCGCGCGAAGAGGCCGACGATTCACCACTCGCTAAGCCTATGAAGGCGGTGACGCGCCAAGCCGCGAAGACACGGCGTTTACGAAGCGTTCACCACGATGATTGACGCTTCGGCAAGGAATCGACGACCCGTTTTCGGCGGTCCCGATTCGGACGGGGTTTGTCCACCTCTCGTGCCGCCGCTCTCGCTTTGAGACGGCGGAAGCGGCGCCGCATTCACTTTTCGCTGAGCCTTCGACGCGACATCCCGCGCCTTGCGCTCCGCGTCGCTTCCGCAGTCGCAAAATGACGCTTGCGCCGTCCCTTGGGTCATAGATTAGACCCTGAGGAACAGGAGGGCTCGTCCGGTGAGAGAGTCGAGACGCAAGGACATGTTGCTGACCGCGGCGGAATGCGCAGAACGCATCGGCGTCACGGTTCGCGGCCTCAGAACCTATGAGCAACGCGGCCTGCTGACGCCGGCCCGTTCGGCGAAGGGCTGGAGGCTGTACGGGGAAAAAGAGATCGCCCGCCTTCACGAGGTGCTCGCTCTGAAGCGCTTCGGCCTCAGCCTCTCGCGCATCGCCGCGCTGCTCGAGGGGCGCGCGGCCGATCTCGACCGAACTCTGGGAATGCAGCAGTCGGCGCTCACCGAACAGCGCCAGCGCATCGACGAGAGGCTGGCGCTCGTCGCCGCCGCTCGAACGAAACTCTCCACGGGCGGGACGCTCTCGCTCGACGAACTCATAACGCTCGCAAAGGAGACGACCATGACGCAGACATCGCTCGACCTGATCGCGCAACGCCGCTACGAGCAGGCGCGCCCACGCAAGATGACGCCCATAGATCCAGAACTCTACGATCGCTACGTCGGCGCCTATCGTTTCGACGCCATCAGGGGCGGGATAACGATCACGCGCGTTGACGACCGGCTCTTCAGTCAGGTGACCGGGCAGGCCGCCTATGAGATTTTTCCAGAGAGCGAGACCGAGTTCTTTCTGAAGGTCATCCCGGCTCAGCTCGTCTTTTCCGTAGACCGCGACCAAACAGCGAATGCGCTGACGACCCATCAGAACGGCGTCGAATTGGTCGCGAGGCGGGTCGACGAAACCGAGGCCGAGCGCGCAACGGAGGAGCTGACGCGCAGAATCCGCGATAATCGGCAGCAGCCGGACAGCGAAGAGGCGATCCGCCGAACGATCGATGAAACTCGGCGCGGAGAGATCGACTCCGCGCGCATGACGGAGCCGCTCGCCACATTGGCGCGCGAGCGAGCGGAGGCGATCGCGGAGGAACTCGCGGCCAAAGGTGCGCTCGAGGACATTCGCTTCGTCGGAGTCGGCGTGGACGGCTGGGACGTCTATCGCGCGCAATTCGAAAAAAGCAAGACCGAATGGCGCATCGACCTCGCGCCCGACGGCCGGGTCAGGGGCCTTTTCTTCCGCACGCTTCCCTGAGAGGCCCTCGCATCAGCAGGCCGCGCAGCCACGACGAGCGAACAGCGCGACGATCGCGGCGCGTAGAGGTGCGCGACTGTCGCCTCGACCATGGCGAGAGCGGCGTGGTCGCGCGCCGAGACTCGGCGTTCACGAAGCGCTCACCACGCTGATTGACGCTTCGGCAAGGAATCGGCCGCCGTTTTTCGGCGCTCCCGATTCGGACGGGATTTGTGCGCGTCTCGTGCCGCAATTCCAGTTTCGGGACGCCGCCGAGAGGCCGGCCATTCATCCCTCGCTAAGGCTGTTTTGGCCGCGACGAGACGAGCCGTAAAAAGTTCGCGCTTACCGAGCGTTCACCATGATGATTGACGCTTCGGCAAGAAATCGACCGCCGATTTTCGACGCCCCCGATTCGGACGCTGTTTGTGCGCGTCTCGTGCTGCTCTTCCCGATTCGGGATTATCCGCCGAAGCGGAAATTTACCTTCTGCTGAGGCTGAGCCGCACCCTTGCGCGGATGTGTAGACAGCCCTATCATTCTGTCTACACAAAGGACGCCACATGCCTCTCAACATACGCGACGACGAGGTCGACCGGCTGGCTGCGCAGCTGGCCGCGCTCAATCGCACCACCAAGACTCAGGCGGTGAAGGACGCGCTGCGTCGTGAATTGGCGCGTGTGCAGGAGAAGAAACCGCTGTGGGAGCGCGTGAAGCCGATACGCGACGAGATCGCCGCGCTCCCCGACAGTGGAATCGTCATCGACAAGGCGTTTTTCGACGAGCTCGACAGTGAGACCGGCGAATAATGTTCGTCGACGCTTCCGCAATGGTCGCGATTCTGCTGCAGGAGGCGAATGGCGAAGGGCTCGCCGCCGCCATCGACGCCGCTTCCACGCCGCTCGTGACCAATGTGATCGCCGTCTGGGAAACGGCGGCGGCGATCCACCGAAAGAAAAACATGCCGATCGCCCTCGCGCAGATGCGCGTGACGGAGTTTCTCGCCGCCGCCGGAATCGAGACTCTGGACGCCGGGAAAGAGGAGCTGCCGCTCGCCCTCGCGGCATTCGAGCGTTACGGCCGCCATCGCTATCCGCTGCCCGCAGATCGCAACAAGGGGCTGAACCTCGCCGATTGCTTCCATTACGCCGCCGCGAAATCGCGCGGTCTTCCGATTCTGACGACCGACGAAGGCTTCGCGCTCACCGACCTGCCGACGATCGCCGCAAAGCCGCTTCGATAGCGGTCAAACTACATTTCTTGTATGGTTTCCCGAAACGGCCTTCGATCCTCGTAAACGCCGGATCGACGCGCCGCATTCGGACATGGGCGAGGAATTTGAAAATGGCTCTCGAAGGGTCGGATAAAAGCTACAGAAATCGCATCATCTTCGCGAGCCTCGTCGGAACGACGATCGAATTCTTCGACTTCTACATCTACGCCACCGCCGCCGTGTCGGTGTTTCCGCTATTGTTCTTCCCCGCCGGCGCGGGCAGCGCGGCGCTGCTCGCCTCCATGGCGACATTCGGCGTCGCCTTCGTCGCGCGGCCGATCGGCTCCGTCCTCTTCGGCCATTTCGGCGATCGCGTCGGGCGAAAAGCGACGCTGGTCGGCTCGCTGCTGCTGATGGGCCTCGCCACTTTCGCCATCGGCCTTCTGCCGACCTATCACCAGATCGGCCTGTTCGCGCCGGTCCTGCTCACCATTTTCCGTTTCAGCCAGGGCGTCGGCCTCGGCGGCGAATGGTCGGGCGCGGCCCTGCTCGCCACCGAGACCGCCGACAAGGGCAAGCGCGCCTGGGCGGCGATGTGGCCGCAACTCGGCGCGCCTTTCGGATTCATCCTCGCCAATGGATTCTTCTTGGCGCTCACCATTCTCTTCGCCTTCGACTCCACTCGGACGACGCCGGACGAGCATTTTCTCGCCTGGGGCTGGCGGCTGCCCTTCCTGCTCTCCATTCTGCTGGTGACGCTCGGCCTCTATGTGCGCTTGAAGCTGCATGAGACGCCGGTCTTCGCGCGCGCGCTGGAGCGCGGCGAAAAGCTGAAATCGCCGCTCGCCCATGTGTTTCGCAACAATCTGAAGGAGCTCGTTCTCGGCACTTTCATCATGGTCGCGACATACGGGCTCTTCTATCTGATGACGACATGGATCTTGTCCTACGGCATAGGCAAGGTCGCGCTCGGCAATCTCGGCATAGGCTATCGCGATTTTCTCGTGTTGCAGCTCATTTCGGTGCTGTTCTTCGCCGGCTTCATCCCCGTCTCGGGACATCTCGCCGACAGGATCGGCCGCCGCAAGCTGCTGCTGATCGTGACGACGGGAATCGTGCTGTTCGGGCTCTCCTTCCGCTTCTTCCTCTCCAAGGATCTCATCGGAACCGGCGAGAGCGCCAATCGCGGACTCATTCTGGTTTTCCTCAGCATCGGCATGTCGCTGATGGGGCTCACCTTCGGTCCCATGTCGGCCATATTGCCGGAGCTCTTCCCGACCAATACGCGCTATACGGGATCGGGCGTCTCTTATAATCTCGCCTCCATTCTCGGCGCTGCGCTGACGCCCTTCGTCGCGACATGGCTGGCGCAGACTTACGGAGTCGGCTCGGTCGGCCTCTATCTCGCGTTGCTCGGCGCATCGACGATCGTCGCGCTCGTCTTCACCAAGGAGACGAAGGCGACCGATCTCGACAGCATGATCGACGAGGTCGTGACCGAGAACATAGAGAAGACATCGCCGTAGAGCGCTTTCCGATCGATCGAAATTCGCTCCGAATGGAAACTGGATGAGCGACAGACGCCCCATCGCCAAGGACACGCGGGAGCGGCAGCGCGCCGCCTCCGATCCCGCGCAATCGGCCTGGGTCGCGGCGCATGCGGGCTCGGGCAAGACGCATGTTCTGTCGCAGCGCGTGGTGCGGCTGCTGCTCGCCGGCGCGCCGCCCTCGCGCATATTGTGCCTTACGTACACAAAGGCTGCGGCCGCCAATATGGCGGCGCGCATTTTCGATATTCTCGCCGGTTGGGCGCTGCTCGACGACGAGGCGCTGACCGCGGCCATTCTCGCGACCGGCGCGCCGCAGCCCTTACGCGCGGAACTCACCTTCGCGAGACGGCTCTTCGCGCGCACGGTGGAGACGCCCGGCGGGCTGAAGATCCAGACGATCCATGCCTTTTGCGAGCGCATCCTACATCTCTTTCCTTTCGAGGCGAATGTCGCGGCGTCGTTCCGCGTGCTCGACGATCTCGAGCGCGCCGAATTGCTCGAGCGCGCGCGTCGACAAACGCTGGCGCGCGCCGTGCTGGACGAAGGCGAATTGCGCGCGGCGTTGGAGACGGTGTCGCGTCTCACGTCCGGCGGCGGCTTCGACGAGCTGATCGCGGAGCTGCTCGGTCATCGCGCGGCGCATCGCAATTTATCGTCCGGCGATTATGCGGAGCTTTTGCGCGAGCGGCTGGGGCTGCGCGAGGGAGAAACGCTCGAGGCGATCGAGCGGGAGATCGTCGAGGGCGGGATCGGGCCTCGTGACTGGCCGGGGATCGCGCAGGCGCTTCGCGGCGGCGGCGCGAATGACGGCAAGCTCGGCGCGCAATTGATGATTGCCGGGGGGCTGGCGCGCCCCCTCCCCGACCCTCCCCCGCTTCGCGGGAGAGGGGCCGCTAATGACCAGCGCTCGGCATGTGTCGAAGAGTATTTGGCGGTCTTCTTCAAGAAGGATGGCGAGCCGCGCGGGCTCGGCAAGCAGAAGATCATTTCCGCCGCGCTTCAAAAGCCGCAGCCGGCGCTGCTGGCGCGGCTCGAGGAGGAGCGCGACCGTCTGGTTTCGCTCGTCGAGAAGCGCAAGGCGGCGGCGGCGCTCGATCGCTCCATGGCGCTGGCGCGGCTCGGCGACGCCATTCTCTCCGCTTACGAGCGGATGAAGAGCAATCGCGGGCTTTTCGATTTCGACGATCTCATCGAGCGCACGCGCAGGCTGTTTCGGAGCTCGAGCCCGTCCTGGGTGCTCTACAAGCTCGACTCGCGCATCGATCACATTCTCGTCGACGAGGCGCAGGACACGAGCGCCGCGCAATGGGACATATTGGCGGCGCTCGCCGATGAATTCTGCGCCGGCGCCGGCGTCTCCCCGCGCAAGCGCAGCTTCTTCGCCGTCGGCGATGAAAAACAGTCGATCTTCTCCTTTCAGGGCGCGGCGCCGGAGAAATTCGACGCGATGCGCCGCGATTTCGCGCGCCGCTTCCGCGACGCCGAGCTCGGCTTCGAGACCGTGCGGCTGACGCGCTCCTTCCGCTCCTCGCCGCAAGTGCTGGGGGCGGTCGATATCGTCTTTTCCGTCGAGGAGAATCGCCGCGGCCTCGCGGCGGACCGCGACGAGCCTGCGCCATTGCACGAGGCCTGGAAGACCGACGTGCCGGGCCTCGTCGAAATCTGGGAGCCGGAGGCGAGCGAAGGCGCGCTGGCGCCGCAAGATTGGCGGCTGCCGCTCGACTACGTGAACGAGGCCGGCCCGCCCGCCAGGCTCGCGCGCAAGATCGCGCGCAAGGTGCGAGCGCTGCTCGCGCCGCAGAACAGCGAATGCGTCGAAGACAAAGGCGCGCGCCGCGCTGTGCGCCCCGGCGATGTGATGATTTTGGTGAGGAAGCGCGACGCCTTTTTCGAAGCCGTCATTCGCGCGCTGAAGGCGGAAGCGATCCCTGTCGCCGGCGCCGACCGCCTCGATCTCTCGGGGCATATCGCGGTGATGGATCTCGTCGCGCTCGGCCGCGTCGCGCTGCTCGGCGAGGACGATCTCACTCTCGCGACTTTGATGAAATCGCCGCTGTTCGGCTTTACCGACGATGATCTCATCGCGCTCGCGCCCAAACGTGAGGGCTCGCTCTTCGCCGCGCTCGCGGCCTCGCCGGAGACCGCGCATCGAGAGGCCGCCGCGCTCATCGAGCGCTGGTCGCGCGAAGCGCGCAGCCGGGCGCCATTCGACTTCTACAGCCATATTCTCGGCGCCGGCGGCGGACGCGAACGGATCGTCGCGCGGCTCGGCCAGGAGGCCAATGACGCGATCGACGAATTTCTGCGCCTCGCCCTCTCCTTCGAGCGCGAGCAGGCGCAGGGCCTCGTCGGATTTCTCGCCGGCGTCGAGACTTTGGAGCTCTCCGTCAAGCGCGACATGGAGGCGGCCGGCGACGCGGTGCGCGTGATGACCGTGCACGCCTCCAAAGGGCTCGAGGGGAAGGTCGTGTTTCTGCCGGACACTTGCGGCGGCCCCTCCGGCCGCCATGATCCGAAGATCTTCCGGCTCGGCGAGGAGGATGGCGCGACGCTCGTCTGGTCGACCTCTATGACCGCCGATCCGCCCGCCGTGGCGAGAGCGCGCGAGCAACTTCGCGAGGCGGCGCGGGAAGAACATCGCCGGCTGCTCTATGTGGCGCTGACGCGCGCCGAGGAGCGGCTCTATATCGGCGGCTTCCACGGGCCGGCCGGGCGTGGCGCCGGCTGCTGGTATGACGCCATAACCAATGCGCTCGAGCCCGTTTGCGAGCGCGCGCCGGACCCGCTCGACGAGAGCAGAGAAATTTTGAGCTATGGCGCGGCGGCGCGCGGCGCGGCGGCGGCCGGCGAAGCCCACGGCGCCGCGGGCCTCCTCTTCCCGGCCTATGCGCGCGAGCCCGCGCCGGCGGAGCGCGCGCCGACGCCGCCGCTGCGTCCGGCCACGGCGCTGGCGGCGGCCGATCCCTTCGCGGCCGGAGAAGAGCCCGCGGCGCCGACGCGGCGCGACCGCGAGCGGCTGCTCGTCGGACGGCTCACCCATGCGCTGCTGCAGCGCCTGCCGGACACGCCGCCGGAGCGCCGCGTCGAGGCCGCGCTGCGCTTTCTGGAGCTGCGCGGCGCGCCGCTCGACGCCGCCGAGCGCGAGCGGCTCGTTACCGCCGTTCTCGACGTCATCGGCCATTCGTCGCTGGCGCCGCTGTTCGGGCCGGGGTCTGCGCCCGAGGTGGAGATCGTGGCGCGGCTCGAGGGGCCGCGCGGCGAGATCGCCATTTGCGGCCGCATCGACCGGCTCGCCGAGACGGAAACGCAAGTCATCGTCGCCGATTTCAAGACGGGCGCGCCGCGCCATCCGGCGACGCCGGCGCAATTGCGCCAACTCGCCGTCTATCGCGCGGCGGCGAGGCGCCTCTATCCCGACAAGGCGATCCGCTGCGCGCTGATCTTCACGCAGAGCGCGACGATAGAGGAGCCTGAGCCCGAGGCGCTGGACGCCGCGCTCGAGGAGATTTTGCGGGACGTCTGAGGCGGCGGCGAAACCGGGACGCGCTTTCGCCTCGATTTTCGGCTAGGCTCCGTCATTCTTGTCGACGCGCGCATTTTCGGGACGACGGATCATGCAGATCGATCGCGGGGACCGTATCGTTCCGGCGCCTTCCACGCAGAAGGGCCGTCTTTCGATCGGCGCCGTCGTGGCGGTCGTCGCCGCTCTCGCCGTCGCCCTCGTCACCCTTCCCGATCTGCGCGATTTTCTGCGGCGCGAGGCCTATACGGCGGCGAGCCTCGTCGGCGCGCAGACCCCGGCCGACGAATATGCGCCGATCTATGCGCGGCTGGAGGTCGAGCCGCTGCGGGCGGGCCTCGTCGCCTCGCCCAAAATATCGGCTCCGCTCGCCAAGCTGCTGCGCGAGCCCTGCGACAAGCGGGCGATCGCCGCCCTGGCCGAGGGACTGATCATAGAGGGAGAGGACCGTGTCGCGGCCCGAACCTATCGCGGCTTCGCGGCGGCCTGCCCGGAGAGCGCGATGGAGAAGGGAAAAGCGGGCGAGCTGTTCCTGCGCATCGGCGACACGGACAACGCCCTGGCGATCGCCGACTCGCTGATCTCCGAGCAGCCGGTCTTCGCGGATTTTCATTATCTGCGCGCTCGCGCGCTGGCGGCCGCCAAGCGCTACGACGCGGCGATCGGCGAATTCAAGACCTCGATCGAGCTGTTCCACGACCGCGCCATGGTCCATGAGCGCTTGTTCCTCGAGCTGGCGAACGCCTATGTCGCCGTCGGCAAGCCCTGCGAGGCCGCGCTCGCCATTCTCTCCTGGGTGGCGCTCGACCCGCCTCGGCGCAGCACCTCGGGGGCGCGTAAGCGCGTCGAGGAATATGGAGCGCTCGGCTGCCGCAATCTCCCCGCGCTCGACGACCAGCCGAAGAAGCTCTAACCCGGCGTGTGGCTCGTTTCCTTCTAGAGCTTCGAGACGACGACGAGGCGCTTGACATCGCCGCGCTCGAAGGCGCGCAGGAAGGCGGCGTAGTTCCGGAACGACACGCAGCCATTGGAGTCGCCGCGCGCGCCCAGCATATAAGTATGCGCCAGCAGGCCGGCGCGGCCGAAGATCGCGCCCTCGCCGCCGACCGGCGTCAGCCTTATCGCGCGCACGCCATGAAAGAGGCTCTCGCGGAAGGTGAGATCGTAAGTGTGCGGCGGCGTGACGCCATGCATGCGCACATGCGCGAAGCGCGGATCGTCGAATTTGTCGCCGAGGCCCGAATGCGCCTCGAGACGCGTGCCGTCCGGCAGATAGACCGTATGCGCGCTGATGTCGTAGACGGCCGTTTGATTGTCATAGGAGGCCGTCGGATTGCGCGTCGCGGAGCGCAGACCGTCGAAGAGACCCGTCTCCGGCGCCGCATAGGCGAGCGCCTTGCCGGTCGGCTGCAGCGGGCCGAAAACCTTCTCGAAAAAGGAGCGGCTGTCCTCCTCCTGCGCCGGCGCGGAGGCCGTCTTGCGCGCGCCGCGCAGGGCGGGGACGACGGGCGGACGCACCGCCGCCAGACCGAATTCTGAAGGACGCGGCGGCGGCAGCGGCGCGCTCTCGTCCTCCTGCTCGGCGATTTGCCCCTCGGCCGCCGGCGGCTGGAGCGTTGCGTCCTTGCGGGCGGGGGGCGTCGGCGCGACGGTCGGCGCGGGCTGCGGCGTCTCCAGCGAGGCGACGACCGCTTTCGGCGCCGCATGGGAGCGCAGATCGCCGACGAGCACGCCGAAAGGAATGGAGAATGACTCGGGAGCCGTCGAGGCCGTGGTCTCGGCCGGAGAGTCGATCTCGAGCGCGGCGGCGGTCGGACGAGGCGCCACGGCGACGCTCTCGGCGTTACGCAGCGCCAGACCCGCGAGCCCCCCCACGGTGAGGGCGCCGGCGAGGAAGAGTGTCGTGGTCAGGATACGGCGAGAAATTTCACGGCGTGGCAATGAATTAAGCAAGCATCGTTCACCGGGACTCTTTCTCATCCACCCCCACTTTCGGAATGACTTCCGTTACTCACACTGTCGAAGCGCTTCTATCGAAGCCTCTCGACTACGCCACACGCGCCCGGAACGAGGTTTGATCTCTCCGATCCCGGGCATTCTTTAAGAAACTGAAGTTACAATTTGGCGGTTTTTTGTCCGCTCTACGTAGCTTCAGCGCAAGTATTGGCGAGCTCGACACGTCGAACGTTCTCGTTCGACTCCAAGGCGATCAACGCGAGCTTCACCGACCTCGGGAGGGAATTACGCCCGAATATAGTAAACATTTCCGTAAAACCTTCGCATAATCTCGCCGACGCGAATGCGCGGCCACGCGACGCGAAGACGCGTGCGCCAGAAGCGCTTTCCTTCTATATTCACAGCTTCCGAAGGAGCTTCGCATGAGCGAAGAGGTCGCCAATTCGCACATGAACCGCGTGCGCTCGGTCGTCGCGGACGAGGCCGCGCCGGCGCGCTCGGCGGTCGCCGCCTCCTGGCGGCGCTGCGTCACGCTCCATGGGCTCGACCCCGAGACGGCCCGCGCGCCGGACATTCTCACCGAGGCGCAATTGCGGGAGGCGCGCGAAAGGCTGGAGCCGCTGGCCCGCGTCGCGCAGAGCGTCGTGGATCGGCTCGCCGCCGCAATCGCCGATCTCGGCTGCTGCGTGCTGCTCGCCGACGCGCAGGGCGTGCCGCTGGAGCGGCGCGGCTCGGCCTCGGACGCAGCCATCTTCGACACGCGGGGGCTGCGGCCCGGCGCGCTCTGGAGCGAGGCGCATCAGGGCACCAACGCCATCGGCGCCACGCTCGTCGAGGAGCGCGCGCTGACGATTCATCGCGACCAGCATTTTCACACGCGCAACACGGGACTGAGCTGCACGGCGGCGCCGATCTACGACCATCTCGGCCGGCTCGCGGCGGCGCTCGACGTGTCCTCCTGCCGGGAGACTCTCGCCGAAGGCCTGACCAATCTGCTGTCGGTCGCCGTCGTCGACGCCGCGCGGATGATCGAGGCGCTGAACTTCCGCCGCGCCTTCGCCGATGCGCGCATTCTGCTCTCGCCTCAGGCGGATCGAAACGCCGCATCGCTGATCGCCGTGGATCGGCATGATCTCGTCATCGGCGCGACGCGGGCGGCGCGACTCGAGCTCGGCGTCACAGACGCTCGCATAGCGGCGCAGCTCGCGGCCGCCGATCTGCTCACCGGCCGCATCGAGGTAGAGGCCGAGCTGGAAGACGCCGAGCGCGGCGCAATTCGCCGCGCGCTCGCCCGCACGAATGGCAATGTGACGGCGGCGGCGCGCCTGCTCGGCGTCAGCCGCGCGACATTGCACCGGAAGCTCGGGCGGCTCAGATTGTCGCACGGACCCGAGCGAGAACTCTATTTTATTTCGAACACATAAAGCGCGCAGAGTCGGGCGAGCACATAAAAGAAAATGAAAACAGGAAAGAACAGGACTAGAAGCGATATATCCGTATAAACGGAAAGAAGAACCCATGATATAAAATTCAATGCCGTTGCACATATGTAGAATATGGTATGGCTTATTTCTATTTTTTTCAAATCACATCTCCCAGTATTTTTTGACGCTATTCGGATCTATTTCGGTGAACGCCTTCGCGAAAATCTCATTGCTGATTTGGCCATTCTGAAATTTGTCCAATATTATAATCTTTATCTTGCGCATCTCCTCCTGCAGCGAGAGATACAATGCTGTAGCTGCGGTGATGATCAGGAGCAGCGCTATGCCGCCTCCCACCGGGAGCTTACCGTAACGAGCCTCGACGCCCTCGAAGATCGCGCCTTTTCCAGACAGGCGACTCAAGGTCGTCTTGGCCCCGGCTTTGGCCATCTCGGTTGCTCCTGTGGCCTTGAGCGCCTCTTTCATGCCGGCGGCGATCGCGCCCGACCCCGCGCCGACCCCGATGAACTTCAGCGCCGTGACGACGCGTTGCATGTTCTGATACAGGCGAATGAGTTCTTCGGGGGATCGCGCCATTTCCCCGTACCAGGAACGGAATTCTTGAATTTCGATCACTCGCCCGGATATCCGCGCGAGAAACTGGGACGACTTCGGCCCATCCGACGGCGCAAAGTGAGCGTGGGCGCTCTGTAAAATCTGATTGCCGAAGCGGCGTCGCTCGAAATGGTCATCGATGACGGGCATGGAATAAAGGCATGTCATCACGGACAATGCGGCCGGAGGATTGTCCTCCGTGAAAGCTGCGTCGATCAAAAACAAATTGCACAGATTCCGCAACCTTGCGGCTTCGCCTGGATTTAATGGCATGGTCGGCTCCGCTCGAATTTCGTCGATGAAATCTCATTCGATATTTTCCAGAATGACTCGCAGACGAGGTTCAGCCGTTTCGGGAAATTCCCGGTTCGATGTGGGGATTTTTCGAAGACGCCTCCGCCAGCAGCCTCGTCGAGAGA
>Ga0265328_10001114_pt1 | contig 12377 bp, 11 predicted proteins | sample 41624metaG_FD_202086 | JGI IMG/M metagenome (GOLD analysis project Ga0265328, IMG submission 202086) | Rhizosphere microbial communities from Carex aquatilis grown in University of Washington, Seatle, WA, United States - 4-16-24 metaG | ecosystem: Host-associated > Plants > Roots > Rhizosphere...
CCGCAAAACCCGTGATGAACATGACTTTTATGTCCGGATCGAGCTCGGTCGCCCGTCGAGCCAGCTCTATGCCGTCCATCTCCGGCATGACGATGTCCGTGAGCAGCAGCTCGAAAGGCTCGACGCGGAGCTGATCATAGGCGGAGAGGCCGTTGTCGAAGGACGTGACGGAGAATCCGGCCGTCTGCAGCGCGCGCACCAGAAAGCGGCGCATGTCGGTGTCGTCTTCCGCCAGCAGGATTTTCGCGGCAATCTTGTCGGTCATATCGCTCCTCGCATGTTCTATGACATAAGGGCGCAGTTTGGTAAAAATCGGGTGAAAATAAGGATCCGCTCACGCCGGCCGGTGAAATTCTGGCCCTTGTTTCGCATGAATTGAAATTTTCGGGAATATGCGCGCCGAAGAGACTATGCTGCTCGTCCGCGATATTCTCTCGAGGGGGCGATATGAGCGTGAGATCGATGAGGTCCGGACGATGAAGGATGACGAGCGGGCCGAGAGCCCGACGCCCGCCGATCCCGAACTCCACGTTCCGTTCGAGCTGGTCGAGCCCGCCGAGTTCGGCTCGCCGCTCGTATTCTCATCGCCTCACTCGGGCGACATTTATCCGGCGAGCTTCCTCGCGAGCTCGCGTCTCGATATTTCGAGCCTGCGCCGTTCCGAGGACGCGCATGTGCATGATCTCTTCGCTCTCGCGCCCACCCATGGCGCGCCGCTGCTCAAAGCGCATTTCCCGCGCGCTTTTCTCGATTTGAACCGCGAGCCCTATGAGCTCGACCCGCGCATGTTCGAGGATGCGCTGCCCGATTTCGCCAATACGCGCTCGCTGCGCGTGGCGGCCGGGCTCGGCACCATCCCCCGCGTCGTCGCCGACGCGCGCGAGATCTATTCCGGCCGGCTGCGCGTCGCCGACGCGCTTCACCGCATCGACAGCCTGCACAAGCCCTATCACGCCGCCCTGCGCGCGCTGATGGAGCGCGCGCGCCGGCGTTTCGGCGTCGCGCTGCTCGTCGACTGCCACTCCATGCCCTCCAATGTCGCCAAAGAGAGCTTCTCCGGGCGCGAGAAGCGCAAACCGGATTTCGTGCTCGGCGACCGTTTCGGCGCGAGCTGCTCGGCCGATGTCGTCGACGCCATAGAGACGCGGCTGCGGCAATGGGGCTATCATGTGCAGCGCAATCGGCCCTATGCGGGCGGCTATATCACCGAGCATTACGGCAAGCCCGGCGCCGGCTGGCATGCGGTGCAGATCGAAATCTCGCGAAATCTCTATATGAACGAGGCCGATCTGCGCCGAAGCGTCGACTTCGATCTGCTCGCCTCCCGGCTCGGCGAGATCGTGCGGCTGCTGACGCAACTCGTCGGCCCGCGCGAGCAGCGCGCCGCCGCCGAATAAAAATATCAGCGCCCGGAGAGGCAATGACCGCCGTCGATTTCGAGAAATTCGTCGAACGCCTCGCCGACGCCTCCGGCGAGGCGATTCTGCCCTTCTTCCGCACCAGCCTCGCGGCCGAGGACAAGTCCCCGGGCGGCGCCTTCGATCCGGTGACGGAGGCCGACCGCGCCGCCGAGACGGCCATGCGGCGGCTCATCGAGCGGACTTTTCCCGATCATGGGATCATCGGCGAGGAATTCGGCAATGTGCGCGAGGACGCCGAATATGTCTGGGTGCTCGATCCCATCGACGGCACCAAGAGTTTTATTTGCGGCCTGCCGCTGTGGGGCACGCTGATCGGCCTCCAGCATCGCGGCCGGCCCTGCTATGGGCTGATGCACCAGCCCTTCACGCGCGAGCGCTTCTCCGGCGACGGCGAGGCCGCTTATTGGCGCGGGCCCGCCCGCCACCACCACGCCGAGTCGGGGTGGAAAGCGCCGCCGCCGCCCGCTGAGGACCGCCGCAAGCTGCAGACGCGCCCCTGCGCCACGCTCGCCGAAGCGACTTTGATGACGACGTCGCCCCGCCTCATCGACGAGACATTGCGCGATAATTTTTTCCGCGTGGAGGCGCAGACGCGCCTCTCGCGCTATGGCGGCGATTGCTACGCCTATTGCGCGCTCGCCGCCGGCCATGTCGATCTCGTCATCGAGACCAATCTCAATCCTTACGATATTGTCGCGCTGATCCCGATCGTCGAAGGCGCAGGCGGGATCGTCACCACCTGGGACGGCGGCCCGGCGGCCAAGGGCGGCGCGATCATCGCCGCCGGCGACAAGCGCGTGCATGAGGCGGCGATGCGGGAGTTGGCGACGGGATGACCGCATCCTCCCGCGCTTGACCCGGCTTTCGCGAGACGCCACCCTCCGCGCGCCGTTCCCTCGAGACGAGAGGTCTCGCCATGCGACCTATTTTGCGCCTTTTCCTTTTCGCCGTCCTTTCGACCTTCGCCGCCAGCGCGCTGGCCCAGGCGCCGCAACCGGCGGCGCCAACCACCAAGCCGAGCAAGAGCGCGCCAGCAAAACCCGCGGCTCCGGCGCCCGAACCCGCCAAGGAGCCCGCCGCCGCCAAGCCGGCCGAGTTGCTCGACATAAATTCGGCGACGAAGGAGCAGCTCGACGCGCTTCCCGGCATAGGCGAGGCGCGCTCCGTGGCGATCATCAAGGGACGGCCCTATAAGGGCAAGGACGAGCTCTATCAGAAGAACATCCTACCCAAAGGCGTCTATGAGAAGATCAAGGACAAGATCATCGCCAAGCAGAAGTGAGCGCGCGCGTTCCGCGCGGCGCCGTCCTTGATCGCATTCTCTGACCGGCTGCCGATCGACGAGGTTCTGCCGCGCGTGAGCGCGGCGCTCGGCGCGGCGGGCAATCTCGTCATCGTGGCGCCGCCCGGCGCCGGCAAGACGACGCGCATTCCGCTCGCTCTGCTCGGCGCCGATTGGGCGAAGGGCGGCAAGATCATCCTGCTCGAGCCGCGCCGCCTCGCCGCGCGCGCCGCCGCCGCGCGCATGGCCGCGACATTGCGCGAATCCGTCGGCGAGACGATCGGACTGCGCATGCGGCTCGAATCCAAAGTGTCCGCCCGGACGCGCGTCGAAGTCGTCACCGAGGGCGTGTTCGCGCGCATGATCCTCGACGATCCCATGTTGGAGGGGATCGCCGCGGTTCTCTTCGATGAATTCCACGAGCGCTCGCTCGACGCCGATGTCGGGCTCGCTCTGGCGCTCGATGCGCAGGCGGGACTGCGCGACGATCTGCGCATCATCGCTATGTCGGCGACGCTCGACGGCGCGCGCGTCGCGGGCCTCATGCACAGCGCGGAGATCGTCGAGAGCGAGGGCCGCGCCTTTCCGGTCGAGACGCGCTATCTCGGCCGCGATTCCAACGAGCGCCTGGAGGAGGCCATTGTCCGCGCCGTCTCCCGCGCGCTGGCGGAGGAGAGAGGCTCGATCCTCGTTTTCCTGCCGGGACAGGGCGAGATACAGCGCGTCGCCAATCTGCTCGCCGAGCGGCGCCTGCCCACCGACGTCGATGTCGCGCCGCTGTTCGGCGCGATGGACCGCAAGGAGCAGGATCTCGCCGTCGCGCCGGCTGCGCCTGGGCGGCGCAAGGTAACGCTGGCCACATCGATCGCCGAGACATCGCTGACGATCGAAGGCGTGCGCGTCGTCATCGATTGCGGCCTCTCGCGCGTCGCGCGATTCAAGCCCGATCTCGGCCTCATGCGGCTCGAGACGGTGCGCGCCGCGCGGGCCAGCGTCGATCAGCGTCGGGGCAGGGCGGGGCGCACCGAGCCGGGCGTCTGCTATCGCCTATGGGACGAGGCTGCGACCGCCTCGCTCCCCGCCTTCGCGGCGCCGGAAATTCTCGCCGCGGACCTTTCCGGCCTCGCGCTCGATTTGCGCTCCTGGGGGCTGGATGATCCCAATAAGCTCGCCTGGCTCGATCCGCCGCCGGCGCCGGCCTGGAAGGAGGCGGTCGCGCTGCTGCGCGAGCTCGGCGCGCTGGACGAGACGGGCGCGCTCACCGCCACGGGCCGCGCGATCCGCGCTCTGCCGCTCGCGCCGCGTCTTTCCCGCATGATCCTCGAGGCGGCGCGCCACGGCGAGGCGGAACGCGCCGCCGATCTCGCTCTGCTGCTCTCCGAGCGCGGGCTCGGGGGAACATCCTGCGATCTCTCCGAGCGCCTCGATCGGTTCCGCTCCGACAATTCGCGTCGCGCGCGCGACGCGCAGCGGCTATCGGCCGGCTGGGCGTCGCGGGCGAAAGCCTCCGCCGCGCGCGAGGCGGAAGCCGATCTCTCCGATGGCGCGCTGGTCGCCATGGCCTATCCCGACCGCATCGCCAAGGCGCGCGGCGCAAGCGGCGAGTTTCTGATGGCGAATGGCCGCGCCGCCGCCGTGCAGCCGCACGACCGTCTCGCCCGAGCGCCGTTTCTGGCGATCGCGGAAATCACCGGCCGCGCCGCGCAGGCGCGCATTCTCGCCGCCTGCGCGCTCTCGGCCGAAGAGGTGGAGAGCATCGGCGCCGATCGTATCGAGACGCGCGACGAGACCGTCTTCGACGCGCAGAGCGCGAGCCTGCGGCGGCGGCGCTTTCGGCGGCTCGGCGCAATCCGTCTCGCCGAGCAGAATCTCTCGGTGGAAGCGAGCGAGGACAACGCCGCCATTCTCGCCCGCGGCGCCGCCGGTCTCGGAATCTCCCGTCTGCCCTGGAGCAAGGCGCAGGCGCAGTTGCGCGACCGCATCGCCTTTCTGCGCCGCGCGGAGAGTGACGAATCCTGGCCGGATGTCAGCGACGAAGGATTGGCGGAAAGCGGCGAGGATTGGCTCGCGCCGTTCGTCGTGGGACGCGCGAGCGTCGCCGCGATCACGGCGGAAGACCTCGACGCCGCGCTCGCGACCTTGCTCCCTTACGAGCTGACGCGACGGCTCGAGCAGGAGGCGCCGGCCTTTTTCGAGACCCCCGTCGGCTCGCGACATGCGCTCGACTATTCGGCCGCCAATGGCCCGTTGCTGTCGGTGCGCGTGCAGGAGCTGTTCGGCCTTTCGACCCATCCGACGCTCGCCAAGGGCCGCGTCGCCTTGACGCTGGAGCTTTTGTCCCCGGCGCATCGGCCCATTCAGACGACGCGCGATCTGCCGGGCTTCTGGGCCGGCTCCTGGGCCGAGGTGAAGCGCGAGATGAAGGGCCGCTATCCGCGCCATCCCTGGCCGGACGATCCCGCCAGCGCTGCGCCGACGACGCGGGCGAAGCCGAGGGGGACGTAAGACTTCTTGTCTTCGTGGTGAAAAAACCACGAAGACGCGAAGATCACGAAGGCTTGATTGCGCGCGCCTCGGCGACAGATACGAGCGGCCGGAAGGAATCTCGCCAATGACCGAGGTTCAGACGCTCGCGGAATTCGTCGAACGGGCGCGCCTCGAGGAGATGAGCGAGGCCGCGCTCGGGCAACTGAAAATCCGCGTTCTCGACACGATCGGCGTCGCCATAGGCGCGCTCGACGCGCCGCCCATCGCGGCGATCCGCGAGCTGACGCGCGAGCTCGGCGGCGCGCCGCTCTCGACGCTCATCGGCGGCGGCAAGACGGCGCCCGACCGCGCCGCCTTCTATAATGGCGCGCTCTCCCGCTATCTCGATTTCATGGACAGCTATCTCGCCCCCGGCGAGACCTGCCATCCTTCCGATAATCTCGGCGCCGTTTTGGCCGCCGCAGAATCGCGCGACGCCAGCGGCGCGGAATTTTTGACGGCGCTCGCCGTCGCCTATCAGGTGCATACGCGTTTGAGCGACGTCGCGCCGGTGCGGGCGAAGGGCTTCGATCATACGACGCAAGGCGCCTATGCCGCCGCCGCCGGCGTCGCCAAGGCGCTTGGTCTCTCGCGCGAAAAAATCGCCAACGCCATCGCCATCAGCGGAACCGCCAATAATGCGCTGCGCGTGACGCGCACGGGCGCGCTCTCGCATTGGAAGGGGCTCGCCTATCCCAATACGGCAATGGCGGCGACGCATGCGGCGTTGCTCGCGGCACATGGAATCACCGGGCCGGGGCGCGTCTTCGAAGGCAATAAAGGCTTCAAGGAAACGATCGCCGGCGCTTTCGAGATCGACTGGCTGCGTGAGGATCTCGAGAGCGTCACGCGCACCATCGTGAAGAAGCACAATGCCGAGATTCATTCGCAATCGGCGCTCGACGCGGCGCTCGATATTCGCGCGCGACCGGGCTTTTCAGCGGCGGCGGTGCGGGACGTGAGGCTCGAGACTTTCGCGGTCGCCTTTCAGATCATCGGCGGCGGTGAGGAGGGCGACAAGCGCCGCGTGCGCAACAAGGAGGAGGCCGACCACAGCCTTCCCTATATGCTCGCCGTCGCGCTCATCGACGGCGAGGTGCAGCCCGAGCAATATGAGCCGCAGCGAATCCTCGCAGAGGATGTGCAGACGGTGCTGCGCAAGGTGAGCGTCGCGCCTTCTGCGGAGCTCTCCGCGCTGTTTCCGAAATGGCTGCCGGCGCGGCTCGCGATCGAGCTCGAGGACGGACGTCTGCTCGCCTGCTCGCGCGACGATTATCACGGCTTCTACACAGATCCATTCGATTGGGGCGCGGCGCGGCGGAAATTCGACCGCGTGTCGCGCGCGAAGACGAGCGCGGCCGAGCGCGACGCCATAGCCGATGTGGTCGAGACGCTGGAGCGACGGCAGATCGCGGAGCTGACCGCGCTGCTGGGGCGTATCGGCGCATCGTCGGAGACAGAGCGGCGAATGCGAGCCTGAAGGCTCGCGGTCCAGAGGGTGAACGCCATGGTCGAGACCACATTCTCCTTCATTCCCCGCGCCGCGCGCACGGCAAAGCCGCGCCAGCGCGGGCTCACGGAAATCCGCGGGCCCTATTACAGCGCCTATGGTCGGCGCCATCTTTCGGACCTTTTCGAGACGATGGGCGCCTGGATCGATGGCGTGAAATATGCCGGCGGCTCCTTCGCGCTGATGCCGCCCGAGGCGGTGAAGACTTTCAACAAGACCGCGCATGACCATGGCGCCTATGTCTCGACCGGCGGCTGGATCGAGAATGTCCTTCGTTTCGGCCCCGACGCGGTCGCTCGCTATATCGATGAGGCGAAGTCGCTCGGCTTCGATGTGGTGGAGATATCGGCGGGCTTCGTCAGCCTGCCGATCGAAAGTATGTTGCGGCTTGTGCGCATGGTGAAAAAGGCCGGGCTGAAGGCCAAGCCCGAAGTCGGCATTCAATTCGGCGCGGGCGGCGACACTTCGGCGGCGGAATTGGAGGCGGAGGGAACGCGCGACGTCTCCTGGCTCATCGCGCAGGCCGAGCGCGCGCTCGACGCCGGCGCCGATATCATCATGATCGAGAGCGAGGGCATCACCGAGAATGTGGCGCGCTGGCGCACCGATGTCGCCGCGCGCGTCATCGATAAGCTCGGCCTCGAAAAAGTAATGTTCGAGGCGGCCGATCCGCCGGTCTTCGAATGGTACGTGAAGAATTACGGCAATGAGGTCAATCTCTTCGTCGACCACAGCCAGATCGTGCAATTGGAGGCGCTGCGCCAGGGCATATGGGGCACGAAGAGCACCTGGGGCCGCATTCAGAATATCGGCGCGTGATCAGGCCGGCCCGGCGCGGAAGGTCCACAGGCGATTGCCGAGATAGGACCAGAAGAAGACGACGCCCGTGGTGACGATCTGCGCCGGCAGATAGGACGCGCCCATCCTGTCGACGAAGAGGCCCATGAAGCCATAGGTGATGCAGAAGCCGACGAAGGCGACGAGGGCGAAGCGCCATGTCGTCTCCTCATGCGGTCGGTCGCTCGCGAATGTATGTCGGCGATTGAGGAAATAGGAGACGATCCCGCCGGAGAGATAGCCGGCGAGTGCGCCCGGCACGGGCGGCCAGGCGGCGAGCTCCACGAGGCCGACGAGCACGGCGTAATGAAGGGTCGTCGCGACGACGCCCACCAGAGCGAAGACGGAGAGCTGGCGGGGGAGCGGCATGCCGCAGCATGGCATGTTTCACGCTCCCGCGCGAGAGGGCCCGAGCCCGAGCCTATTGACGCAGAACCAACTTGCCCGCTCCGGCCTCGATATGAGACAGGCGCGACAGGAAAGTCATGCCCAGCAGGCTGGCCCCGAGAGCGCCGCGCTCGGCGACGTAGGCGTCGACGTCGCGCAGCGCGACCTGGCCGAGACGGGCCTCGCGCAGCTTCACACGCGCCATATGAGCCAGCCCATTGGCGGTCTGGGCGGGATATTTGAAATCCGCCGGCGCCGGGAGATAGCCGATCGCGGCGGCGTCCTCATAGGACAGGACCACCGTGCTCGCGCCCGTGTCCACCAGCATTCGGAGGCGCTGACCTTCGATTTCGACATTGGCGGAATATTGGCCGAGGCGGTCGGCGACGATGGTCGCCTCGCCGAGCGCCGGACTCGGCGCGGTCGGCGCGACGGGCGCATAAGCGCGCATCGGAGCGGCATATTCCGCCTGATGGCGGAAGGTCGGCGTCTTGGCCTGGACCTGGGAGAGGACGTGAACGAGCGATTGAGATGCGACAAGCGTGAAAAACGCGCCGCCAATGGCGGTTCGGAGGATAGAGCTGGACATCGACATGGTCCCTGAACGCCGGCGACACACCGCCGGCTACGGAAGGCAGAGTAGCGTCCGGACCCTGATTAATACTTAAGGCATTCCCCGAAACTCGAGCTGGTCGCCGAGAAACCGCTCAGCGCTTTTTGGAGAGGCTGCGCTGCTCCTGGGCGGCCTCCTGCTCGGGCGTCGGATCGCGCACCGACGGCGTCGAGCCGAAGCCGGCGCTCACCACATGCACGAGGGCGGTTCGCACGTCCCAGCCATGGTCGGTGAGCGCGATGTCGTAACAAGCTCGCGGCCCGCCGATATCGGAGGTCTTTTCAGCCCTCCCCTGAAGAGCGAGCACCTTGGCCTTCGTCTGTGGGCTGTCAACGAGCGTCGCGAGGCCGCGATCCTGCAAATGATGATCGGTGCTGAAATCATCGATCATCGAGGTGGTCGGCTTCTCGAATTCGCAGAGATTGGCGAGCAAGCCGACCTGCAGCAGCCGCAGCGCCATCCGGGGCTCGAGCGTGTTCAAGTCGCGGGAGACGCGCCGCTTGTCCTTCGTGTCGAGCCGCTCGAAAAGATCGCGAGGCACGCGCCTTTCGATCGTCGCTTCGCCGAAGTCGAGCTTGACGCCGGCGATTTCGGCCCCGCGCAGCCCGCCGAAACGATCGGCCAGCGTCGAGAGGCCGTCGCCGATGGCGTCGGCGTTGACGATGGCGAAGCCGATCGCCAGGACGAGGCCGAGCGTCGCGATCAGGCTTTTCAGCGCCGACAGCGCATCCTGCAACCCTTTGATGTCCATTTCGCCCCCGAAAACGCACGCGAGAAAAACCCATCATATCGGCGCTCGGGCCGCCGCGCCATTGCGGGCGAGCTTGCGCCCCGCCGCCGGTTCGGCTAAGGGGCTGTGCTTCATGCACTCCAGCCCGCCGGAAGAGCCGTGGCGAAGTCGAAGAAGCCTATCGCGATCATCATGGGGTCCCAATCCGATTGGGCCACCATGCGGCATGGCGCCGAAACGCTCGAGGCGCTCGGCGTCGGCTATGAGGCGCGCATCATTTCCGCCCACCGCACGCCGGACCGGCTCAGCGCCTTCGCCAAGGGCGCCGAGGAGGAGGGGTTCGAGGTCATCGTCGCCGGAGCCGGCGGCGCGGCCCATCTGCCCGGCATGACGGCGGCGCATACGACCCTTCCCGTGCTCGGCGTGCCGATCGAGACCGCGGCGCTCTCGGGGATGGATTCGCTGCTCTCCATCGTGCAGATGCCGGGCGGCGTGCCCGTCGGCACTCTGGCCATCGGCAAGGCCGGCGCGATCAACGCGGCTCTGCTCGCCGCCGCCATTCTCGCCCGCGGCGACGCCGAGCTCGGCGCGCGGCTGAAGGAATGGCGACAACGCCAGACCGAGCAGGTCGCAGAGACCCCGAGCGACGACTCAGGAATAAAATGACGGCGCTGCATCCCGGTTCGACCATAGGCATATTGGGCGGCGGTCAGCTCGCCCGCATGTTGGCGACGGCGGGCGCGCGACTCGGCCTGCGCGCGCATGTCTATTCGCCCGTGGCCGACGATCCGGCCTTCGAGGTCTGCGCCGCGCGCACTATCGGTCCCTTTCAGGACGAGGCCGCGCTCGCCGCCTTCGCTGCGGCGATCGACGTCGTCACTTATGAATTCGAGAACGTGCCCTCGCAGACGGCGGCCTTTCTCGAGGCGCATTCGGTCGTGCGGCCCAATCCGCGCGTGCTGGCGCTGACGCAGGACCGCCTGACCGAAAAGACCTTCGTCCGCGGCCTCGGCATAGAGACGGCGCCTTTCGAGAATGTCGAGGACGCCGGCATGCTGGCGGCCGCGGTCGCGCGTCTCGGGCGCCCCTCCATTCTGAAGACGCGGCGCTTCGGCTATGACGGCAAGGGCCAGATCATGCTGCGCGACGGCGCCGATCTCGCCGGAGTCTTTCAGTCGCTCGGCGGCGCGCCTTGCGTGCTCGAGGGCTTCGTGCCCTTCGCGCGCGAGGTTTCGGTGGTGGCGGCGCGCGGGACGGACGGCGCCTTCCGCGCCTATGATGTCTGCGAGAACGTCCATGAGCATCATATTCTCGCGCTGACCGTCGCGCCGGCGCGGATTTCCCCGCAGACGGCGGCGGCGGCCGTCGAAATGGCGCGCAAAATCGCCGAGGCGGCCGAATATGTCGGCGTGATCGCCGTGGAGATGTTCGTCGTCGAGGAGGCGGGCGGCGAGCGGCTCGTCGTCAATGAGATCGCGCCGCGCGTGCATAATTCGGGTCATTGGACACTCGACGGCGCCGTGACCTCGCAATTCGAGCAGCACATGCGCGCCGTCGCCGGCTGGCCGCTCGGCTCGACGCGCCGCCACGGCGCGCGCGTCGAGATGCGCAATCTGATCGGCGAGCAAGTCGACAAATGGCCCGAGCTGCTCGCGGAGGAGGGGGCCTCGCTCCACCTCTACGGCAAGACGGAGACGCGCCCCGGCCGCAAGATGGGCCATGTGACGCGGGTGTTTTCATAGGCGCCGCGATCGGGCGTTGGGCGCGAATGACGCCTTCTCGGCGCGCCGCCGCCAGGCGCCGAGAAGAAGCTCAGTCGAATTTCACACGGAATGTGCCGCCGAAAGCGCGCACTTCGGCGGGAGACGGCAAACCGATCGACGCCGCGGCCGTGCCGCTGCCGACGCTGAAGGAGCTCGCTGGGCGCGCGTCGAACGCATTCTTGACCCAGAAACCGAGACTGTATTTTTCATCGTCTGTGCGGAGGCCGACGCCGGCGTTCACGATCGCAAAGTCCGGCTGCCAATACTGGACGACAGAATGCGGATCGGTCAGCCGCGCCTTGTCGGTCCATGTCACATTCGCATAGACCGAGCCGGTGATCGACCGGTTCGCCAGTTCCGAGACGCTGGTGAACAGCACGCCGAGCGGGCGGTCATAGTTGAAGCCGGCATTGATGGTCCACATCGGAATGCCCTCGACGCGCGTATTGGAGCGCGACAATGTCGAGGGGGCGGAGACGCCGCCGACATTCAAGCTCGCCGGCCAGGACCAATCCGCGGGGGCGGAGGCCTTGTCGTAGGAGACGTATCGGGCGTCGGTGAGGGCGCCGGTATAACTGAACCGCAAGCCTTCGATGGGGCTTTTCCATCGTCCGTCGAACTCGAAGCCGCGCAAGCGTAGCAACGGCACGTTGCTGAGATAGGAGACCGATACCGGGTTGCCGTCTTGATCGTGGAGAATCTCGTTCTGGCTGGCCTGATAATTGAAGAGGTCGTTCCAGTAGAAATTGAAATTGGCGATGAGCGTCTCGTCGAGCCACTTCGTCTTCACGCCGATCTCATAATCCCAGGACACGTCCGGCTTGTTGAAGACTGGCGGGAAGGCGACGAATTTGAGGCCGGACCAGACGGGGTTGGCGCTGGTGTTCACCGCCGAGACCTTCTCGCCGCGGCCGACGAGGCCGTAGAACAGTAGATTGTCGTTGTATTTGTATTGCGGATTGAAGATTCCAGTCACCGAATTGCGAAACGGCAGCCGCTGACCGCCCGTGTCGCCGAAGCCTCTGGAGCCGGCCCCGAGGATCGCCAGCTGCTGCGCGCCTATGTCGACTCCCGGAACGAGATCGAGCCAGTTGATGACCGAGCCCTGGCGCATCTCATAGCTGTCGCGCAATCCGAAGGTGAGCGCCCACTGCTCGTCGATGTGATAGGTCGCATTGCCATAGGCGGCGAATTGAAGGTCGCGCGATTTTGTAAAAGACCAGTTTCTGATGCCCTTCGCATAGGTCGAGCTTCCGTACCATGCAGCCATGTGCGCGGCGACAACTATGATGGCCGGTCCAGCGACAA
>Ga0265328_10001115_pt1 | contig 12375 bp, 13 predicted proteins | sample 41624metaG_FD_202086 | JGI IMG/M metagenome (GOLD analysis project Ga0265328, IMG submission 202086) | Rhizosphere microbial communities from Carex aquatilis grown in University of Washington, Seatle, WA, United States - 4-16-24 metaG | ecosystem: Host-associated > Plants > Roots > Rhizosphere...
CGCTTCTGCTGCTCGTCGAACGCCGCGAGCAGCACTTCTCTCTCGATCGCCGGCTCATTCGCGATTAGTTCCTCGATCTCGTCGACCGATTGAGCGATTTTCGGCTCCTCCTCGCCGGAAAGGCGGATCGCGACCTCGGGAATGCCGACCGAGTGAATGAGCTTCTTCTCGATGCGCTGCCACTGGCGCGTCAGCGCGACGACCTGAGTGTGATTGGCTTGCCAGTTCCGCCAGAGCTGCAGCGCGGGGTCGGACGGCGCCCCTCCAGTCGTCTTCCGGGACGGCAAGGCGCCGGTTCCTCGCAAAATGGCGCGCCAGCTAACGGCGGGCGGAGTCGTGCTATCTTCAGAATCAGCCATGATCCAGGCTCCTACTAAGCATGGGTTGTGGTCAGGCCGGGCGGGATGCTCGAACATCCCGTTCGGCCGCTGCTCATGAAATTGCAGCCGGGAGAAGGTAAGCCGGGGAGAACGTTTTAGCAACGTATATTGGAAGCGTAGGCGTCCGTAGCATTGCGCCGCAGAGCGGTCGGGCTGTTCGAGACGGCGCATCGATTAAGGAGGAATCGGGTCCGTTCGTCAAAAAACCCATAGCTTGCAAAGCGATAGCACTCCGATCGGCAGCCTTGAAAAGGCCATTTATTTTCAATGAAGTAGGGAGCATTAGAACGGCCGATGGCGGCCCTGTCGTCGGCATATCCCATTATGGAAATCAGCTTGTGAAACCGGGCTTTTCAGGTGAATTCGGAGCTTCGAGATCTGAAATGGGCTCTTGTCGCCTCGCGGCATCGAAGCCTTCGGCAGGCGGCGGAGACGCTGAACACGCGTCAATCCACCCTCAGCCGTCGATTGCACGATCTCGAATGTGAGCTCGGCGTGGACTTGTTCGAGCGCACGACGGGTGGAACGAAGCTCACGCCGGTCGGTCGCGAATTTCTGGATTTGGCGCGGCCCATCGTCGATGAAGCGGACCGCCTCTTCCTCACATTCAAAACGCGACGCAATGGCGGACGCCGGCCATTGCGAATTGGGATTTGCTCCTCGCTTTCGGCCGGCAATCTGCGGGAGACGCTCGCGGAGTTGTGCCGCCAGATCGCGGATGCGGATATTCTCCTGGTCGACGGCGCCAAAGGGGGATTGCTCGGCGAGCTCGCCGCCGGCGCGATCGACGTCGCCATATTGACCTCCGGCGGGAGGTGGAACGACCGCGTTCTGCCGCTCTGGGGCGAACGGGTCGTCGTCGCCGTTCGAGAAAATCACCCGCTCAATAGTCGGCCAGCGATCAAATGGCGGGAGCTTTGCGACAATCGGATATTGCTGACGCGGAGCGGCGTCGATTCCGAACTCGAGAAATTGCTGAGCGTGAAGGCCGACGGTTCTGGCTCTCTGCGTATCAGCTATCAGGATGTGAGCCTCGACAGGCTGCTGAGCCTCGTCGGCGCCGGCTATGGCGTCGCGCCACTGCTCGAAGGCGCCGCCGGATTTGGCTGCCCCGGAGTGACCCATCGCGAGCTGCATGGCGACTGTGGGCAAATGCGGCTTCAGTTCGCAGCCTATTGGAAAGAGACAAACAGCAGCCCGATGTTGCAGCCATTTCTCGATCTGTTGCGCGCCCGTTATCCCGATCTTTCGGTTTCCGCGACATCGGGTTGAGGTTTCTGTCGATTCCGGGTCTTCGCGAAGGCTCGGTCGGTCGCGATGAAGCGCTGGAGCATGGGAACGATCAGCTTGAGCGGATCGGCGATCGTCTGCCCATTGGCTCGGCCGAGCGCGTCCGCATAAGCGACGAGATCGCGATGCAGAGAGGCAGGAATCTCGACGGTGATTTTGACGGGCTTGTCGTCGGCGAGCGGACCGAGCTTCAGTTTCGTCACGGCGCCATTCCTTCCTTGTATGGAGCCAATAGAAGATCTCGCGTCACGAGCACGCGGACAGGAAAGCCCGGCCGGATGGTGAGAGTGGGCTGAATATTGAGCTGGCGTTGAACGAGCAATTGGCCGGTCTGGCTGGCGCTGTTGGAGCCCCCGCGGCGGATCGCTTGGATAAGGCTGTTCTCGCTGCCCGTCGTTCCCGCTTCGGCGCCGATGCTGAGCAGCGTCGAGAGCGCGGCTCCTTTGAGAAGCATGTCCCAATGATTGTCGACCTCGTCCTCGAGGCCGGCATAGCCGGCGGCGTCGGCGCCGGGCTGCCGCTCCAGCACGATCGAGGTTCCATTGGGCATGATGAGCCGGGTCCAGGCGAGGAGCACGCGCCTTTGGCCGTAAGCGACGGAGCTGTCGTATTGGCCGATCAGTTTCGCGCCCTGAGGGATGAGCAAAAATTTTCCCGTCGGACTGTCGTAGATCGCTTCGGTCACTTGCGCGGTGATCTGTCCAGGCAGATCGGAGCGGAGGCCGGTGATGAGCGCGGCCGGGATGACAGTGCCGGCCTGAACGACGTACGGCGACGCAGGCTTGGCGAGCCGATCGGGACTAACCGTGCGGCGATCGGTCGACGCAGTCAGAAAAGCGGTCTTGCGATCCTGCATGTTCTGGGCAGAGCCGGCGTCGACAGATGGCGTCGCGACGGCGCCAGAGTCGCTCGCGGCGATCATGGTCGGAGCGATCGGCGTGATCGGCCTCTCACGCTCACTCGTCTGAGCAAAGAGGCGGCTCACGCGCGCGGCCTCAACTTCTTGCGCGCGGCGCTGCGCCTCGGGATCGGACGCCGATGCGCCGACGATCGTCGTATTGCCAGCCGCGCCAGCATTCAGAATGGGCCGGCCGAGGTCGCCCGGCAGAGGCGGGCCGAGCAGCGGCGCCGGGCGCGGCAATCCGGTATAGTCCTTGGGCAGGTTCGCGAGGCCGTCGGCGGCAGGACGGTTCTGCGTGTTGTAGAGCTCCTGGGCCGCGCCGCTTCTGTCGCGTGGCTGCAGCGCGTAGCCGAGCGCGCCCGCGATCGCGAGAGCGGCGACGCTCGCCATGCCAATCAGCACTTTCCGCGACAGCCGCGTCACGCGCGGGCGTTCGCCTCGGAGGCGAAGGTCCGGCGTGATCGGCGGCGATGCGGCGAATCGCTCGTCATTCGCGTCCGGCGTCATGACCGCGGCCTTCCGTCGGTGCGGATGATGCGCACGCGCCGCTCGCTGTCCGCATCGCCGAGACGGAGCTCGGCGGCGGCGAAGAGGCGATCGACGATGTAGTAGTTGCGGCTGACGCGATAATTGACGAGCTCAGAGCCGCCGGCCGGACCGATGACGAAGAGCGGCGGCGTCTCGCCCTGGCGAATTCCTGTCGGAAATTCGATATAGACCTTCGATCCATCGTCGAAGGCGCGCAGCGGCCGCCAGGCGGGATTGTCGCCCTGGATCGCATAGCGGAAATTCAGCGCGGAAACGTCGACGCCGGCCGCGATCGGCGCAGCGGATTCGGCGATCGTGTTCTGACGGCGCAATGCGATGAGCTGGTCTTCTGGATATTGCCAGGAGACCGAGGCCATATAGGTCTTCTCGGTCGATCGCAGCTCGAGCAGATAGGTGCGTCGATCGGTGTTGACGACGAGATTGGTGACGAGATCGGGCCGCGTCGGCTTGACGAGGATATGAATCTTTTTGGTCGCGCGGGCGCCGCTCTCCGTGTCGCCGATGATCCAGCGCACGGTGTCGCCGGCGGCGACCGGCCCGGAGCCGACGAGCTGCTCGCCTTCCTGCAGGGCGACGTCCGTGATCTGTCCGGGCGCGGCATAGACCTGATAGAGCGCGCCGCCCGAGAAGGGATAGACCTGCACGGCATTGATGAATCCGTCGCGCACAGGCTGCACCCGCGCTGCGGCGTTGGCCTGATTGACGCGCACGGCCGGATCGGCGGGCTCGGGCGGAGCCGTGCCGGCGTGGAGCGGCTTCAATTGGCCGGGTAAAGGAAGCGGCTTGGCGAGGGTGACGATTTTCACCGGCGCCGGCGGATCGGCGGAGAGTCGCGCCGGCGCGGCGTCGTCGTAATCGATGTCGGGCGGAATGAATTTCGTGCATCCGGCCAGCGAGGGCGCGTAGATGAGCAGAATAGCAAAGCCGGCATTACGGAAAGACGCGTTTCCTCCTTTCCGGAACCGCATGTTCACAGCAATGTGCGAAGCCGGATCGCCAGCTTTCAGGAAATTCGGCCGGGTCATTGTCCGAGCTCCTTGGACCAGTTGATGGCGTTGACGTAGACGCCGAGAGGATTTTTGCGGAGCCGATCGGCGTCGGTCGGCGGCTGGATGACGATGGTGAGGATCGCCGTCCATCGCGTCGTGTCGGCGAGCGCGCCGTCCTGATAGCGGCGCTCGATCCAGGCGACGCGGAACGAGTCGGTCGAGGCGCGAATGACGCTGGAGACGTCGACGGCGATCTGCTGCTTGCCGAGCTTGGCGAAGGGATCGTTGACGCGCGCGTAATCGTTGAGCGCCGCGGCGCCCGCCGTCGTCGTGAAGTCGTAGGCCTGCAGCCAGCTCTGCCGGACCACGACAGGATCGGCCGGAGCGGCGCGCACATCCTTGATGAAGCGGGCGAGATACCAGGCGATCTGCGGATCGGACGGCGTGTAATCGGCGGTCGCCGGCGCGATGGCACGGGCCTCGCCGAGCCGGTCAATTTCCACGACCCAGGGAACGACGGTCCCATGCGTCGACTGCCAGACGAGGCCGGCCGCGAGGCCGCAGGACAAGAGCAGCGAGCCTAAAGCCATCAGCCGCCAGTTCTTGGCCTGGACGCGCGCGGAGCCGATGCGCTCGTCCCAGACTTGGGCGGCTCGCTGATAGGGCGTCTCCGGTTCGGGCGTGCGGCCATAGCGCACCGAGGCGCGTCGGAACATGGGTCTATTCCTGTTGTGAGAGATCGACGGAATGGCCGCCGCCGTGGCTGTCGCCGGACTGAATGACATGCGCGGCGGTCGTCGCGCCGTGGCTCGCGAGTTGATTTCGCTTCATGCGCCGCGCCCAGGCGGGCGGCGCATTCCCAGGCGAAGCGCTGGTTGCGCCGTCGCCGACCGCGCCCGTGGTAGACGAGCCGCCGGTCGCCGCGAAGGCGGCGCGTGCGCCGGCGGAATAGTTCTCGGCCAAGGAACTGGTCGCGCGAGCGGCCGCGCGGCGAAAGGGAGCCGCTGCGACGGCGCCCGCGGCGCGGCCGACGCCGGCGAGGCCGGCGGCGACAGCCGAAGGCCCGGATTCGCCGGCCGAGCCGAACGCATAGGCCGACGCCGCTCCGCCGGCGAGCCTCGCGCCGCCGCGCGCTGTGGCGGCGGCTCCCGAGGCGGTGGCCGTCGCTCCCCTTCCGGCGAGGCCGAGCGCTGCGCCTCCGATCATTCCGGCGCCCGCGACGGCGACACCGGTTCCGACCGCCGCGCCGGCGCCGAGCTGCGGCGCGCCGGAGACGAGACCGGTCGCGATGCCGGGACCGAATATGCCGAGACCGAGCATGGCGAGAGCTGCGAGCACGACGGAGAGCGTCTGCTCGATCGTCGGCTGCTCGCCGCCATAGCTTGTGGTGAATTGCGAGAAGAGGCCCGAGCCGATTCCGACGATGACGGCGAGCGTCATCACTTTCACGCCCGAGGCGACGATATTGCCGAGAACTTTTTCGGCGAGAAAGGCGGTTTTGTTGAAGAGCGCGAAGGGAATGAGCACGAAGCCGGCGAGCGTCGTCAGCTTGAACTCGATGAGCGTGACGAAGAGCTGCACGGAAAGGACGAAGAAGGCGATGACGATCAGCAGCCAGGAGATCATCAGCACGGCGATCTGAACGAAATTGGCGAAGAAGGATGCAAAGCCCATCATCTGGCTTGCCGCGTCGAGCAGCGGCTGGCCGGCGTCGAGGCCGACCTGGGCGAGACGGCCGGGCCGCAGGAAATCGGCGGTCGACACCGAAGAACCGCCGGCCTTGAGGCCGACGCCGGCGAAGCTATTGAAGACGATTCCCGAGATCTTGTTGAAATTGGTGATCAGGAAAGCGAAGAAGCCGATATAGAGGGTCTTCCTGACGAGCCTCTGGATCACGTCCTCGTCGGCGCCCCAGGCCCAGAACAGGCCGGCGAGCGTGATGTCGATCGCGATCAGCGTGGAGGAGAGATAGGCGACGTCGCCCTTCAGCAGCCCGAAGCCGGAATCGATATAGGTGGTGATTGTGTTGAGGAAGGTATCGATGACGCCGACATTGTTCATGGCGCGACGCCTTTCGATGTAGCAGCGGCCGGCGCGGCCGTAGGAGGCGTCGGCCGCGCCGGCCTGCCGAAGAAGCGGCGGCGGTTCTCCGTCCAGACCGCCTCGCAGCGCTGGTCTTCGGCATCCTGAAGGCCGAGCGCGCTGCGGCGGCGCAGCTCGGCGGAAAAATCATCTCGATCGATGGAAATGGCGCCGGCGTCACGGATGATCGGCGCTGGCGCATCGATCGCGGAGAGTGTCGCGACCAATGTGGCGATCAGAATGAGGATCGCGCCGGCGCGCCACATGTCCGCTGGTCCCATGGCCGCGCCTCAATTGCCGTGGAACATGGTGACATTGCCCGGCTGATAGCCGGAGCGCGTCGAAAAGCGCCGGTATTGCTCCTGTCCTTGCGACTCGGTCGCCGTGATGCGCGATTGTTCGAGCGCATCGGCGCGGCTCTTCGCCGCGACCACGGCGACGAGGTCGGAGAGCTGCTGCGATTGCAGCGCGAGCAACTGATTGCCGGCCTGCGCCGCCTGCAGCGCGCCGGTCGCCGTCTGGCTGGCGGAGGTCAGCGACGACATGGCGGAGCCGTTGCTCGAGATGTTGCGGACGACGCCGGCCTGCACCTTCAAGGAATCCTCGAAGGCCGCGACGGAATTGCGCCAGCGCGTCTGCGCCGTGGCGATCAGTCCAGAGCTGGAAGAACTGGTCGACGCCGAACCATAGGTCGTCGCGAAGGCAGTCTCGATCTGCTGGACATCGAAGGCAATGTGCTGCGCCTGGGCGAGCAGCGACTGCGTCTTCTGGATCGTCGTCTGGAGCTGGTTCAAGGTCGAGAGCGGCAGGCTTGCGAGATTGCGCGCCTGATTGGTCAGCATCTGCGCCTCATTGGCGAGGCTCTGGATCTGATTGTTGATCTGCTGCAGCTCGCGCGCCGCGGTGAGCACGTTCTGCGAGAAATTGCTCGGATCATAGACGACGAGCTGTGCGGGCACTGGTCTCGCGACAAGAGAGAGCGAGAAAGCCACGGCGGAGAACAGGCCCACGCGGCGAAAAGAGCGAGCGGCCATCAGGAAAACTCCAGATTGGTGAGGTCGGGGATGAGGTCGGCCGCCCATTCGAGACCGCGCTCGATCAGCCAAGCGCGCAGGAATCCATCCGGACCCTGCTCGGCGAGGATGCGCTCGATCGCGGCGTGATCGGCCTTGGAGGAAGCGGCGCAAAAAGCGAGGCCGATCGGTCCGAGCCCCAATTCGAAGAGGCGATTGCCGCGCCGCGATTGGCAATAATAGTCGCGCTTGGGCGTCGCGTGGGCGATGATCTCGATCTGGCGATCGTTGAGGCCGAACCGGCGATAGATCGCCGTGATCTGCGGTTCGATTGCCCGCTCGTTCGGGAGGAAGACGCGGGTCGGACAGCTCTCGACGATCGCCGGCGCGATCGGGCTATTGTCGATGTCGGAGAGCGACTGGGTGGCGAAGACGACGGAAGCGTTCTTCTTCCGCAAGGTCTTCAGCCATTCGCGCAGCTGGCGCGCGAAGGCGGGATCGTCGAGGACGAGCCAGCCCTCGTCGATGACGAGCAAGGTGGGCCTTCCGTCGAGGCGCTGCTCGAGGCGGTGGAATAGATAGGTGAGAACGGCCGCGGCGGCGCCGGCGCCGGCGCCGATGAGGCCTTCCGTCTCGAAAGCCTGGAAATTGGAATAGCCGAGGCGCTCCTCTTCGGCGTCGAGCAGCCGGCCGAAGGGACCGCCCACGCAATAGGGTTGAAGCGCCTGCTTTAGGGCAGTCGATTGCAACAGGACGGCGAGACCGGTGAGCGTGCGTTCACCGGGCGGCGACGAGGCGAGCGAGGTGAGCGCCGACCAGATATGCTCTTTCGCCGTCGGGTCGATGGCGGCGCCTTCCTTGGCGAGGATCGCGGCTGCCCATTCCGCCGCCCAGGCCCGCTCGGCCGCGTCATCGATGCTGGCGAGCGGCTGCAGCGACACGCTGTCCTCGGAGCCCGCCGACAGGCCGCCGCCGAGATCGTGCCAATCGCCGCCGCAGGCGAGCGCCGCCGCGCGAATCGAGCCGCCGAAATCAAAGGCGAAGATCTGTGCGCGGGCGTAGCGGCGAAACTGCATCGCCATCAGCGACAGCAGCACGGATTTTCCGGCGCCGGTCGGACCGACGATCAGCGTATGGCCGACGTCGCCGACATGGAGCGAGAAGCGGAATGGCGTCGAGCCCTCGGTCTTGCCGAAGAGCAAGGGAGAGGCGCGAAGATGCTCGTCTCCGTCTGCTCCCGCCCAGATGGCGGAGAGCGGAATCATATGGGCGAGATTGAGCGTCGAGATCGGCGGCTGGCGGACATTGGCGTAGGCGTGACCGGGAAGAGAGCCGAGCCAGGCTTCGACCGCATTCACGCCTTCCGCTATGCAGGTGAAATCGCGGCCCTGGATCGCCTTCTCGACAAGACGCAGTTTTTCGGTCGCGATCGCCGGGTCATCGTCCCAGATGGCGACGGTGGCCGTCACATAAGCCTCGCCGACGTCATCCGCGCCGAGCTCCTGCAACGCGACATCGGCGTCGGCGGCCTTGTTCGCCGCGTCGGAATCGACGAGGGTCGATGCCTCGTTGGTCATCACCTCCTTGAGGATCGCGGCGACGGATTTGCGCTTGGCGAACCACTGCCGCCGGATTTTTGTCAGCAGTCGAACCGCCTCGGTCTTGTCGAGGAGGATGGAGCGCGTCGACCAGCGATAAGGAAAGGCGAGACGATTGAGCTCGTCGAGAATGCCGGGGTGGGTCACGCTCGGAAAGCCGACGATGGTCAGAATGCGCAGATGCGCGTTTCCGAGCCGTGGCTCCAATCCGCCGGTGAGCGGCTCATCGGCGATCAACGCGTCGAGATGCATCGGCGTTTCCGGGACACGGACGCGCTGGCGGCGCGTCGAGATCGTCGAATGCAGAAAGGTCAGCGTCTCGCCGTCGTCGAGCCATTCGGCCTCGGGCATGAAGCTCTCGACCAATTGCAGCACGCGATTGGTGCGATCGATGAAGCCGCGCAGCAGCTCCCACGGATCGACGCCGTCCTGGGCGCGGCCTTCATAGAGCCAGCTCTCGGCGCGCGACGCGTCCTCCTCCGGCGGCAGCCAGAGGAGCGTGAAAAAGTACCGGCTCTCGAAATGCGCGCCCGCCTCCTCGAAGGCGTTCTGTCGCTCGAGGTCGACGAGCGCCGAGGCCGCGTCGGGAAAGCGGTCGTGCGGATAATGTTGCGCCGGCGCCCGGTCGGCTTCGACGAAAATGGCCCAGCCGGAGCCGAGGCGGCGCAGCGCATTGTTGAGGCGCGCGGTCACGCCGACGAGCTCGGCCGGCGTCGCGCTGTCGAGATCGGGTCCGCGGAAGCGCGCGGTGCGCTGAAACGAGCCGTCCTTGTTGAGAACGACGCCTTCGGCGACGAGGGCGGCCCAGGGCAAGAAGTCCGCAAGGCTCGTCGGTTGGCCACGATATTCGGCGAGATTCAGCATGGAGCCTCACACACCGAAATAAGCGGGATAGCGAAGATGGCGGCGCACGACCTCGACGAACTGCGGATCGCGCTTTGCCGCCCAGACCGCGGCGCTGTGGCTGACCGCCCAGAACAGAGCGCCGGGAAGCCATAGCCGGAGTCCGAGCGCGATCGCCGCGGCGAGCGTGCCATTGGCGATCGCAACGGCTCGTGGCGCGCCGCCGAGCAGGATCGGATCGGTCAGCGCCCGATGCACGGGGACGAAGAAGCCGGGCACATCCTCGACGCTGTTGAATCCGCTCATCAGATCAGCGCTCCGCCGGAGAAGGAGAAGAAGGAGAGGAAGAAGGAGCTGGCGGCGAAGGCGATCGACAGGCCGAAGACGATCTGGATCAGACGGCGGAAGCCGCCTGACGTGTCGCCGAAGGCGAGCGTGAGGCCGGTCACGGTGATGATGATGACCGAGATGATCTTGGCGACCGGGCCCTGGATGGATTCTAGAATTTGGTTCAGTGGCGTCTCCCACGGCATGGAAGAGCCGGAGGCGTGGGCCGAAGATGAGGAGATCACCGCGCAGGCGACGATGGCGGCGAGGGTGACGATGCGTCGGCCAAATCGGCTATTCGGAGCAAAGGGAGTCATGATTGGTCTCCTGCGACATGTGCAGCGATCGAAAGGACCCGGTATTCGCCGGTGGATGGATCGAGTCCGTCGACAGTCGCGAGCTCGGCGAGGCGGCGCTCATTGCCGCGGCCCTGAAGAACGGCGATGACATCGATGGTCTCGGCGATCAGCGCGCGCGGCACGGTGATCACGGCTTCCTGAATGAGTTGCTCGAGACGGCGCAGCGCGCCGAGCGCCGTTCCGGCGTGAATCGTGGCGATGCCGCCCGGATGTCCGGTGCCCCAGGCCTTGAGCAGGTCGAGGGCTTCGGCTCCACGCACTTCGCCGATCGGAATGCGGTCGGGCCGCAGTCGAAGCGACGAGCGCACGAGATCTGAGAGGGAGATGACGCCATCCTTGGTGCGCAGAGCGACGAGATTGGGCGCGCGGCATTGCAGCTCGCGCGTGTCCTCGATCAGCACGACGCGATCGGCCGTATGTGCGATCTCGGCGAGCAGCGCATTGGCGAGCGTCGTCTTGCCGGTGGAGGTGCCGCCGACGACGAGAATGTTCTTGCGATCCGCAACAGCCTTTCGCAGGGAGTCGGCTTGACCGACTGTCATCACGCCTTCGCGCGCGTAGTCGTCGAGCGTGAACACTGCGACGGCAGGCTTTCGGATTGCGAAGGCGGGCGCCGCAACGACGGGCGGGAGCAGTCCTTCGAATCTTTCCCCCGTCTCGGGTAGTTCCGCCGAGATGCGTGGCGCCAGCGGATGCACCTCGGCGCCGACATGATGGGCGACGAGCCGCACGATGCGCTCGCCATCGGCCGCCGACATTTTGCAACCGCTATCCTCGAGGCCGCTCGACAATCTGTCGATCCAGAGCCTTCCGTCGGGATTGAGCATCACCTCGATGACGGACGGATCTTCGAGGAAACTCGCGACGGCTGGTCCGAGCGCGGTGCGGAGCATGCGCGCGCCGCGCGCATGAGCTTGCGAATGGAGAAGAGAAGCCGTCAAACCCGCCCCCGCTTGAGTCGATCGCGGGAGGGCGAACGGCTACGGGGATGATTAGAAAAGGCAAGAAAACGGTGAAATCAACAAGCCTGCGGGTGTCGTAGCGGCCCGTCGAAGCGCAGCGAAAAAATACTTGCTCGGAAGGCCATGTGGACGACTTTCATGAAGCCGTCGCTTTTCAGCATTCATGCTGCGCTTAGAGGACAGAATTTGCGCACCGTCAGATCGTCAGCGTGCACAATCCTCCGTCAATGAGAAGGTTCTGGCCCGTGATGAAGGCCGCCTGCTCGCTGCAGAGGAACGCGCATGCTGCTCCGAATTCCTCCGGCTTTCCGGCTCTCCCGGCGGGGACACGGGCAATCAGTGTGTCAGCGGTTGCGCCGAGCTCGATGAGTCGTTCCGTCGTGATGGTGCCCGGCAGCAGGTTGTTGATTGTCACGCCATCCTTGGCGATCTGTCGAGCGACGCCTGCCACATACCCGGTGAGCGCCAGCCGAGCTGATGTGGAGAGGTCAAGTCTCTCCACCGGCATTCGGGCGGTCGCCGATGTGATGTTGACGATCCGACCAAAACGCCGCGTGCGCATGCCGGGCACGAACGTCCGGATCATCTCGACCGCAGAAAGAAAATTGACGTTGAGCGCCCGCTCCCAATCCTCGAGTGTCAAATCCATAAAATCTCTAGCCGGCGGGCCGCCGGCATTGGTGACGAGAATGTCCGCTTCGGAGGTCGACGCCTGGATTGCAGCGCGCCCTTGCGCCGCGCCGACATCGGCGACGACGACGGTGGGCCGAAGTCCGGTCGCCTCCGCAATTCGGTCGGCGGCCGCCTGTAACGACTCGGCCCGTCGTGCGACGAGCGTGACATGAGCGCCTTCGCTGGCAAGTGCCCAAGCGCATGCCATACCAAGCCCCCGAGAGGCGCCGCAAACGACAGCGATTCTGCCCTGTATCCGAAAGTCCAAACGATTACCCCTTTTCTCAGATGGTGGGACAGCCCTGTGGGCCCTCGTCGCCCTTGATAATGAGTGATCCGACACTGCAGATGCGAAAGCTCGACGATCACATGATATGTGTCAAGCGTTCGTCAGCGCTCCTGCGGTTTGA
>Ga0265328_10001118_pt1 | contig 12364 bp, 12 predicted proteins | sample 41624metaG_FD_202086 | JGI IMG/M metagenome (GOLD analysis project Ga0265328, IMG submission 202086) | Rhizosphere microbial communities from Carex aquatilis grown in University of Washington, Seatle, WA, United States - 4-16-24 metaG | ecosystem: Host-associated > Plants > Roots > Rhizosphere...
CGTCTACGCCATCGACATGCTGGTCACGCAGATCGAGCAATATAAGAAGCGCACCAAGCGCATCGGCTTCGAGCTGCTGATCGAGACCGCGCTCGGCATGGCCAATGTCGAGGCGATCGCTCAGGCGAGCAAGCGCAATGAGGCGCTCTCCTTCGGCGTCGCCGACTATGCGGCCTCGACCCGCGCCCGCACCACCGTCATCGGCGGCGTGAACCCGGATTACGGCGTTCTCTCGGACAAGGACGCCGAGGGCAATCGCCAGTATTTCTGGGCCGACCAGTGGCATGCGGCGCAGACGCGCTTCCTCGTTGCGGCGCGCGCCTATGGCCTGCGTCCGATCGACGGTCCCTTCGGCGACTTCGGCGATCCGGACGGCTATATCGCGGCCGCCAAGCGCGCTGCGGTTCTCGGCTTCGAGGGCAAGTGGGCGATTCATCCGTCGCAGATCGAGCTGGCGAACCAGGTCTTCACGCCGTCCGAGGCGGAAGTGAAGAAGGCCCGTCGCATTCTCGAGGCGATGGACCAGGCCGCCAAGGAAGGCAAGGGCGCCGTGTCGCTCGACGGCCGTCTGATCGACATCGCCAGCATCCGCATGGCGCAGGCGCTGATCGACAAGGCGGACCAGATAGGCGCGGCGTAACGTTCCGAAGCTCCGGGCTCGATTCCTTCTCCCGCTCTGCGGGAGAAGGGAGAACGGCGAGGGTGCGGATATTGCGAGAATCGACGGGCGCGCTCCTTCTCCCACTCGTGGGAGAAGGTGGCCCGGCGAAGCCGGGTCGGATGAGGATCCTCGCAATGCCGACGCGAGTCTCGAAATCCAAGACGGCCTTCGCGAGAAGGCTGCGGCGCGAGATGACGAACGCCGAGGAAATCCTCTGGCGTTCGTTGCGCGGCTCGGCGATGGACGGCTTGAAATTTCGGCGGCAAGTCCCGGTCGGGAATTATGTCGCCGATTTTCTCTGCGTGGAGCGTCGCCTGATCGTCGAGCTCGACGGCCGGCCTCACGAACAAGAAGACCAACGCCGTCATGACGTGATCCGGGATCGCTGGCTGCGTGAACAGGGTTACCATGTCCTCCGCCTCGACAATGATCTCGTCATCGGCGGTGGAAATATTCCGTTGGAGCGGATTCGGGAGGCGATCGCAAATCGTCGCGGACCCTCATCCGACCCGGCCATAGCCCGTCGCTTGTGACGGGCGTCCTCGCGGACGTCCTCTGGTCGGGCCACCTTCTCCCACAAGTGGGAGAAGGGAGAACACGAAGATCGTAGCGCGCCCCTTCCTTCTCCCGCCAAGCGGGAGAAGGGAGAACGTCGAGATTCAGGGATTTGGTCTATGTCTGACGACTACCGCACGCTTCTCCGCGCCATGTTCGACGCCGCCGTCGGCGCGGCGCATCCCTCCGTCTGTCTGCCGGCCTATCTCGAGAAGATCGCGCCGCCCAAAGGCCGCACCATCGTCGTCGGCGCGGGCAAGGCGGCGGCCTCCATGGCCGCGGCGGTCGAAAAGCATTGGCCGCATCCGATCGAGGGCCTCGTCGTCACCCGATACGAGCATGGCGCCCCTACCTCCAAGATCGAGGTGATCGAGGCTTCGCATCCGGTGCCCGACGCCGCCGGCCGCGCCGCCGCGGGCCGCATCCTCGAGAAGGTGCAAGGCCTCACCGAGGACGATCTCGTGCTCGCGCTCATTTCCGGCGGCGGTTCGGCGCTGATGGCGCTGCCCGCCGAGGGCGTCAGCCTCGAGGAGAAGCAGGCCGTCAACAAGGCGCTCTTGAAGAGCGGCGCGACCATTTCCGAGATGAATTGCGTGCGCAAGCATCTCTCCGCCATCAAGGGCGGCCGCCTGGCGCGCGCCGCGGCTCCGGCCAAGGTCGTCGCGCTGCTGATCTCCGACGTGCCCAATGACGATCTCTCCGTCATCGCCTCCGGCCCCACAGTGCCGGACCCGACGACGCGCGAGGACGCGCTCGCGGTCATCGCCAAATATAAGATCGACGCCCCCGCCGCGGTGCTCGCGCATCTGTCGACGCAAGGTTGCGAGACGCCCAAGCCCGGCGACAAGATTTTCGACCGCGTCGAGAACATCCTCATCGCGACGCCGCAAGGCTCGCTGGACGCCGCCGCCGAGGTCGCGCGCAAGGGCGGCTTCACGCCGCTGATCCTCGGCGATCTCGAGGGCGAATCGCGCGACGTGGCGCTGGTTCACGCCGGCATAGCGCGCCAGATCGCGCGCCATGCGCAGCCGATCGCCCCGCCCGTCGCCATCATCTCCGGCGGCGAGACCACCGTCACTGTGCGCGGAAACGGCAAGGGCGGGCGTGACGCGGAGTTCCTGCTGGCGCTGACGCTGGCGCTCGAGGGCTTCGGCGGAATTTCCGCCATCGCCTGCGATACGGATGGAATCGACGGCAGCGAGGACAACGCCGGCGCGATCATGACCGCCGATTCTTTCGCGCGGGCGGCGGCGCAGGGCGTCGACCTCAAGGCGCTCTTTGCCAATAACGACGCCTATACCGCCTTCGAGAAGCTCGGCGATCTTCTCGTCACCGGCGCGACGCGCACCAATGTGAACGACTTTCGCGTCATCCTCGTGCCCGCCCGGGCGAGCTGATGGCATTCCGAGCTTGCTCGCCGCTAGTGTTATAATATAACATTTGGGAATGAACCGTCCGCAATCGGCGATTTTTCCCAAGGCCGCGTCCGCCGCGCATCCTCATCGCGAGGGAGCCGACGGACGCATCTCACTGTTGCGCCTATCGGCGGCCGAACGGCTCCTCGCCGCCGCCGCGGTGCTGGCGCTTCTGTGGGCGGGCGTCTATTGGGCGCTGAACTGAGGCGCGACGCATGAGCGCTGGCTCGATCCGGCTGGAGAATGTGACGCTCGGCTATGAACGCCGGCCGGCCGTGCATCATCTGACCGGCGTCATCGAGGCCGGCGCGGCGCTCGCCGTCTGCGGGCCTAATGGCGCCGGCAAATCCACTCTGCTGAAAGGCCTCGCCGGCCTGCTCGCGCCGATCGGCGGCCGCATCGCCTGGGACGGGCTTTCCCCGCGCGATATCGCCTATCTGCCGCAATCCGCCGAGATCGACCATGCCTTTCCGATCGACGTCCTGGATTTCGTCTCCATGGGCGCGATGCGTCGCATCGGCCTTTTCGGCCGCGTCGGCCCGGCCGAACAGGCGCGCGTCTCGGCGGCGATCGCGGCGGTCGGGCTCGAGGGATTCGAGCACCGTCAGATCGGAACGCTCTCCGGCGGCCAGACGCAGCGCGCGCTATTCGCGCGGCTTCTCGTCGAGGACAGCCCGGTCATTCTGCTCGACGAGCCCTTCGGCGCGATCGACGCCAAGACGATCGACGATCTGGTGAAGATCATCGCGCGCTGGCGTGAGGAGCGCCGCACCGTGATCGCCATTCTGCACGAGCTCGATCTCGCCCGTCGCGCCTTTCCGCAGACGCTGCTGCTCGCCCGCGAGCCCATCTTCTGGGGCCCGACGCGCGAGGCGCTGTCCGACGCCCGCGTCACCGAGGCGAGCCGCATGGTCGAGGCTTTCGATCGCGACGCAGATGAATGCCGGCGCGACGAGACCCCCCATGCTGCATGAGCTCTTCGTCGCGCCCTTCGTCGATTATGAATTCATGCGCCGGGCCCTCATCGGCGCGGTCGCACTGGCGATTTCCGGCTGTCCGCTCGGCGTTTTTCTGATTCTGCGGCGCATGTCGCTGGCCGGCGACGCGCTCTCGCACGCCATATTGCCCGGCGCGGCGATCGGCTATCTGGTCTGCGGCCTCTCTCTGCCGGCCATGACCTTCGGCGGGCTCGTCGCCGGACTCGCCGTCGCCGTCGCCTCGAGCGCCGCGGCGCGCTGGACGGCCTTGCGGGAAGACGCGTCCCTCGCCGCTTTCTATCTCGTCTCGCTCGCGCTCGGCGTCGCTCTCGTCTCGCTCAAGGGCTCCAATGTCGATCTCCTGCATGTGCTCTTCGGCTCGGTGCTCGCGCTCGACGACGCCACGTTGATCTTCCTCGCCGCGATCGCCAGTTTCACTTTGTCGGCGCTCGCGCTCGCCTATCGGGCGCTGGCGCTGGACACTTTCGATCCGCTGTTCGCCCGGCGCATCAGCCCGCTCGGGGAGTGGATTCCCTTCGCTTTTCTGGCGCTGGTGGTGCTCAATCTGGTGGCCGGATTCCATGCGCTCGGCACGCTGATGGCGGTCGGAATCATCATGCTTCCGGCGGCCTCGGCGCGGCTGTGGACGCGCGATCTCACAATGACGCTTCCGCTCGCGGCGGCGATCGGCGTGGCATCCTCCTATTTCGGCCTCGTCCTGTCCTTCCGTTCCGGCCTCGCCGCCGGCCCGGTCATCATCCTCGTGGCGGGAGGCGCCTATTTCCTCTCGCTGATTTTCGGACAGGCGGGCGGAATCATTCGCCTGCGGAGGCCGCGACGACATTTGGAGGGCTGACGCATGGATCCGTTTTTCGAGACGTCCGCGCCCTTTCCCAGGCCCCGCCCCGCTCTGTCGAGACGCGCGCTCCTCATCGGGGCGCTCGCGCTTTTCGGCTCGCCGCTTCGCGCCCAGCAGGCGTCGCCGCCGCGGCTCCCCGTGGTCGCGAGCTTTTCCATTCTCGGCGATCTCGTCCGCTCCGTGGGCGGCTCCCGCGTCGATATCACGACCATCGTCGGGCCGGATGGCGACGCCCATGTCTATCAGCCGAGCCCCCAGGACGGCCGCCGTCTCGCCGTGGCGCGGCTCGTCTTCGTCAACGGCCTCGGCTTCGAAGGCTGGATCGATCGGCTCGTCGCCGCCTCCAAGACCAAGGCTCGAATCGTCACTGCGAGCCGCGCCGTCACGCCCCGCAAGGAAGGCGAAGGGATCGATCCGCACGCCTGGCAAGATGTCGCCAATGTCAAAATCTATGTCGCCAACATACGCGACGCGCTCATCGACGCCGATCCGGACGGCGCGGAGCTCTACAAGGCCAACGCCGGCCATTATCTCACCGCGCTGGGCGTGCTGGACGCCGAGATCGTCGCGGCGATCGGGGCAATTCCACAGGCGCGACGCCGCGTCGTCTCCACGCATGACGCTTTCGGCTATTTCGGGGCGCGTTATGGCGTCGAATTCATCGCGCCGCAGGGCGTCTCCACCGACGCCGAGGCGAGCGCGCGCGACCTCGCCCGCATCGTCGATGCGGTGAAAACGCATAAGGTCGCGGCCGTGTTCCTCGAGAATATCGTCGATCCGCGCTTTGCCCGGCGCATCGCCGCGGAGACGGGGGCCAAGGTCGGCGGCACGCTCTATTCGGACGCGCTTTCGGCGCCCGATGGGCCGGCCCCGACCTATCTCCGGCTGATGCGCCACAATGCGAAGCAATTGACCGACGCGCTCGCGCCGTGAGGCTTGCGCTCCGGACGACGCCTTTCGGCCGGATTTTCGTCTATACTCGGCCAAGGCGCGCCGACGATCGCGCCCCGCGGAGCGCTATCCCATGCGATTTCACGCCTCTCTCGGCGTAGCTTTTTGCGTCATCTGTCTCCCTGTCTTGTCGGGCGCCGCGGATGAGATTCCGCATCGCAAGGCCGGGCTGTGGCGCATGGAGCGCATCACGCAGGGCGCGCCCTCGCCGCTCGGCGCGATGGAAATGTGCGTCGACGAGAAGACCGACGACATCCTGCGCCAGCGTTTCGGCGGCGACCAGGAGCAAAAATGCGAGAAGATCAGCTTCAAGCGCGACGGCGACTTATATCGCGTCAGCTCCGTCTGCAAGATCGACGAGACGACGGTGGCAAAGACGGAAGGAACCTTCAATGGGAGCTTCGATTCCGCCTATCGCGCCGAGTTTCATATGACCTATTCTCCGCCACTCCATAATCGCGCTGCGGTCGATCTCGTTCTCGACGCGAAATGGCTCGGGCCCTGCAAGCCCGGGCAGAAGCCGGGCGACGTCTTCGCGCCCGGGCTCAAAGGGCTCGGGGGGCCGGGCGGACAGATCAATGTGCAGGAGCTCATGAAGATGCGCGAGCAGCTCCGTAAAGGCGCGCAATAGGAGAAACCGCCTTGACCGACAAGATTCCCGTCACCGTCCTGACCGGCTATCTCGGCGCCGGTAAGACGACTCTGCTGAACCGCATTCTCACCGAGCAGCACGGGCGGCGCTACGCCGTCATCGTCAATGAGTTCGGCGAGATCGGCATCGACAATGACCTCGTCGTCGGCGCGGACGAGGAAATCTTCGAGATGAACAACGGCTGCATCTGCTGCACCGTGCGCGGCGATCTCATCCGCATCATCGAAGGTCTGCTGAAGCGCCGCGGCAAATTCGACGCGATCATCGTCGAGACGACGGGCGTCGCCGATCCGGCGCCGGTCGCGCAGACCTTCTTCGTCGACCAGGATGTGAAGGAGGCGGCGCGCCTCGACGCGGTGGTGACGCTCGCCGATGCGAAGTTTCTGCTGCAACGGCTCGCCGATGCGCCGGAAGCGAAGAATCAGATCGCCTTCGCCGATGTCATCGTGCTGAACAAGACCGATCTCGTGACGCGCGAGGAGCTGGCCGAGGTCGAGGGACGCATTCGCGCGATCAACCCCTACGCCACGCTGCATCATGCCGTGAAGGCGCAGGTGCCGATCGAGGCGGTGCTGGAGCGCAACGCCTTCGATCTCGAGCGTATCCTCGAATTCGAGCCGCGTTTCCTCGAGGCCGAAGATCACGATCACGATCACCACGACCATGGCCACCATCACGATCATGCTGATGATCATGAATGCGGGCCGGACTGCGGCCACGATCATCACGACCACGATCATCACGATCATGATCACGACGACCATGGCCATGGCGGCGGGCTGAAGCATTATCACGACGAGGAGATGGGCTCGGTTTCGATTCGCCATGAGGGCGAGGTCGATCCCAATCTCTTCGTGCCCTGGCTCAATGAATTCGTTCAGCGCGAAGGGCCGGATATTCTGCGCTGCAAGGGCATCGTCGCTTTCACGGACGAGCCGAAGCGCTTCGTCTTCCAGGGCGTGCATATGATTCTGGACGGCGATCTTCAGCGCGAATGGCGTCCCGACGAGAAGCGCATTTCGCGCCTCGTCTTCATCGGCCGCAAGCTGAAGGAAGAGGCGATCCGTGACGCGTTCGAGAGGGACGTGCTGCGGAAGCTGTAGTTTCGCAACAATCTCGGTGCGCGACCCCTTCTCCCGCGAGGGGAGAAGGGGCGCGAATGATCGGCGCCGCTGTTATCCCTGCCGCGCCAGCAGGCCCTTGATCTGCTCCACCAGCTCGCTCTCCGGGGCGGAGAATTGCGCCGGACGCGCCGCCTTCCATTCCTCATTGGTGGCGATGGCGGTGCTCGCGCGGGCGCCGGCGATCAGATCCTTGATCTGCACTTCGCCCTTGGCGCGCTCGTCCGAGCCTTGAATCACCACGGCCGGGCTGTTGCGTTTGTCGGCATATTTCATCTGCGCCTTCATGCCCGAGGAGCCGAGATAGAGCTCCGTGGCGACGCCGGCGTTGCGCAATGCTGCAACCATGCGCTGATAATCGGCGATGCGGTCCCGGTCGAGCGCCAGCACGACCACCGGGCCGAGCCGCGTCGCGCTCGACACCACCGGGCTGCCGACGAGCTTCAACGCCGCATAGAGGCGCGAGACGCCGATCGAAAAGCCCGTCGCCGGCGTGCTCTCGGAGCGGAAGCGCCCGATGAGCCCGTCATAGCGCCCGCCGCCGCCGACCGAGCCGAAGCGGATGGGGTGGCCCTTCTCGTCCTTGGTTTCGAAGGTGAGATCGGCCTCGAACACCGGCCCGGTATAATATTCGAGCCCGCGCACGATCGAAGGGTCGATGCGAATGCGGTCCGGGCCGAAGCCGGCGTCGCGGACGAGATCCTCGATCTCGAGCAGCTCCTCGGCGCCTTCCGCCCCGACATTGCTGCGGCCGAGCAGCTCGAACAGGCCGAAGCGCGGCTCGCCGTCCTTATATTGGCCGCCGAGAGTGAAGGAGAGGATGGTCGCCACGGCGTCGTCGGGAAGGCCCGCGCCCTTGGTGAAATCGCCGCTCTCGTCCTTGCGGCCGGGGCCGAGCAGCAGCTTCACGCCATCGGGGCCGAGCCGGTCCATCTTGTCGATGGCGCGCAGCACGGTGAGACGACGGCCGGCGTTCTCGTCGCCTTCGAGGCCGATCGCCTTCATCACCCCGTCCAGCACTTTGCGGCTGTTGATCTTGATGACGTAATCGCCGCGGGCGACGCCGAGCCGCTCCAGCGTCTCGGCCGCCATCATGCAGATTTCGGCGTCCGCGGCCGGCGAGGCCGCGCCCACCGAATCGGCGTCGAATTGCATGAATTGGCGGAAACGTCCGGGCCCCGGCTTCTCGTTGCGATAGACATTGCCGAAACGATAGGACCGGAAGGGCTTCGGCAGCCGGTCGAAATTCTGCGCGACATAGCGGGCCAGCGGCGCCGTGAGGTCATAGCGCAGCGACAGCCATTGCTCGTCATCGTCCTGGAAGGAGAACACGCCCTCATTGGGGCGGTCCTGATCCGGCAGGAATTTGCCGAGCGCGTCGGTATATTCGATCGCGGGGGTCTCCAGCGCCTCGAAGCCGTAGAGCTCATAGACCGAGCGGATGACGTCGAGCATTCTGCCCATCGCCGAGAGCTCGGCGGCGTCGCGGTCGGCGAGACCGCGCGGGGAGCGGGCCTCTATCTTGGATTTCTTTTCGTCTGACATTTTTTCGTCTGACATGGGGATGCGCCTTTTCGGCGCTCTTCCTAGCATTTTTGCGCGGCGAGGAAAGCCGGGGCTTCGCCCGCTGGCCAGAACAGCAGATGGCTGCGGCAGCGCGGGCAGTCCGAGCTGCCGAATCCGTCGAGCGGAACCGGCAGCGATCCGAGTGCGGCGACGAGGTCGCATTCGCCCTTTTCCAGGGTGATCCAGGCGCCGAGCGATTCGCCTGCCTCGGTGAGCTGGTCGATATGCCAGCGGCGCCGCTTGCCGCGCCGCATATGGCGCGCGAGCCGGGCGCGCATCCCGCCCGGTCCTCTGGCCGAGCCGCAATAGAGATAGCGCCCCGATGCGAGCGTCGCTTTGCTGCGGCCGGCCGCGACCTCGAGCGGCGAGGCGAGCTCGACGAGCAGCACATAGGCGCCCGGCGCGGCCGGGGCCTCGGATGCGGAGCGAATGAAGGAGAGCATGACGCGGACAGGATACGGGAAAAAGGGGCTCCCCGTTCCGCGCATGCGCGAAACGGGGAGTTTGGACAACACCGTGAGAACCTGAACCGCAAAGACACCGACCTCGACGGATGAGGCCGCGCTCCGGAGGGAAGAGCGATGTCGAAAGGAGAACCGCCTCTACGAACCAAGCGATGTCGCATGTCGCAGGGCTGTCGAGGCGGAACCTTAACTTGTTCTTTGCAAGACGATTACCCGTTTGGGCGCGCTCTTTATGCCTCGGCTCATTATGTAATGCAACTACATAAATAAGGCAGAGTGCCCGAATTCGCACGGTTAGCCAGCAAAAACATCCGGCAGGCCGCGCTCGACGCGACGCTTCCCTCGAGCTAGTCGAAGCCGGTGCATCACATGCGACGACGATTCCTCGCCTATGGCGCGGCCGCTCTGGCCGGCGCCGCCTATCCCCGCTGCGCATTCGCCGCCGGCCCCGACTCCACCCAATGGTTGCAGCAACGGCTTCGAGAGGCCGCCCGCGGAGGCGGCGCGGTGCGCCTGCCGGCGGGCGTGTTGCGCATTCGTCCGCTCGCGATCGAAGACCAAGCGACCATCGTCGGCGCGCCGGGGGGAACGGTGTTGCAGGCGATCGGGTCCGGCCCGCTGTTGCGCGCCGCGAATATCGCCGCTCTGACGCTCGAGAATGTGACATTCGACGGCGCCGGCGCGCGCTTCGTCGATCCCAAACAAGGATTGCTCGACTTCTCCGATATTCCGAAGCTCGCGATTCACGGATGCGAGATTCGCCGCTCGGCGGCGCGCGGCGTCAATCTCCTGCGCTGCGGCGGCCGCTTCGTGCAGAATATCGTCGAGGATGCGCGCGACGCCGGCTATTTCTCGCTCGATGGTCTCGGCGTCGACATAGACAATAATAAAGTGCGCCGTTGCGGCGACAATGGCGTGCAAGTGTGGACCACATCGGCCGGGCGCTATGAGGGCTCGCGCATCCGCAACAATGAGATCAGCGATATTCGCAATCTCTCCGGCGGCGACGGCGCCTATGGCAATGGCGTCAGCATTTGGGGCTCCGGCTTCGTGCGGGTGGAGAAGAATGTCATCCGCCGCTGCGCCTATACGGCAGTGCGCAACAACGCCGGCCATGACGTCGAGGTCGTCGGCAATGATTGCTCCGGCTTCGGCGAGCGCGCCATGTATGCGGAGTTCGGCGCCAAACGCGCGAGCTTCCGCGACAACAGAATCGCCGACGCCGGCGCCGGCATAGCGCTCGCCAACGCCGAGCGCGGCACCGACATAGGCTTGGTGATCGGCAATCAAATCACCGGCCTGCACGAGACGCATCCGGACGATGAATTCGGACCCGCGATGAGCTGGCTCACCGGAATAGAGGCGGAGAGCAATGTCGAGATCGCCGGCAATACGGTGGTCGGCGGCTGGATGGGCGTGCGCTGCGGCGGCTATCGCCAGAACATTCGCGTCGAGGGCAATCGCCTCGTCGACAATGATTATGGCGTGACCTTCCAGATCGGCGAGGGCGTCGGGCCGGCCGTCATCGCCCGCAACAAGATCATCGGCGCGAAAAAGGCGGCGATCGCCGCGATCGCGGGCCAGGACATTTTGCCGGGAGACGTCGCGCGTCCGGGCGCAGCGGCGAAATATCCGCGGCTCATCGTCGAGGGCAACGAGCTCGACTGAACCTTAACATTCCGTCAAGAACCTCGAGCGCATGATGGAGGGCCAGGCCTTCGGAATATCTTCATGACGACGCTCGCCACCTATCTGCAGATCGCCAATAATCAGTCCAAATGGCAGGCGATCACCGCCAAATCGCCGGACGTCGCGACGCAGACCCAATATTTCAAGGACAATATCGGCAAGGTGACGACGGCCGACGCCTTCATGAAGGACACGCGTCTCTTCAATTACGCGATGACCGCCTTCGGCCTCGGCAGCATGACCTACGCCAAGGGCCTCATGCAGAAAGTGCTGGCGGGCGGCGTCAGCAGCAGCTCGGCGCTCGCCAATACGCTGAATAACTCCAATATCAAGGCCTTCGCCCAGGCCTTCGATTTCGCCGACAATGGCGGTGCGACAACGACCTCCTCGACGCTCGTCGACAATGTGGTGAGCCGCTATACGGAGCAGGCGCTGGAGACGAATCAGGGTCAGCAGAATCCGGGCGTGCAGCTCGCGCTCTATTTCCAGCAGCACGCGCCGAGCCTCACCAGCGTCTACGGAATTCTGGCCGACAGCAATATATTGACCGTCGTCCAGACGGCGCTCGGCATTTCATCGAGCACATCCTCGCAGTCGATCGACACGCAATATCGGCTACTGTCCGCGCAGGTGAAGCTCGACGATTTCAAGGATCCGACGAAGCTGCAGCAGTTCATCGCCCGCTTCGCCGCTCAATACGACTACAACAATGGCGGCAACGCCAATTCGCAGAGCTCGCTGCTCTCGACGCTGTTCGACACGTCGAGCTCCGGGTCGAGCTTCGGACTCGACACCAGCCTGTTGCTGAGCGTGCAGGGCACGAAATTCGGCTATTTCTGATCGCCCGATGAGCTTCCGATCCTTTCGGATCGAACGCTCGAGAGAGCGTCAGAGAATATTCACCGTGACGGTGAAATGCGCGACGCCGCCCATGCCGGAATACCAGTCATAGGAGAAAGTGTCTGTCCCGGAGGCGTTGGGGCTCGCATGGTAGAAGATCTTCGTGCCCGGCACGCGGGTCGTGTTGCAGCGCGACCGCGGATTGGCGGGACGGAAATAGGCGTAGCCGGTTTCGTGCCGGATATCGACCCGGCCCTGCGAGGGGGACTGGGTGAGGGTTACGCGATCCGGGCTGTCCGAGCGGGTGCAATCGGGATTGATCGAGGTTCCGAAGCCGAGCGAGGCGGTGGCGCCGCGCGGAACGGAAATCGTCTTCTGCACCGCGGCCTGGCTGCCGCCGGCGTAGACATAGGCGTGCGGACCGGTGTTGCAGGCGGAGAGGCCGAGCGCGGCCGCCAGTAGAGCGATGCGTGCAAATGACATTGTCGGCAATCCATTCGAGAGTGATGACGCTTTCTAGCCGCGATTATGCAGCGCTTGACCGGCTTTCGCGGTGAAGTGGAACATTTTTTGGTTCCAGATGACGCGCGCGCAGCACCAGCGGCTCTGGCGGC
>Ga0265328_10001125_pt1 | contig 12328 bp, 10 predicted proteins | sample 41624metaG_FD_202086 | JGI IMG/M metagenome (GOLD analysis project Ga0265328, IMG submission 202086) | Rhizosphere microbial communities from Carex aquatilis grown in University of Washington, Seatle, WA, United States - 4-16-24 metaG | ecosystem: Host-associated > Plants > Roots > Rhizosphere...
GCGGCCACACGCTGTTCCTGGCTCGAAGTGGGCTCGGATTTGCCCTGGTCGGGCCGCCCGGGCTCCTCGCGGCCTGGCTCACCGCCATGATCCGGCCCTTCGTCCCCGACCATCTGCACCCGGCCGCCGACCCCGAGGAGGCCGAGCGGTGGGCCGCGCGCTTCGCCCGGCACCTCTCGCGGAAGGCCCGGCACGAGCTCGCCCCCTTTGCGCTCGAATGCTCGACGCCGTTGCCCATCGAGCCGCTCCGGGCGGGGATCCTCGGGGCCGCCAACCGGGTGGGCCTCGTCGCCTCCGGCAGCCTGGCCGTCTGCGCCGAGCTCCTCACCCCGAGCGATCTCGGGCCCGCCCCGGAGCGGGCCGCGCTCTTCGGGTTCGCCGCCTCCGACGATCTCGATCCCCTGGTGGCCGAGCTCCGCCCCTGATCCCCTCGGGGGCGGTGGCCGGTGGGTCGGTCCGATCAGGGCATCGCGATCGGCGTGTCTATCTTGTGATCCTTGGTCTCACGGATGAAGAAGGCGCTCACGACCACGGTGATCGCGCAGACCGCGATGGGGTAGATGAGCCCGGTGAAGATCGCGTTCGGCCCGAAGGTCGTCTTGGCCCAGGCCGAGGCGGTGACGGCGGTGGCGATGAGCGGAAGGAACCCGCCGAACCAGCCGTTCCCCAGGTGGTAGGGCAGGGACATCGAGGTGTACCGGATCTTGGTCGGGAAGAGCTCGACCAGGAAGGCCGCGATCGGGCCGTAGACCATGCACACGTACACCATCTGCAGCGAGAGGAGCGCGATCATCCCGACCCAGTTCAGCTCGGCCGGGTTGGCGACGGGCAGGCCGCTCGGGTTCGAGAAGGCGCGCAGCCCCATGTAGATCGGCACATAGGTGAGCCCGCCGAGGATGCAGCCCCCCATCATGATCTTCTTGCGCCCGATCCGGTCCGACAGCTTGCCGAACACCACGAACAGGGGCGTGGTGATCAAGAGCGCCGCCGACACCATCAGGTAGGCCGACTTCCACGGAATCTTGAGCGCGCTCTGCAGGAAGGTGAGGGCATAGAACTGGCCGGTGTACCAGACCACGCCCTGTCCCGCGGTGGCCCCGAAGAGCGCGATGAGGACGTACTTGAGGTTGACCGGGTTCCCGAAGCTCTCCCGGATCGGCTTGAGGGAGGTCTTGCCGCTGCTCTTGAGGCGGGTGAAGAGCGGGGACTCCTTCATCTTGAGCCGGATGTAGAGCGAGACCGCCAGCAGGATGAACGACAGCAGGAACGGGATGCGCCAGCCGTATCGCTTGAAGTCCGCCTCACCGAGCAGCACCCGGGTGGTCCCGATGATGCCCATGCTGAGAAAGAACCCCAGCGTGGCGGTGGTCTGGATGAAGCTGGTGTAAAAGCCCCGGCGATGGTCGGGGACGTGCTCGGCCACGTAGGTGGCGGCGCCGCCGTACTCGCCGCCGAGCGCCAGGCCCTGCAGCAACCGCAGGAACACCAGCAGCACGGTGGCGAGCAACCCCACCGAGGCGTAGCTCGGCAAGAGGCCCACGGCGGCGGTCGCGAAGCCCATGGTCGCCATGGTGATGAGGAAGGTGTACTTGCGTCCGATCAGATCGCCGACCCGGCCGAAGACCAGCGCCCCGAGCGGGCGGACGCCGAACCCGGCCCCGAAGGTCGCGAGGCTGGCCAGGAGCTGCGCGGTGTCGTTGCCCTTCGGAAAGAACAGGCTCCCGAAGAAGACCGCCAGGCTTCCGTACAGGTAGAAGTCGTACCACTCGAACAGCGTCCCGAGCGAGGCGGCGAAGATCACCCTTCGCAACGTGGCCTCGCTGGCCGGCGGTTCCGCCGCCAACGTCGAAGTATCAGGCGTCATGAGTTTGTCCTTGGCAAGAATGGCAGGGTTCGAGGTTGGGAGCCGCGGCGGGGAGGCCGGTTCGGCCCGCCCCCCGTCGCGGTCCAATGTGCATCAGGTCACGAGCTTAGGAGTCTCTCTAGAAGAAATAAACCTGCCACTGCAGATTCACCTGATTCACCCCGTTGTCGCCGGTGACGTTGATCCGGGAATAGAACAGCTTGAGGTTCGAGGTGTGGCCATAGGGCCAGAAGGCCGCGCCGAGCGCGAAGATCGTCCGATCGGGGACCGCGCCGCTCCCCCACAGGTGCTCGAAGCGCACGATGGGCCCGACCTTGAAGTCCTGGACCGGCAGGTTGTAGCCGGCCTCTCCCATCAGGGCCGACTGCTTGGCGAGCGCCACGGTGGTTCCGCCGTTCCAGTGGGCGAAGTTGAGCTGGGCGGTCAGGATGCCCGGGCCGAGGGGCTGATCGGTGAACCCGTCCAGCGCGAAGTACTTGTAATTGTCCTGGAAATCGCCCGACAGGCCGAACGAAAGGATCCGCTTGGCGCCGAGGTACGAGCCGGCGTAGAAGTAGCCGGTCTCGGCATCGAGCAGGTTGACCTGCACCCGACCGGTGAGGCGGAAGAAGTTGCGGGAGGCGATCTCGGTGGCGGTGGCGGGCACGCGGATGCCCTGGAACATGCCCGCGCGATACTCGAGCATTCCATTCAGCACCAGCCCGCGCAGCTGCACGCCGACGTCGCGCCCGACCGGCGGGGCGGAGGCCCCGAACGCGTTGGCGTGCTGGTAGGTCAAGCTGAAGTAGTCCCAGCTGTAGAGGGTCCCGGCCCCCTGGAGGGAATTGTGCGCCATGGGCGGCAGCATGTAACCGACGTCCACCTTGAGCTCGTCCCCGATGGCGTGGAAGGTGGCGAAGACGTCCTGGATGTTCAGGCCCGGCGTGGCCTTGAGGGCGGTGTTGGCGGCGCCCATCGCGCCGGCCACCGGCGTCGCGAGGAAGAGGTTCGGGAAGTCGGTGTCGAGGAAGTAGTCGATCTTCCCGAACACGGTGCCGCCGACCAGGATGCGGGCGCGGCGCAGGTAGAGGTTCTGGTTGTAGCCGCTCACCCCCGCGGCCGGGCTGCTCACCGCCGAGTACTGGGGCTGCAGCAAGAGGCCCAGTTTGATATTGGCATTCTTACCTTCGAGCTTGAGCGGTCCGGTCGAGGCGCTGGGAGCGGGGGGCGTGACCGCCGCGACGGGCGGCGTGGCGGCGGGGGCGGCGTTCGGATCGCTCACCGGCGCGGCATCGGTGGCGCCTCCGGTGGCGGGTGCGGGTGGTGCCTCCCCAGCCGGGGTGCCGGTCTGGGCGAGGGCGGGAACGGCGGCGGAGACGAGCAAACCAAAAACCAGCACGGACGACCGAGTACATCGAAGCATGGTTCCTCCCGGAATGTGTGACGGACCAAGGTCATGATTGAGGCTTCTTCTTGCTGCGGATGCGATCCTCGAGACTGCGCGGAACACCTGCGGTTCGGGCTGCGTGCGAATCGGATGCGGCGTCGACGGCCATCTGGGTCGGCGGAAGGCCAGGGCGAAATTGATCTCGGTCGCTCGAACGCGGGCCGTCGGCCGTCCTCGGTCCTCGGCCACCCGCTCCCCTCGGGGCCGTAACCTAACAAATTGTTCACGGCGCGATAGTGCCTTCGGCACCGCCGGACGTTTTGCTTCGACCCGACGCAGAGATTGGCCGGATCGGACCAGCCCCCCCGCTCGATGCCAGGCGCAACTGGGGTAAGGACCGATGCCATCCACGAGGCCCGAAGCAAAGATTTCAGGGCCCAGATGCCCGTCCTCGTCCTCGCGCCTCGACCGGACCTCACGGGGAACGAGTACGGAAACGAGGACGGGGCTTGGGGGCCGGTCCTGCGCCCGAGTGGCTATTCGGTGGCGGGCCCTTAGACTGGCGGCGATGCGAGGTTACCCCGTGGAGGTGACGCCCGACGTGGAGGCCTTCCACCGTGAGGCCCTGGTCTTCGACCTGCACAACGACGTGCTGACCAAGCTCACACACTTTCCCCATGACTTCTCCCGCGAGCACGGCAAGGCCACGTACTGGAATCCGATGCGCCTCGACCTCGATCTGCCGCGCATCGCCCGCGGGGGGATCGACGCCCTCGGCTGCTTGATGTTCTCGGGGTTTCGCTTCGATGCGCACCGGCGTCGGTTCTGGCGCCAGCTCGAGCACGCTCGGCACCTGGCCACCGTCCACGCCGATCGCCTGGTGCTGGCCCGCACGGGCGCGGAGATCCGGGCCGCCCGGGCTGGCGGACGCCTGGCCCTCTTGCTCGGGGTCGAGGGCAGCTACGCGATCGACGCCGACGTGGGCGCCGGGGTGGCCCGCCTGGCCGAGGCCGGCGTGCGCTTCCTCGGGCCCCTGTGGGAGCGGGACAGCGCCGCCGGAGGCTCGTGCCGGTCGCGCGTCGACATCGGCCTGACCGAGGTCGGACGCGCGCTGGTGCTGGCCTGTCAGGCGCACGACCTCGCGATCGACGTGTCCCATGCCGGGAAGCGGACCTTCTGGGAGCTCCTGGGGGCATCGTCGAGGCCGCTCTTCAGCTCGCACTCCGGGGCGGCGGCCCTGCATCCCCACCCGCGCAACCTGGAGGACGATCAGCTGCGCGCCATCGCCGCCTGCGGCGGAGTGGTGGGGGTGATCTTCGTTGCGCCCTATCTGGGAGGGGCATTTTGCTCCATCGAGCGCATCGCCGATCACATCGAGCACGTGGCCGCGGTGGCCGGCGAGGACGCGGTGGCCCTCGGCTCGGACTTCGACGGGTTCCTGCCGCTGCCCCGCGGGCTGCGCGACGCCGCCGATCTGCCGCGCCTGACCCAGCTGCTGTGGCAGCGCGGATGGCGCCCACCTCAGCTGCGCAAGCTGCTCGGGGAGAATGCCCTACGCTTCTTCGATCGCCCCGCGGTGGACGGCGCGGCCGCCACCCCCGCCAGGTGACAAGCCGGTCGCGGCACGCTATGCCATGCGCGATGCCTGTCCTGCCCGAGATGGATCCGACGGTCGGCGCCGAGCCAGCCGCGGCCGCCGGCAGCCCCGCCGAGGCGGCCGTCGGGTGCGCCCCCGCCTCGGCCGAGCCCGTGGCGTCGCCCCTGTTGCTGCGAAACCTCGATCTCCTCGAGATGCAGCGGGAGCTCGGGGCCTTCGGGGTGAGCGCCGAGGTCGCGCGCCGGATCTTCGCCGCGGTCCACCGCGAGGGCGTCGGCTCGATCGAGAGCGCCCAGCCTCGGATCCGTGGTCTCTCGAGGGCCACGGCCCGCGCGATCGACGCGCGCGTGGCGTGGCCCGAGCTCCCGGTGGTGGATCGCCGCCGCTCCGAGGATGGCTTCCTCAAGTACCTCTTCAGGCTCGGGGATGGGCCGGAGATCGAGGCGGTGCGGATTCCGCTGCCCGATCCCGACGACGCGCGCGCCCTGCGCCTCGAACGCGGGCGCCACGCGCAACCGCTCGGCCTCGTGGCCCTGCCCACGGCCAAGTACGTCGTGTGTCTGAGCGCGCAGGCCGGCTGCGCGCTCGCGTGCGACTTCTGCGAGACCGGACGGCTGGGCGGGATTCGCAACCTCGAGACCTGGGAGATCGTCGCCCAGCTGAGACGCATCGCCGCCGAGGCCGATCATCCGGTGCGCGGGGTGGTGTTCATGGGAATGGGCGAGCCCCTGCTCAACTACGCCAACGTCATGCGGGCGGCGCGCATCTTCGCGAGCCCCGCGGGCCCGGCGATCGCCGCCAAGGCCATCACGGTGTCCACCGCCGGGGTGGTGCCGCTCATCCACCGCTACATCGCCGATGAGCAGCCGTATCGTCTGATCTTCTCGCTCGGGGCTCCCACCTCCGAGGAGCGCGCGCGCCTGATGCCGATCGAGAAGCGCTGGCCGCTGCCGGAGCTGATGGCGGCCATCCGGGCTTATGGCGAGCGCTCCCGCCAGCGGATCACCATCGCCTACGTCGCGATCGGTGGGGTCAACACTTCCCCCGAGCACGCGTTGCGTCTGGCCGAGCTGCTGCAGGGGCTGCGCGTCAAGCTCAACCTGATCGACGTGGTCGATCCGACCGGCAGATACCGGCCCCCCTCCGATCAGGAGATGTCGGCCTTCCGCAGCGCCCTCGACGCCGCGCTCGGCGCCCCGGTGGTGCGTCGATACTCGGGGGGAAAGGACATCGGCGCGGCCTGTGGCACCCTCGCCGCCAGCCGCAAGGGCGGCGCGGCGTGGCACGATCCCGCGCCGGCTTCGCCGGCCGCGCCGGCTTCGCCGGATAGCCCGCGCACCCGGCTTCCGACGCTGTCATGAGTCGCGCTGTCATGAGTCGCGATCGAGCACGGCCCAAAAACCTCGACGAGGTCGGGTGATATTGGGTTGAAATGCGCGCCTGCGGGCGGATAATCACATACCCGGATGATCGATCCGTCGGCTTATCGCGTCGCCTCTCTTGCTGGTCTCGTCTGTGCTGTCTCGTCTGCCTCGCCCCCCATCCCCTCGCGGAGGTCTGAATGCGCTCGAAGCCCTGTCGTCAGCTGGCGGTGATCCTGGTCTGCGCGAGCGCCGCCCCGGTGGTTGCCAGGGCGCAGCCCAAGCACAAGGCCGAGAGCGCGGAGGTCAGCGACAAGACCATGGACAAGCAGATGGCCTGGGAGAACAAGGTCATGGGCGAGGACCGCGCCAAGCAAGCCGACATGAAGAAGATCGCCGCGGCCCAGAAGATCTCGGACGAGGCCCGCAAGCATCCGGCGCCCGAGCCCGCCCCCAAGGTCAAGGATCCGAACAAGGAAGGCGTCCGCGCCAAGCAGGAAGCCGCCATCGGTCTGCCCATCGCCTCGGACGAGGAGGCGAGCCGCCACACCAAGAAGGCGCCGTCCGCCAAGCGGGCCACCGAGCCTTCCGGATCCGCCAACGACGAGCTCGGGGCGCTGGTCGCGTCGAGCCTCGCGAGCGAGAAGTCTTCGAGCGGCCAGGGCGACGGCGCGAGCAAGGGCTCCGGCAGCAAGGGCAAGGCCAAGCGTCCGGGCAAGTCCAGCTCGGCGCCGAGCGCCCTCGACAAGATCTTCTCGAACTGACCGATCGCGCGAAGGGTCGCGATGCCGCGCAGGGCGCGGGACGCCCGGCTGCCTCGCGGTCGCATTGGTCGAGATCGATGCCTGGATTTTCGCGCTGCCTGGTACGAAACGGCGTCGCGGAGTTGCGGTCCGCGCTCGCGTAGGCGAGCGCGACCGAGCTCGGCACCGTTGCCCACTCGGGGCGACGCCACCCGCCAGGAGCTCCCATGAAAACTCTCGTGTTGCGCGGCCTTCTGTTCCCGGTGCTGATGTGTTCGATCGGCTGCGGAGGAACTGTGATCGACCCGAGCGGGGCTGCCCCCTCGGCGGCGACGGGTGGAACTTCGGGGACCGCCGCCTCGGGAAGCGCGGGACCTCCGGGCGCTGGCGTCGGCTCCGGAACCGGGGGAGCGTCGCCAGCAGCGGGGCCGGGCAAGAACGACGGGCCCGGCGCGCCCGGAGCTGGCGTGGGACCCGCGAGCGGCAGCGGAGGAGGAGCCCAGAGCGGCGGTCCCGCATCCGGCGCGACCGGCGGCTCTTCGGGAACGGGCGGGACGGGCTCCGGCTCCGGCGGCGCAGGCCCCGGGACGGGGGCCGGGGGCCGTCCGGCGCCCGGTGGGCCAGGGGTGACAGGGGTGGCAGGCGCCGCGGGGCCCGGGGGCGGCCCAGCTGGCTCGGGGATGGGACTCCCGTGCGACGTGCAGACGCTGCTCGTGAACCGCTGTCAGACCTGTCATGGCTCGACGCCAGCGGCCGGCGCCCCGAGCACGCTCGTGACGTATCAGAACCTCACCGCGCCTTCGAAGTCCGATCCGACCAGGTCGGAGGCGGAGGTGGCGGTCGCGCGCATGCAGAACACGACGCTTCCCATGCCGCCCAAGCCAGGCACGCCGGCCACGGCCGCCGAGGTCAGCACCCTGCAGGCCTGGATTGCCGCGGGATACCCGATGGGCTCGTGCGGTGGTGGGGCGGCGGGGGGCGGGCAGATGGCGGGGCCGGATGGCGGGGTCGCGGACGGCGGCGGGGCTGGCACGACCGGGGGCGGCGCGGGAACGTCCCCCGGCGGCGATGTGTTCGCGGCGGCGCCGATCTGCACCAGCAAGGCCATGACGAGGGGTGGGGAAGGACCCACCATGGATCCCGGGATGGCGTGCATCAGCTGCCACAGCCGCGGGGAGGGGCCGCGGTTTGCGATCGCCGGGACCGTCTATCCGACGGCCCACGAGCCCGACACGTGCAACGGCGCAAGCGGGACGGGCATCCAGGTCGTGATCACCGGGGCGGACGGCAAGTCGCTCACGCTCAGCCCGAACGCGGTCGGCAACTTCAGCAGCTCGGGCCAGATCGCGACCCCGTACCAGGCCAAGCTCGTGTACATGGGCCGCGAGCGGCTGATGGTGGCGGCGCAGACCTCTGGAGACTGCAACTCGTGCCACACGCAGTCAGGAGCAAACGCCGCCCCTGGGCGGCTCGTCCTGCCCTGAACGACCGTCCGCAGTTCGGTCTCGAAGGAGCGGCGGCGGCGCTGGGGATCGCCCGCCGCCATCCCGCTGACGGCCGAGCGACTTCGCCAGCATGCTCGCCACGCGGATGACCTCGATCATGTCGGACTCGGCATGCAAGAGGCTCGGTCTGCGATCGATTCTCGTCCGACGGCCGACCGCTCCGATCTTCGGGCATGATACGCGCATCATGGAGCCCATCAAGGTCGGCGAGACTCGGCTCGCGATCACCCGTCTCCGGGAGCACCGCGAGCGGGTCATCTCGGCGCTGCAGGACGCCTTCGCGCACGACGTGCTCGACGTCGAGGAGTTCGAGCGCCGGGTGACGCTCGCGCATCGGAGCGATTCACTGGCGGGGCTCGACGCCCTGACCTCGGATCTCGCGCTCGAGGAGGGCGGCGCGCGGCCGGCCACGCCGACGAGCGTCGCTCTCGCCGTGACCCCGGAGACGCGGCCGGTGCAAACCATCCGCGGCCTGATGAGCGCCACCACACGCAGCGGTCCCTGGTCGGTGCCGCGCCGGCTCGAGGTGCGCGCGCTGATGAGCTCGACCGTGCTCGACTTCCGGGAAGCCCGGTTCCCCCCCGGTGAAGTCGAGCTCGACCTCCGCGCCGTCATGAGCAGCGTCGAGATCATCGTGCCGCCGGGCTTGCCCGTCGAGACCGAGGGGTCGGCCGTCCTCGGCGTCTTCGACGACGTGCAGCGCGCGCCCCACACGGCCGAGCCGGACGCACCACGGCTCAAGGTCCGCGGCTCCGCGTTCATGAGCGCGGTGGAGGTCCGCATGCGCCTCCCCGGAGAGACCGAGCGCGAGCATCGGTTGCGCGAGCGGCGCGACTTGCGCGCGGCCCGGCGTCAACTTCGCTGATGGCGGGCGTGTCATGGCGCCCCCCCACCCGGGCGTCAGAAGACCCAGTAGGCGCCCAGGCGGCCCTCCACCACCGTCTCGGTCTTGGAGTCGACGAAGCGCGGGATGCAGGCCCCCTCGGCGAACACGCCGAGACCGATGAAGGGCAAACCAATCTTGATGCCGACCGCGCCGCCCACCGCCACGTGGCGTGGCTTGTTGAGCAGGTTCTCGTACGCGAAGATGGCCCGAGCGTAGAGCGGCAGGATGGGGGGATAGATGCCCAGCATGGGCCGGAGCTGGAGGTCGAACTTGCTGTTCTTGACGTCACCGAGCGCGCCCACCACACCGAGCTGAGCCCGCAAGATTCCGAGGAATTCGTAACCGGGCGCGGCCATCACCGTGGTGGGCTCCCACCCGCGCGGATCGTTGACACGTCCGCCCTTCCCCACGGAGCCCTCGATGACCCAGCCAGCGTGAGCCGAGGAAGACAGGTACGACGCCAGATACAGGGATGTCAGGACGGCGAACAGCGAGATCACGGTTGATTTGCGCATGACGCCTAATATGGACCCTTTGCCCTCCCCGGCAAAATGACGAGCAGCGCAGCGGTTCTTGCTCCACGCTTCCCTCTACTTTTCCTCCTTCGCGGTGCGCTCGGGCCCGAATCGGAGCCAGACCAGTTGACGCGTGATGGGTCCGGTCGGGCCCAGTCCCAGTTCCAGTTCCAGGTCCAGGTCGATTCGGCGGAGCTGAACCCCGCTTGGAGATCCCCCGGGAGACATCGCTGAGATACCTCGGCTCGGCGCTGTCTCCACCTGGTCCGGGCCCTCGGCGCTGACCCGGCGGACGGTACTAACGCCTTGGGCGCGCGCGCTCACAGAGCAGGTCGCGGTCGCCGAGTTGCTTGCCGGTGAGGGCGGAGCAGAGTCGGTCGGCGGCGTCCGTCGGGACGTTGAGGTAGGTGTGGGTGTTCATGATCTCGATCTGCAAGGGCCCCTCGAAGCTCGCGTGCTCGCGCAGCAGATCGCGGACCTGGGCGTCGCCCGCCCCGTCCTTGCGTCCGAGGTTGAGATAGAGCCGCGCCATACCCTCGGGCAAGCTCGGACCCGCGGGCTCGAAGCCGCGCGGCGCGCTCGGGGTGGTGGGGAACTCGACCGCCACCGCCGCGACCGAGCCTTCCATCTGGGGAGCCGCCGCGGACGGGGGAGCCGCCGCGGATTTCTCCTCGCTCCAGATCTCCCAGAACTCCTTTTCGGCTGGCTCCGAGCCGCGAAAACGGTTCGAGGGTGGGCGGGTGGGGCCACCGGCCGCCACGGGCTCGAGCGTGCCGGAGATCGTTTCGGGAACCGATGCCCCGGTCATGACCGGTCCGAAGGTGGCGCCCCGCGAGCGAGCGGGCTCTCGGGTCTCTCGGGGCTCGCGGGACTCCAAGGGCGCTTCCGCCGGCCCGCCCTCGGCCCGCCCCGGGCGCCGGCCGCCGCGGTCGCGGTCGTCGCGCTCCCGGCGCCGCGCCCCGTCTCGCTCGGGCCGCCCTTCGCGGGGACGCCGCTCGCGCTCTCCGCGCTCGCTTCGGCCGCGGGCATCGCGGACTGCCGCCGCGCCCGCGGAGGTCGACGCCGGGCTCGACCCGGGCGCCCCGGCGCCCGCGGGCGGTCCGAATCCCGAGGCGCTCGCGGGCAGCGCGCCCGGGGCGACGTCTCGTCCGGTCGAGCCGCGTCCGCCACCCATCGACGACGACGAAGAATACGACGGCGCCGCCCCGGCGGGGATGGCGGTGACCTTCGGCGGGGCGGGCATCTCCGCGACGTCCACGAAGGATCGCGCCAGCAGCGCCGCCACCAGGCGCTCTCCGTCGACCGCGGACGCGAGCCGGCGGGCCAGCCCACGCCACTCCGGGCCCGGCTCACCGCCGAGCGCCTCGCGCAGCTTGAGCACCCGCTCACCCTCGCGGTGCGAGCGAATCTCGGTCTCGGAGGGCAAGGCCCGCTCCTCCGGCTTTATCTTGTAGAGGAGCTTCAGGTAGTAGAACGGCCCCACCTCGGTGGGACCGATGAGCGAGATGGCCGTCCCGTGCTTGCCCGCGCGTCCAGTCCGTCCGGTGCGGTGGATGTAGATCTCGGGCGCATCGGGGAAGGTGTAGTTGAAGACGTGGGTCAGGCCCTCGATGTCGATCCCGCGGGCCGCCACGTCGGTGGCCACCAGGAACTGGATCTGGCCCGCGCGCATCTTGGCCATGACGCGCTCACGGTCCGACTGCGCCAGATCCGACGAGATGGCCTCGGCCTCGAACCCCTGCTTCTGCAGGAACTCCGCGATGCGCCCGGTCTCCTCCCGGGTGTTGCAGAAGATGATGGCGGTCTTCGGGTTCTCGAACTTGAGGACCCGCAGGAACTCCTGCTCGCGGTTGATGCCCGGGATGGCGTAGTAGAGGTGGCGGATCTCGTTGACGCCGATGAAGTCCGCCGAGAGCTTGAGGAACTCCGGGTTCTTGAGGAACCGTCGCGACAGCCGCTGGATGCCCTCGGGGACCGTGGCGGAGAACAGGAAGGTCTGTCGGGACTCGGGCGTTCGCTCGAGGATGTCCTCGATGTCTTCCTGGAAGCCCATCGACAGCATCTCGTCGCACTCGTCGAGGACCGCGCACTTCACGCGATCGAGCGCCAGCGTGCCGCGCCGCAGGTGATCGAGGATCCGGCCAGGTGTGCCGCACACGATCTGGGCCCCATCCCGCAGGATCTCGATCTGGCGCCCCATGGGCGCGCCGCCGTAGATGGGCGCCACGGTGATGGGGCGGTTGGCGGCGATGCGCGCCAGCTCCGCCGCGACCTGCAAGGCCAGCTCCCGGGTGGGGAGCAGCACCAGCGCCTGGACGAACTTCGCGTCGGGATCGACGATGTCGTTGACGAAGGGGATGCCGAAGGCGGCGGTCTTGCCCGAGCCGGTGCGCGACTGGACCATCAGGTCTCGCCCCGCGCGCGCGGCCGGGACCGTGGCGGCCTGCACCGGCATGGCCTCCTGGAAGCCCATCTCTTCGAGGGCCCGCAG
>Ga0265328_10001129_pt1 | contig 12295 bp, 7 predicted proteins | sample 41624metaG_FD_202086 | JGI IMG/M metagenome (GOLD analysis project Ga0265328, IMG submission 202086) | Rhizosphere microbial communities from Carex aquatilis grown in University of Washington, Seatle, WA, United States - 4-16-24 metaG | ecosystem: Host-associated > Plants > Roots > Rhizosphere >...
TCCTATGACGCTATCCGCGTGCTGATCTGGTTCGACCATATGGGTCTGCGCGTCGCGACGCTGGTGAACCTATCCTTCGTCGGCGGCGATGTCGCCGACGAGAAGGCCGCGCGCTTCATCGGCAAGGCGCAGAAGAGCCGCGCGATACCGGAAGGCCTGCGCCGCTTCGCGACCTGGGCGCCGCTGCTTTTGCCCTTCTACATCCCGCGCGGCGCGGAATGGGATACGGCCTGGGGCGCGGCCGAGCGCATGTCGCATTTGCGGCCGCCGTCCTATTCCGATCTCATCGGCGGCTATATGGCCTATGCGGGCGTGCTCTCCATCGCCCTGGTCATCTTCCTGCTGATGCAACTCGCCAAGGCCGGCAAGCTGCCGCTCGAGGGCATCACCGGCGCCGGCGGCGCGCCCGGCTCCAAGCCCTTCGAGCTGACCAACGGCCTCGTCACCAGCCAATGGTTCGAGGACGGGCAAGGCGCGATGCGCGTCGAGGGCGTTGCGCGCGGCGGCCCGCCGATCGATCTCACCCGCAGGCCGGACGATCACGCGCATCCGCGCGGACGCTTTCTGTTCTTCCGCGAGGAGGGCCGCGATCTCTGGTCGCTCGGCTCCGCGCCGACTTGCGTTCGCTGCGAGAAGGTCTCGCTGGAGAGCGAGGGCTGCACTTTCCTCTATTTCCTGATGGAGCAGGGCGGCTTCGCCATAGAGGCGAAGATCGCGCTCGCGCCGGACGAGGCGGTCGAGATCACGCGGCTGCGCCTCGTCGATCTCGAGCAGCGTCCGCGCAAGATCACGCTCGCGACCTTGCGCGAATGGGTGCTCAACGAGACCGGCGTCGAGCAGCGCGACGCCGCCTATAACGCCATTCACATCGGCACATGGTTCGTCGGCGGCCTCGACGCGATCATCGCGCAGAACCGCCTGCTCAAGGGCGGCGCGCGCCGCGACGTCGACCGGCGCCTGTCGCCGGAGGTCGGCTTCCATGCGATCGGCGCCGGCGAGGGAACGAGGCTTCGCGTCATCGGCTACGAGGATGTGAAGGCGCGCTTCTACGGCCTCGGCGCCGCCGGCGCGCCGGACAGCCTGCGCGACGGCGATCCGCCGCGCGACACATCGGACGAGGGCCTGCTCTTTGGCTTCGAGCCGATCGCGAGCCTGCGCGCCGAGCTTGAGATTTCGGCCGGCGGCGCGGCGGAGATCGTCATCGTCGACGGCTGGGCGCGCGACGTCGCCGCCGCGACGCGGACGATCGCCAAACATCTTTCCCGCGGCGACGTGGATTTCACGCGCGTCGAGGCGGCGCTCGCGCGTAAGCGCGCGCTGATCCAGCCGCCCGTTCCCGCCGAGCATCGCTATTCTTTCGCCGAGGATGGCCGCAGCCTCACGCTTCGTCCCGACACGCCGCGCCTCTACGCCCATGTGATCGCCAATGCGGTCGGGCAGGGCGCCGTGCTCGGCAATCACGGCGATATCTATTCCTTCCACGGCAATTCGCGGCTCAACAGTCTGACGCCCTTCCGCATGGGCGAGGGCCGCATGATGCCGGCCGGACAGGCGATCTATGTCTATGATCTCGCGCGGCAGGACGCGCATTCGGCGACCTTCGCCCCGCTGCGGCGGCGCGACGCCGAGCATAGGATCGAATATGGCCTCGGCTATGCGACCTATCGCGCGCGCCGCGACGATCTCGAACTCGAATTGACCGTCTTCGTCCCGCCGAAACAGCCGGTCGAAATCAAGCTGCTTCGAATCGTCAACCACAGGGATCACGAGCGGCTGCTGCAGATCACGCCGGCGATGGAGATCGTCCTCGCCGAAACGCCGAACGACAGTCTCGGCAGCGTCGAGGCGGCGGCGGGCGATCGCGCTCTATTCTTCCGCAATCCGGACAATAATTTCGTCCAGGGCTGGGCTTTCGTCTCGACCTCGATCGCGGCGGAATTCGCCGAGACCTCTCGGCGACGCTTTCTCGGCCATGAGAGCCGCGATCCGGCACTTCCCTATATGGTCGAGCACGGCCATCCCGACGCCGGCGCGCCCGAGCATCAGCGCAAGGTCGCGAGCTTTTCCGGCGCGATCGACGTGCCCGCCCGTGGAGAAGCGCTCGTCGTCGTCGCGCTCGGCCAGACGCCGGAGCTCGAGAGCTCCAAAATATTGGCGGCGCTCGCCAGCGATCCCGCCTACGCCACCCGCGCGCTCGAAGAAACCAAACGCGATTGGGACGCGCGCCTCGGCGTGCTGCGCATCAAGACCAATCGGCCGGAGTTCGACCGGCTGGTCAATGATTGGCTGCCCTATCAGCTGCTCGTCTCGCGGCTCTGGGGACGCTCCGGCCCCGCGCAGCGCTCCGGCGCGACCGGCTATCGCGACCAGTTGCAGGATGTCCTGCCCTTGATCCATCTCGCGCCGGAACTCGCCCGCGCGCAGATTTTGAAGCATGCCGCGCATCAATTCATCGAGGGCGATGCGGTCAAATGGTGGCATGACGCGCCCGACGGCGGCTGCGGCATCGCCGACCGGACCCACGCCTCCGACCCGCATCTGTGGCTGCCCTATGTCACGGTCCGCTATGTGAAGGGCACGGGCGACGACGCTATTCTCGACGCGATCGAGCCCTTCCTCGAGGCCGAGCTGACGCCGCCGGATCACGAGGGCAACGCCAGCGTGCCGCTCACCTCGCGCGACAAGGACAGCCTGCTCGGCCATTGCGCGCGGGCGATCGACTATTCGCTCGATCGTTTCGGCGCCCATGGCCTACCGCTGATGGGGACGGGCGATTGGGACGACGGTCTCAATCTCCTGGGCGCGGAAGGGCGCGGCGAGAGCGTCTGGGTCGGCTTCTTCCTGCATGGAATACTCGTCGACATGGCGCCTCTGTTCGAGGCGCGCGGCGACGGGGCGCGCGCGACTCGCTATCGCGAGCGAGCCGAAGCGCTGCGGGCTGCGCTCGACGCCTGCTGGCGTGGCGACCGCTTCCTGCGCGCCTATGCCGACGACGGGCGTGAAGTGACGCCGATGAGCGCGATGACCGCCTCCTGGCCGGCCCTCTCCGGCGCCGTCGACTTCGCACGCGGCAAGGAGGCGCTGGATGCTGCGTTGGCGCAGCTCGCGCGGCCCGACCGCATCCTGCTGGTGGCGCCCCCCTTCGACGAGCACTCCAGTCCCTATCCCGGCCGCAGCGCCGAATATCCGCCGGGCGTTCGCGAAAATGGGGGCCAATATTCGCATGGCGTCTCCTGGCTCGTAGACGCGCTGACGCGCCTCGCGCAGGACGCCGCCGATCGCGGCGACCGCGCCGAGGCTGATGCGCTGTTCGAGCGCGCATGGCGGGCCTGGTTCACCATCTCGCCGCTGTCGCGCCTCGGCACGCCGGCGGAGGCGGATGTCTACGGCCTCGCGCCGCATCAGCAGCCCGCCGATGTCTATGAGGGCGAGGGCTATGAAGGCCGCGGCGGCTGGAGCTGGTACACGGGCGCCGCGGCGCGGATGCTCTCGGCCGCCTATGGCCTACTGGGCATAGAGATGGCGGACGGCGAGCTGCGCCTGCGTCCCGACGCCTTCGAGGCCAAGGGCGATCTGCAGCTCGAGAGCGTGACCTGGCGCGGCGAGACATTTTCGGCCTGATGCGCTTACGGTTCACCATGAATCGGCGCCCGGGGCTGGCGCCGCTTGTGGACAAAGGGATTTCAATCTAGCTTTTTCGCAGCTCGAACTGCGCCTTGCGCTCGGGCTTCGATGCGGCGTTTCTTTCATGCGTTCATGGGCGCGTATTTGCTCCTGCGCCGCGGCTCTGTCGATTCTCCATTCGACGGCGTGCCGCGCCGGCGCGTTTCTGCAGAGGCCGGGCGAGGGGATCGTCATCCTCTCGACGAGCTTCGCCGATGCGCACAAAGCCTATGACGCGCGCGGCCGGCTCGTCGCCGCGCCCTCCTACGCCAAATTCGAGACGCAGGCCTATGTCGAATATGGCCTCGTCGACGCGCTCACCTTCGTCGCGGAGTCGAGCTATATGCGCTTTCGCGGCTCCGACGGCTCGCGCCAGCTCGAACAATTGCAGTTTCTGACCGCCGAGGCGCTCGCCGGCGCGCCGCTCTATCTGCCCGCCGGCGTCGGCGGCGGCGCGCGTTACGAAGGCCTCGGCGCCGGCTGGTTCGGCGGGCGACTGCGTCTTCTCGAATGGGGCGCGACGGTCCTTTCCGTTCAAGCGAGCCTGCGCGCCGCGACGCCCGGCGCGCAGACCTATCTCGACATGAAGCGGCGCCTGCAGGAAGACGCGCGTCTCCAGCTCGGCTGGCCGATCGAAATCTTCGGCATTTCCGGTTTCGGCGAGGCGCAGCTCGGCTTTCGCTCGTCGGGCCAGAGCGGCGACGAGCTTCGCGGCGAGATGACTTTCGGCCTGCGGCCGATCGACGGCGTGCTGCTATTGGCTCAGAGCTTCATCGCCTTTTCGCCCTGGAACGGGTCCGCGCCTTTCATGGCGTCGCAGAAAGCCCAGTTAAGCGCCGTCTGCGATGTGACCAAGGAGGTCGCTGTACAGATCGGCGTCCGCGCCTCGCTGCGCGGCGTCAATGATTCCGCCGAGCGCGGCCTTCTCGGCGCCCTATGGTATAGGTTCTGAGACGGGCCGTGGGGCGAGAGGGAAATGACGCGCTGTTTCGGACTCATTCTGGCCGGCGGCCAGGCGCGGCGCATGGGCGGCGTCGCCAAGCCCCTGATCGCGGTCGGCGGCGCGCCCATCCTCGAACATCTCGTGCGGCGGCTCGCGCCGCAATGCGTGCGCCTCGCGCTCAACGCCAATGGCGATCCGGCGCGCTATGCCGCCTTCCATCTGCCCATCGTGCCGGACGAGGTGGAGGGTTTTGCGGGGCCGCTCGCCGGCGTGCTGGCCGGCCTCGACCATGTCGCCGCCAATTTCCCGGATATTCCGCTGGTGCTGAGCGTTCCGGCGGATACGCCTTTCATCCCGCTCGATCTCGCCGCGCGCCTGGCGAGCGCGCGTGTGGAGGCGAAGGCCGAGATCGCCGTCGCCAAATCCGGCGATCGCGTCCATCACACCGTCGCTTTATGGCCGGTCACGCTGCGCGAGTCGCTGCGCCATGCGCTGGTGAAGGAGGAGTTGCGCAAGGTCTCGGGCTTCATCGAGCGCCACGCCAATACGCTGGTGGAATGGCCGGACGCGCCCTACGATCCTTTCTTCAACGTCAACCGGCCGGAGGATGTGGAGAAGGCGGAGCGCATAGCGGCGAGCCTCGAAGCTCAGCGGTCGTAGACGAATTCGATGCGGCCGACGATGGTTTCGACCGGCACGAAGCCGACGCCCCCTTGCGTCGTCGCAAGTCGCGAATCGGCGGCGTTGTCGCGATTGTCGCCCAGCACGAAGAGCTGACGCGCCGGGACTTCGACGAGCGGTGTCGTCGACAGCGGCGGCGTCGACTTATCCGAGCAGACGATCTTTTCGTAATGTGTGTAGCTGCGTCCCTCGGGCAAACGCTCCTCGACAAATCGGCTGTCGCAATCGGCCTCCGCCGACACGTCCGACGGGCGGTCGAGAACGCGCCGTGGAACCTGCGCCCCGTTGATCCACAGCTCGTTGCGAAGCAGCCTCACTCTGTCGCCGGGCAGTCCGACGACGCGCATCACCATGTCGCGGCCGTCCCCCAGGCGGAACACGATGACGTCGCCGCGCATCGGATGGAGATCCGGCCAGCGGCCGGCGATCGGGAGGGGAAACAATTCATAGCTGACGCGCGCGAGACCATAGGCCAATCTATTGGCCCAGACCGTCGATCCATTGTCGATCGTCGGCTCCATCGACGCGCTCACGAGGTGATAGGTTCGAAAGACGGGGCCGATATTGGGCAGGCAGGCCCAGACGATGAGAAACAGAAGAAAGCCCATCGCCGTAACGCGGCGAAACAGCTGTCGGTCGGCGATGTCCGCCGGGTCCGCCGCCTCGAAACTCATGATGAAAATCCCGCAACTTTCGAAAACCCGCGTCGGCGTCCGACGCGGGCCACAGACTATCGCGAGACGCGGCGTGAGTCACGGGGCGCGCGACAAGTCTCTCACACGAAACCCGGATCGATCTTGCCCGTTCGCTCGAGCCAGCGCGGCGTCGGCAGATTCTGCTCGCGCAGAAAGTCGAGATTGTAGAGCTTGGACGCGTAGCGCGTGCCGAGATCGGCGAGGATGGTCACGATCGTATGGCCCGGTCCCAGCTCCTTGGCGAGGCGGATCGCCCCCGCGACATTGACGCCCGAGGAGCCGCCGAGCAGCAACCCTTCGTTCTCGGCGAGATCGAAGATGATCGGCAGCGCCTCTGTATCGGGAATTTGATAGGCGAGATCGATCGGCGCGCCCTCGAGATTGGCGGTGATGCGGCCTTGCCCGATGCCCTCGGTGATGGAGGAGCCCGAGGATTTCAGCTCGCCGCTCGTGTAATAGGAATAGAGCGCCGCGCCGAGCGGATCGGCGATGGCGATCTTCACGGAGGGCTTGCGCTCCTTCAGCGCAATGCCGATGCCCGCGAGCGTGCCGCCCGTGCCGACCGCGCAGACAAATCCGTCGATCTCGCCCTCGGTCTCGGCGAAAATTTCCGGCCCGGTGCCGCGAATATGGGCGTCGCGATTGGCCACATTGTCGAATTGATTGGCCCAGATCGCCCCTTGCGGGCTCTCCTTGGCCAGTCGCTCGGCGAGACGGCCGGAGAGCTTCACATAATTATTGGGATTGGCGTAGGGGACCGCGGGCACCTCGACGAGCTCCGCGCCCTGAAGACGCAGCGTGTCCTTCTTCTCCTGGCTCTGCGTCTCCGGGATCACGATGACGGTGCGGAAACCCAGCGCGTTGGCGACCAGCGCGAGGCCTATGCCCGTATTGCCGGCCGTGCCCTCGACGATGGTGCCGCCCGGCTTCAGCGAGCCTTCCGCGATCGCGGCCTCGACGATGGAGAGCGCGGCGCGGTCCTTCACCGAGCCGCCCGGATTCATGAATTCCGCCTTGCCGAGAATGCGGCAACCGGTGGCCTTCGACGCCGCCTTCAATTCGATGAGCGGTGTGTTGCCGATCGCTTCGATGACATTGGCGGCGAATTTCATGTCGAACCCGTCCTTTACGCGCGACTAATCCGCGCTAGCCGATAGGGAGTTAGGGAAGCAAGGATTATTCCTATTCGCTTCCCGCCCGCCGCTCCAAGCGGAAAGTTGCGGCATGCGCGGCGCTCTCGCCGGGGGCCAGAATGCGCATGGACGGCTTCTCATAGAGATCGCCGCGAAAATCCTCGGGGTCTCCGTGCCCGGTCCAGGCCTCTATGCAGAGGAAGGGCGCGGGCGGCAGCGCCCACAGCGCGATATGGGGAAAATCCTCGAGCTCGACCGCAAGCGCGAGTCCGTCGCCATTGTCGTAAAGGAGACGGCGGCTCGCGGCGTCCAGAAAGCAGAGCGCCTCTTTTTGGAGGAGCTCGGCGGAAAGCGGAAGCCGGCGCCCTTCCAGTTGGATGGCGCGTCGGCGGGATGAGAACAGCCCGCCCGGCGCGATGACCGGAACCTCGCCGCGCTCGGCGGCGCCGAAACGGATCGCATGCGGCGCGGCGGAGCCGTCGAGCGGCCAGCGAAAACCGGGATGAAGTCCGACGGCGTAGGGCAGGGGTCGCGCGTCGCGATTGGTCGCCGTCAGCGAGACGCGTAATGCGCCCGGCCGCAGCACGAAATGCGCCTCGAGGCGAAAGGCGAAGGGGTATAGCCCCCGGCTCTCCTCGTCCTCTTGGAGGATCAGGGAGACGGTCTTCTCCGACTTCTCCCGGATCGCGAAGCGCTTGCGCCGCGCGAAGCCGTGCAGGCCGAGCGGAAAGCGCTCCCCATCGACGCGAATTCCGTCGCGCGTCCAGCCCACCACGGGAAAGAGCAGAGGCGCGGTCTGCGGCCAGACCTCCGGCTGCGGCTCCCAGACGAGATCGACCCCGCCGGCGCGCCAGGAGACCAGCTCGGCGCCCATCGGCGAGACTTCGGCGGTGTCGCAGGGGCCGGCCTGCAGGCGAATCGTATCGGTCATGCGCCGATCGTAGCGAGCGCGACCCTGGCCGGGGAGAGGTGGACGAGCGCTGCGCCTTCTGCGGACGGTGAAGAACGTAAAGACGGTGGAGACGCGCCTCCGCCGCATTGACCCGCCGGACCCGCGCCGCGATGCTTTCTCGGCAACGATTCTCTTTTCGCCGCCGGGCCCTGGATGCTGGATAAAATCGCCGGGAGCGACCGACCGCCCTTCCTCGGGGTCGAACGCTCCATTTCGGGCCGCGCCTGGCGCGCGCGCCTGCGGCCGCACGATGAGGCGCAGGCCGCCGCCATCGCGCAGATTCACGGCCATGGCGACGCCCTCTCGCGCGTATTGGCGGGGCGGGGGGTGACGCAGGAGACGGCCGCCGCATTTCTCGACCCGACCCTGCGCGCGCTCATGCCGGACCCGCTGCTGCTGCAGGACATGGACGCCGCGGTCGAGCGTCTGGCGCGGGCGGTCGAGACCGGCGAGCAGATCGCCATCTTCGGCGATTATGACGTCGACGGCGCGACCTCCTCCGCCCTTTTCGTCGAATTTCTGGAGGCGGCCGGCTGCCCGCTCCCCTTTCTCCATATCCCCGACCGCATCCTGGAGGGTTACGGCCCCAACGCCGAAGCGATCGCGGAGCTGCGGGCGCGGGGCGCGAGCCTGCTGGTGACGCTCGACTGCGGGACGACGAGCCATGCCGCGCTCGCCTCCGGGCGCGCGTCAGGGCTCGACGTCATCGTCATCGACCACCATCAGGCGCCGGAGATTCTGCCGGACGCCATCGTCGTCAATCCCAATCGCGCCGACGATCTCTCCGGTCTCGGCCATCTCTGCGCGGCCGGGGTGGCGTTTCTCGCGCTTGCGGCTCTGGCCCGCGAGCTGCGCCGCCGCGGGCATTGGACCAGCGCGCGGCCGGAGCCGGATCTGCTCGCCGGCCTCGATCTCGTCGCCTTGGCGACAGTCGCCGACGTCGCCCGGCTACACGGCCTCAACCGCGCCTTCGTGGTAAAGGGCCTCGCGGTCATGCGGGGCCGCGGACGAATCGGCCTTTCGGCGCTGCTCGACGCGGCGCGCGTGGACGGGGCGCCGCGCGCCTATCACCTCGGCTTCATGCTGGGACCGCGCATAAACGCCGGCGGACGCATCGGCGACGCGGCGCTCGGCGCGCGTTTGCTGATGCTGCGCGATCCCGTCGAGGCGGCCCGCATCGCCGCCGAGCTCGACCGACTGAACGTCGAGCGCCAGGCGCTGGAGAAGGCCACTCTCGAGGAGGCGGAGGCCGAAGCGGACCGCCAGCTCATGCGCTCCAACCGCCTCTCGTGCCTCGTCGTGGCGTCGGAGGGATGGCATCCGGGCATTGTCGGAATCGTCGCCTCGAGGCTCAAGGACAAGTTCAAGATCCCTGCCTTTGTCATTGCAAAGACGGGTGAAATTTGTTCCGGTTCAGGTAGAGGCTCGAGTGGCGTCGACCTTGGTCGCACGGTGCGGCTCGCCGTCGAGGAGGGCCTGCTCCAAAAGGGTGGCGGACACGCCATGGCGGCCGGCGTCACGCTCGCGAGCGAACGGCTCGAGGCCTTCCGCGCCTTTATGAACGACGCGCTCCAAGAGGATGTCGAGCGCGCCCGCGATTCCGACGCGCTGCTCGTCGACGGGGCTCTGACGGCGCGCGGCGCCGGCGTCGAGCTCGCCCGCGAGCTCGAGCGGGCGGGGCCGTTCGGCGCCGGCAATCCGGAGCCGCTCTTCGTCTATCCGGACCATCGCATTCTCGATGCCGCGATCGTCGGCGCGTCCCATGTGCGGGCGCGGATCCAGTCGGGCGACGGAACGCGGCTCGACGCCATCGCCTTCCGCGCGGTCGGAACGCCGATCGGCGACGCGCTGCTCGAGGGCCGCGGGCGGCGGCTGCATGTCGCCGCGCGATTGGGAGTGAATGTGTTTCGCGGCTCGGAGCGGGTGGAGACGCGCATCGTCGATCTCGCCGTCCCGGATCGCGAAACATGGTGAACGCCGCGCTACGCCGGGCGATTCCGGGGCTCCGGCGCGGCGATCAGGATCAGTCGTGTCGCATTTTGGTCGCAATCGCCCTTTCTCATGGCGAAGCTCGAGGATGCGAGAGAGGGAACGCGACGCGCGTTAACTCTCGAGTAATTCGGGCGCGAGACATTGAGGCGTGCGGTCGCGCCGATTTAGCGAGCTTTGTCGGAGCGCGCCGCAAACGCGGTTCCGTGAGGCCCCGCGAGCGAAGCGAAACCGTCCCCCATTTCGAGCGAATGCGCCCCTGACATGCGATCGAGATCAAGACTGCCGGACTTTCGCAACTCCTTCGTGCTTCTCAGCCTCTGCGCGCTGGCGGGATGTTCTTCCGCCCCGCCCATGGCCCAGCGGGTCGCACGCTCGCAAGTCGACCCGCGCTATGGCGTCGCGCCGAGCCCGCGCGTCGTCGCGGATGGCGAGGAGGTGCCGCGCGGCGGCGGCTATTACATGGTGGGCAAGCCCTATCAGATCGCCGGCAAGACCTATTTTCCCAGCGAGCGCTCCTATTCGGCCGTCGGCCTCGCCTCCTGGTACGGATCGGATTTCCACGGACGCAAGACGGCGAATGGCGAAGTCTTCGACCTCGCCTCGATCAGCGCCGCCCATCCCACAATGCCGTTGCCGAGCTACGCGCGCGTCACCAATCTGCGCAATCACCGCTCGATGATCGTGCGCGTCAATGACCGCGGCCCCTATCACGGCGGGCGCGTGATGGACGTCTCGCAGCGCGTCGCGGAAGCGCTCGATTTCCACCGCATCGGCACGGCGCGGGTGAAAGTCGACTACGTCGGCCACGCCGCGCTCGCGGGCTCCGACGACGCCAAATTGCTCGCGACTCTGCGCGAGGACGGAAGGCCGGCGACGCTGCCGGGCGGCGCGCCGATCATGGTCGCGACCAATCTGCGCGAGACGCCGAGCCGCGTCGCTCGGCTCGAGCGCGCGGAAGAGACGCCCCAGACGGAGCGCGCCGAACGCGCGACCGCTTCCCGCGCCGAGGCGCGGGAGGACGAGGGCGTAACACGCGCCGAAGCGCGAGAAGTCGAGAGCCCACGCCGCTCCGAGGCGCGCGCCGCCGAGCGAACCGCCGAGAAAGAGTCGAGCTCGACCCTTCCGACGCCCGTTTCGGCCAAGGCGATGGCCATGGCCAAGAGCGCGCCGCTTCCGCCCACGCGGCCCTTCGACCTCGGGACGGCGTCGCCCCGCAGCGTCCGGCTGAGGCAAGCGCTCAATTAACCTCGACGGCGCTACGGCCGACCGAGCTCTGCGCGAGGCCGTTGCTTTCTGCGGCCCAACGCGCCACATTTTAGCGGAACTCATTGCGTGGGGCCGTCGACGCGCTCGGACGGCGTATCGAACGAAGGCGAAAGACGCGTGCCTGTCTCCCTTCCCAAATTCCTCATCCGCCTCGCCAAAGTCCGACTCGGCGTGGCCTTGGCGGTTTCCCTCATCGCGCCGACGGCGGTCTTCGCCGAAGGCTTCCAGACCAGCGCGCCGCGCGCAATTCTCGTGGACGCTGGAACGCATACGGTGCTGCTCGAGAAGGGCGCCGACGAATATGTGACGCCCGCCTCCACTGTGAAGATCATGACGGCCGAGATCGTGTTCCACGAGATCGCCGAGGGACGGCTGAAGCTCGACGACGAGTTCATCGTCTCCGAGCACGCCTGGCGCAATGGCGGCGCGCCGGCCGGCGGCTCGGCGATGTTCCTCGCCGTCAACAGCAAGGCCCGCGTCGAGGATCTGATCCGCGGCCTCGTGATCGACTCGGGCAATGACGCGGCCATCACTCTGGCGGAGGGCGTCGCGGGCTCCGAGGAGGCTTTCGTCGGCCGCATGAACAAGCGCGCCTCCGAGCTCGGCATGACCAAATCGATCTTCGGCAATCCCTGGGGCCAAGCGGGACCGGACCAGAAGGTGACGCCGCGCGAGATGGTCCAGCTCGCGTCGCACGTCATCAAGACCTATCCGGACCTCTATCGCTATTTCGGCGAGAAAGAGTTCACCTGGAACAAGATCCGCCAGCAGAACCGCAATCCGCTGCTCACCATGAGCATAGGCGCGGATGGGTTGAAGACCGGCAATATCGACGATTCCGGCTTTGGGATGGTGGGCTCCGCCGTGCAGGACGATCGGCGCCTCATCGTCGCCGTCTATGGATTGCACACGGCCAAGGACCGCGCCGAAGAGGCGCGCAAGCTGCTGCAATGGGGCTTCCGCAATTTCG
>Ga0265328_10001130_pt1 | contig 12290 bp, 8 predicted proteins | sample 41624metaG_FD_202086 | JGI IMG/M metagenome (GOLD analysis project Ga0265328, IMG submission 202086) | Rhizosphere microbial communities from Carex aquatilis grown in University of Washington, Seatle, WA, United States - 4-16-24 metaG | ecosystem: Host-associated > Plants > Roots > Rhizosphere >...
TTCCGTATCGCCCACCACGTATTCAAAGATATCACGTCCGGCTCGCGCTTCGGCGGACGGCGGATGAAAAGGCGCACGTATTCACGTTCAATTCAACGCGTGAACCCTCTACTGTTTCCACCTTGTCACTATTGTTAGTCGCGCCACGTCGACCTGACTGTTTCCACTCTGTCGAGGGCGCCAGGTCTTTGACGCGCGTCCGCGCAGCGCCGCGACGTCGCGCGGCAGCCGCCGTGCTCAGGTTCCCTTAGGTGGGCCGTCCGGGTTGTCGTTGCCGAGCGGGGTGCCGGCTTCGATGCGCATCGGCTCGCGCTCCCGTTTGCGCGGTTTGGCGGCGTCGACCGACACGCGCGACAGCGGCGGCGCCAGCTGGGGCCACAGATCGTGATCGATCGCCGCCGGCAGCTTGCGCCGTTCGCCGGCCAGCGTCGCCGATGCGACGCGTAGTCCCGACACGCCGCTGCGAACATGCACGGTGACGCTGGCCTGATCGCCGTCTTCGCTGGCCTCGCCGTCGAGGAACGCGACCAGCACCAGGGTGTCGGCCATCTCACGGAACTGCTCGGGCGTGTCGACGGGGCGCAACGTGGTGATCACCTTGAGGCCCTTGGCGCGCAGCAGGCGCACGACGCGCGCGCGCAACGGGTTCGCACCGTCGCCGTCGAACGCGAGCACGGCGACCTTGCCTTTCGGCGCAGGGAGGGGCGCGGGCTTGACGGGGTCTTTCTTGGAATTCGCCCTGGCGTTCTTCCCGGCCTTCTTCTCGGCATTCTTCCCCGTCCTTGTGCTCGTCCTCGTCGCCGTCCTTGTACTCGTCCTCGTCGCCGTCCTCGTATTGGCCTTCGCAGGCGTCTTGGTCGCCGCCGTCGCCGCCAGCGCCGCTGGCGCCCAACTGGAGGCCAGCGCCAACAGCGTCGCGACCCTCACCAGCACGGTGACGCGGGCGCCGAGACGAGCGACGGCGTCGATCCGATCTGGGCTCACCGCGCGATCATACCTGGGTTTCGTCACTCGCCGCCAGCGTGCCGGACGGGGGACGGGCTCGCGCGGTCCCGCCGTTGGAACAATTTTCCGGTGCTGAGAGATCTCTCAATTGCATTTTTTTCGGCGAGCGGGAAACTTTTCCCCGCCCGAACCGTATTCGGAAGGGAGGCGTCCGCGACTTGAGCCCGGCCGATGAAGCGATGACTCGCTATGCGCAGGGGGACGCGTCGGCATTCGACGCGGTCTACGAAGGGGTTGCGCCCCGACTCGAGCGCTACCTGCGCCGTCATCAGCGCGGCGGCGCCGCGCGCGTCGAGGACATCATCCAACAAACGTTTCTGCAGATGCATGCGGCGCGCGGGACGTTCATCGTGGGTGCCCAGGTCTTCCCCTGGGCGCTGGCGATCGCGCGCCGCTTGATGCTGGACGTCGGGCGCAAAGCTCGACGGGAGGAGCCCCTCGACATGGACGACGACGACGATCTCGGGACCCGCGAGCTCATGCGCGCGGTGAGTGGCGAGGCGCTGCTGGAGGCGCGCGAGATCGGTGCCTGCCTGTCGGCAGCCTTCGAGCGCCTGAGCGCGCCCCAGCGGCTGGCGTTCGAGCTGGTGAAGATCGAGGGGCTGTCGCAGGCGCAGGCGGCGATGGTCGCGGGAACGTCGGTGACCGGCATCAAGCTGCGCGTGCACCGCGCCTACGTCGCGCTGCGCGCCGCCCTCGACGAGGCGCTGCGGCCGGCACTGGCGCCGCCGCGTGCGTCGCGCTCCAACCCCGGCGGACTCTTGCCGGCGGGGGGGCAGCGATGAGCCCGTCTCCCGATCTGAAGGCGAGGGTGCTGGCGTCGCTTCCGGACATCCCCGCGCCGTCTCGCGCGGAGGTGAGGCGCGCGCGCCTCTGGCTCTTCGCGTGCGGTGTCGTCGGTGCGCTCGCGATCTTCTTCCTCGAGGGCGGCGTGCAGGTGACCTCACGCCCGCCGTCGCTGGTGGCGCTGAGCAGCCTGGGCACGGCGGCGATCGTCGGCACGGGGATGTGGCTGCTGCTCACGCGCGGCCGCTCCGCTCTTGGCCGCCCGGTGTCGTGGCTGCTGGCGGCGGCGCTGGGTTCGTCGCTGCTGTTCATCGCCTGGCGCTACGGCGTGAGCGCGCTGTACGGCGACATGCAAACAGCGCGCTGGCCGGGGCGGCCGGGGTACCGTTGCTTCGCGCTCAGCGTCGCCACCGGCGCGCTGCCGCTGCTGGGGGCACTGCTGTCCTGGCGGCGCACGGTGCCGGTCTCGCCGCTGGGCATCGGCGCCGCTTTCGGCGCGGGCGCTGGACTGGGCAGCGCGCTCCTCGTCGATCTTTGGTGCCCGGTCTCGTACTTGCCGCATCTGCTCATCGGACACTTGCTGCCGATCGGCGTGCTGGCGCTGCTGGGCGGCGTGCTCGGCTCGCGCCTGCTGCGCCTGTCGTGGCGGTGACCCACGCCGGTCGATGCGCCGCCAGGGGGAATGAACGATGTCGATGGTATTCAACCGCAAGAGGGCCGATCCGCTATTCCAGTTCGCCGAGACGGCGCGCGCGCTGCGCTTCGCGGCGGCGCGCGACGCGATGAACCGCGCCTGGACCCTGCTCGGCGGCGCGCGCTCGCCGCTGGGGTTGTCGCTGCACCGCCAGATCAAGGTCGAGGGTAGCGCGCGGGATCCGTTCGAGCACTGCGCGGTGTTTCGCGGCGGCGTGCTCACGCTGTCCGACGACGGTCGTCGCGCCACGGCGAGCGCGATCGAGGAGGTCGATCTCTCGTGCGCCGGCGTCGAGTGGCTGGGGCCCGCCGAGCGGCACCGCCCCCTGGCCGGCGTGATCGCGGCGTTCGGTCCCGCGAGCGGCAGCGTCGCCGTCTCTCGCTTTCCGGCGCGGGGCGTGTTGGCGGCGCCGGGTGGGGAGGCGCGGCTCGCGGAGCTCGACCTGCCGCTGGTGCACGGCGGGTGGATGCAGGACTACTGGGTCTGGGTCGCGCTCGTCGACGGTGATGAGGGCGAGGTCGCGCCCGCGATCGATCGCGTCGCCGCGCGGCTGCGAGCCGCGATCCTGGCGGCGGCGGGCGGGGCCAGCGGCGATCTGGCCGAGGGCCTGGTGCAGCGGCGGTCGTTCAAGCAGAGCATCGTGCACGCGATCGCAGGCGGGGCGGGCGACGGGGCGCCAAGCGCGAACGAATCGCGCGTGCGGGTCTCCGTGCCGGTGTGCTTGCGCGTGCACTGGAGCTCGCTCGGCGCGCGTCCGGCGGCGCCGCGCCCGCGCCGCGAGGTTGACGGGCATTCGACGATCACCGCCTGGACGCATCGGCTCGCCGTCCCCGAGACGGCGTCGACCGGGAGCGCGATCGAAACCATCGACCCAGCCGGCGATCGATGCGCGCTGTTCTTCCGTGCTCAGACCCGGATCGAAGCCCGCTCGATCGCGGTCGAGATTCCGGGGCCCGGTACCTTTCGCGAAGCCAGCCGCGCCGCCGACGAGTGATCGCAGAGAAACTTTTGTGAAGTTGGACGCTATTCCCGTTTGAAGGGGTGCGAGGCGGCACGGTCGAGCCCGGGAGGGGAGCCTTGCGCAGGACCAACAACTGGAAAAGGAACAGGCCGACATGACCGACATGACCCTTGTGAGAACGACCAGCGCGATCGCCTTGATTGCGGCGGCATCGATCGGCTTGGCGGCGCGGTTGGCGGCGGCGGAGCCCCCGGCGGCGGCGGATCAGGCCGCGCCGGCGGCAGGCGTGAAGCGCGCGGCATTCACGGGCGACCGCGCAGCACCCCTCGCCAAGAGCGATGATGCAAAGCTCCTGAGCTGTCCGGCGCGGGTTCCCGCGGCGCTGGATCCGCCAGCGGGCGCAACCCTGGCGGCGGGGATGGCCGCCAGTGGCGTGCAGGCGTACGTCTGCACCGCGCCGGCAGCGGGCGGAGCGCCGGCCTGGGTGCTCAAGGCGCCGCACGCGGTGCTGTTGCAAGGGCAGGAGACCGCCGCGACGCACTTCTCGGGACCGGCGCCGGTGCCGCCCGTCGGCGCCAAGGCGCCCGCGCCCGGCGTGCCCGTGGCTCCTGCGGCGACGGCTTCGGCGACGGCGCCGACCTGGCAGGCGCTCGACGGCAGCCGGCTCACCGGCGCGCGCGTCGCTGCGGCAGCGGCGCCCGACGGGAAGTCGATTCCGTGGCTGCTGTTGCGGAGCACCTCCAGCGTGGGGCCGGGGTTGTTCGGCGACGTGACCTGGGTTCAGCGGCTCGACACGGTGGGTGGCACCGCGCCCACGGGCGGCTGCGACACAACCCACCTCGGCGCCGAGATCCTGGTGCCTTACCGAGCGGACTATTTCTTCTATCACCCGACCGCGGCGGGGAGCCCGATGCGCCGCTGCGCCTCGAACTGAGCGACACACGCGACCGGCGCGCGCGCGTTCTTCGACGACGGTCCGCCTGGACGACCCCAACGCCAGAATTCGGGTGGCCCGCTAGTGATACGATGGAGGCCCCCGGGAGCGATGGAGGGCGAAGCGTGCGCGACCTCGTGTTCGTCAGTTACAGCCACAGGGATGAGGTTTGGCGCGACAGGTTCCGCATTCTCTTCAAGCCCTACGTTCGGAAGGGCCGACTGCAGATCTGGGACGATGGACACATCCAAACTGGTGAGCAGTGGCAACGATTGATCGAGGAGCACCTCGCCCAAACTCGCGTCGGGTTGCTGCTCCTCAGCCCCAACTTCGCCGCTTCGGATTACATCTTCAAAGAAGAGTTGCCCCGCCTGCGAGCGCGCGTAGCGGAAGGGGGCGCCACGTTATTCGGCGTTCCTGTCAGCGCGCTCGATCCCGCCGCCGTCGAGCTCGAGTCATACCAATGGGCTCGCCCGCCCAACCAGCCGCTGGATCTTCTGCCCGAGGCGGAGCGGAACCGCGCGCTTGTCGAGCTGGCTCGGAGGGTGGTCTCGATCTGCGAGCCCGCTGTTTCAGGCGAAGGTTCAGACGATGCCCACCTGGCGCCGGGAGCATCCTCTCTCCGCACAGTGAGTGTCGTCGGTCTCAAGGACAAACCGGGGCGCGCAACGGGAAGGCTGCACGGTGTCCCGGAGACTCCGCCGCATTTCGTCTCGCGGCCCTCGATGCTATCGGATCTGAAAGCAGCGCTGCTCGGATCGGAGGCGCAACGCCACGGAATCGGGACTTCGCTCAGAGCCGGCCTGCACGGGCAAGGTGGGATAGGCAAGACAGTCCTCGCGATCGCGCTGTGCCGGGAAGCGGAGGTCCAGCGCGCCTTCCCCGATGGAATCTTTTGGCTGACGCTCGGACAAGACCCTGACCTGCTCGCGCTGCAGCGCCTGCTGCATCAACTGGTAACCGATCAACCCGTCGATTTTCCGTCGGTGACCGTGGGCCTGGTGGCGTTGCGTGAAACCCTGCAACGGAAAAGCTGCCTGATCGTCCTCGATGACGTATGGCAGGGTGGCGACCTGACCGCCTTTGATGCTCTCGGTCCGCGGGGGCGCCTTTTGGTGACGACCCGTGACCGCGAGATCCTGCGTGCGATCGACGCTCGCATCCAGAATGTCGATCTCTTGCCCGAGAGTGACGCTCTCGATCTCCTCGGGCTGTGGGCGGGCGTCCCGCGCCGGGAGCTGCCCAGCGAAGCCATCGAGGTCGCACGCGAATGTGGATTCTTGCCGCTGGCCTTGTCACTGGCGGGCGCGCGAGTGGGCGAGGGCGACCGCTGGGATGACGTGCGCGACCGGTTGCGCGCGGGCGATCTCGAATTTCTCGACCACGCCCACCACAGCGTCTTCAAGTCGCTGAGTCTGAGCGTTCGGGCTCTGGCGACCGGCGAGCAAGCACGCTATCGCGAGCTGGCGATATTCCCCGAGGATGCCGCGGTTCCGGAGACGATCGTCGTCCGGCTGTGGAGCGCATCGGGGTTGTCGGCCGCCGAGTCGCGCCGCCTCCTGGGGCGCCTGGCGAGTCGAGCTCTGCTATCGCTGACCCGCCGGGACGTCAACGGAGATCGCGATGTTCGCTTCCACGACCTTCAGGGTGACTACTTGCGCTTGATCGCGGACGACATCGATCGCGCCCACGCTCGGCTCCTCGACGCCACCGTGCGCACGCTACCGCCTCCGGACCGAGGACACTCGCGCTGGGCGGGGCTGCCGGCCCACGAGACCTATCTCTGGCAGCACCTCTTCCAGCATCTGCTGGGCGCCGGGCAGGCTCTGGAGGCCGCCGCGTTGGTGCGCGATTGTCAATGGCTCGCTGCCAAGATCTCTGCTTCCGGCGTCTCGGCGCTGCTGACCGAGATGGCGGCTTTGAGACCGCGGGCGAGCGACGAGGCCAGCGCGCAGGTCGAGCGCGCGCTCCGTCTCGAAGCTGGTTGGCTTCACGTAGCGCCCGAAGCCCTGCCTTCGTTGCTTTACAACCGCCTGATGATCAATCGGCTCGGCGCCGCCGACATTGAACGACTTGTGCCAGACCTCCATCCTCCGGTGCGGCTGGTGCACCCCGTCGATATCGGTGCCAGCCGGATATTTCGCGGTCACCGCGCAGGACTGACGGCTTGCGCAATCTCCCCGGACGGTGCGCGAATTCTCTCGGCCTCGCTCGACGAGACCTTGCGAGAGTGGGATCGCGCGACTGGAAGAGAGCTCCGTCAGTTCGTTGGTCACTACGGGCCCGTGTACGCGTGCGCGTACTCTGCCGACGGAGCTCGCGTCCTGTCCGCCGCGGGTGACAAGACCCTGCGAGAATGGGACCGCGCTTCTGGCAACGAGCTCCTCAGGTTCGAAGGGCACACCGCAGCCGTGACGGGCTGCGCGTATTCGCCCGACGGCGCACTCATCGTGTCGAGCGCCCTGGACAAGACGCTCCGTGAGTGGGACCGCAGCAGTGGGCGGGAGGTTCGCCGCTACGAAGGTCACGCGCGCGGCGTGACTGCGTGCGCCTATTCGATGAACAGCGCGAGAATCCTGTCCGCGTCCAACGACGGCACTGTGCGGGAATGGAGCCGAGCGACAGCGCGCGAAGATCGGCGATACGAAGGCCACACGCTCGAAGTGTCCGCCTGCGCCTACTCTCCGGACGGGAAGTTCATTCTCTCCGCATCTCACGACAAGGATTTGCGAGAATGGAATCGCACAACGGGCCAGGTCGTGCGCCGGTACGAAGGCCACCAGAGAAAGCTCACCGCTTGCGCCTACTCTCCGGATGGTCGCCGCGTGCTCTCCGCTTCGGCGGACCAGACCATCTCCGAATGGGACCGCGTAACCGGCCGCGAGCTCTGGCGGTACGAAGACCACACGGCCAGCGTCACCGCTTGCGCCTACGGTCCTGACGCGCGCGTCATTTCCGCCTCGGCCGATCACACGTTGCGCGAGTGGGAACCTGGCGAATCGACCGCAGGGCCGCACCTCGCTCGACACGACCATGAAGTCAACGCCTGCGCCTTCTCACCGGACGGCTTGCGGATTTTGTCAGCCGCGGGCGATCACATGCTGCGCGAGTGGGATCGCTCGAACGGCGAGGAGCTGCAGATCTACGAGGGTCACGATGGTGCCGTGACTGCTTGTGCCTACTGTTCCGACGGTGTGCACTTTCTCTCCGCGTCCGACGATGGAACCCTGCGCGAATGGAGGCGGGGCAAGGTGCCGGAGGTGGCGCGATACCAGGGCCACGCCCAGAGGGTGACCGCGTGCGCCTATTCTCCGGACGGCACGCGATTCCTCTCTGCCGGTTGGGACTACAAGGTGAACGAATGGAGTCGTGACGACGGCGCCCACCGCGACGTGATGGGAAGGGGCATCTATGAGGATCGGGTCACCGCTTGTGTCTACTCTCCCGACGGGAGTCGCTTCCTTTCCGCGTCCATCGACGGAACGCTTACGGAATGGAACCTGAATACATGCGAGCGGCTGCGCCGGTACGACGGTCACCTGGGTCCGGTCAACGCATGCGCCTATTCTCCTGACGGGGGCCGCGTCTTGTCGGCGTCCCAGGACAAGACGCTGCACGAGTACGACCGCGTCACTGGCCGCCTGATCCGGCGCTTCGAAGGCCACTCGCGCGCGGTGACCGCGTGCGCGTACTCGCCGGACGGGCAGCACTTCATCTCGGCATCCAACGACAGCACGCTCCGAATCTGGTCGGTTGCGGACGCGCGCTCGCTGGACACCGTCCATGGCGCCGCCCCGTTCCGCTGCGTCGCCGCCACGCGGGGCCATTCTGCGGCCGGCGACGCACTCGGAAACCTCTGGATCCTTGCGTGCGACTGGTTTTGATCACGAGCGCGACGGCCAGCGCGAGTCACGAGCGTTGGGCCAGCGGCGGGCGGCTGGCGTGATGCGGAGACACGCGCTCGCTGGCCGTAGTACAGCTAGAACGGGTACGGCTGCTTCGCATCCTCGATCGTGATCCACCTGAGCTCGGTGAACTGATCGATCACCGCTCGCCCCCCGAAGCGGCCGTACCCGCTGGCCTTGGCGCCGCCGAAGGGCATCTGCGCTTCGTCGTGCACCGTTGGTCCGTTGATGTGGCACATGCCGGACTGGATGCGCTTGGCGACCGCGAGAGCGCGCATGACGTCGCGGCCAAAGACCGCGGCTGAAAGACCGTACTCGGTCTCGTTGGCGACGCGCACGGCTTCGTCGACGCCGCGCACGCGCACGATGCAGACCACCGGGCCGAAGGATTCTTCGCTGTAGATGCGCATGGCCGGCGTCACGCGATCGAGGACGGTGGCGTTCATCACGGTCCCCTTGCGCTGGCCGCCGACGACCAGCTTCGCTCCCTTGGCGACCGCGTCCTTCACCAGGCCGTCGATGCGGTCGGCGGCCTCGGGGCTGACCAGCGAACCCAGCACAACGTGCCCGCTCGGGTCGCCCGCCGGCAGCGGCCCGGCCTTGGCGGCGAGCTTGTCGGCGAACGTATCGGCGATCGCCTCGTCGACGACCAGCAGCTCCGTCGACATGCAGATCTGCCCCTGGTTCGCGAACGCGCCGAAGACCGCGGCGTTGACCGCGCCGTCGAGATCCGCGTCGTCGAGCACCACGAGCGGCGCTTTGCCGCCCAGCTCCAGCAGCACCGGCTTCAGGTGCTTCGCCGCCTGCTCGGCGATGATCTTGCCGATCTTCGTCGAGCCGGTGAAGTTGATCCGCCGCACGGCCGGGTGCGCGATCAGCGTCTCGACGATCGTCGGCGCGTCCGCCGGTGCGTTGGTGACGACGTTGACCACGCCGGGCAGGAAGCCGGCGTCGCGCATGACCTCACCGATCAGCTGATGGGTCGCGGGACAGATCTCCGACGCCTTGAGCACGACGGTGTTGCCGCACGCGAGCGGCATCGCGATGGCGCGAACGCCGAGGATGATCGGCGCGTTCCAGGGCGCGATGCCCAGCACCACGCCGACCGGCTGCCGGTACGACATCGCCAGCGTGCCCGGCTTGTCGGACGGGATCACCTCGCCGCCGATCTGCGTCGTCATCGACGCCGCCTCGCGCAGCATGTTCGACGCGAGCATCACGTTGAAGCCCGCCCACGGCGCGGTCGCGCCGATCTCGGCCATCATGCGCTTCACGGCGTCGTCGACGCGCGCTTGCAACAGGTCGGCGGCCTTGAGCAGGCGCGCGCGCCGCTCCGTCGGACCCAGCGCGGCCCACGCGGGAAATGCGGCCGCGGCGGCGTCGGCGGCGGCGATTGCGTCGCCGGCGCTGGCGGCCGCGGCGCGCGTCGCGACCTCGCCGGTCATCGGGTTCTTGCGCGCATAGGTCTGTCCGGAAGCTGCGGGAGTATCGACGTTGTTGATCAACAGGTCGGCCTTCAGCATGGGCTCCTCCTCTCGGGTTGGGGGACTTGTCAGCGTTTTCCGGGCGGTGGCTCTGGACCGGAACCGGGCGAGCCGGCCGCGATCTCGTCGAGCACACCCTGGGCTATCGCGAAGGCGCGGTTGGCCGCCGGGACGCCGGCGTAGACCGCCGTGTGCAGCAGCACCTCGCCGATCTCGACCGGCGTCAGGCCGTTGCGCAGCGCCGCGCGGACGTGCAGCGCGATCTCGCCGTCGCGCCCGAGCGCGGTCAGGATCGCCAGCGTCACGCACGAGCGCGTACGTCGATCGAGGTCGGGCCGCGCCCAGACGTCGCCCCAGGCAACGCGCGTGATGAAGTCCTGGAACGCAGCGGAGAACGGCGTGGTCTGCGCGACCGCGCGATCGACGTGGGCGTCGCCCAGGACCTCGCGCCGGATGCGCATTCCGATCTCGCGCGGCGTGTCGCTCACCGTCGTTCCTTCCGTTGCGCCGCCGGCGATCCCACCGTCAGCGTCGCCGCGCAGGTGCGCGAGGATGTGCGCGAGGATGAGACTGGTCGTGCGCTCGGGTTGCTCGACGTTGGCGAGGTGAGCGGCCTCGTCGACGACGGCGAGGCGGCATCCGGCGATGGCGCGCGCGATGCGCGACAGGTGCGCGGGCGGCGTCGACGGATCGTCGGCGCCCGCGATCGCGAGCGTGGGGGCGCGGATCGCAGCCAGATCCGGGCGCAGATCCATGCGCTGGATCGCGCCGCAGCAGGCGGCGTAGCCCGCGGCCGGCGTCACGGCGAGCATCGCGCGCATCCGCGCGATCAACTCGGGGGCGCGCCGCTGCAGGCTCGGCGTGAACCAGCGCGAGACGACGCTGTCGGCGACCGCGGCGGTGCCGCGCGCCGACACGACGGCAGCGCGCTCGATCCACATCTCGGGCGGCCCGAGCAGCGCCGACGTGCACAGCACCACCAGGTGGTCGACGCGCTCGGGGTGGTGCGCCGCGGTCCACAGGCTGAGCATACCGCCGAGCGACAGGCCGCACAGGTGCGCGCGCGCCACGCCCAGGCGATCGAGCAACGCGATCAGGTCGGCGCCGAGGTCCGCGATCTCGTAAGGTCCCGGCGGCACGGGCGAGCGCCCGTGGCCACGCAGGTCATAGCGGACGACGCGGAAGTGCCGCGCGAGCGCCGGCACCTGCGCGTCCCACATCTCGAGCGCCGTGCCGAGCGATCCGGAGAGCACCACGACCGGAGCATCGGACGGGCCGTCGACCTGCGAGTAGACCTTTACCGGCGCGGTCACGAAGCGCCACCCGTCGATTCGCCGTGGCCTGCGCCGCCGAGCCGCGCGGCGTGCACGCGCAGCGCGCGATCGATGAACAGCTGCGTGCTGCCGAGGTAGTCCGACGGATCGAGCAGCACGTTGATCTCGAGCGGCGAGAGCCACGCGGTGATCGCCGGGCGCGCGGCCAGCACGTCGGCCAGCGTACGCGTCCTGGCCACGGCCTCGGCGCACGCGTCGGCGACCAGATCGTGCGCGACCAGGCGTCCGACATGTGGCGCCAGCGCCGCGGTCACGCGCTCGGAGAGCAGCAGGCCGTGGGTGGCGGACAGGTTGGCGCGCATGCGCCCCTCGTCGACGGTCAGTCGCTCGAGGCTGTCGCGCAGCCACGACGCTGCCGACCCGACGGTGACGAGCAGGTCGTGCAGGGGCCGCCATTCGGCGTGCCAGGCGCCGGCGGCGCGCTCGTGCTCCTGCACCATCGCGGTCATCAGCGTGCCGACCAGCGCCGGGGCGCGCGCCGCGCAAGCGACCGCGCTGATCGCGGCCACCGGATTGTTCTTGTGGGGCAGCGTCGACGAGCCACCGCGCCGGGTCGCCGGCGCCCCGCCCGCCGGCTCGTCCGCGCCCGCGCCGTCACGGTCGCCTTCGTGCGCCTCGCCGACCTCGGTCTGGGCGAGCAGCGTCACGTCGCGCGCCGCCTTGCCGATCGAGCCCGCCACCAGCCCGAGCGCCGCGCCCAGCTCGACGATCCGCTCGCGCGCGGTGTGCCAGGGCAAGAGCGGCACCGCGAGCCCGAGCTCCTCTCCGAGAAAGCCGACCACCGCCGGTCCGGCCGTGCCCAGCGACGCCAGCGTACCCGCGGCGCCGCCCAGCTGCACCGCCAGTTGCGCGTGCTCGAGCTCGTCGAGCCGCGAGGCCGCGCCGTCGAGGCTGGCGAGCCAGCCGGCCGCCTTGAGCCCGAACGTGATCGGCAGCGCCTGCTGCAGCAGCGTGCGCCCCGCCATCAGCGTCTGGCGGTGGCGCGCCGCCAGTCGCGCGGCCGCGCGCGCCGCGCCGTCGAGGTCGGAGATGAGCGGCCCGAGCGCCCGGCGCGCGATCAGCATCGCCGCGGTGTCGACGATGTCCTGGCTGGTCGCGCCGCGGTGGATCTCGCCGCCCGCCGCGCCGGCGACGCGCGCGGTGAGCGCACGCACCAGCGCCGGTACCGGATTGCCGGTCGCCGCCGC
>Ga0265328_10001137_pt1 | contig 12262 bp, 7 predicted proteins | sample 41624metaG_FD_202086 | JGI IMG/M metagenome (GOLD analysis project Ga0265328, IMG submission 202086) | Rhizosphere microbial communities from Carex aquatilis grown in University of Washington, Seatle, WA, United States - 4-16-24 metaG | ecosystem: Host-associated > Plants > Roots > Rhizosphere >...
CCTCGTGTTCCAAAACCATCCTCACCGCGCGGGCGCGGACCTCAGGTGAAAATTTGTTGGTCGTATTGCTCATGATCGCTCCATCCTAATTGGGAGTTGGAGCCTCCGGCAAACCCGGAGCGGTTCAGTTCGGCTTATCATCCAGGCGGTCAACTGCCATCTGCGCTACCCCGGAGCCGCGGCGACGTCGAAAGCTCCTTCTCCGCGCGCGGCTTCGACGTCGATCATTGCACGATCAACTGCCGGGGCTTGCCTACGCGCCCGAAAACGAGAAGAGATTGCAGCGAGGCATTGAAAGCGACCATTTTCATGTGAAGAAAAATAGGCCTCAGGTCGGCGGGTTCCGCACATTCGCCACGGCGAAGCGAACGATCGCCGGCTTCGAGGCGATGCTGTGGCTCAAGAAGGGCCTCGGCTTTGACGGGAAGCGCGCCGTTCGTCAGCAGAACGAATTGCTCGCGCTTTGCTTTTGACTTCGAGAGGTTAATACTCCCTGGAAATAGGTCTTCCGAGGGATTTCTGCCGCCCTTGGATCACCTTTGCGACAAACCATGCAATCCCGCGAATTGACGTTTTGGAACGAAGCACACAAGCCGCCGTGAACCAAAGAGCGACGCCCTTCCTGTCCCCCGCCGCGTCATTGCTGCGACGTCTGTCGCGACGCGCGAAGCGGCGCGCTCCGCGGGTGTTGCTCGCCTGGGAAATTGGCGCCGGCTTTACGCACACGCGAAACGCGCTCGGCGTTGTATCCCATCTTGCCGCCAACGGCGTCTCCTGCATCTTCGCAACCGCCGATCCCCGCTTTGATCCCTGGTTTCGCGCGCATGGCGCGTCGCTGACGCAAACCTATCTCTGGCCGCCGATGCGCGTCGGCGCAGCCGTTCCCGAATGTCGCGAAGCGCGGACGCTGACCGATCTACTGGCAAATTACGGCTTGGGCGATCCCGCAAATCTTGCCGCCGCGATCGCCCATTACGATACGCTGTTCGATCTCGTGCGGCCCGACGCGCTATTGTGCGAGAACGCCTTCGGCGCGGCGCTTGCGGCGCGCAAACGCATTCCGACCGTTCTTTTCGGCTCGACACTTCTGTTCATGCCGCCCCGGGATGGAGACGGTTTCGCTCCGATCGATCCGAGCGCGCCCGAGCCCTCCTGGCCAACGCAAGACCTGCTGGACTCCGTCAACGCCGCGCTTGGCGCCTCGGCGCGGCCGCTTCTGTCCTGCGCGGCCGAGCTGATGGACTGCGCCGCAATGCTGCCTTTCGGTCCCGCCGCCTTCGATCCCTACGCCCATGCGCGCACGGAGGCGGTCCTTGCGCCTTATTGTCCTGATCTCCCGCGCAGCGCGCCGGCGGGAACGCGCCGCGAAACGGTGATCTATCTGCACGAGAGCGCGCAATATCTGGACGAACTCGTCGACGCCGTCGCGCGTCTGCCAGGCCCGAAACGGCTTTATATTCCTGCGCTCACGCAAAAGCGCCGGTCGACGTTGGAACGCGCAGGCGTCATTGTCGAGGAGCGGATGATGTCTCTCGACGCCATAGCGTCAAAGGCGCGCATCCTCGTCCACCATGGCGGCGTCACGCTGACCGCCGTGGCGCTGGCGCTTGGAATTCCGCAAGTGACGCTCGCGCGCTTTCACGACAATGGCGTTGCGGGCCGCTTCGTCGCCGCACGCGGACTCGGGGCGTCGATGTCCGTCGACTCTGTCGACGCAGAGCGTCTTCGCAACGCCGTGCTGGCGTGCGGCGCGGAAGATGTCGCGCGCAGGGCTGCAGAGGCAGCGCCCGAGTTTCGTCGCTGGTTCGACAGCGATCCAACTTTCAGCGTCGCACAGGCAACGGCTCGACTTCTCGGCATGGACGTATTGCACGCATCGGCCGCGCCGATTCCGCCGACGTTCACGCCGCTCTGACGTTCCCGCTTAAGGCCGATAGACCAGGGGCTTCGTCTGCGTGGTCGTCTTGCCGCGCAGGAGATCGTCGCCCGCCGACGGCAGGTCGATGTTCGGCGAGATCGTCGGCGCGCGATGCAACCCGATGTCGTTGCGCGCCGCATCAGCATCGGTCGGCGGTTGCAGCGATCCGCCCTTTTGCGCGCCGACGCTTGCCAGTCGCCGCGTCGCCTCGCGCAAATATTCGAGACTGATGCGCGTCGGCTCGCCGAGCGGCGCACCGGGCACGACAATGAGCTGGAAACCCGTGCGCAGCGTCAGGCTGCCGAAATCATTGGACACAACGGCGACGCCATTATGCACCATCACGACGACATGGCCCTGCGCCTCCATGACGATCGTGACATTGCCGCCGCGCACGCCGATCGACGCCGCGGGCGTCTTGACGGTCGCCTCAGTGGAGTGGCTGATCTGCCCGCCGACAAAACGCAAGGCGCCGCGCGCAAGCGTTATCGACTGCTGGCCGGACGCGCCGGGATTATAGACGAAATTGTCGATCACAATGCTTGAATTGCGGCCGATGTTCAGCGCCGAGCGATCATTGAACATGATATGCGCCGTGCCGTCCGCATCCGTTTGGATGCGCTCCTTTTGCACGACATCGGAGCCGACGCTCAGGCCGCGACTCGCTCCCCCGGGCGGCGTCCCGTGCGCATTGGTGTTGACCGCGCCGACCACTCCCGCGACTTCGGCCTCCGCCACCGAGACCGATCCGATAAGGAAAGTGAGAAAGCCCGTGCCGAAGCCGCCGAATTTCCATTTTGGCATGGACATCCTTAAAATCTAAGAGTCGGGCCGATGAGGAACGAACCGCCCGAAGCGCGGTAGTTGCGAATGTTCGAATCGTAACGATCATATTGCGCCGTCGCACTGACGCCGAAGGCGGCGTTGATCGGCATGTCGAGCTGAGCCCCCGTCCTGAACTGCCGGTCTTGACGCGTCACAAGCGGATCGACAGACGGGTCGGCGCGGGTGAAGTCGACGAGGAGGACGCGGGCGAAGGGCGTGACCGACCAGCTCATGCCGATCTCATCGGTCGGCGGATTGAAATCGATCTTGATGGAGGACTCAAATCCGTAATGGCTCGACGAGCCCCCGCCCGGATCAGCCGCATTATATCCGACGAAGGCTTTGCCGGCGAGCGCCACGCCTTCCGCGATCGCCCAACCGGCCGACGCATAGCCGCGCCACAGGACGCCGGAGACGAGCACGCCGCGATTGGGCTGCCCGCCGAAACTGTCGACATCGACGCGCCGCACTTCGAAGCCCGGCGCCAAAGTGAAAACGTCGGAGACGGGAACGCCGAAGGAGACGCCGCCGCCATATGACGAGCTATAGCGCCGGCCCGCGATGAGCGCGCCGCCCGCGCTCGCGTAAGGATGAATGGTCCAACCCGGCAGAAGCTCCGGCGAGAGCGCGAGACGCGGCCCCGTGCTGAAGTCGACGAGGCCGACGTCCAGCGGGTCGAGGCGGAATTGCAGCGCGCCATAGCCCGCGAATTGCGACTCCCAGGAGTCGCCGCGTCCATTTTCGAAATCGTAAACGTGGCCGATCTCGCCAAGACCGAAAAACGCGCCGTCTCCGCTGTTGTGATAGCGCCGAAGGGCGGGTAAATCCAGGCCGAAAGCGCGGACGACGTCTGATCCCGGAACGCCGGCGACATTCGAATTATAACGCAGGCCGAATTGCAGCACGCCGGTGAAGCGACTGCGCTCAAGCTGTTTGCGCGCAGCGGGGAGATAACCTTCGATACGCCGCCGGAGCGCCGGATCAAGGCGCGACTCCGCGAGGGCGTCTTCAAAGTGGAGCACCGCCTGAGCGTAGGAGCCGAGCCGGAAATAGAGAACGCCGAGTTCGAATTTCGCCTGCGGCAGGTGCGGATTATAAGCAAGGGTGCGTTCAAGAGCTGCGATTGCGCCTTCATAGTCTCGATTGTCGACCGACGCGCGGACATAAGTGAAGGTGTTGTCGTGATCGACGGGCGCGTGCAACATATGGTCGAACGTCGCCTGTTGCGCATCCGACGCAGTTTGCGCCAAAACAGCCGTCGCGGACATCACGACGGCCGCAGCGACAAGCGTAAACACTCGATCTGCCGCCCTCATCGACCGCGCTCTCCATCTCCGACCAGACGCGCCTGCGAATCGCCAAGCGTCCAATTTCCCTCACTTTTTGAGTTTAACGATAGAGTTGGACACGCCGAGCGTCAACATAGGCATTGTGTCGTCTATAACACAGTCGGATGAAATCTTGTCCCGCCGCGTTCACACGCGCGGGTTGAATACATCGCGGCGTATCTGGATAATGCAGCGGCGACAACCCGCAGTTGCGCCGCAAAGGCCGAACGAGCAACCATGCCGGAAAAAAACGCCATCGCCGCACCAGGCGAATTCAATCGCGCGCTTCAGGAGCGTTTCCGCGGCGCGAGAGATGAAACGAAACAGCGCCTGCGCGTCTACCTTCCATTTTTGGAGGCGGTCAAAGCCGTGTGCGGCGGCGGCGACGCGATCGATCTTGGCTGCGGTCGCGGCGAGTGGCTGGAGTTGTTGACGGAAGGCGGCTTTCACGCCTTTGGGGTCGATCGGGACGAAGCGACCGTTGCGGCAGTGCGCGCGCGCGGCGCGGATGCGAGGACGGGTGACGCGCTCGACGCGCTTGCCTGCCTTCCGGACGCGAGCCAGTCGCTCGTCAGCGCGTTTCATCTCGCCGAACATATGAGCTTCATTGATCTTCAGAGTCTCGTGCGGCAAGCGCATCGCGTGCTCGCGCCGGCCGGATTGCTCATCGTCGAAACGCCAAATCCTGAGAATCTCGCGGTCGCGACGACGAATTTTTATCTTGACCCCACTCATCTACGTCCGATCCCGCCGCAGCTGCTCTCCTTTCTCGCGGAATTTTTCGGCTTTGCGCGGTTCAAGCTGTTGCGCTTGCAAGAGTGGCCGGGCGTCGCCGGCGCCGCGTTTCCGACGCTCGCCCAGATCGTCGGCGGCGCGAGCGCCGATTACGCAATCGTCGCCCAAAAGGCCGGTCACGCCGCAGCGATGGAGGCGACCGCCGCGCCCTTCGCCGCGGAGGTCGGCGTCAGCCGGGACGCGCTGATCGCACGCTATGACGAAAAAATGGCGCTGCATTTGCGCGCGCTCGATCTTTACGCGCAGACGCTGGCGAATGAAATCAGCCTGAAGAACGAAAATCTCATGGCCAAAGAAGCGGAGATCCTCCGCCTCTCGCGCACATCCATCGAGCTGCAACATGCGCTCGCCGACGCCTGCGCGCGCGCCGCCGTGGCCGATGCGCGCGTCGCCGCGCTCGAAACGGAGCTTGCCGGCCATCGCCGCGCCGCAAAGCCGTCAAGCGGGGAGTCGCAGTAAGCCGCCGACGCGTTCAGCCGCGCTCAAGCGTCGCAATGCGCAACGCCGCCGCGCGAAGCTCCTCCAAAAGCGCGTCACGCGAGCGCGCAAGGGCATGTGCGTGCGCCTCCATCTCGCCGCTGTCCGGCGCGCCAGCAACATCAAGCGCGACGAGATCGCCCTCGGCAGCGTCATAACAAAGAGTCGCGAGCACCTCGCCTTTCGGGAACGCCGCAACGATCGCGCGCTTGTCCATCACGCCGTAAGATATATCGACAACGTCGCCCGAGATGTCGAGACCACAGCAAAACTCCGCCGGCGCGCCTTCAAAGCTGAATGGCGCGCTGCGCCGCCGCAGTTTCAGCTCCGTGTCGAAAAACGCAAACATATGCTCGTAGGCGCGTGGCGCGCGGCGCGTCATGCGATGAATAACCCCGAGAAAACCCTGATCGAGCGGAACGAGAGCGGACGAGCCGCTCCAGCCGCGCCACGACGCGACGTCGACGTTCATCGCCGCTTCGGGCGCGAGCGCCGTCTCAAGCGAAATGTGACGCCGATGCGCGACGTCGACGATAAAATCGAGGCGCGCGCCACGCACCGCAGGCATCCAGTTTTTTTCCTCGCGCGCGCCCGTCGGCGAGTTGAGCAAATGAATGTTTTCGAGACGATCGAGTATGAGTTCTCCGACGAACATCCGTGTTCGCGGCGCGCCCATAATCCAGCGCGCGCCCGTGAAAACGTCGTCGCGCGCAACCGCGGCGCCGCACGCCCACACCGCGCCATCTCGCCGAAACAGGCGCAAGTCTTCGACATCGACCGCCCTTCCGCACGCACGCGACACGTCGCTCGAATCGAGATCGAAACAGGCGATCTGCCGCAGATGCGCGTCAAGATGAACGATCTTGTATCGGCAATCGATCCGCTGGCGCGGATCAAGCGCCTGCCAATCGCCGGACAGGCGGATGCGCTCGAAATCAAAATTCACGCCTTTGACGGCGCAGAGGCGGCCGTCGTCAAAACGCAGGATCGACGGATTGGCGGAAAACCGCTCAGGGCCGAAGACCGAAAGCTCGGCGCGAGCGAGCGTCCTGAGCGCTTGCGTGAGAATCATGTCGGCTCCTCATTCGCTTCCGCGCTCGTTTCGAGGAGAAATTCAAGCAGGCGCCGTCCATGTTCGGCCCAGCCGAGCCACGGCATGGCGTCCGTTTGCGGCGTTTCGCCGCGCAATTCGCGCGTCAACCAGCCCTCGATCTCATTCGCCAATTCATCCGCTCGCAACGTCGAAAAATAGGTCGCGTGCATTCCCGCGACTTCGCGGAACACGGGGATATCGCGCGCAAGAATGGGCAGTTTGCGCCGCGCCGCCTCAACGAGCGGCAGGCCGAAGCCCTCCGCCTCAGAGGCGGCGATGAGACAAGTTGCGCGAGCATAAAGCCGGTCGAGCCATTCGTCGCTTGCGCCGTCAAGCCAAAACAGACGCGAGCCGTTCTCTTCATGTTCGCGCAGCCGCTTCGCCAATTGCGGCACGTTCCGCCGCAGACACGGCTCGACCATCAACCAGCCCTCGGCGCCGACGATGACGAGATTGACGTCCACGCCGCGCGCCCACAGCCGTTCGAAAGCCCGCAGCGTCTGAAAATATCCTTTGCGCGGCTCCACCGTTCCCACCGCCAGAAACGTCGGACGCGCGAACAGCGCGCCATCGACCGCCAGGGCTTGAGCCGGCGCGCCCGTCGTCGGCGCAGACGCCTCAGCGTCGGCGCCGAGGTGTATCGCCGCGACCGCAACGGTTGCGGCGCGCGACCCGCTTTCGCACGCCGCCCATTCCTCGACGCTGCGCGCGACATCCCGTGAAATGCATATCAGGGCGTCGGCGTTGGCGAGCGCCGCACGCAGCCAGGCTGCATGACGCGCGCTCGCGCCGACCGGAAAAAACTCCGGCCGTGACAACGGCAAGAGATCGTAGATGCAGAAAGCGACTCTTACGCCCTCTGCGCGCAGCGAGTGGAAGAAGCCGGTCGACTCCATATCCACGATGCGCTCCGGGTCCAGCTCGGGGCAATAGTAAATGTCGCCGGCGCGCGGCTGCGCCGGCGGATCGACTGAAGCGTTCATGCCAAGATCGAACAAGATGTCGGCGTAGCGCCGGGCGAGGCGCAGACGCCATTGGCCGCCTTCCGCCAACAAGCGCACGGGCTCAATCCTCACATCCTTTGGCGCGGCGTCCATGAGCGTGATGAGCTGCGCGCGCATCACGCGTTCGATTCCGGTTTTTGCGTCATGATACGAGAGCGCAGTGACGTCGACAAAAATTTGGCGCGGCAAGGCGCCGCGGCGCGCCGCGCCTTGAGCGATCTGGCGTGCGCGTTCGAGCCGCTCGCGCACGGACGCCGTCGGACCAGGTTCCAGGGCCGCGCGCGTGAGGCGCTGCGGGCCGTCCGGCGACATCCAGAATTTTTCGATCGCGTCAAAAAAGCGACGCGACGCGACCTTTGGCGTAAATGCCGTCTCCACGATTTCGCGCGCGCGATGTCCGACCGCGCAGCGCAGCGCGGCGTCGGCCTTCAGACGGTCCAGCGCCGCAGCGATGTCCGACGCAGCGCAAAATTCCTGCAGCAGCACGACGCCGTCCGCCGGCAGTTCCGCCATTGGCCCGTGCGCATTGACGATGACAGGCAGTCCATGCGCCATGCAGTCGATTACGGCGTAGGAGCTTTCGCCACGGGACTTGCGCCGCAACTGCACTGCGACATCCGCCGCGGCGAGATGAAGCGCATAATGCGTCGGGTCTGCGAATCCCGTGATTTCGATGTATGAGCGCCCCGCGTGCGCGGCGATCGTCGCAGCGAGGCGCGCGCAAAATTCGCTTTCCGGCGCTTCGCCGACGAAGACGAGGCGCGCGTGCGGGTCATCCTGCGACGACAATTGAAGCCACGCCTCCAGCACAAGGTGGTTTTGCTTCGACTCGCCAAGGCGGCCGAAGCAACAAACGAGGAAATCGGCGGCGGCCACGCCGAGCGAGCGCCGGGCCGCCTCGCGCGCGTCCGCGGGCGGGAGGTCGCGCATATGCGGGATGACGGCCCAATCGTCGCTCGCGCCCTCGCCGTAATAGCGACGCGCCAAATCGAGCGCAAAGCGATTTGGCGCGATGATTCCCGCAGCTTGACGGATTACAAACAGATTGGCGGGATAGTCATCGCGTGCGCGGTTCTCGTCCGGAAAATTTCTCTGCAGACGCGCCGCGGCGTAGCCATGCGACGCGAGCAACTCCTCCCGCCAAAGCGCGCCGTCAGCGCCGTTGAACGACTGCAAGAGATGGCCGAGGAAGAAGTCATGCAGGACGACGACGCCGGGGTGATCGCGGAGCAGCGGCAGCATAAAGGCGTGAAATTGCGAATTGCCTATATGATACAGCACGCGATCATAGCGTCCCGCGTTGGCGCGAAACCAGGCGGCGTCGCGGACGGCGTCAACGCCGGCGAACGTCGTCGCCACCGAGCGAACGTCTTCGACGATGGCGTCGATGATGTAATGCCCGGCAAGCGCCGGCAAGAGCTGCGCGCTATAATCTGCAATGCCGGATTGCTGCGGCGGCAGCGGCGAAACATATGCAAGTCTCGGCCGCGTCTTATCGCGCGACCGCGATTTTTCATACGTCGCCGCAACCGAAAGGCGGCGATAAGCAAGTGCGACGTCAATCGGCTCATGCAGCGCGACGTCGGGGGCGATATCGGGCTCATGGGGAGCAGCACGGTGCGGACGCGCCGCTGCCGCCTCCACCCAGCGGCGGCGAACCGCATCTGCAATCGCACCAAACAAGCTGCGGCGGCGCTGCAACGGTCCGGCCGCAGCGGCGACCCCGTAGGCCTCACGCCACTGGAACGCCTCCTGCAGCGTCAACTCCGTGTGATAACCATGGCCCTCGATGCGCTTCAGCGTCTCGTCGCGTTGACGTTCACGGCGCAGGCTCAGAATATTGAGGTCGAATCCTTGAGCGAAGGCCTCGTCGAACGAGCGCAACGCATCGGGCGGACCGTCTTTTTGCGCGACGATGAAAAAGGCGCCTGTTTCGACGTCGCACGCGCCGGGAAAGACGACGCACGCGCGGCGAAACCCCTCGCCGTCGTCGAGCGGCGCGAACACATAGGGCAGCGCCGAAGCCCGTTCGAGCGCCGCGCCGCGCATCTCGTTCTCGCCGTCGCTCCAGACAAAAAGTCCGCCCGGCTGGAGAGCGCGCGAGGCATCCATCGCAAGGGCGCGTTGAACGTGCGCGGGCAACGCGCCGCCGTCGGACAGCACGATGAGCGCGCAGGACGCAGGACGCAGGCGCCGCACGGCGGAACGAAAGTCTCGCTTTATGGCGTCGACGCCCTTCGCGCATAGCGCGTCAATGCGCAAACGATCGACGTCTGCAATTGTCGGTTGCAGTCTTTGGCGACGCAGCGCGCAAACCCAAATCGCGTCGGCGCCGAGAAGCAACGCGGCCCCGCCTTGCGCGCCGAATGGCTGAAGAAACGGCTGCAAGGCCAACAGCCGGCCGGCTCGACGACGGCGCGCCGAAAGCGTTGAGGCTCTGGCGCCCTGGGGATTCATCACGCCCTCTCCCTCGGCGCTGCTCCGCCGCCAAGTCTTTCCCAAACCGTCTTTATTGCATGATACGCGCGCGCGGCAAGGATTACGCCGGGCGTAAATTAACTCTGTGTTGAGCGAGAGACCGTCAGCGGGTGTTTGCGCTATCCGCCGATCTGCCGCGACCTCCATGGCTGTTCAACGCTCTGGTCTCCGGTTTGATCCGGCGGCGTGATTTTTTGCTTTTCAGGTTTGGAAGCGTCTGAATCTATGGGGAGCAACGCGAATCGAAGGTCGCTCCATGACGACGATCGGCTTGCTTCGCGCTTCGCCGCCATTCCGGATCGGCGGCGCGCCGAGGCTTGGTGTAGCAGGATCGCGGCGCACACCGGGATTTCCGGCTTTGGCCGGAAGTGGCAGGCTGTCACGGCGGATCGCTTGGCGATCGGATCATCGCTCAACGGCGCGATTGCTTCCGGCGTCATGTATCGACCGCGCTGCACGGCCCATTCGTCGTTCTGTTCGAGAGGATCGCGCCGACGAGCCCTGTGATGGCGTCCTCGTCGGGAAGGATGCCGACGACCTCGGTGCGGCGTTTGATTTCGCCGTTCGCCCGCTCGCGACCATTCGTCGAATAGAATTTCTGCCAATGGTCCTTGGGGGACGAGCAGGAGTCGACCCGGCCGAAATTCAAACCGAGACACGACCAAAGACAGATATTATCCGATCAGCCTTGGGAGACGTTCCTCGGGGGCGAAGTCAAATATCGCTCTCATAACCGTTCGCCGAGCCGTGCGTGGAAGTCTTCGCCGGTTCCCACGCCGCCGCGGAACACGCCCGGACGACAAGACCCTGCCAAGGGATGGAGGAAGGGTGGCAAAGGCTCGCTTTCAAAAGGAGCGACCCAGGTTCGCAGGACGAGACGTTTGGAATCCTGGTTGCAGAACGCCGTCCGCGCATGCATAACTCGGTAATTATCGAAAACTACCAATTCGTTTGCGGAAGGCGCAAAGCTGTGATCGCCTTTTATCTCCGCAAGCACTTCATCAAACTGGTCCAAAGCCGCGAGCTGTGTCGCAGTCAGCCGCGGACAATCTTCGTGCCGCTGCGAGTCGGTGATGAATCGACGAATATAGTGACCGCGCAATCCTTGACCGGTACGCCAAATCACCGGCCTCCAATGCCACTTTAACGACGGAAATATTCTCTCTTCGCGCAAGTCAAACGTGAACCCGTCACACAGAGCGTCGAAAGCTTGGGGATAGCGTTTTTGCAGAATTGTTGCGGCCTCCTCATAGCTCACGATGCTCACCTCGCCGCCCTGCGCCGCGGGCCGTACGTAAAGCAGCATGTTGATGTCGCAACGGTCGCTGTGAAAGGCCAGTTCTGAAGAGGTTTTGTGACCGCGAACCGCGTGGTTCGCGTAGTCTGAACCCTCGTCTTGAATATGTGCGACGAGATTTCCTTGATAGGTTTGCGGCAACAGGAAGCCAATTTTTTTGGAGATTTCCATAATCATATGTTCAAGAACCTCGCTTGCCGCGTCAGACTGCGGAAGCAAAAGTTGAGCCCGCGCAATTCCGGATTGCTGCAATTGGCTTTTAATGAAGCTAATCAGGAGAGGCGGCGGCGTCAAAATATCAAATGAAGATATATTAAATTTATTTGGCGACCAAACGCGCGGAGTGTCATCTATATTATTTTTGTAGCCCGTCATGGCAACTGACCTCATACAATTTAGATACACAGAGCTATATTTATACACAAATATATAATGAGTCTTTACTATATATAATTTGTGCCGCGCTGCTCAACCTATTCTATTTTAATGTGATTCAAATTCATCGTCAACGATATTTCTTATTAACAATCGCCCTTCGACTGCGGAGCTATTTTTTGTTGAAATAATTTCTAAAGCGCCTTTAAATTCTGCCCCCAGAGGGGGCAGAGATTGAGGCCCGGCGCGACTTTATCTGACTCGCCAGACCGTCAACCTGACGACTCCAATACGCCACGCTCCCCGGAGCATCACACTATACTTTTGGTTCTGAAGCCAATATCAGCTCCGTCGGAAAATCCACGTCGAAAGGCTTATCCCCCATAGCCGAGCGCACAGTATGACCGAGATCCAGGAGATACTGGTCCGGATCGGGGATAGACCGAAGATAGGCTCCGACATAGCTTGTCGAACCGAAAAAGCCTACGATGGTTTGGAAATTCATTTTCGCGACATGGGGGATCTGTCGGACCGACCTCTTCGCGAAGAGCGGGGTGTTCTTGAAACAATTCCACGAATAGGCCTCGTCAAGCAGGCGCGGATGACGAAATTGATCCCAATGCTCGCGAAACTCCGCGTCGATGATTTCGGCCAGCGCGGCGGGGATATTGG
>Ga0265328_10001138_pt1 | contig 12261 bp, 12 predicted proteins | sample 41624metaG_FD_202086 | JGI IMG/M metagenome (GOLD analysis project Ga0265328, IMG submission 202086) | Rhizosphere microbial communities from Carex aquatilis grown in University of Washington, Seatle, WA, United States - 4-16-24 metaG | ecosystem: Host-associated > Plants > Roots > Rhizosphere...
TGAACAAGGGATTTTAAGTTGTCAGTTTTTTCGAATGAAGCAACACCAATGCTGATGGTGAGATGACCAACCTTAGAGTAAGCAGTGCATTTTACAGTTTGACGTATTGTTTCGGCTAATTGTTGTTCCTGTTCAAGTGTCGTCTTAGGGGTAATGACAATAAACTCCTCACCTCCCCATCGCACAGCAACATCACTACAAGCGAACTCATGGATTTTCGCTAAACCCGCCGCCACGCTGCTATGACGTTCGGCACCTGCTGGATCAGCGCCAGCAGGCGGCTGAGTTGCTCCAGGTTCGAGATCTCGATAGAAAACTGCATCAGCGCCAGATTATTCCTACTCATGGTGTTGGCCTTGGTGGCATTGACCTTTTCCCTGACGAATAGGTCACTGATGTCGCGTAGCAAGCCTTTGCGGTCGTGGGCTTCCACTTCGATATCGACCTCCGTACTGACATTCTGGTAGTTACCCCACTGGGCACTTAGCAGTCGGTTGCGCCGATCCTCCGGCAGTCGCACAATGAAGGCGCAGATCCTGCGATGGATAGTCACCCCATGGTCACGTGTGAGATAGCCAACAATCGCATCCGATGGCATAGGTTTGCAGCATTTGGCGGTGCTAGTTTGCAGGTTACCGATGCCTTCGATCACGACCCCAGTCTGAGACTGTAAAGCGGTGACGCGTCTTGGGGTGAGTGACTGAGCGGATTCTTCCGGTCTTGGTGCCGTCACTTCCTGAATGGCGAGGGCGATTTGATGCTCGCTGACATCCCCGCGCCCAATGGCGGCCATAAAATCTTCAAGTTTCTGAAATTGTAGTTTCTGAGCGATTTTTTCCTGATTGACAGCACCGACACCGGCCCGATGCAGTTCACGATCCAGTCTCGTCCTACCCTGCGCAACATTTTCCTCAAAATGCTGGTATTTGAACCAGTGCCTGACCTTGGCGCGTGCGTTCGGGCTTTGCAGGAATCCAAGCGTGGTATTTAGCCAGTCGCGGCTGGGCGAGCCATGTTTTGATATCAGAATTTCTACCCGCTGGCCGTTTTGCAGCTTGGTGTTGAGTGGCACAATGCTTCCATTCACCTTGGCGCCGCGCGTGCGGTGCCCGAGATCGGTATGCAGGCTGTAGGCGAAATCGATCGGGGTGGCACCCTTGGGCAGATCGATGACCTTGCCTTGCGGTGTAAGCACGTAGACCTTGTCCTGAAACAGTTCACTCTTGAATTGTTCCAGTAGATCACCGCTGTCGGTGACTTCGTCCTTCCATGCCAGTATCTGGCGCAACCAAGCGATTTTCTCGTCGAATTTAACGTCGGACTTGCCACCTTCCTTGTAGCGCCAGTGGGCCGCGACCCCCAGTTCAGAATGCTGATGCATCTCGAAAGTTCGGATCTGAACCTCCAGCGCCAACCCGCGCGGTCCACTGACGGCGGTATGAAGTGAACGGTAATTGTTGCTCTTGGGGCGCGCTATGTAGTCGTCGAATTCACCGGGTATGGGCTGCCATAAATTGTGAATCAGACCGAGTACTGCATAACAGTCTTTGATGTCGTCAACCAGAATCCGCACCGCACGTACATCATAGAGCTCGCTGAAATCCAGGTGCTTGCTCTTCATCTTCTTGATGATGCTGTAGATGTGCTTGGGCCGCCCACTCACTTCTCCCTTGATGCCAGCTTGGCTCAACTCGTATTTCAGCTGGGTCAAAACGTCAATTATGTATTGCTCCCGGTCGATGCGGCGCTCGTCCAGCATTTTTGCGACTTCCTTGTAGAGCTGAGGTTCCAGGTAGCGCAGCGAGAGGTCTTCCAACTCCCATTTGATCTGCCACACGCCGAGGCGGTTGGCCAGCGGCGCAAAGATTCCCAAGGTTTCCTCCGCAATCTGCTTCTGCTTGTCCCTGCTGGCGCCCGACAAGTGACGCAAGGTTTGTGTGCGCTCGGCCAGCTTGATCAGCACCACGCGGATATCTTGTACCATGGCCAGCAGCATTTTGCGCAGGCTTTCTATCTGCTGCGCGTGGTCGCGATTTTTCCGATCCTGGTCTTGCAGGCCTTCGATCTCGCTGAATTCCTGGATTTGTTCCATGCGTGAAATGCCTTCGACCAAGCCGGCAATATTGGAGCTGAAACGAGTTTCCAGCGTTGCCCGCCAATCGCCCAGATACTCCGGCACTGCATGCAATATAGTGGCAGCAATTGTTTCAACATCCATGTTCATGTCGATGAGAATCGTCGCAGCACCGAGTGCATGCTGCAACAGTGGTGCGCCCGTCAGTTCGGCGTGATCGGAATAAAGCGTGGCAGCCAAGTCGCAGGCATAACGAATCAATTCGATTTCAGTAGACGAGAAACGTTTCACTGAAGATTCAATCCATGAGGAAACATCGTTCCCATCAGAAGCGAGTAAAGCAGAAGTTGGGTTATGAACAGAAATCATAGACTATTATCGCATCAAAGCAGATGGCTTATGTATTGGAAAGATCGTGTTCGACGATATTCGAATGCATGTAAATTTTCCTTAGCATTAAACAAAATTATCGTAAAAATTACAAAGTAGCAGAAAAAATCACTTAAGAACTCGTCATGACTGACAACTATTGGCCGTAGATACTCGCACATTATTGCTAAGTGAAAGCCCTGACGCCGACATGAAGGACTTTATAGGGTTACCCCAAAGTAGGTTTACTTGCCATTCTCATAAATCGACGGAGTAACTCCAGCGCGGGAGAGGAATTCTCGCAGGTGTTTAATCTCCTGCTTACCATAAACATTGCTCTGATGTGGGTGGTGCAGGAACTCATCGAAACCGTTCAGATTCACATGGAAAACTGCCCCATGCGTGGGCTTGATGCTGGCGCCCAGATGATGCAATAAAGTTTCAATTTCACGCCAGTGATACCGCTAACCGGGTCATGCCTCTTTGCAAAGTGTTTGCCTAAAAGCTTTAATAGACACACTCAAAAATTGATTTACTCTGAAGCGATCATTGATAATCGTGTCTCACGACCCTAAGCGTATATCCCACCAAATTAATGTGTTAACCTTTTCAGGATAAATCTAATGTCCGTCTGAAAGAAAGGTTAGGTTTCGCTTTGCTTAACCATGCGCTCGATACGACGATCTGGTATCAACCACAGTAGGGCTACAAACACATAGATCCCTTGAGATAACCAGTGTATCCAAAATGCTGCAGCTATTGCCATGCCGTACAGAAGTGGAGAAACCTTTCCTTTCCAGTCATGCCCAAGTGCATGCTTAAGAATTGAATCAGGACCCTCAGAAGCAATGATGACTTGCTGCAGCACCCAGTATGCAACTGCAGCCATGAAGAGTACAAAACCGTAGACAGCTGTTGGAATGGATGCAAAGTGATTTTCACCCATCCAACCTGTTGTAAATGGAAACAGCGAAAGCCAAAACAGCAAATGTAGATTAGCCCAGAGCACTAAACCAGTCGCCTTTTCGGTAATATGTAGCAAGTGATGATGGTTATTCCAATAGATACCTACGTATACGAAGCTCAGGATATAGCTTAAAAACACAGGAGCGATTTGAAGAAGAGATTCAAAGCTCTCGCCATGGGGAACCTTCATTTCAAGAACCATGATGGTAATAATGACCGCTATCACTCCATCACTGAATGCCTCCAACCGACCTGTTCCCATTACGACCTCAAACGAAAAATATTTATTAACGACAATTAATTTAATTGTAATTCATGAACTTCATAAATAGGGAAATAACAATAGATTTGAAAGTCGGCTTTTGGCTGAACTTTGACCGTTCATTACAGGGGGCTAAGTGACCCTTAGCAGTCATTCAGTTTTGATTTTGGTGAACCATATGAAATAAATTTAAATATTGGATTTAGGTAATTTTCAGCATTAAATGAAACACTTCTTACCTTACGTATTCACACCTGTTGTATTATTGGCAAAAAAAGTGTATTTTAGCAATTATTGAATTTGAAGGTTCTATGTGTTTAAAAGGGGATAGCTACTATGAACATTTTGTCCAAGTTTTTATTTGCTGGTTTAATGTTTTTTTTGAGTGTATCAACCGCTAGTGCAGTAAGTTTTGGCAGTTTCACGTTGAGCAATAGTAATAGTGGCGATGGATTTGTTACCGGCTCATATCCAAATTTAACCGTGAGTGGAGCGGATAATGGAGCGAGTGCCAACGATACTTTCTATACGGCGACGGTCACTGCTGGTGGGTCTTTGGCTTTCGACTGGAATTATGTTACTAATGACTGCTGTGGTGCTGGCTGGGATCCAGCAGGTTACGTCCTCAATGGGACTAAAACTCAGTTGTCGGCTAATGTGTTTGGTTCACCGGGTACAGGTAATGGCTCAGGCTCAACTTCCGTGTTATTGAATTCCGGGGATATTTTCGGCTGGTATGTCTATTCACCAGATTCGATCCAGGGTCGTGGCAATCTTACGGTAACTTCAGTCCCCGAACCAGAAACCTACGGCATGATGCTAGTTGGACTTGGTTTGATGGGCTTCATGGTGCGTCGCCGCAGGAATGATCAAGCTTAATAATATTAGAATCTCGCAAGACTGACGGGGGCTTCGGCTCCCGTTTTTCTTTGGGGGCGCAATGAGCGAACGGTCAGTTACAGCACGTTAGAGACTAGCACCAATCAGGAATGAACGATCACTTTGTCCTGCTAAGTTGCCAGATAACGGAAATTTCCGACCGTCAGCAATTGGCCGTAGTTACTCATACATATTAGCAAATTGCATGCGCAAAAGCCGTCGTTGGATAACAATAAAATTGAATGCTCTAAATAGGACTCAGACTAGCATAAAAACCGAGAAAAATAGAAAGCGAGTATGACGAGCATCTCACTTTGCGCATACTACCGCTAAAAATATAACACATTGCCTTCGACGATTAATTAGCCGTTTGGTTAGGTCATGCAGTATTTTCTGCACTTCCAGATGTTGCCACATTGGGACGGATCCTTGTAACCGACTTCCCTTGCCTTAATTCAAGGCCTTTTAATCAAGCTGTTGTAAAAATGACTAATATTAAATAAATATATATTTATAATATTTATCGTTTTAGACATGCACCAAAAGCAATCATCCCAGGAAATTTAATATCCAGCAACCATGCCATTTTTAGTACTTTTTAATCGTTAATAATATACATAATTAACTTTAATATAGTCATATAACATGATGTTATATAATAATATTTAACTGTTAATAATGTTTGTATTTTAAAAAAAATGGCTCATTATTGATTTGTCTAATGATTAATTTTAATTAAATATATTAAGAGATTCAAAAATGAAAAAGATAAATAAGGTTTTAAAAATAGAAGAACTATTCAAGCTAACGATGAATGTGCATATCTATATATATGCAGTTTACAGTGCAAACCAAACTAATAGTAGGGAGCTAATTATTTTGAAATAAAATTCCCCAAATACGACTCTTTTTGAGACATCCAGGGTTGATGAAAGCAGACTTTCAACTCAACTTCCGAACTTATTGGTAGCCACCTAATTAAGTTGCTGCCGTATCTTCTGATTGAGTTTAAATATTTGAGGAATGACTAATTGAACAGCAACAAGTTTAACGTCATACGGTATCAAGGTATGAACCTATACCCGACACTAGACTCCGTAGTGATATGCTTGGGCTGAGATGGGTCTGCTTCGAGTTTCTTTCTTAAATGCCCCATATATATTCGGACATAGTGAGAGTCCTCAATATGAGATGGTCCCCATACCGCTTTGAGAATCTGACGATGCGTTAGAACGCAATCTGGGTTAGAGACGAGATAAATCAATAACCGGTATTCAATAGGGGTTAAATGAATTGCCTCACCTGTTTGCTCCACGATACGTTTCCGAAAATCAATGTGTATGTCACCGAACTCGGTAACGGAATTATCTTCATTGCTGTTCAACGACCTGCGACGCAGATGTGCCCTAACTCGAGCGACCAGCTCCGAAGCGCCAAAAGGTTTGGTAAGGTAATCGTCTGCCCCAGCATCAAGCGCCCTGACCTTATCTGTTTCTTCAGTTCTAGCCGATAAAACGATAATTGGAATTTGTGACCAGACGCGAAGGTCACGAATAAAATCAACCCCATCCCCGTCTGGCAATCCAAGGTCGAGAATGACAAGATCGGGATGACGTGTGCCCGCTTCAATCAGGCCTCGTTGCATAGTCTCCGCTTCATGTACGATGCAGCTCTCTACTTCGAGTGCCAAACGCACAAAACGACGAATTTGCGCTTCGTCCTCTACTACGATAATGACTGGCTTGGTGGAGTCTATGGTCATACACTCTCACTTTCAGGGCTGTCCAACTCTGGTTCAATGGTTGGTGGGTTGCCTTTAGGTAGAGTAAACACAAATTTAGCGCCTCCCGTACTTCTATTCTCAGCATGGATAGTACCGCCATGAGCTTCTACAATAGCGCGGCAGATCGCCAAGCCCAATCCTACACCCGGAGTAGCATTTTCCTTCTGACCGCGTTCGAACTTTTTAAAAATTTCTTCCTCTTTGCCTTTGGGCAGTCCTGGTCCATTATCTTCCACCCATACAATAACTTCCTTATCAGCAGAAGATGCGCCAATTTCAATTTTACTATTCTCAGGTGTATATTTCGTTGCATTCTCAAGCAGATTGCAAAAAACACGCTCCATAAGCACAGCATCAATTTCGAGCAGAGGTAAATTTTCTTCAATCCGCACGCTCACTTTGTAATGCGCAATACTTGGACTTACTGCTCGAAGGGAACTCTCCACAACCTCCTCCAAAAGGCACCACTGACGGTTAAGTTTCACCTCTCCAGCTTGAAGACGTGCCATATCAAGCAAGTTGTTCACCAGCGCAGCCATACGCATGGCTTCCGTTCGCATGGTACTTGCTATTCCCATTTGTTGCCCAGTAAGGGGCGGCTTGGTCAAGGTCATTGAGTCAGCCAGCCCGACCAGAACACTAAGCGGGGTCCTCAAATCATGTGAAATAGCAGAAAGAAGCGAATTACGTAACCGCTCTGACTCCATTGTTACCGCAAAAGATTGTGAAATGTCCACATAGTGGATACGCTCAAGTGCAATTGCTATTAATCTGGCAAAAGTCTCCAGCAGTCTTCTTTGCTCAGGCGTCATTAGCTGTCCAGGATTGACCGGCTCAAAAGCGAATACCCCACGCACTCGCATAGGTGCCTTGAGTGGTAAATACAACACGGAACTCCCTGCCAGAGTATCGGTACCATTGCCCGCGGCTTCCTCGTGATCAAAAGCCCACTGTGCAATACCATGGTCAATGATGGGCGGCTTCGCAGTAGCAGCTATAGGAGGCTTCAACTTGTCTTCGAGGTTCGACAGAATAATGGAAGCCTTGCCACCAAATTGTGACTCGATGAAACGCCCACAAATTTCAGCAATCTGCTCCGGAATCAACGCGCCAGATAAATCACGTGACATTTCATAGAGCGCCCTAACACGGGCTTCACGACTGGTCGCGATACGCGCCTGGTGTTTCAGGCCGGCAGTAAGCTGACCGGTAATCAATCCTACCGCCAGCATGATTACGAAGGTCAGCAGATATTGGACATCGCTTATAGCGAAGCTGAATCTTGGCGGCACATAGAAAAAATCGAATGCGGCAACACTGAGAAACGACGCCAGCACCGCCGGGCCACGACCGAATCGCAGTGCAACAAAAACAACGACCATCAGAAATAGCATCACGATGTTGGAAAGCTCGAACACCGTATGTAACGGCGCTGCAATTAAGGTGGCAATTGCACAAGCGAGCGCCGCCATAGCGTAACCACGCCAGTCTTTTTCCATTTGATCGATCCGTAACTGCGGAGGTAGGACATATGCTTGATGGTTATTGCCTTCAACTCTTGACACCTGAATGACATCAAGATCAGGCGCGCGATTGCCTACCCTGTCGGTAAAAGAGCGGCGCCATGGTGACCAAGGCCGGGGATGATCTCTGCCGGCCATCAGGACAGAAAGGTTATGTTGATGTGCGTAGTCGACCGCTGTTTCGCAAGGGTCATTCCCAGATAGGCTTGCTGTTTCTGCGCCCATGTCCTGAGCCATTTTCAGGGTCTTGAGGATTTTATCTCTCTTTATATCTGGCAGTCCTTGCAGTTCCGGCGTTTCGATATAAATTACATGCCAAGGAACGGCCAGAAGACCTGCCAGACGAGCTGCACTGCGCGCGATCCTGTCCCCACCTTCGCCTGGCCCAATACAAGCGAGGATTGATTCCCTAGCCTTCCACACTGAAGTTACTGCCTTGTCTCGCCGATATTGCTGCATTTCCACGTCCACACGGTCGGCAGTACGGCGCAGTGCAAGTTCCCTCAATGCGATCAGGTTGCCTTTGCGAAAGAAATTCTGGATGGCACGCTCGGCCTGTTGCGGCAAATAGACTTTGCCTTCTTTGAGACGCTGCAGCAACTCATCGGGTGGAAGGTCGACCAGCACCACCTCGTCTGCCCCCTCGAAGATACGGTCAGGAATGGTTTCCCAAACGTTGATGCCGGTAATGCCACTTACCACATCGTTAAGAGTCTCCAGATGCTGAACATTTACAGTGGAGCATACATCAATGCCAGCCGCCAGCAGCTCCTCGACATCTTGCCAGCGCTTGTGATGACGGGAACCAGCAACATTGGAATGTGCTAATTCGTCAACCATAAGAAGTTCTGGCTTGCGTGCCAGTGCGCCGTCCAAGTCAAACTCTTTGAGGACGCGGCCGCGGTAAGAAATTTCTTTAAGGGGGAGAATTTCCAGCCCTTCGGTCATAGCCTCGGTTTCCTTGCGGCCATGAGTCTCGACTACACCAACCACTACGTCCACACCTTGTGCACGCAACTGTCTCGCAGCAGCCAGCATGCCGTAAGTTTTACCCACCCCAGCTGAGGCTCCGAAAAATAGCTTTAGCTTGCCGCGTTGCGCTTTTTCATTTTCGCGCTGCACTTTTTCCAGAAGCTCATCAGGGTTGGGGCGTTGATCCTTGATATCAGCCATTATTCAGGATTCCTAAATGGTTGGGGGAGTAGGCCTGCGCGGGATTCCGTCATGCCTTACGTCTTTTTATCTTACATTCCAAACTGCAACCTACTGTTTATCATTAGCTACACATTAACTTGATTCATAAACAAAATGCCTTTCCCCACAAACCGGACAAAAGTGCGAATATTGTCCTGTTAGTTCAGATTCTGGATAGTCAGGGGTGTGGTTCATCCATATATGACCAACCCTGTAGATATCCGGAGGTGCCATCGTTTCCGGTTGGAAAATTGCTTTGTGTGACATTTGCAATTCGACCAATGCATAGCATAGCAGAATCGGCAGGGAACCTGCCAGAAAGAGCATACCAACCAGTAAGAAGCTCCAACTGTACATTCTTTATGCAGCCTTCAGAGTATGTAACGAAAAACTTTTTGTCTTCCTGGCGTATGGTGTGATTTTTTCGATCTTGCCACATCTTGCCGCGAAAACCGCTCTGCGTAAGGACATGCTATCAGAAGATTTACGCAACATGCTAATATGATTCATATAAGATTCTCCTGCATTTCAGTGTCAGGGACCAAAGAAATCCCCTATTAAATGTTATAGCTAAGTTTCTAAAAAAAGTGAAAAATATTAAGCCGTGGATATAAAAATATTATAAAAATGAGTGCCAGAGAAATGGCTTAATGCGCCTATTCTGCAGAAAAGTACAACCCCGTGAAAGGTCACTGGTCTAATCGGCGCTTGCAGACTCGACAATATTCGCGGTTATCGGGCGATATTTTACTTTAGTCTGATCGCACACGATGATTTCTTATCTTGCGGTTTTCAAAGGTCCGCAAAACCATAAAAGTCATGATACCAATCGCGACAAGTACCATTATTAAGACACTGTAAGCGATGGGCCAAGGGATGCCCTGCGTCATCATCGTGAATTCTGACATCCCGCCAATGCCCGCCAACACATTGATTGGCATAAAAACGACACTGATGATCGTCAGCCGTTTTAGGTTCTCGTTCTGGTTGACGTTAAGGAAACCGACAGTGGCATCCATCTGGAAGTTGATCTTGTTGAACAAGAAGGTTGTGTGTCCGTCCAGAGATTCAATATCGTGCAGAATTTCACGGACATCCTCATGCTGTGCGATTGACAGTATCTTTCGACGCATCAAAAAAGATAAAGCATTGCGGGTATCCAGAATATTGCGGCGAATACGTCCGTTAAGGTCTTCTCCTACGGTGATGGCAGTAAGAATTGTTGCGGCTTCCTCATTAGTCCTGTTAGACCTGAATACCTGCTTTCCAACCTGTTCTAGTCTGGCGTACATGTCTTCAAGCTCATTAGCTGAGTATTCCACATCGGCAGAATAAAGATTGAGTAACACGTCTTTTGAATCTGATACATATCCTGCCTGAGCACTTACTCGTAAATGCTGCAAACGAAACACCGGCAGTTCCTCAGCCCGCACCGAGAATAAAATGCCATTGTACAAAACAAAAGCCACAACCACTTTACGTGATTCGCCCTCACAGTCAAACAGGAAGTCGGAATGTAAATGTAATTCTCCATTCTCTTCCACATAAAAGCGTGCACTGGTTTCTTGGTAAGTCAGATCCTTTGGATTAGGCAGATGCACACCAAAAATATCACTAGCCCAATCAAGTTGTTCATCTTGAGGTGTGACCAGGTCTATCCAGACGGGTTTAGCTTCAGACAGGTCTTTCCGTCTATAGATGGGAATTTGGCGCAAGCGCCCTTCATAAAGGTCAAATACCCGGATCGTCATGCGCTAGCTTTTGGGTTTGGCTCGGATAGTAGTTCCATCCGGACTGAGCCCAGAATTTCGAGCCTATCAAGCAGCTTTTCTAATCTCCCCAGATTTTGTTTGTGTATGAGATATTCGGCCAGATCGTGGTGCTGGAGATGCCTCAAGTTTTCCACTAACTTTGCCAAACGAGCAAGGGCTTGACGGTAGTGATATGGTCCTGAATAGGCTCAATATCACTCATTCAGCTCACTCTCTGGACTTGATGCAAGCACTTCGTGCGCATGGCATTCCGAATAAACTACCCATTGCCCTGCGTCTTGCAATGTCGCATTCCAAACAGCAGGCGAGTTGTTTGCCATAGGCAAAACGATGTCTTACCGCATTGACGACATGTTTTTTGCCACAAATAGGACAAATATGTGCATATAGTCTTGATTGCGTCGGGTAGGCATGATCGGCAGCGATGGAAATATCCTTCTGAACTGCCGTGTTGATGCTGGGCGACACGATTGCCTTGGGAGAGAGATTTCCTTTTTCAACATCTGCATTTCGATCATAGCCTAACACGCAAGGATCAGAAGAGGTTTTAGCTGCATGCCCATGTCCTTTTTTAGGCTGCATGGAGGAGCCTCTGCAAGATACCTTTTGTCGACTTCGCGGGGTGTTTTGCAATTCGTTCGATCGTGCCGACATGTGCTGTCGTCAGAAAGGCTGAAACGACTTCGTCTGCATGGTCTTCGTCGACTCCCACTTCAATTCGGATGGGAGCATCGCACCTTGCATTGTCTTTGCCGAAGCACCAGTCCTGAAAATGCGCTGCCCATGTATGTTTAGGCAAGGAAGAAACAACAACGCGACTCGCCCCGGCCGCGAAAACTGCTCTACGAACAGCCATGACCTCCGAGGTCATGAGTAACAAGCTAATACAATTCATTTAATTTTCTCCTGTCTTACAAGTATTGGATTCAATTGAACCCAAGTGAAATGCTAAAGAAAAAAATATAAAAATCGTGAAAAATGATGCTGCCCAGATATAAAACTTTTGTAAAAATTCATAGGTATATATAACATTGTTACCCTACCATCAGGAGTTGAAATTCAGCAAAAAAAAGGGTGCCATAGGCACCCTCAAGGGAGGAGAATCGTGGGTATGGAATATGTTTCAACGATAAAGATGAAGTGGGTATCGACTAGATTCACGGGTGTATGGCCAAAGATGATGGCAACATCCCAGTTATTCTTGCTCCAGTAGCCATTTCCGTCGCCGTTAGTGGCGCCGTTGTAGTACAACCAGGCAATTCAGTACAATTCAGTAACCGTGATGCCTTGAACTCCAATATTGGATAAGGCTTCACGCACTTCATCAAGCTTGAATGGCTTGATTATTGCGGATACAAATTTCATGTTTTTCTCCTATTTGGGTATTGCCTGATACTAGGTTTGTTGTGAGCCAGTTGTTTAAGCCAGCCCACTTAAAA
>Ga0265328_10001141_pt1 | contig 12239 bp, 11 predicted proteins | sample 41624metaG_FD_202086 | JGI IMG/M metagenome (GOLD analysis project Ga0265328, IMG submission 202086) | Rhizosphere microbial communities from Carex aquatilis grown in University of Washington, Seatle, WA, United States - 4-16-24 metaG | ecosystem: Host-associated > Plants > Roots > Rhizosphere...
TTGTGGGGGACGCAGGCCATGTCGCCGGCTGCGTAGAGGCCGGGCAGCGTCGTCTCGCCACGCTCGTTCACGAACACGCCGGAGGCGCTGTGACCGCTGCACAGGCCGATCTCCGAGATGTGCATCTCGACGAGATCATCGGCGTAGCTGTGCTTGCGTCCCGCGTGAAACCGTCCGCGGCTCGGGCGCTCGGTGCCGTGGAGGACACGCTCGATCTCGGTGAGGGTCTCGGGCGCGAGGTGCGTGAGCTTCAGGTAGACGGGGCCGTTCACGGAGTTCAGCTCTCGATAGAATTCGAGCATCATCTGGCCGCTCCAGTAGTCGCTCTCGATGAAGCGGTGGCCGCGCGCGTTGACGGTGTGGCCGCCGAAAGGGCCGGTGACGTAGGCGCATGCCGGGCCGTTGTAGTCCTTGATGAGGGGGTTGATCTGGAAGCATTCAATCCCGGTGAGCTCGGCACCCGCGTGATAGGCGAGCGAGTAGCCGTCGCCGGCATTGGCGGGGTTCTCGTAGGTGCCGAACAGGTAGCCGGACGCGGGCAGGCCGAGGCGCCCCGAGGCGCCGCAGCACAGGATGACCGCCTTGGCGCGGATGACGTGCAGGTCGCCGGTGCGCACGTCGAGGCCCACGACCCCGGCCACGCGGCCGCCGGCCGTGAGCAGGCGGGTGGCCATGACCCGGTTGCTGACGCGGACTCCGGCGCGACGGATCATGCGCGTCAAGATCTTCTTGAGGTCGTATCCCTCCGGCATGGGCAGCACGTAGCTGCCGTTGTGATGCACCTTCTTGACGTCGAAGTCGCCGGCCTCGGTCTTCTGGAACTTGACGCCCCAGCCGTCGAGCTTCTTGATCATCTCGTAGCTGCGCTCGGCGTAGGCGAGGACGGCTCGCTGATTCACGATGCCGTCGTTCGCCATCGTGATCTCCTTGACGTACTGTTCGGGCGTCGCGTGCCCTGGGATCACGGCGTTGTTGAGGCCGTCCATGCCGATGGCGATGGCGCCGCTCCGCTTGACGTGGGCCTTCTCCAGCAACAGGACGCGGCCGAGCGGCAACTCCTTCTGGGCTCGGATGGCCGCGGTGCTGCCCGCGCTGCCGCCGCCCACGACGATCACGTCGACCTCGGTTTCGATCGCGCTCAACATGGTGATGGACGTATATCTATCAAAGAAGACATCCCGTCAAGGCCCCGTGACAGGTGGCGGCGGGCTCAAGCGGCGCCGAAAGGCGTCGATGAAATCGGCGGCGGCGCGGCTGCCCGAGGCGAACGATTTCATCACCTCTTCGTGCAGCAACGACAGCACCCTCATCTTGATCTCGTTGACCCGGTCGTCGCCCGTCAGATCCGCGAAGCGACGGGGTCGGGGGAGATCGACCTCGATGACGGCGCGAACGCGAGTCGGGATGTGCGTCATGACCAGAAGGCGGTCGGCCAGAAACAGGGCCTCGTCGACGTCGGTGGTCACGAAAAAATTTGTCCGGCCCGACTCCTGACTGAGCCGCGCGTAGTACTCGAGCATCAACCGCTTCGTCATGGCGTCGAGGCCGCGGAAGGGCTCGTCGAGGATCATGATGGCCGGATCGTTGACCAGGGCCCGCGCGAGCTCGGCGCGCCGCTTCATGCCTCCCGATAGCTGCGACGGGTAACGCGCGCGGAAGCCCGAGAGCCCGACTCTGTCGATCAGCTCGTCGGCGCGCGCTTTGTTGGCGGGCGTGAGCTCGCCGCGCGCGCTCGGCCCATAGCGGACGTTGTCGAGCGTGGTCATCCAGGGGAACAGAGCGGTCTCCTGGAACACGACCTGGCGGTCGGGCCCCGGTTTCGAGATCGGACGGCCGTCGATCGTGAGCGCGCCGCGCGTGGGTCGTTCGAACCCGGCGATGAGTCGAATGAGCGTGCTCTTTCCGGCGCCCGACGGGCCGATCATCACGGTGAAGCGGCCGCGCTCGATGCGGAACGAGCAATCCGCCACGACCTCCCGCGCCTCGCGCCCTCTGCCGTAGGTCATGCCGACGGCGCGCAGCTCGACACCGTCTGCAGCGGTCACGACCGGGATCGGGCCCGCGGAGTCTTTCACGAGCGCGCCTCCAGCCAGGGCAGAAAGCGGTTGGCGAGGCGCCGCAGGGCCGCGCTCGACAGGTATCCGGCCAACCCGATCGAGATCATCCCGACGACGATCTGCGGGTATGAGCCGCCCACGTATGAGCTCCAGATGAAGAAGCCGAGGCCACCGCCCGAGGAGGAGCCGCTCGCGCCGCCGCCCGAGATCATCTCGGCCGCGACGACGACCTCCCAGGTGATGCCGATGCTGACGTCCATGCCGACGAGGATGGACGGCAGGACGGCGCGGAAGACCAACCGGCGGAAGATGTTCCACCGGGAAGCGCCCATCGAGCGGGCGACCTGAACGAGGCGGGGGTCCATCGTTTCAGCGCCGCCGAGGACGTTGAGGACGATCGTGTAAAAGGCGCCCAGAAAGATCACGAAGTCGATCGAGAGCTCCTGCGTGGGCCAGAAGATGATCGCGGCCGGCACCCACGCGAGCGGCGGAACGGGCCGCAGCAGCTCGAAGACCGGGAACGCCAGGCCGCGAAAGCCACGGCTCATCGCCATCGTGAGGCCGAACGGGACACCGACGACGACGGCGGCCGCGAAGCCACCCGCGACGCGAACCAGGCTCGCGAGCCAGCTGTGCCAGTAGCCGCTGTCGAGGACCAGATGACCCCACGTCGTCAGGACCGCCGTCGGCGGCGGGAGCGCGCTCAATACCGGCAGCGCGTGTCCGAGCCACTGCTGGCTCGTCGCGCCCAGTTGCCAGACGGCGATGAAGACCACGTAGGATGTCAGCGCGCGCCGGCGGCTGCGCGTGAAGGCGAGCTCGCGGAGCCGCGTCGCGAGCCGGCGCCCGGGCTGTCGCCTCTCCGAGGGCGCGGCGAGAGCGCTGGCGCCCGCGCTCATTGCGGCCCCTCCTTGTCGCCGACGTCGAACGCCCGCCGGGCCTCTTCGTGAACCGCCGCGGCGGCTTCCTGGACGAGCTCTCGGTAGCGCCGCTCGCCGACGATGTCGTAGGTCCGCGGATAGGGAATGTCGACGTCGAGGATGGCCTTGGGCCGGCACGGCCGCGCGGTCATCACGACCACGCGACGGCCGAGGAAGACCGCCTCTTCCAGATCGTGGGTGATGAAGAAGATCGTGACGCGCGTGCGGAGGTAGAGCTCGAGCAGCGACTCGTGCATGACCGACTTCGTGAGCGCGTCGAGCGCGCGGTAGGGCTCGTCGAGCAGCAGCACGGCCGGGTCGTTCATGAGGGCGCGAACGATCTCGATGCGCCGGCGCACGCCGGACGAGGTCTGTCCCGGGTAGACGTCTTCGTAGCCGCCGAGACCCGCGTCGGCCAGCATGCCGCGCGCCTTGTCCCGCGCCGCGGCCCGACTGAGGGTCCCCTGGACGGTGGGGCCGAAGGCAACGTTGTCGAGATTGGTCTTCCAGGGGAGCAGGGCGCCGTCCTGGAAGACGACGATTCGATCGGAGCCCACCTCGGCGCGCGGCCGACCCGGGCCGCAGAGCATCCGGCCGTCCAGGCGAATCGAGCCTCCGTCCAGACTCTGGAAGCCGGCAATGGCGCCGAGGAGGGTCGTCTTGCCGCAGCCCGAGGGCCCGACGACGACGCAGATCTCGCCGGCGTTGACGTCGAACGAGCAGTCATCAACGGCGAGCGTTCTCGCGACGCCGTGTCCGTAGGACTTGACGGCGCCGTCGATGCGAATCGCGCCGCGCGGGCTCGGTTCGAGGCTGGGCGTCATGCTCGCCCCGCGCCGGTCAGCTCCCTCTTGCGCCAGCGCATGATCCGGTCGCCCGCGACGCGAACGGCGGCGCTGGTCGAATACCCGACCAGCCCGAGCGTGAGCATCGCGATGGCGATCGTCGGATACTGCACCATCGTGTAGGAGGTATTGATGAGATAACCGAGGCCGAACTGGCCCGACACCATCTCCGCGGCGACGAGCGAGAACCAGGCCACCCCCACGGAGATCTGCAGACCCGTGAAGATGAAGGGCAGCGCGCCCGGGACGATGACGTGGCGGAAGACCTGGGTCCGGCTCGCGCCCAGGCAGCGCGCTGCGAGAATGAACGAGGGATCGATCGATCGGACGCCGAGCAGCGTGTTGAGGGTCGTCGCGAAGAACGACGCCAGGAAGGTGAGAAAGACCACCGGCGTCTCCGAGCCAGCGAACATGATGATGGCCAGCGGCACCCAGGCCAGGATGGGAATCGGGCGCAACATCTCGAACAGAGGGAAGACGTATTCCTTCACCGTGGGCGACCAACCCAGCAAGAGGCCGAGTGGGACGCCCAGCGCCGTGGCCAAGGCGAACGCGAGTCCGACGCGACCGAGGCTGGTCAAGATGTGCTGGTAGTAGATCGGCGTGTGGATCGACACCCCGTACGCCGGGTCGACGCTCAGCCACTCGTGCACGATCGATCCGAGGCCCGGCATCCTCGAGAAGCGCCCGAGCGCGAAGACGTCCACGAGCAGGTACCAGCTGAGCAGGAACAGCCCGTAACCCGCGACGGCGAGGTAGGGCATCGGGCTCTTGAGCCACGGCACCAGGCGTTCGAGGCGGAGCAGCAGAGCGCGCACGTTCGCCATGGAAAAGTGCTAGCGATCGGCGAGCTCGATCGTCGCCTTGATCTTGCCGACGGGGGCTGACAGACCTCGTCGTTTCAGGATTCGAGACGTCAAGTCGGGCTGTACGGCGTCGGCGGGGAGCTCGGGAATGGCAATGCTCTTGACCTCGTAGAGGAAGGCCGTCGCGCGCTTGATGAGCTCGAGAGACGTCTCGCTGAAGCCAAAAGGAATGGTCAGCCGCTCGGGGCCGCCGCCGGCGTTCTTGGCGTAGCCGCCGTACAGCGACTGCCAGAGCACCCTCTCGTCGAAGCCCGTCGTCTGCGCTTTCAGCAGGCGGGCGACCTCGTGGGCGTTCTTCGGATCGGCGAGGTACAGCTCCGCGTCGAGCTCCGCCTCGAGCCAGGCCTCGACCACGTCGGGACGCTGCTGGAGCAGGTCCGCGCGCACGTCGATGAAGGCGCCGTCGTTCTCACCGAAGTCGTTGCCGCTCGCCACGCGGCGCGCGAGCCCCTCCGCGACCAGCCGCGAGCCGGTCGGCTCCCAGACCACCGCGGCGTCCAGCTTCTTGGCGCGGAAGCCGCTCGTGATGAGCTCGATGTTCTGGTTCAAGTACGAACCAGGGTTGACGTTCTCCTTCTTGAAGACGGCGCGCGCGAAGCGGTCCGTGCAGCTGCCCTTGGGAACCGCGACGGTCTTTCCATCGAGCCACTTGACGGCGGCCTTGCCGTCGGCGAATGCGGGCGCGTCCAATCGCGTGAAGAAGACATTGCACTGATCGGTGCCGAGCCCGATGTTGGCGAGGATCCGCAGATCCGCGACGCTTCGCTTGCTCGCTCCGACGATCCCGGGCATGTCGCCGACGTAGCCGATCTGCTCCTTCCCGGCGAGCATGGCATTGATGACGAGTGCGCCCTGCAGGCCCACGTTGAACTCGACCGTCGATCCGGCTGGCAGGTACTTTTTCCACAGGCCGAGACCGTTGAGGACGGCGCCCGACCACGCCTCCGTGTAGTACGGCTGATAGCCGACCGAGAGGTGGATGGGCTCGCCGACCTTGCCGTACGAAGACGGTGCCGGGGTGGCCTGCGCATTCCCGCCCGACGAAGGGGAGGTGCTTCCGCCCGCGCTCGGGGTGGTGGCGCCCCGGTGGCATCCGACGATCGCGCCGCCGAGGGTGAGGGCGAGGAGGCCGCAGCGAATGACCGGCGGCCGTCGCCGCCGTGGCCGCGATCGCGCGAACGCGAGGAGATCTTGTGTGTTCATGATAGAGGACACATGTCTAGTTTGTTGCTCGCGGTCTGTCAAGGGACGAGTGCCTCGAGCGCCAGGCGCGAGGCCGAGGCGCGCGTGCCTGAGCGGTGCGCTCAGATCCCCGAGCCGTCCTGAAACGTGTCGTGGCGCGATTGCGCCTGGGTCACGCGCGCGCCCGGCGCCACGTCGCGCGTCAGCCACACGTTGCCGCCGATGGTCGCTCCACGGCCGATCGTGATGCGGCCGAGGATCGTCGCCCCGGCATAGATCACGACGTCGTCTTCGACCACGGGGTGCCGCGGCAGGCCCTTGATCGGGTGGCCGTGTTCGTCGCTGGGAAAGCCGCGCGCACCCAGCGTGACACCCTGGTAGATCCGGACGCGGCGGCCGATCGAGCTGGTCTCGCCGATGACGACGCCGGTACCGTGGTCGATGAAGAAGCTGCCGGCAATCTGCGCGCCCGGATGGATGTCGATACCGGTCGCGGAGTGCGCCAATTCCGAGATCATGCGTGGGATCAGCGGGACGGCGAGGCCGTTGAGCTCGTGGGCGATCCGGTAGTGGATCACGGCGGTGACGCCGGGATAACAAAAGAGTGTCTCGTCGAGGAACTGCGCCGCCGGGTCACCGTCATAAGCCGCCTGGACGTCGGTCTCGAGCAGCGCGCGGATCGCCGGCAGGCGCGCCACCACCGCGTCGGTCACCTCCTCCGCGCGTTCGTCGCAGATCCGGCATGCGCCGTTGGTGGCGCCGTGATCGCATCCGAACACCAGGCCGCGCCGGATCTGTTCCTGGAGCGCGAGCTGCGCCTTGTCCAGGCGAGCGCCGATCTGGTAGCGGAGGCTCGCCGCGCCGAGGTCCGACGATCCGAAGTGTCCCGGGAAGAGCACGGCGCGCAGATCGTCGACCAGGCCCGCGATGGCTTCTCGCGAAGGGAGGAGGCGGCGATCACCGGCGCGCCGTCGCGCGCCCGCCATGCCGGCGTTGGCGGCGCAGAGGGCGTCGACGACGCTGGTGAAGGGCGCGCTCCCCTCGTCGGGCGGCGTCACCGGCGGAGTGGGGCGGTCCCTCCGGACCGTGTCAGCGGCGCGCGTGCTCATAGCGCCCGTCCCTGGGCGTCGAAGATCCCTTCGAAGAGGATGCTGCTCAAGTAGCGTTCGCCGGAGTCCGGCAGCACGACCACCAGGGTCTTGCCCGCATGCTCCGGCCGCCACGCCAACCGGACCGCCGCAGCGACCGCGGCGCCGCTCGAAATACCCGAGAGAATCCCCTCTTCGCGCGCGAGGCGGCGCGCAAAGTCGATCGCCTCGTCGTTCGTCACCTGCTCGATGATGTCGACGACCGATAGATCGAGGACGTCGGGCACGAAGCCCGCGCCGATGCCCTGGATCTTGTGAGGCCCGGGCTTGAGGGGTTGCCCGGCGCGCGCCTGCGTCAGGACGGGGCTATCGGTCGGCTCGACGGCGACCGAGAGGATTGGCTTGCCGCGGGTGTTCTTGATGTAGCGAGAGACGCCGGTGATCGTGCCGCCCGTGCCGACACCCGAGATCAGGATGTCGATGGCGCCGCCGGTGTCGTCCCAGATCTCCGGGCCGGTCGTCGTCTCGTGGATGGCCGGATTGGCGGGGTTCTTGAACTGCTGCAGCAGTACGTAGCGGCCGGGATCTCCCGCCGCGATCTCCTCGGCCTTGGCGATGGCGCCGCTCATCCCTTTCGCGCCCTCGGTCAACACCAGCTTCGACCCGTAAGCGGCGAGGAGCTTGCGCCGCTCGACACTCATCGTGTCCGGCATGGTCAGCGTGAGCGGGTAGCCGCGGGCGGCGGCGACGAAGGCCAGCGCGATACCGGTATTGCCGCTCGTGGGCTCGACGAGCTCCTTGCCGGGACCCAGCAAGCCCCGCTTCTCGGCGTCCCAGACCAGCGCGGCGCCGAGCCGGCACTTCACCGAGTATGCGGGGTTGCGCCCCTCGATCTTCGCGAGCACCGTCACGGGGACATCGCCGGGAATGCGGTTGAGTCGTATCAGCGGCGTACGGCCGATCGAGAGCGCGTTGTCCTGAAACCAGTGTGTCGACATTCGAGACCTCGTACCTACCGTGCCGTTGTCTGTCCGCTATGATAGATGAATGTCTGTGGATGTCTACCGGGATGTCTACCCGATCTCGGGCGGCATCCGCCATAGCGGATCGCTCGTTCGATCCAGCGGAGCATTCGTCCTGTGGCGGCGGTTTGCAGTGCCATGTACGCGTTCGACCACATAAGGTTCGCCCACGAGTTTCTTGAACCACCGCCCCGGAAAACGGAGAGATATCCATGGCTGAATCGACAGGATCCCATCAAACGCTCGGCGCCGAGGCTGCGCGGCAGCTTGCCAATACGACGAAGACGCCTCCTCAGTGGATCGGCGTTACCCCACGCTGGTTGGTCAGCCTCTTGCCCTGGACGCCGGTCGAGGCCGGAACCTATCGCGTCAATCGGGTTAAGCAGTCCTCCGACGGCGGCGCCGGCATCGCGATCCAGTGCAGCCCGAGCGATACCGACGATCTCCCCGAGGCCTTCGTCGACTACGAAGAGCAGCCGCGCGAGCACACGCTCAGTACGGTCACGACGACCATCGAAGTGCAGACGCGAATCTCGGATCTCTACCGCAGCCCGATGGACCAGGTGCGAGAGCAGCTGGGCGTCCTCATCGAGATGGTGAAGGAGCGGCAAGAGAACGAGCTGGTGAACAACGCGAGCTACGGGCTTCTGAGCAATGTTGCGCCCAGCATGCGGGTCGGCACGCGGGGCGGGGCGCCCACGCCCGACGATCTCGACGAGCTCATCGCGCGCGTCTGGAAGGAGCCGGCGTTCTTCCTCGCCCACCCGCGCGCCATCGCGGCGTTCGGTCGCGAGTGCACCCGCCGAGGCGTCCCGCCGGCGACGGTGACCCTCTTCGGCTCGCCGTTCATCACCTGGCGCGGTATCCCGATCATTCCGTCCGATAAGCTGCACGTCGAAGGTGGCAAGGACGACGGCAAGGAGGGTGGCAAGGGCGGCAAGGACGGCGGCGGCAAGACGAACATCCTGCTCTTGCGCACCGGTGAGAAGAAGCGGGGCGTCGTCGGCTTGTTTCAGCCCGGCATCCCGGGCGAGGTCAGCCCCAGCCTGTCGGTTCGCTTGATGGGGATCAACCAGAGGGGAGCCGCCTCGTACCTGGTGTCGCTCTACTGCTCGACGGCGATCCTCACGGATGACGCGCTCGGCGTCCTCGAGAACGTCGAGGTCGGCAAGTATCATGAATACAAGTGAGTCGGGACCGCCGCTGACGAGCTCCGCGCCGTCGGGATCACCCGCCGACGCGACCGGGCTCTCGTTCGCGAACGAGCTCGAACGGCTCGCGAACCAGCTCCTGGCTCAATTGCCGGGCGGGGGATCGAGCCCCGCAGGCGCCCAACCGACGGCCTTCGTACCGTCAGCGTCGTTGGGTGCGCAGCGGCTCGTCGCGCCTCCTCATCTCGGCCCGAGCGCCACTGATGTCGGGGCGGGCGGCGTCTCGTCGGCGCAGATACTCCCGCCATTTCCGGGGTTCGTTCAGCAACCGCCGATCGCCAGCGCGCCTCCGCCGAAGGAGAGCGACCTGCGAACGGTGCCCGCGATCTTCTCCGAGAGCCTGGGATTCTCATCGCCTCTCGTCTTCGCGGGGGCACAAGCTCCCACGGAGGCCACTCCGTCGACGGCGTCTCCGTATTTCATGGAGATTGCCGGCATCTCAGGCGGTGCGCCCGCGTCACCAGCGCCGGCGACGGATGCACGAGGCTTCGGCTCTGCCCCGACTCCGCCCGCCTCGCCTGCCGCCCCCGGCGATGCGGCGGCCAGCGTGACGCCGCCAACGTCCGGGCTCGATCGTGTCTCCGGTGAGGCGTTTACGCCCGAGCTCGTCCCCCAGCCTGGCTCGTCGCGGGGTCTGTTCGACGCGGCCTCGATCAAACGCGATTTCCCGATCCTGTCCGAACGCGTTCACGGTCGACCCCTCATCTGGCTCGACAACGCCGCAACGACCCAGAAGCCGACGGCGGTGATCGACCGCCTCACGTACTACTACGAGCACGAGAACTCGAACATCCACCGCGCGGCGCACGCCCTGGCGGCGCGGGCGACCGATGCCTACGAAGCGGCCCGCGACAAGGTTCGTCGATTTCTCAATGCGCCGTCTGCGCGCGAGATCGTCTTCGTCCGGGGCGCCACCGAGGCGATCAACCTGGTGGCGCAGAGCTGGGGGCGCCGCAACATCAGCGCCGGCGACCGGGTCGTCATCACCTGGCTCGAGCACCACGCCAACATCGTGCCCTGGCAGCAGCTGTGCGCCGAAAAAGGGGCGCAGCTCTGCGTGGCGCCGGTCGATTCGCGCGGGCAGGTGATCCTCGAAGAGTACGAAAAGCTCCTGACACCACGGACGCGTCTGGTCTCGTTCACGCAGGTCTCGAATGCGCTCGGGACAATCCTTCCCGCGCGCGAGATGGTGGCGATGGCCCATCGACAAGGCGCGGTGGTGCTGGTCGATGGTGCTCAGGCCGTCTCGCACATGCCGGTCGACGTCCAGGCGCTCGACTGCGACTTCTACTGCTTTTCGGGTCACAAGGTCTTCGCTCCCACCGGCATCGGCGCGCTCTTCGGGAAGGCCGCCGTTCTGGAAGCGATGCCGCCCTGGCAAGGCGGCGGCAACATGATCAGCGACGTCACCTTCGAGAAGACCTCGTATCAGCCGCCACCGCTCCGTTTCGAGGCCGGCACGGGCAACATCGCCGATGCGGTGGGACTGGGCGCGGCGATCGACTATGTCAGCGCCATCGGAATGGAGACCATCGCCCGCTACGAGCACGAGCTGCTCGAGTACGCGACCGGCGCGCTCGGCCGCGTCCCCGGCCTGCGAATGATCGGAACGGCACCTGAGAAGGCTGGCGTGCTGTCGTTCGTGCTCGACGGCTCTCGTACGGAGGACGTCGGCGCGGCGTTGGATCGCGAAGGGATCGCGGTTCGCTCAGGCCACCACTGCGCGCAGCCGATCCTGCGGCGGTTCGGTCTCGAGAGCACCGTCCGCGCGTCGCTGGCCCCTTACAACACATCGGAAGACATCGATGCGCTGTGCGCGGCGCTGCTCCGCTTGCAGGCGGGCCGTCCGACGCGCGGCCTCTGAGCGTCGACCGTTCGTCAACGGGGTGGATAGATGATCACGTCGTGATAGCGCGCCTCGGAGCCGGCGGTGTTCTCGTAGGCATGGGCCACATTGGTGTTGAAGAGCATGGAGTCTCCCGCCTCGAGGTCTTCGCTGTGTTCGCCGACGATCATCCGCAGCGCGCCGCTGAGGACAATCACCAGCTCGCGCGTTCCGGGCCCGTGCGCCTCCGATGAATAGCGGGCGCGGGCCGCGAGCCGCAGCTCGTAGACCTCGACCTGGTTGTTGCCGCTGGCGGGCATGAGCGGGCGGCTCTCGAACTTTCGATCGGCCGAACGCAGCACCTGCGCCTCGTTGCGGCGCAGGACGGAGACGACCTCTCGGCCCTCGCCAATCAATTCGGCGAACGGGATGCCCAACCCCGAGGCGACCTTCCAGAGGACGCCGATCGACGGGTTGGTCTTGCGCGTCTCGATCTGGGATAGACCAGCCCGGCTCACGCCCGTGCGCTGCGCCAGCTCATCGAGCGATATGTCCCGCCGACGGCGGTGTTCGCGCAGATTGTTTGCCACGCGGCCAGCCAGCTCGGCGGCGCCGATCTCATCGCCCGGCGGGGTCGGCGTGGCACGCAACGACTGTGGCTTCAATGTGGTCTTGGCCATGATCGAGCAAACTATCACGACCGCCGGTCCTTGTGCGTGACCGTCTGTTATCGTAGACGGCGTCCTGCGGAGAGCGACATTGAGCGCGTCGACCGCGAATCACGGCGTTCTGTCCTTAGATACGGACAAATGTCTTTTTTATTGACTGGTGCTCGGGCTCTTCAGTAGGGTCCCGTCCCGGCGTGAAAGGACACCACATGAAGAGACTCGGCTTTGTCGTTCTCCTGCTCGGCGCGGGGACCGCGCTCTCGTGCAAGGACACGGGCACAACGTTCACCTTCGACGCCACCGCGACTCAGGGCACTGACGGACCCAAGACCGACGCAGGGAGCATCGACGCCGTCGCACAGGATGTTGCCGACGCAGGAGCGCCTGCCGATGGACATGACGCTGCGGCCGTCAACGACGCCGGCGTCAACGTTCATGGCGGCGCTGATAGCGCGGACGCCACTGGCAGCACCGATGCCGCGAACGCCGACGCCGTCGGCGGCTAGTGCGGTGCACCCAGGGGCCCGGGGCATCCGCCCAGGTTCCGGCGCGAGA
>Ga0265328_10001142_pt1 | contig 12238 bp, 9 predicted proteins | sample 41624metaG_FD_202086 | JGI IMG/M metagenome (GOLD analysis project Ga0265328, IMG submission 202086) | Rhizosphere microbial communities from Carex aquatilis grown in University of Washington, Seatle, WA, United States - 4-16-24 metaG | ecosystem: Host-associated > Plants > Roots > Rhizosphere >...
GTTGTACCCCCCCCCCCCGGACGGCTTCGCCGTCCGACCCTCCCATTTAAGGGGAGGGTGGAACGCTCACTCTCACCTTCGCCCGATCACCCCGGCAGGGTCGGCCTCGGCTTGACGCGGCGCCGCGCGGTTCCTACTCTTTCGAAAAAGCTTCAATTCGAAAGGAAAGCCATGTCTGCCGTGACCGTCAAAGTCTCCGATGCGAGCTTCGAAGCCGAGGTTCTGAAATCCGACCAGCCGGTCGTCGTGGATTTCTGGGCCGAATGGTGCGGCCCCTGCCGCACCATCGCGCCGGCGCTCGAGGAAATCGCCACCGAGCTCAAGGACAAGCTCAAGATCGTCAAGCTCAACGTCGACGAAAACCCCAATGTCGCCGGCATGCTGGGGATTCGCTCCATTCCGACGCTCATCATCTTCAAGGACGGCAAAGCCGCCTCGCAGAAGGTGGGCGCCGCGCCCAAGGGCGAATTGCTGCGCTGGATCAACGCCGCTATATAAGCGCCCGACGTAACGCGAGCGAAGGCGTAAAGCCCTAAGGGAATGATACTCTCGGATCTTGCGCCTTCCCTCGCCTTCTCTCCGCAGGAGCTGACGGCGATCGCCCTCAGCCTCAAAGTGGCGGGGACGGCGACCGTCGCTTCTCTGCCGGTCGCGGTCTTCGTCGCCTATGCGCTGGCGCGCTGGCGCTTTCCCGGCCACGCGGCGCTGAACGCCCTCATCCATCTGCCGCTGGTCATGCCGCCGGTCGTCACCGGCTTCGCCCTGCTGCTGCTGCTCGGCCGCAAGACTCCGCTCGGCTCCTTCCTCGCGGACTATTTCGGAATCGTCTTCGCCTTTCGCTGGACCGGCGCGGCGCTCGCGGCGGCGGTCATGAGCTTTCCGCTGATGATCCGCCCGATTCGCCTCTCCTTCGAGAGCATAGACGAGCGCTTGGGCCTCGCCTCCCGCTCGCTCGGCGCCAATCGGTTGTGGACCTTTTTCCTCGTGACGCTGCCGCTGGCGGCGCCGGGCGTCATCGTCGGGACGATTCTCGGCTTCGCCAAGGCGCTCGGCGAATTCGGCGCGACGATCACCTTCGTCTCCAACATCCCCGGCGAGACGCAGACGATTCCCTCCGCCATCTACAGCCTCACCCAGACGCCGGACGGCGATCGCGACGCGCTGCGGCTCGCCGCCGTATCGGCGGTGATCGCCATCTCCGCGCTCATCCTCTCGGAAGTCCTGCAAAAGCGCGCCGATGCGACGAGGGCCGGGCGATGATCGCCGTCGACGTCGCGCTGAAGCGCGGCGATTTCGCTCTCGCCGCGGCCTTCGAATCGAAAGCCTGCATTCTCGCTCTGCATGGGCCGTCGGGTTCCGGCAAGACGACGGTCGCGCATCTCGTCGCCGGGCTGATCGCGCCGGACAAGGGCCGCATAGCGGTGAATGGCGCGCTGCTCGTCGACACGGCGCGGCGCCTGTTCACGCCGCCGGAGAAGCGGCGCATCGGCCTCGTCTTCCAGGACGCGCTGCTCTTTCCCCATCTCGACGTGAAGACGAACATATTGTTCGGCCGCTTCTTCACGCCGAAGGCGGAGCGCCGCGTGCCCTTCGACGCCGTGGTGGAGACGCTCGGCGTCTGCCATCTGCTGCGCCGCCGCGCCGGGGCTCTCTCGGGCGGCGAGCGCCAGCGCGTCGGCCTCGCCCGCGCCCTGCTGTGCTCGCCGCGCCTCTTGGTGATGGACGAGCCCATGGCCTCGCTCGACTATGACCGGCGCCAGGAGATCATGACGCTGATCGAGCGCCTGCGCGACGAATTCTCCATCCCCATTCTGCTCGTCTCGCACGCCGCCGACGAGATATTGCGCCTCGCCGACGAGGTGGTCTCGCTCGATCGCGGCCGCATCGTCGCGCAGGGCCTGCCCTCGGAGACGCTCGCCTCGGCGAGCCGGCTGGTCGAAGGCGGCCGCTTCTCGCTGGTGAGCGCGCTGCTGGCGCAGGTCGGCGCCTTCGATCCGCGCTATGGCGTCACACGGCTCGAGCATCCGGCGGGCGAGATCGTCATCGCCGCCCATATCACGAATGGCGACCGGCGAGTGCGCGCGCTCATCAACGCCACCGATGTCGCGCTGGCCCGCCGCAGGCCCCAGGACATCAGCATCCGCACCGTGCTCGAAGGACGCATCGTCGCCATAGACGAGGACGCGAGCCCGCTCGCCTTCGTGCAGATCGAGCTGAAAGGCGGCGGCCGGCTCGTGTCGGCGGCGACGCGGCTCTCCGTCGCCGAGATGAATTTGACGCCCGGCTCCGAGATTTTCGCGCTGGTGAAGTCCGTGGCGCTCGACGAGAGGGAGCTCGGCGCCGGCGCGTGATCGCCCGCGCGCGGCGCGCCACCCTCTCCTTCTCCGCACGATCTGGTGGACAAGCACGCGAGAAAGAGTCACTTTTTTCGTTTCCGCCCGGCGCGCCGAACGGAGATTGCCGCGACGAGATCGGGCCAACCGATCCCTGCCGTTTCTGACGTGTATTATCGAAAGGGGCGTTTCATGAACCCCGTGGTCGGCATCGCCATTTCACTGGTTCCCGAACTTCTGAAAGTCATCTCCGGCGACAACGCCGAGCAGATCGGACGAAAAATCACCGACGCGGTCGCCGAGGCGACGAAATCGCGGCAGCCCGAAGACGCGGCCAAGAAAATCTTCGACGATCCAAAGATAAGAGCCGATCTCCAGGCGCGCCTCGCGCAGATCGCGCTGGAGGCGCAGCGCGTGGCCTTCGAGGATGCGCAGAAACAGCGCGACGCCGATGCGAAGGCGGACGAATCCTCCAATCGCAACACATCGGATGCGCGGGCGACGCTCGAGCGGCTCGTCTCCGCGAGCCCGCTACTCCAGCTCACTCCCGCGATCCTGTCCTATATCGTCGTCACCGGTTTCATGGTCACTCTGGGCCTGCTCGCGGCGGGCTTCGTCAAGCTCGACACGCGCGACCCCAATGTGTTCCAGGTGGTCAATATTCTCATCGGCGCGCTCGCCGCCGCCTTTGCGACCGTATTGAATTTCTGGCTCGGCTCCTCGCTCGGCTCGCGGCGCAAGGATGCGATGCTGGAGTTCCAGAGTGCGCAACCGACGCCGAGCGCGCCGCCGCCCGTTCCTGCTCCAACGCCCGCCCCCGCCGCTCCGCAGCCGGCGCCGACGCCGTCCCGGATCGAGGACGCCGACGACGAGGGCGCGGCGCCCGCCCCCCGGGGCGAGGCGCGGCCGGCTCCCGCCGCCAAGCCGGCGCCGCATGGGCTTCTCGCCGAGCTGCTGCCGGAGCTGACGAAAACGCATCGCCATTTTCCCCAGGGCGCGTCCTGGCAGATGACCGCCGATGGAATCGCCGTCGACGGCGCGGCGCCCACGGGCACGGCCGGACAACCCGTGACGGTGACGGAGATCTGGAAACATTACGGCGAGCCCTGCGCCGCCGCGGCGCGCAAATTCGGCGTGCCGGTGGAGCTGATCGTCGCCACGATAGCGACGGAGAGCGCCGGCAAGCCCGACGCGCGCCGAGCCGAGCCGCAGATCCACGACGAGAGCGTCGGGCTGATGCAGACTCTGGTGACTACGGCGCGCGCCGCGCTCGGACGCCCCAAACTGCAAGGCGACGATCTGCTCGATCCCGCGACCTCGATCGAAGCGGGGACCGCCTATATCGCGCAGCAGCGTAGCGCAACGCATTTCGATCCGCCGCTCGTCGCCGCCGCCTATAACGCCGGCTCGATAAGACTAGAAGACGCGGACGCGAATCGCTGGCGCCTGTGCTGCTATCCCAAAGGCACGGGACGGCATATCGATCATTTCGTCGCCTTTTTCGCCGACGCCATGAAGGTCGCGGCGGCGCAGGATTGGAGCGCCAAAGGCGCGACGCCGAGCTTCGTCGGCGAATTGTCCGGCCTCTCGCCAGCCGTCGCGCCGTCGGCCGGCGCGCCGACTCCGACAGGCGCGGAATTTCCGCCGCGGCCGGCTTTTCCGCCATTGGTGACGACGGCCCAGCGACAGCAGCTGTTCGGCGCCTTCTCCTTCGTCGCCGATCCGCAGCCCGGCAATCGCGAACATATTCGCATCACCGACGATTGGGCCGAGACGAATATCATCGATGTGTCGATCCCGGTGAAGCATGTCGCCGGCAAGGACGGCCCGCTGGTGATGCCGTTTCACCGACTCGCCGCCGATCAGCTCGTCGCGCTCTGGCTCGAATGGGAGCGCAAGGGACTGCTCGACCGCATTGTGAGCTTCGACGGCGCCTTCGTTCCGCGCTTCGTGCGCGGCAGCACGACGTCGCTCAGCAATCACGCTTTCGGCACGGCCTTCGACATCAACGCCGAATTCAACAATCTCGGCCGGACGCCGGCGGCCGTCGGCGCGCAGGGCTCGGTCCGCGAGCTCGTCCCCATCGCCAATGAGCTCGGCTTCTTCTGGGGCGGCCATTACAACCACCGCCTCGACGGCATGCATTTCGAAGTGGCGAAGCTTCTGGGCAAGCCGGTTTCCTGATCCTGGCCGGCCGCGCTCACGCCCGTCCGGAGAGAGCGCGGCCGTGATGGCGCGCGCGCGATTCGCCGGCGCGGGCAAAATTGCTATAAGCCCGCCCATGGCCTTCTCCCCCTCCCCCTCGAAACGCAGCGCCATCGCGCCCTTCATCGCGATGGATGTGCTGAGCGAAACCCGCGAGCTCGAGCGCCAGGGCCGACGCATCGTCCATATGGAGCTCGGCGAACCCGGAGCGCCCGCCCCGCGCGCGGTGCGCGAGGCAGCGGCGCGCGCGCTTTCGCAAGGCGGCATCGGCTATGCGGAGGCGCTCGGCCGCCCCGCCCTGCGCCAGCGCATCGCGCGTCATTATGGCGAGACCTATGGCGTCGATGTCTCGCCGGAGCGCGTCATCGTCACCACCGGCTCCTCGGGCGCCTTTCTGCTCACCTTTCTCGCGGGCTTCGATCCCGGCGCGCGCATCGCCATGACCGCGCCGGGCTATCCGGCCTATGCAAATATTCTCGCTTCGCTCGGCCTCGAGCCCGTGCTGATCGAGGCCGGAGGCGAGACGCGCTATTCGCCGACCGCCGCTCTGCTCGAGGCCGCGCATAGCGAAAAACGCCTCGATGGCGCGCTGCTGGCGAGCCCGGCCAACCCGACCGGCGCGATGATCCCCTCCGACGAATTCGCGAAGATCTGCGCCTTTTGCGAGGACGCCGGAATTCTCTTCGTCTCGGACGAAATCTATCATGGCCTCTCCTATGAGCGGCCCTGCGAGACGGCGCTGGCGCAGTCGCGCAATGCGATCGTCGTGAACAGCTTCTCCAAATATTACGCGATGACCGGCTGGCGGCTCGGCTGGCTCGTCGCGCCCGAGCCCTTGGTGCGGCCGATGGAGCGGCTGCAGCAGTCGTTCGCCATTTCCGCGCCGACGCTGGCGCAGATCGCCGCGCCCTTCGCCTTCGAAGCGAGGGCGGAGCTCGAGGCCGTGAAGGCCGGCTATGCGCGCAGCCGAGCGCTGCTGCTGGAGCGGCTGCCGCGATTGGGCTTCACCGACTTCGCCCCGCCGGACGGCGCCTTCTACATCTATACCGACGTCTCGCGCTTCACTGCGGATTCCGCGGCATTCTGCAAGCGCATGCTGGAAGAGGCCGGCGTCGCCGTCACGCCCGGCGTGGATTTCGACCGCGCGCGCGGAAAGCGCATGCTGCGCTTCTCCTATGCCGGAGCCGAGAGCGAGATCAGTCTCGGCCTCGACCGGCTCGCCGCCTGGCTCGGCAAATAATCATCCGCTCTCGAACAGCGGCAGCGTCACGGCGACGCGCGCGCCGCCTTTGGCGGCGCGATCGATCGCGATCTCGCCGCCATGCGCCTCGACGAGCGCGCGCACTATGGCGAGGCCGAGCCCCGCGCCGCCGGCGCCGCGGCTGCGCGATGTCTCGAGTCGGCTGAAGGGCTCCAGCATCAACGCGCGCTGCGCCGCCGGAATTCCCGGCCCGTCATCCTCCACCGCGATCTCGACGCATCCCGCGCGCAAGGCGAGAAAGACATGCGCGGCATGGCCATATTTCAGCGCATTGTCGACGAGATTGGCGACGATGCGGCGCAAGGCCAGCCGATCGCCCAGCGCCATCGCGCCTTCGGCGCCGATGACATTCAGATCGACGGCTCCACCGCTCTGCGCGCGATCCTCGACCTCTCCGCGAACCAGCGCCTCGACATCGATCAGCTCGCGCGTGAGCTCTCCGGCGCCGGCGCGGCTCGACAGAAGCGCATCGTCGAGCAGGCGGATCATATCGTCGATATCGGCGATGGCGCGGCGGCGCTCGGCTTCGTCCGCGATAGCTTCGACGCGCAGCCGCAGACGCGTCGCGAAAGTGCGCACGTCATGGGAGATGCCGCCGATCAGCGCCATGCGTCCGCGCAACAGGCCGGAGAGCCGCGCCTGCAATCGCTCGAAGGCGGCGACGAGCGCGCGCACTTCCGGCGCATTGCCGCCGGGCCGCAGTGGCGCGGGCTCGCCCGAAAGATCGATCGCGTCGACGGCGGCGGCGAGGCGCGCCAGCGGCTTGGTCTCGCGATGCATGACGACGAGGGCCACCAGCGCCACCAGCGTGCCGAATAATCCCGCGAGCAGCCCGACAGGAACGCCCGAGCGCGCGACAAGCAGCGCGCCGCGCGTGTCGATGAGCAATATCTCGCCGTCGCGCAGAGCGATGCGGAATTCGAGCGCATTGGAGAGCGCGCCGGCGAGGCGCGGAAAACGGCGGCCGATCGGCAGAGTGGGCCGCCATTCCAGAATAAGGCCGCGATCGCCGAGCGCAGCGGCATAGTCGCGGCGTATGTCCTCCGCGACGGGCGGCCCCGAAGACGCAGGAGCCGTACCCGCCGGCAGAAGCCGCGGCGCGAATTGCGGTGACGCGACCGCCTCCAGCGCGAGCGCGCGCAACTGCGGCGGCGCTCGTTCGACGAGCTCGACGACGGCGGCGACATGTTCGGGGGGCGGACGCGCGCGCGCGCTCTGATCGGCGGTGAAGCGATAGATCGCGGCGATAGCGGCGACCCAGACGGCCGTCAGGCTCACCACGACGATGAGCGTGAGGCGCGCGGCGATCGTCCAGCGCGACATCATGAGAGCCGCCTGACCTCGGCCTTGAACAAATAGCCGCCATTGCGCACGGTGGCGATGAAATCGGCGCTCGCCCCCGCCGCGTCGAGCTTTTTGCGCAGGCGCGAGACCAGCATGTCGATCGAACGATCGTAAGGATCGGCGTTGCGGCCGTGAGTCCAATCGAGCAATTGATCGCGTGTCAGCACGCGGCGCGGATGCTGCGCGAAACAGGCGAGCAGATCGAATTCCGCGCTCGTCAGCGCGATCGGCTCCAAGCGGGGCTCCAAGCCGGGCCCATGGCCGGGCTCATGGCCGCGCTCGGCGGGCTCGAAGCCGCGCGCATCGAGATCGAGCACGAAACGATCGAAGGCGAAGCGTCGGCTCGCCGGCCGGTTCGGCGCCGCCTGGGCGCGCCGCAACAGCGCGCGCACGCGGGCGAGCAATTCGCGCGGGCCGAAGGGCTTGGTCAGATAATCGTCAGCGCCCATTTCGAGGCCGACGACGCGGTCGATCTCGTCGCTCTTGGCCGTCAGCATCAAGATCGGGAGCGAATCGTCCGCGCGCAGGCGCCGGCAGATGGAGAGACCATCCTCGCCGGGGAGCATCAGATCGAGAATCAGGAGATCGGGCCGCGCGCGCGCGAGCGCCTCGTCCATCGCCTTCGCATCCGGCGCGAGGGTGAGCTCGAAGCCCTCGCGGCGCAGGAAATCGCCGACGAGCCGGCCGATTTCGGAATCGTCCTCCACCATCAATATCCGGGCCGCGGGCGCGTTCATGACGCAAATGTCGATCGGCCGCGCCTCGGAGGCAAGAGCGCGGGAGGCGCTGTTACACTTCGTTACGAAGGAACGACAATCGGAGACGAAAAATCGCGCGGCCGTGATCGGCGCAGGACGAAGAACGCTCATCCTCTCCGCATGTCGACATTTCGACGGCAAGACGAAGAGGAGGTTTCACATGTTCCGATCGATCGCCGCTCCGGCTCTGGCCGCGGTCATTTCCTTCGCGGCCGTCTCCGAGGCGGGCGGCTCCTGCTCCTGGACTGGCGGCGCCTGCAATGTCGGCGGCCACGGCTCCGGTCCGCGCGGCCGCGCCTACGATTATCTCGGCTCCGTCACACATTGAGCCGCTCCAACGAGGTCGCATCATGCCGCAACTTCCAAATTCTCCGCTCGATCTCCATGCGAGGATGATCGTTCTCGCCGTCGCCATCGGCTTCATGGCGGTCGAATATCTGCTGGCTCGCCTCTCCGCGCGCGAACATCACGATCTGCGCGAGAGCGCCGCCTCGCTCGGCGTCGCGCTCGGGCGCAACGCTCTGCGCGGCGTCGAGGCGCTCATCATCGCCGGGCCTTACGCCTTCGCCTATGAGCGTCGCCTCTTCGATTTCGATCCGACGAGCGCGCTCGCCATTGCGGCGCTCTTCGTCGGCGTCGAATTCTTCTATTATTGGGACCATCGCGCCTCGCATCGCGTGCGCTGGATGTGGGCGACGCATTCCGTCCACCACTCGCCGACGCGGATGAATTACACAGCGGCCGTGCGGCTCGGCTGGACGGCGGGCCTCTCCGGCAATTTCCTGTTCTTCCTGCCGTTGGCCTGGCTCGGCTTTCATCCCATCGCCATCGTGCTGATGCTGACGGCGAATCTGCTGTATCAATTCTTCATCCACACGGAGCTCTGCCCGCGCTTGGGACCGCTCGAATATGTGCTGAACACGCCGGCGCATCACCGCGTGCATCACGCCTCCAACGAATCGTGCCTCGACCGGAACTATGGCGGCGTGCTGATCGTCTTCGACCGTCTGTTCGGCACTTTCGCCGAGGCGCCGAAGGAGGAGGCGCTGCGCTATGGACTCGTCGGCGCGGCGGCGAGCTTCAACCCGCTGAAAATCGCGATGGGAGAATGGGCCGCCATGTTTCGCGACGCCCGCTCCGCCGGCGATTGGCGCGGCGCTCTGCGCGCGCTGTTCGCTCCGCCCGGCGCGACGTCGCGCCGAACCGACCTCCGCCCGATCGCAGCCTGAGTTTGTCGCGTCGGATTATCAGCGTCTGTGCAATGGCGTCCTGCCGGGCGGCGGTCGCATCCTCGGCTGCCTGCAGAACCATTCGTCGGAGCTCGGGCCGGACTGCGCAAAGGCGCTCGGCAAATAAGCCCAGCAATCGGAAAGTACAGCGCGACGGCCCTCGAGGCCGTCGCGCTTTTTTCGTCAGTCGCCGCCGAGCGAGGCCTTGGCGCGTTGCCACCAGCCGCCCTTCTTGGGGCGGTCGGGGTCGGCCTGGGTGATGATCGTCTCGGTCGGCTCGCGCGGCGGAGGCGGCGCAACCGCCACATGCGTGATCGGAGCCGGCGGGGCCTCGGGCTCCGGCGTCCGCGCCTCTGGCTCCGGCGTCCACGCTTCTGGCTGCGGAGCCGGGCGCTCGGGCTCCGGGGCGCTCGGCGCGGCGGCCTCGACCGGCGCAGGAGCGGGAGGAGCGGCCTCCTCGACGACGATCGGAAGCGGAGCTTCGGCGGTCGCCTCGAAGGGCGGGATATGAGCCTCGGCCGCAGAGACGGCCGTCTCCTCGACGCCCTCGTCGAGCGGAAAGGCGCCCTGCTCGCGATATTCGGGCGGCAGCGGAGAGGAGCGCGTCCAGCGGCCGGCGGCGCGACGACCGCGTCCACCGCGGCTTCCCCGTTCCGCGGGGCGCGGGATTTCATTGGCGGGCGCGGTGGGAACGCCGTCGATCTCGGCGACGATGGCGAGGCCTTCGTCCGAAGGCTGCTCGGCGCCCGGCGCCGGCGCTTCGCCCCCCGAGAGTCCGCCGCCGCGTCCGCGACGCCGACGCCGACGGCGTCCCCGCGGCTGCCCGTCGGCGTCTTCTTCCTCGGCGAAGGGCGGAGGGGCGACGCGCTCTTCACGCCGCGCGCTTTCGGGCCGGCGCTCCACGATCTCGATTTCTTCCGCGGCGGGCTCGGCTTCCACCGGCTCGATCTCGTCCTCGAGATCGGCGGCCAGAGAATCGACGCGCTGCTGCTGCGCCGGAAGCTCGCGCACGCCGGAGGCCGGCTCGCCGCGCTCCAGCGCGTGATAGGACGTGCCGGTCAGGCTGTCGTCGGCCGAGACGGTGATGGCGACGCCGAAACGGCGCTCCAGCGCCTGCAGATGGCTGCGCTTCTGATTGAGGATGTAGAGCGCGACCACGGTGCGCGTGCGCAGGATGATGTCATGCGCCGCGCTCTTGATGAGCGCATCCTCGAGCACGCGCAGCACATGCAGCGCGATGGAGGCGGTGGAGCGCACGGTGCCGGCGCCGGCGCAATGCGGGCACGGCACGGTCGAGCCCTCGAGCACGCCGGCGCGGATGCGCTGGCGCGACATTTCGAGCAGGCCGAAATGCGATATGCGGCCGACTTGAATGCGGGCGCGGTCGTTCTTCAGCGCGTCCTTGAGCCGGCGTTCGACGGAACGATTGTTGCGGCTCTCCTCCATGTCGATGAAATCGACGACGATGAGGCCGGCGAGATCGCGCAGGCGCAGCTGGCGGGCGACCTCGTCGGCCGCCTCCAGATTGGTGCGCAGCGCCGTATCCTCGATATTATGCTCGCGGGTGGAGCGGCCCGAGTTCACGTCGATCGCGACCAGCGCCTCGGTCTGGTTGATGACGAGATAGCCGCCCGACTTCAGCGTCACCTGATTGGAGAACAGCGCGTCGAGTTGCGCCTCCGCCCCGGCGGCGGCGAAGATCGGATTGGGATCGCGATAGAGGCGGACATTCTTCGCATGGCTCGGAATGAGCATGCGCATGAAGTCCTTGGCCTCGCGATAGGACTCGTCGCCGGAGACGACGACCTCGTCCACGTCGCGGCCATAGAGGTCGCGGATGGCGCGCTTGATGAGCGAGCCCTCCTCATAGACGAGCGTCGGCGCGCTGGAGCGCAGCGTCAATTCGCGCACGCTCTCCCACATGCGGAGCAAATATTCGAAGTCGCGCTTGACCTCCGCCTTGGTGCGCGTGGCGCCGGCGGTGCGCAGGATCACGCCCATGCCCTCCGGCACCTCGAGCTCCTGCACGATTTCCTTGAGGCGCTTGCGATCGGCTCCGTCGGTGATCTTGCGGGAGATGCCGCCGCCGCGCGCGGTGTTGGGCATCAGCACGGAATAGCGGCCGGCGAGCGAGAGATAGGTGGTGAGCGCGGCGCCCTTGTTGCCGCGCTCTTCCTTGACGACCTGAACGAGCAGAACCTGGCGGCGCTTGATGACCTCCTGGATCTTGTACTGACGCCGGGAGCGCGAGGGCCGGTGCGGCACCTCCTCCATCGCGTCGCCGCCGATATGCTCGACGTGCTCTTCCTCGTCCTCGTGCTCTTCTTCCTCGTCGTGGTCGTCTTCGCGGCGGCGGGCCTCTTCGCGCTCGCGCTCGGCCTCTTGCTCCTCGTCGCGCTCGTTCTGACGGCGGGCCTTGGCCTCGTGGTCGGGCTCGGCCGGCTCGGCCGGAGCTTCTTCCGGATGGCCGACCTCGATGACGCCGAAGCCCTGCGGGTCGACGGAGATCGGCTCGGACTCGGTCGCTTCCGGCGGGATGGCTTCGGCCGCGGGAGCCTCCGCCCCCAAGGCGGGCGGCGTCTCGTATTCTGCGCTCTCGGCGCGGACCTCTTCGACCGTCACATCGGCGGGCGCCGCCTCATCGACAGCGTCGATCTCGGCGCCGTCCTCGCCTTCGGGGGCGTTCTCGGAGATCACCTCATCGGCATGGGCGCGCTTCTCGGCGCCGTCCGAATGGCGGCGGCGCGAACGGCGCCGTCCTCCTCCGTGCGGACGAGGCTCCTCCTCCTCCTGCTGATGGACGCGGCTCTCCTCTTCGAGCAGAGCGATCCGATCGGCGACGGGTATCTGGTAATAGTCCGGATGAATCTCGGCGAAAGCCAGAAAGCCGTGGCGATTGCCGCCGTAATCGACGAAGGCCGCCTGCAGCGACGGCTCCACGCGCGTGACCTTGGCGAGATAGATATTGCCGCGCAGAGGCCTCTTGTCGGCGGCTTCGAAGTCGAATTCCTGAACGCGATTGCCGCGTAGCACGACTACGCGGGTTTCCTCCGGGTGGGAGGCGTCGATGAGCATTTTGTTGGCCATGAGAAACTCTTTGCGGCGCGA
>Ga0265328_10001143_pt1 | contig 12225 bp, 6 predicted proteins | sample 41624metaG_FD_202086 | JGI IMG/M metagenome (GOLD analysis project Ga0265328, IMG submission 202086) | Rhizosphere microbial communities from Carex aquatilis grown in University of Washington, Seatle, WA, United States - 4-16-24 metaG | ecosystem: Host-associated > Plants > Roots > Rhizosphere >...
CCGCCGTCGGACGACCCACCTCCCCCGGCGTAGCAGCGCCCGGGTCCCCAAGCACGCGGCGGGCGCCAGCGCCACGTGCCGTCCGTGCAGCGCTTACGATGTGTCGACTGTAATCCAACGACGACCCCATTGTTCACTCACTGTGGCCGTTGTGCCGGACCCGCAGGTGGGATCGAGAACAAGGTCGCCAGGGTCGGTGGCCATCAAGATGCAGCGTTGCACCAGCTTGATTCCGCTTTGGACTACGTAGATCTTTTCATCGGTGAAGCTTCCCGTACCGGTATCGCTCCATACATTTCCGATGGCTTGCGCTCGGAAGTCGTCAATGTAACGCACATACCGGAGGCTATTGGTGGCCTGCGCAACACGATCCGCTTTGATTAGGCGAGTCATTCCAATCTCACCAGTCTTCCAGTAGCCTTTGCCAGACTGAAAAACCTTTCCCCCCAAAGAGACGGGAAAGTTCCCAGGCGGTCGCTGGGACGTCAGATTGTCCGGCGCGAATACTCCGTCTGTCTTGCCCAAAGCGCGCTCGTCATCTGAGAGAGGGCGAGTTTAACCGTCTGCTTGGCGGACCCATCGATAGACACCGGACTTGTCGGCCTCGAATCCTTTCGCCAGAAGCGGATTGCGGACCTTAGTCGTCTCGCGCTTCTTCGAGAACCAGAGAACGTAGTCTGCTGTTCCCGCGATCAGTTCGGCGGTCTGACCGGCCGTCTTGACAACGGTAATTTGCGCACAGAGATTGTCCGGCCCAAATACCTCGTCCATTACTGCCCGTACGCGATGTACATTCTCATCGCCAATCTGAACAAACACTGAACCGGAATCGGTCAACAAATCGCGAGCCACGGTGAGTCGATCGCGCAAGCAGGTGAGATAGCTGTGGATCCCGTCGCGCCATGTATCCCGAAACGCCTTCACCTGCTCAGGCTCCCGCGTGATGTGCTCGGCCTCGTACTGCTGCTCCTTCGTCGACAGGCCCTTGCCCTCGTCGAAGACGATCTGCTCTTGGGCGACGCCACGCTTGCGTTTCCTGGGCTTCGGAATCGGGGTGATGAACTCCGCTCGTCGACGGGGCTCGACGACCCTCTGAGTCGGTTGTCCCTGGTCGTCCAGCTCCCAGTGCCGGGGGGGGCGCTCGTACGGGGAGTTCAGGATCGGGTGCTCGAAGAACGGGTTGGACATCCGGTCCTTAGGTTTTGTCGTCAGGGAAGGCAGGGCGGACATGCGGGGCGCGCACCGGCCTGCGTCCCGGCTCGGCTACCGACGCTGGCGTGCCGAGGGGGCGACGAACGCCGGAGAGTCCAAGCAAGCGCCGCATGATATCAGTTGAGAGGATGCCTAGGAATCGCAACGATTCGCCGGGGCGCCAACTCAGCGACGCGCAGGCGCGCATTCTTCGCCCGCCGAGATGATGGTTTGTCTATAATCCTTACTAATTTGGAGGCTGCATGATGCACGTCGCTCGCCGTCCGCAGTGGGTGGTTGGGCTCGTCTTCGCCGCCGGCGCCTGTGCGTCGGGCTGCGGTCGCTCCGCTTCGCAGGGCGGCACAGGGGGTCAAGCTGGGCTTACCGGAAGTGGCAGCGGCGGTGCCACCGGCAGCGGCGGTACCACTGGCAGCGGCGGCACCACCGGCAGCGGCGGCACGACCGGCAGCGGCGGCACGACCGGCAGCGGCGGCACCACCACGGGCGGCAGCTCCGGGACGACCGGCACGGGCGGAGTGGCCGCGGCCGGCGGGGATAGCGGCAGCGGCAGCGGCGGCAGCGGTGGATTTACCGGGACCGGCGCGGGCGGGGTGGCGGGGACCCGCGGGGGGAGCGGCGGCGGTGGCACCGGTGGAGCGGCCGGCAGCGCCGGGACGGGCGGCCTCGCGGGACCGAGCGGCCTTGGGGGAGCGACCGGAGCGGCTGGTCGCGGGGGCGCCGGCGGCGTTCTTGGGAGCGGTGGCGTGGGGGCGTCCGACGGGAGCGTTCGCGACGGGGCCGGGGAGGACGGGCCCGGCAATGACGCCGGCTCGAACAACCCGCCTCCTGCGCTGACCGGCACGACCGTGACCGGGACGGTGAAGGTGACGCGCGGGACTCGCATGGGGCATCTCGCGGCGGGGTCCGCCGGGTTCAGCTTCGAGAAAACTCACATGAGCGACGGCTTCTTCGTCCCGACGCACGCCGCCTTGGTCGCGATGTTCAAGCTGCTTGGACCGGGTGTGGTACGCATCGGCGCCGACGACGTCAACAACTCCGTCTGGGTGCCGTCCGCCACCTTCGTCGCGCCTGGCACCACCTCGCCCAACGTCGGAACCGCCGAGGTGGACGGCCTCGCGCAATTCCTGACCGCCACGGGATGGAAGACGATCTACGCCGTGAACATACGGGGCAGCTCCACCACCCAGACCGCGGTGACCGAGCTTCAGTACGTCGTGCCCAAGCTCGGGCCGAGCTTGCAGGCGGTCGAGATCGGCAACGAGCTGAACCTCTACAACGTTTCGACCATCGAGAGCGCCTGGCACTCGTACGCGCAGGCCATTCACACCAACTTCGCGGGCACGCTCGTCGCCGGCCCCGGCATCTTCGAGGACATCAGCTACGCGACGAGCTTCATCAACGGCGAGGGCGCGACCATCGATCTCGTGACCCATCACTATTACCGAGGCACGGCGGGGACCGCGACGGCGACGCTGGCCAACCTGATGAATCTCGACCCCGCCGTCGCCAGCCAATCGCAGGCGCTGGCGACCGCCGTCCAGACCAACAAGATCCCCGGCGGCTTCCGGTGGGGCGAGATGAACTCCTACTCGAGCCATGGCAGCAAAGGCATCAGCGACGCGCTGGCCTCCGCCCTTTGGAGCGTCAACTTCATGCTCACCACCGCGGGGTACGGTTCGGTGGGCGTCAACTTCCACGGCGGCGGCCAGAACATGGACGGCAACGTGTGCCCGAACGGGGTGAATTCCTGCTCCAAGCCGTTCGTGTATTCGCCGCTGATCGAGGTGGACAGCCGCGTCACCGCCGCCGCGCCGCTTTACTACGGCATGCTGCTGGTGTCGCAGATCGGCACCGGCGACATGCTCAGCACCACCGCGAGCGCCGGCGGCTCCAATCTCCACGCCTACACGGTCACGCCCGCCGACGGCTCGACCGTCGTCGTCATCGTCAACGGAGAAGAGAGCACCGGGGTGAACGCGACCGTCGACGTCGGGGCGGCCGTCTCCGACGCGACGGCCGTCTACCTGCGCGGGCCGTCGCTCACGTCCACGAGCGGCGTCACGTTGGGCGAAGCTTCCGTCACCCCGAGCGGCACTTGGAGCCCGAAGGCTCCGTTCACCCTCGCGCACACGGGCAACACCTTGACCGTTCCGGTACCGGCCGCTTCCGCCGTGCTCATCACCGTTCGGTGAGCGCCGGCGAGAGCGCCTTCTGCGCAACGGCCGCGCGCATTCGATACTCTCAGGACTCCCTCAAAGAGCGATGTTCAGCAGCACGGCGACGCCCATGAAATCATCAGGCCCACCCACGACGAGGTCGGTACGACCGTCGCGCCGGTCGCAAGCGATAGGCAGCTCCTACCTTACCTTACCTAGGCTAGAGACCTAGGCTAGAGCCGAACAAATTGCTTGTCACACGCCGGTCGTCAATCGTACGCTCGGGTCAGTGTTTTCTTCAATGGGAGGTCATCATGGCGAAGCGAGATGAGATGGTGAAACAGGCTGGCATCAGCGCGGTGGCGGGTTTGAAGGTGAAGACGGGTATCAAGGGCGGCAGGCTCGCGGTGAACCACAACTTCCCCGGCCTGAAGGTGAAAACGGGCCTCAAGGCTGGCAGGCTCTCGGCGAACCACAATGCCCCCAGTCTGAGGGTGAAGACGGCCTCGAGGCCGGTGGAACCTCGCTGACGGCTCCCCTAGGGCTCCAATACCTGGCCCGGCTGGAACTGCAGGGTCTCCGTCACCTCCTCATCTCATACGGTTTCGATACCCTATGGGAAGCTCAGCAATCGCGTTCCCAGGCAGCTCGCGCGCGATAGCGTGGAAGCCGCGGGGGACGTTGGGGATACCTCCGTCTCCGACGGAGGCCCGGGGACGAGACCCTCGATTGATCCGGGTATCAATTGTAGGTAGCCGAGAACAGAAGAGAAAACTGGCTCGTTCGCCAGCTGGGGACGGTCTCCAGCATGAGATCGGGATCCCGACCCTTCATTGCGCCGAAAATCATTTGTCCGCTGACGCCCAGGCCCCAGTTGTCCGACGTCCACCATTCCTTGCCGAACAACGCCTCGAAGGCAAGACCGTTGTCGCTCCGGACCAACGTATTGCCCTTGCTGTCGGTGACCTCGCAATAGGCCACCAGAAGCGTGGCCGCCACGAAAAGATTGGGCCCGAAGTAGGAGGCGGCCCCCGGACCGACGCCAAACACGTTGTTTCCCAGGCTCGACGAGCGCGGGCTGGTGCCGTTCACCCGGGTGTCGAGATCGACGGCTCCCGCCGCGAGCAATTCGATGTACGGCACAAAATGCGGGGTGATCGAGTAGCCGAAGGCGATCGCCGCGGAGGCGCCGCCGCCTCCGTACTCGACCGTGTTCCCCCCTGACCGCGCGGAAAGGGTGGTCGAGTTGAAGCCGAGTTGCATACGGAGATAGCCCCCATCATGGGTCTCGGCACCCGGCGTGGGCACCGTGCGGTAGTAGGGATAGGGGCCGTAGGCGCCGTAGGGACCGGGCGCTCCTGGCGGCGGATAGCCGCCCGGTGGATAAGTCGGTTGCGGGTAGCCGCCCGGCGGATACCCCGGCGGCGGCCAGTAGCCGGGCGGCGGGGTGTATCCGGGTGGGGGCGCATATTCCATCGGCGGCGCGTATCCCGGCGGCGCGGCCGCCGCGGCCGGCGCTACCGCAGCGGATGGGTCGTTAGCGGCGGGAGGAACAGGCGGCGCCGGAATTGCGGCCGGCTGGGAACCGGCAGTTGTGGCCGCAGGGGTCGCGGCCGCGGCCGCAAGTGTGGCGTCCTGCCGCGCCGACGTCGAAGGCGCAGCGCTCGCCGACTGTGCCGCCCCAGGCGTGGGCGCGATGATCAGGAACGAAAACACAGTCAAGGAAACGAAGACGTACCTGGGAATCGCAATGGCTGGAGCTCCAGTCGCGTGCCCTGTCATCGATTAGCTCCTGATTCGGAAACGGCCATGGAACCATAGATGCCGAGGCGGTGCCAGCGCGCCGGGGCTCTGCCTTGCGGCGCCGATCACTGAGGGAATCCCCCGCGTCAGCGCCGCAGTCGCGAGAGCAGCGAGCGGACCCTGGCGAGGACGGGGCGGGGCGGGGAGGACGCTCGGACGAGCGGCAGGTCGCGCAGGGCCGACGTCAGACCTCGAAGCTCTTCCGGCGCGAGGCGCAGCTCCGCTGCGCGCGCGTTCGTCGTGGCCTGCTCCGGCGTGCTCGCGCCGGCGACGACGGCGGTGAGGCCGGTCTGCGCGAGGAGCCAGGCCAGGCTGACCTCGGCGAGCGAGACGCCGCGCGCGCGCGCGATCGGCAGGGCGCTGCGCTCGAGCGCCTCGTTGATGATCCCGATGTTCGCCGGCGAGAAGGCGACGCTGCCCCGGCGCCAATCGGAGGGCGGCGCCGTTGCGTGCAGCTGGCGTCCGGCGAGAACGCCCTGCGCGAAGGGCGAATACGCCAGCACGCCGACCGAGCGCGAACGGGCCCACGGCAGGACGTCCGCCTCGATTCGTCGCGAGATGAGGTTGTATTCGAGCTGGACGGCGCCGAGGGGGAGCGCGCCGAGAGAGGCGGCGGCCTCCGCGGTGTCGCGGAGGGAAAAATTGGAGACGCCGATCGCGCGAATCTTTCCTTCGCGCTGGAGCTGCGCGAGCGTCGCCATCGTGTGGGCGACGGGTGTTTCGTAGTCCCTTTGATGAACCTGCAGCAGGTCGATCGCGTCGACACCCACGCGGCGGAGACTCTGCTCGACCTCCTCGCGCAGCGAGGCGGGTCGGGAATCCTTCCGCACGACCCGCCGGACGCCGTCGGGGCCGGTCGTCTCGAACAACACCCGCCCGAAGGTCGTGTCCCAGCGCAGGCCGATCTTCGTGAGGATCTGCACCTGAGCACGTCGATCGGCGAGGGCCGAGCCGAGGACCTCTTCGGACCGGCCGAAGCCATAGAGCGGGGCGGTGTCAAAGCTGGTGACGCCGGCGGCGAACGCGGCGTGAATCGCCCGCGTCGCGACCGTCGCGTCGTCCGAGAACCCCATGCACCCGTGAATGACGCGCGAGACCCGGACCGACGAGGCGCCGAGGGGCAGGTGCTCCATGGCGGGTGAGCCTAGCAGCCCGGGGCGGACCCGCTTGTCCGCATGAGAGCTCGCGATGCCTTCTCGAAGCACTTGCTCGACAAGCTGCCAGTTTACCCGAGGGGCCTTGCTCACGAGGCTGCTGATGCTTAACAGACAGATCCTTCGACTCAGGCGCCGCTCGCCCCAAAGTCTCCCTGGCTGCTCCAGAATTCACATGTCAACCTCCAAGTTCCGAGAGGATTTACCAGGAGGCGACGACTCGAGACGAGCGCGCAGACTCGAGACGAGCGGGAAAATGACGACCGAGCCCGGGGCCAGCCGGATGAAGGCAGCGAGCGTGACATGAAGCCGGAAGTCATCGAACGCTCGTACGGGTTGACGCCGGTCCAGCTCGGCATGCTCTTCAACCGCGCGCACGCCGGCGCGAGCGGCGTGGACATCGAGCAGATGATCGCGACGCTCCGGGAGCCGCTCGACCCCACGACCCTGCGACGGGCCTGGGAGGCGGTCGTCGCCGAGCACGGCGCGCTGCGCACGCGCTTCCGCTGGGAGGGCCTGCCGGTGCCCGTCCAGGAGGTGCTCGCGAGCGTCGAGGTGCCGCTCGTCGAGACCGATCTCCGCGGCCTCCCGCCGGACGAGCGGGAGAGCGCCATCGCCCGGTTTCTTCGCGAGGATCGCGTCCGCGGGATCGATCTCGCGCAGCCGCCGCTGTTTCGGCTGCGCCTGTTTCGGCTCGCGGCAGACGAATCGCGGCTCGTGTGGACCTTTCCGCACATCCTGCTCGACGGCGGTTCGTTCCCGGCGGTCGTGGAGGACGTCTTCACGGCCTACGAGGCCGTGGGCCGCGGAGAGCCTGCGACGCTGGCGCGACATCGGCCCTATGGCGACCACATCGCCTGGCTCGAGCACGAGATCGCCCGCACGGCCGCGGACGCATCCTCGTTCTTCCGCGCGGGCCTCGCCGGGTTCGGCGCCAAGAACCAGCTCGTCCCCGAACTCCGCGGCGCGGACCCGGGCGGGGCGGAGGCTGCCGCCGCCGGCTCTCCGCGGCTCCACGGGGAGCTCGAGCGGCGGCTGCCGCTCGCCGAGACCGAGCGCCTGCGGACCCTCGCGCGCGAGCACGGCCTCACGCTCAACACGTTCGTTCAGGCGGCCTGGAGCCTGATCGTCGCGGACTTCAGCGGGGCGCGCGACGTGGTGTTCGGGGTCGTGCGGGCCTGCCGACGTTCGGCGCTGCCCGAGGCCGCGCAGATGGTCGGTCTCTTCATCAATACGCTGCCTCTGCGCGTCCGCCTCGCGGGCGCGCAACCCGTCCTCGAATGGCTTCGCGACATCCGCGCCTGTTACGTCGCCCAGCGGCCGTTCGAGCACACGCCGCTGCACGCGGTGCAGGCCGTCTCGGAGGTTCCCAAGGGAACGGCGCTGTTCGACAGCATCCTCGTCTACAACGACGCGCTCATGGACTCGGACATGCGCGCGCGCGGCGGCGGGTTCGCGCGGCGCGACTTCTCCTGGATCGAGCAGACGAACTTCCCCGTGACGCTCTTCGCCTATGGCGAGCCGGAGCTGCTCCTCAAGCTCAGCTACGACCGGGCGCTGGTCCCCGACGCGATCGCGCGCTCGATGCTCGCCCGCGCGATCGCGGCGCTGTCTTCGCTGGCCGCGCAGGCCGACCGGCGCCTCGGCGAGCTGGCCCGCGTTCCGGCCGACGAGCTCGCGGCGCTCGCCGCCTGGAACCAGACGCAGGTCGAGGTCGCCGAGCTCGCCACCGCGGGGTGCGTCCACACGCTGTTCGAGCAGCAGGCGGCTCGTGCTCCCGACCCGATCGCGCTCGTCTTTCGCGGTCAGTCGCTCAGCTATCACGACTTGAACCAACGCGCGAACCAGGTGGCCCGCAGGCTCCAGGGGCTCGGCGTCGGCCCCGACGTGCTCGTCGGCATCTTCGTCGAGCGCTCGCTCGAGATGATGGTCGGCCTGCTCGGCATCCTCAAGGCGGGCGGCGCGTACGTCCCCCTCGATCCGAATTATCCCGCCGAGCGCATCGCGATGATGCTCGAGGACAGCCGCGCCCCGGTCATTGTGAGCGAGGCGCGGCTCGCTGGCTCGTTGCCTCGTCACGCGGCGACGGTGTTGCTTCTCGAGCGAGACCCGCCGGTTCCGGCCGACGCGTCGAACGTCGACTCCGGGGTCGCGTCGCACAATCTCGCGTACGTCATCTTCACCTCGGGCTCCACGGGCCGGCCCAAGGGCGTGATGGTCGAGCATCGCAATGTCCTCAACTTCTTCGCCGGCATGGATGACCGCATCGGGCGCGAGGCGGGGACCTGGCTCGCCGTCACGAGCATCTCGTTCGACATCTCGGTGTTGGAGCTGTTCTGGACTCTGGCGCGCGGCTTCCGCGTTGTGATTCAGGAGGAGGGCGACAAGAGCTCGCTCACGAAGCGAACGGCGCCTGTGCGCAGCGGGAAGGGCATCGACTTCAGCTTGTTCTATTTCGCCGCCGACGCGGGCGAGGTCGGCCAGAATCGCTATCGCCTCCTGCTCGAGGGCGCGCGCTACGCGGATACGCACGGCTTCCTCGCGATCTGGACGCCAGAGCGCCACTTTCACGAGTTTGGCGGGCTCTACCCGAATCCCGCGCTCACGAGCGCGGCCGTCGCGACCATCACCGAGCGCGTGCTGCTGCGCGCGGGCAGCGTCGTCCTGCCACTGCACAATCCGATTCGTGTCGCCGAGGAGTGGTCGGTCGTCGACAACCTCTCGAACGGGCGCGTCGGTCTTTCATTCGCGTCGGGATGGCACGCGAACGACTTCGCGCTCATGCCCGAAAACTACGCGGCCCGGAAGGAGATCACCTTCAAGGGCATCGAGACGATCAAGAAGCTCTGGCGCGGCGAGGCCATCCCCGCCAGGAGCGGCAACGGCGCCGACATCACCGTGACGATTCTGCCGCGGCCGATTCAAGCCGATCCGCCCATCTGGGTGACGGCCGCGGGCAACGTCGAGACGTTTCGCTTCGCAGGCGAAAGCGGCGCCAACGTGCTCACAAACATGCTCGGTCAGAGCGTCGAGGACCTCGAGAGCAAGCTCGCCTCCTACCGAGCGGCCCGACGCGAGGCCGGCCACGCGGGAGGCGGCCACGTCACCTTGATGCTGCACACCTTCGTGGGGAGCGACGTCGGCGAGGTCAAGGAGCTCGTGCGCAAGCCGTTCACGGCGTACCTCAAGACGTCGACCGACCTGGTCAAGAAGGCGCGCTGGGATTTCCCGGCGTTCGCGCGCCCGGCGCAGCCGGACGGGAGCACGACCCCCAGGCTCGACGAGCGCGAGCTGACGCCCCAGGAAGAGGACGCCCTGATGGCGCACGCCTTCGAGCGCTACTTCGAGACGCACGGGCTGTTCGGGACCCCGGAGAGCTGCCTCGCGATGATCGAGCGGCTGAAGGCCATTGGCGTCGACGAGATCGCGTGCCTGATCGACTTCGGCGTCGCGTCCGACACGGTCCTCGCGAACCTCGACTCCTTGAACCGGCTGCGCGAGCTCAGCGTCGCCAAGCCGGAGACGGAGATCGGGGACTACGCCGCGATCGCGTCGCAGCTTCGCCGGCACGGCGTCACCCACCTGCAGTGCACGCCGTCGCTGGCGCGCTTGTTCCTCGAGGATCCGGAGGCGCTCGACGCCCTCGGCTCGCTGCGGCGGCTCATGCTGGGCGGCGAGGCGCTCCCGGGCGCGCTCGTCGATCGGCTGAGCGGGCGGCTCGCGAGCGGCGCGCTGCTCAACATGTACGGTCCCACCGAGACGACGATCTGGTCGACGACCGCGAAGATCGAGCCCGGCGCGCCGGTGACCATCGGGCGGCCCATCGCCAACACGCAGATCTACATCCTCGATCGTGAGCTCCAGCCGACGCCGCTCGGCGTCGCGGGTGAGCTCTGCATCGGCGGCAGCGGCGTCGTCAGGGGCTACTTGCAGCGGCCCGACCTGACGCGCGAGCGCTTCATCCCCGATCGGTTCGCGCGCGCGGCGCCGGGACAGCCGGATGGAGAATCGGCGCGCATCTACCGCACGGGCGATCTCGCGCGGTTCTCACCCGACGGCCGGATCGAGTTCCTCGGTCGGCTCGACCATCAGGTCAAGGTTCGCGGCTACCGCATCGAGCTGACCGAGATCGAGGCGGCCCTCGTCAAGCATCCGTCGGTGGGCCAGGCGGTCGTCGTCGCGCGCGAAGACAACGCCGGCGACCAGCGGCTCGTCGCGTATGTCATCGCGAAGAGCGGCAGCGAAGCGGGCGGCGCTGCCGCCGCGCGGGTCGCGTGGCAGAACGTCTGGGACGAGGCCTACCGCGCGCCGAAGCCCGAGGCCGACGCGACCTTCAACGTCGCCGGCTGGAACAGCAGCTACACCGGCGAGGCGATCCCCGAGGCCGAGATGCGCGAGTGGGTGCTCGGCACCACCCAGAGCATCCGCGCCCTCGGCGCGCGGCGCGTCCTGGAGATCGGCTGCGGGACGGGGCTCCTCCTGTTTCGCGTCGCGCCGGAGTGCGAGCGCTACACGGGCGTCGACTTCTCGCAGGCTGCCCTCGACCACATCCAGGCGACACTGTCCCGGAGTCCGCTCCCCGCCGTCGACCTCATGCGGGCGGGCGCGGATGACTTCGAGGTGGCGCCCGGGGCCTATGACGCCGTGGTCATCAACTCGGTGGCGCAGTACTTCCCGAGCGCGGAGTACCTGGCGCGCGCGCTCGAGCGGGCTCTGCGGGCCCTCGCGCCGGGCGGCAAGCTCTTCGTGGGCGACGTCCGCAGCCTGCCGTTGCTCGAGGCCTTCCACGCCTCGGTCGAGCTCGCGACGGCGCCCGATGTCGTCTCGGACGCCGACTTTCTCGCAGCGATCGAGCGACGGCTCCGGCGCGAGAGCGAGCTGGTCATCGATCCCGACTTCTTTCGGGCCTTCGCCGCCCGGCAAGGCCGCATCTGCTCCGTGAGCGTGGAGCTCAAGCGTGGTCACTTCGCCAACGAGCTGACCAAATTCCGCTACGACGTCGTCCTGACCACGGCGGGACCGTCCAACCCCGCCGAGCTCGGGCCCGAGGACATCGTCGAGCTCGATGGCCGCGGGGTGCGCGGGCTGGCCACGTTGGGCGCGGCGCTCGCCCTGGCGCCCGTGGCCCTGCGGGTGCGCGGCTTGAAGAACGGGCGCGTCGCTCGCGAGCTAGAGGCGCTCGAGCGGATGCGCGGCCATGCGATGGCCACGGTGGGGGCGCTGCGGAACGCGCTCGCCGGCTTGCCGGACGACGCGTTCGCGCCCGAGGCGCTCGCCGACCTGAACGCCGCCTACGACCTTCAGGTCACCTGTTCCCACGACGCACGCCGCTTCGACGCCACGTTCGTTCACCGCGAGCGCGCCGCGGGCCGGGTCGTGCCGCAGGAGCAGCTCGTCGGCGCGCCCAGGCCCTGGGAGTCCTACGTGCACCGCGCCCAGACGGCGGTGTCCGACGCCGAATTCGTCGCCGACCTGCGGGCGATGCTGCGCGAGACGCTCCCGGACTTCATGGTTCCCAGCCACTTCGTGACGCTCCCCAGCTTTCCGCTGACGCCCAACGGCAAGATCGATCGCAAGGCGCTGCCGGCTCCCGAGGTCTCGCGCAGCACGAGCACCCAGCCGTTCACGCCGGCGAGCAACGATCTCGAGCGACAGATCGCGGAAGTGTGGCAGCAGATCCTGCACGTCGAGCAGGTGGGCGTTCACGACAACTTCTTCGACCTGGGCGCGAACTCGCTGCTCATCATGCAAGCCAACGGCGCGCTGCGGACGCGCCTCGCGAGGCCCGTGTCGCTGATCGAGATGTTTCAGAATCCGACCGTGGCGTCGCTCGCCGCGCACCTCGGGGCCGCCGAGGCGGGCACGGCAGCCGCCGCGAGCGCGGGGCAGGAGCGCGCCCT
>Ga0265328_10001147_pt1 | contig 12179 bp, 13 predicted proteins | sample 41624metaG_FD_202086 | JGI IMG/M metagenome (GOLD analysis project Ga0265328, IMG submission 202086) | Rhizosphere microbial communities from Carex aquatilis grown in University of Washington, Seatle, WA, United States - 4-16-24 metaG | ecosystem: Host-associated > Plants > Roots > Rhizosphere...
GACAACGCACTCCCGTCCCCCGCAATGACTGAGGTCATTTTTGGTTTGGTAGCGTCCATAGTCGACCGTTTCTCCGCTTCGAAGCATATCTACGCCGGAATCGCAAATCGCGCCTCTGACGCGTAACCAACAGACCCCGATTCTGTCTCTCGTGCAACATTTATTGAGTTAACGGGCATTAACCATTGTGTCTGCCGCAGAAAGTTGCCAGCTGGCAACTGCGCAGGTCTCGGGCGCGGCAACCACTGAGCCTCGGAAAGATTCCGTTGCCTCGAGCTTTCACGCCCCGCGCGCATTTGGCAACGCGCAGAGCGCTGCCGGTGCCAAATCTCCACGCCCGAATTCACGTCTTTCGGGCCTTGTCGGCTCGAACCCGCCGATCGTGGGTCCGAGGGAACGCTCCAGCCGCGCAGGAGCGGACGTCGTCGATCAACCGCGCTGGCAGGCCAGAATCAATGCGCGGCCAGCCATTCCCGGAGCTTTGTCCATCTCTTGCGCCCGCCGCCGCTGCGCACAGCGATAGCCATCGCCCGGCGCTGCCCGACAATGACGACGAGACGCTTGCCACGCGTGACGGCTGTGTAGACGAGATTCCGCGCCAGCATGGTGTAATGTTGGGTCGCGAGCGTAATGACGACCGCGGGATATTCCGAGCCCTGCGACTTATGGATCGTCTTCGCATAGGCGGGAACCACAGTGTCGAGTTCGCCAAACGGATATTCGACCTCGCGCCCGTCGAAGCCGGCGACGAGGAGACCTTCGACCTCGTCGATGCGCAACACGGTTCCGAGGTCGCCATTGAAGACATCACGATCGTAATCGTTCTCGGTCTGCATGATCTTGTCGCCGGGCGCGAAAATCGACCCGAATTTCTCGATCTTCGCGGGCGGATTGGGATTGAGGGCTTTTTGCAGATCGGCGTTGAGCGCGCGGGCGCCAAGCACGCCGCGCTGCATCGGGCAGAGCACCTGAATGTCGCGGATGGGGTCGAGGCCAAAGCGGCGCGGAATCCGGTCACGGACAATTTCCACGACCTTCGCCGCTCCCCTCTCCGCATCGTCGGCGTCGACAAACCAGAAATCCGAATCTTCGCCGCGCTTTGGCCATTCCGGCATTTCACCGCGATTGATCCGGTGCGCGTTGACGACGATCCGACTCTCGGCGGCCTGACGAAACACCTCGGTCAACCGCGCGACCGGTATCGCGCCGGAATTGATGACGTCGTCGAGCACCTGCCCTGGCCCGACCGAGGGAAGCTGATCGACGTCGCCGACGAGCAAAAGCGCCGACCGAGCAGGGATCGCCTTGGCGAGCGAAAACATCAGCGAGACATCGACCATGCTGGTCTCGTCGATGACGAGCAGATCGCAGTCGAGAGGGTTGTCGGCGCTGCGGCGAAAGCCGCCGGTCTTGGGATCGATCTCCAGCAAGCGGTGGATGGTCTTCGCCTCGATGCCGGTCTGTTCGGTCATGCGTTTCGCCGCGCGTCCGGTCGGCGCGGCGAGTAGGATTTTCGTTCCCTTGGCTTTGAGAATGCGCAGAATCGCGTCGAGCAGGGTCGTCTTGCCGACGCCTGGGCCGCCGGTGATTACCATCGCCTTGGAGCGCAGCGCCATTTCAATCGCCGCGCGTTGCGACGCCGCCAGCATCTTGCCCGTCTTTTTCTCAACCCAGGACAGGGCCTTCTCCACGTCGATCCCGGGCCAGGGCAGGGCGCCTCGGACCAGGGCGCGGAGCCGTTCGGCAACGCCGCGTTCGGCGATGTGAAGGCCGCGCAGGAAAACGCATGCCTCGCCGCCGATCGTGTCGCCGACAACCTCGGCCCCGGCGAGTTCGTGATCGAGCGCCACCCTCACAAGTGCTTTGTCGACGTCGAGCAGTTTGACGGCGAGGGTGAGGAGATTTTCGATTGGAAGCCCGCAATGCCCGTCGTCGGTCGCCTCCTGGAGGGCGAAGGACACACCGGCGCGCAGCCGCTGCGGCGCCTCGCGGGTCATGCCCATTTTCATGGCCATTGCGTCGGCCGTCCGAAAGCCGATGCCTCTGATGTCGCGGGCGAGGCGATACGGATCCTCGGCCATCACCCGAATGGCGTCGTAGCCATAGGTCTTGAATATGCGGACAGCGCGCGAGGTTCCAACACCATGGGAATGCAAAAACACCATGATGTCGCGAACGGCCTTCTGCTCGCCCCAGCCGGCGGCGATTTTTCCCGCGCGGTGTTCTCCGATCCCCGAGATATCCCTCAGCTTCTCGGGGATCGCTTCGATGATTTCGAAAGTTCCCGTCCCGAACGCGTCGACGATTCGTTTCGCCAGCTTCGGACCGATGCCGCGAACCATTCCCGAGCCGAGATATTTTTCGATGCCTTCAGCCGTGGTCGGCGGGGTGGTTTTGAGAAGGTCGGCTTTGAATTGCAGCCCGTGGGTGCGATCGGTCGTCCAAACGCCGACGGCGTGTATGAACTCGCCCGCCGATATCGAGGCGGCGTGCCCGACGACCGTGACGAGGTCGCGCTTACCGCGCGCCTTCACCTTCAGGACGGCGAAGCCATTTTCCTCATTGTGAAATGTCACCCGTTCGACCGAGCCGACGAGCGTTTCACGCGAAGTGGTCGTGTCGGCTGCCGCCCGCAAGATGCTTCCTGGCTCCCAAAGGATCTCTGCGCCGACTATAGCAAGTCGAGCTGGCGACGCTCTGATGATCGCGCGGCCGCTGGAACGCCGCTCATCGCCAAATGTTCGGAGGTTTTGGCGGATCCACGCCGATCGTCAGATTTCTTCGCTCTTGTCCCGGATTTCGAATTTGAACTGGAAACCCTCAAAACCCGAGATCATTCTGCCGAATTCGTCCCAGGAAACCTCACGGCCATCGATGACGAGCAGTGGCGTGCTCCCGCCTTGCTCCGAGTCCCAATCAATCCGGCCTCGGACCACCAAAGGGTCTGAAATCTGCAAACCGTGCTCGCTGTCAGCGATGTGCTTTACGCCAAGACCGCGTCGCATCTTTTCGATCAATCGGCCGAGCAACGCGAGTTGGTCTTCCTCAGGCTCGGCAATGACCTGAAACTGGTAGCCCGCCGGATTGCCATCCCGGAGTTCGAAGGCGTCCAAGGCGACGCCCGTTCCAAACAAAAAACTGCGGAAATGAAATTCGTGCGGCTTGCCGGCATTGTCGGTCAGCCGCACCGGTTCGAACTCAACATGCTTGAAGTCGTCGAGGCCTGCGACCGTCGCGGCCTCGGCATTGAAACAGCGGTAGCAGAGCTGTTTGTACCCTGTGTCCATCGAACCATAATCGACGATCTCGAAGCTCGGCGCGCGACGACCACAACCCTCGCACTTGATTTTACGCATGGTATGATCTCGCTCGCCGCTGACAATTACGACCGTTTTCGAAGTCGGACCATAGAACGTTGGCTCAAGCAGCCCAACCCTGCGCCTCGGGCGATATTCAGCCCGAGTCCATCATCTGAGTTGGCGTTGCAAACGGGCCTCTCAAAAGTGAAGTGGCCGCCTAAGCGGCCTCCTCCCGATGCTTGCGGCTGAACGCCAAAATATAGTCCGTCGCGGCGCTGGCGGCCGCGGCGGCGGCGAAGATCGCCTTCTTGTCGTTCTTCAGGATCGTGAGATATTGAGCCATATATTGAGCGTGATCAGGACGCGGGTCATTTGTGATCCCGAGTTCCGCGCAAAGGAACGCAGCCGACAATTCGGCAATCAGCTCTTCGAACGCGTAGGCGCGATCGGCAAAGCGTTTGCCTTTTTCGCGATTGAGCCGACTCTCAGCGCCCGAATGGTGCGACAATTCGTGAAGTATGGTGGAATAAAACGCTTCCTGCGCCGTGCTGGTCTCGGTTCCAAAGAATGCTCTTTCGTCGGGGATGCTGATGCAGTCGGTGAGCCGGTTGTAGCAGGCGCGGGAGCCGCCATATTCGATCCGCGCGCCCGTCGCGGCGATCGCGTGGTCCACGCTGGCGATGCGTTCGAACAACGGGCGCTCGGGCAAAGTTGGAGCATCCGACTGGTAGCCATCGACCTGAGATGCGTTGAAAACCCAACTGGCCCGCGCAAAGGGGATCGTCTTGCCGCCCTCTTCACCGTCAGCACCGGATTCCTCGCGCGCATCGACAGCCAAGTTTTTGTAGAAAACGATCGGCGTGCCCTTCTCGCCCTTGCGAACGCAGGCTCCGCGCTCCTGCCATTGCTTGAACGTCGCCCACTTGTGCGACTCGTAGCCCGAGGCTTGCGTCGCAATCCACAAGGACAGAATATTGACGCCTCGATAGGCCCGATCCGTGGTCGCATTGATCGGGGCTCTCGTGCTCGCCGCACGATGCCAGGGTAGCTTAAACTCGCCCGCGCCGGCCTCGATGGCGGAGACAATGCGGTTGGTGATTTCCTGATGAATGTCGAAACGGTCTTTCATGGCTCTCTCTCCGTTGCGAGGCGGTCGCCCCGTGAGAGCCCGTGAGCCGGGGCGCCGGCGAGCGCACCCAAAGGGCGGCGTCAGCCGAGGGCTTGCCCCTTGCGCTCGTCAGCCGGCGTTTCGGCTAGGGCTTCTCTCGCCGGGGCGCCCGCCAACGGGGATGAGTAATTGAGAGACGCGATACATGGAAAGAAACCGTGGGATCGGCTCGATCGCCATGATGGTCGTGGCGATCGCCGCCATGACGCTCGTCCGCACGTTCCGATGGAATGAGTTCGGGTTACTCGATCGCATTATGATCGTCGTCTTGTGGATCGCGGTCGCGGGCGGCGCGACGGCGATAGGGGTCACGTTCTGGCGGTATGCGAGGCTGCGCGCCAAATTGAGCGGGGCAGGGCGCCGCCAGGTCCGGCGTAAAGAGACCCGGCCGACCTATCGAGGCTTCCCGTCGCGCGCGGACGATGCGGCGGCAGGGGACGGGCCTCCGGGCTTTGGAGGCTTGTAATTCTCGAGAATGATGGCGTTCGGGTCGGGCATGTCGGGATAAGCCCATAGGCCCGATTTCGTGTTCTTCGCCTGCGTCTCCGCGATGAGATAGGGCGAGTAGACCGGGTGGCCGTCGAGCGTGACCGACGCGAAGGCATATCCAATGGAAATGAGCGCCGTTCCGAGGTCCAAACGCGAACCCTTGTTTCTACCTTGCTCCATCGTGGCGAAGCAAAAGACGAGGACGGTCCGGCCGTAATCGATATCGGCCGCCGCGTAGCACATTGGCCGCAAGTCCCGCACGAGACTGACGAGCATCGCCAAGCTGGCCTCGCCGCAATCGCGCTTCACACCCTTGGCATTGGTGAAAGAGGTGGCGCGCAAGCATGATTGGACGCCATAGAGGCGATAGCGTTTGCCTCCAGCAATCCATGTGTCGCCGGTCTCGAAGATCGCGTCCGGCGGAACCGGGAACCAGGGCGACGGCTTGGTCTGCGCGAGCGTCGCAGGGGCCCAAAGGGCGGCGAGAACCGCCATCGCCGGCCGTAGCCGAGCCGTCGTCATTGCGAAGCCACGATGCCGCTCTGCGCCAGGGCAGGGGGATTTGTGATTGTAAGATCGGCCGGCTTGAAAATGACTGCGCAAGCTCCATCGGTATAGGTTGAACATTGAGAAGCGACGACATTCCGCACCGCCGACGACGCGGGCACGCCGCACATCGAACCAGCTGAGTTTATCGTATATCCCCCAGAGGCCTGAGAAACTGGGAAAAACCCGCTGGGACAGCGAATGGGACTGACAGCTCCATTCGACGTATTCGCCGCCAGCGGCAATTGCGATTGGTTCAGATTTTGTTGCTGTTGCTGTGCTTGTTGAACCACCTGCTGGCAGATTCCGACCGCAACGCCCAGCAATTGCATCCAATTGGCTTGCTGCATGATGGGAACACAATAGGAAATCGTCGGCCAATTTGCCTGACTGCAAAGAAGGACTTTGCAGGGGAACGTGGCGTCCTGCGCGGCCCCCGAGGCAGGCGGGAAAGCGGCTAAGGCGCTGTAACATAAAGCAGTTACAAGGCGTCGCTTGTTTATCATGTTTTCAGCCTTTTGGTTCTTGCGCGGCGCAGCCACATCGGTATATGTCATACACTAAATAGTAGGAGCACGAAACCATGCGTCGAAGCCTCTTCGTGCCCGGAGCAGTCCTGTGCGCCCTGAGTTCGCCTGCCATCGCAGGGAGTTCGCCCCAAAGGCCCGCGCCTCGGGTGATCGAGGCGGCCGTCACGCCGGAAGGACGGGTCGTCGCCGTGCGACCCTCCGTGGAGAGGCTGAATGTTCGGACGGGCGCGACATCGCGCTCTCCGTGCGGCGCTCCGATCGATATGGACGCCGCCACGGCGCGCGCGCTCGTCGAGAAAATCGCGAAGGAAGAGGCTTTCTATCCAGAATTCGTGTTGGCGGTGGCTCACGGCGAAAGCCGGTTTGATCCGAACGCGCTGTCACCGAAAGGCGCCGTTGGATTGATGCAATTGGAGCCTGCCACAGCCGAGCGCTACAAGGTCAATATTTGCGATCCCGTGGACAATGTGCGCGGCGGCATCAGGTTCCTGCGCGACCTTCATGCGCGTTACCGAAATCCGCTCTTTATCCTCGCCGCATACAACGCCGGCGAAGAAACCATGCAGCAATATCATGGCGTCCCGCCATATCCGGAAACGGTGCGCTTCGTCGCGACCGTCTTGAACGAATTTTACGATTGGCCTGCGCCCGAACGAAAACTTTTGGCCGGCGCCGCGGCAAGAGGGCGGGCGCCAAAATCCGACCCGGCGTCGCGAGAGGCTTCACCCTCAGGCGAAGCGGGCGACAACCGCTGGCAATCCGGCTTCGTTTGGAACGTCGAGTAACAGCAGGAGAGAGAGAACGATGTTGAGAATTGTGAAAAGCCGCATTGTCAGCCGCTCTGCGTTAGCGGCCGCGCTATCGTCCGGAGTTGCGTCGCCCGCCTTCGCGACCGGCGGGACTCTGACGCCGGTTCAATCGACTCTTCAAACGCTCGTCACCACCCTGACCGGTCCCATTGCGACTTCACTCGCAATCCTCGCGGTGATCGCGCTCGGCTTCTTCGCTTGGTCCGGCCGCCTGACCTGGGGTCTCGCCGCCTCCGTCATCTTCGGCATCGTTCTGGTGTTCGGCTCGACGCAAATCGTCAGCTTCTTCCAATCCGCGGTCGGGGGCTGACGATGGACGCCAATGAGCTGGAGAAGCCGCTCGTCATTCCGCTGGTGAAGGCGCTGACGCGGGCTCCGACGATCGTTGGGGTCCCCTACATGTATTTCATGTTCGAGATGGTCGCGACCTCCGTGATCTTTTTGGCGACGCACAATCTCGTGAATTTGCTGTGGATGATCCCGCTGCATCTCTTCGGCTACGTCATGACGTTGAAAGACGATCGCATCTTCGAAATCCTCTTCGTCAAATCGTCGAAGTGTCCGCCGCGCTCTCGGTCGTTTTGGAATTGCGACTCTTACAAGGTCTAAAAAATGCTGCGGGCACTGCAGGACGAGCTGACGTTTGGGGCCGTGGCGAGGCGGGAATTGCCCGTCGCGACGCATCTGCCCTATACGCGACACGTCGACGACTGGATCGTGCGCACGAAAACCGGGCTCTTGATGAATTTCATCAAGCTCGACGGGTTTTCGTTTCAAACGGCGGATTGGTCCGAGATCAATGTGAGGATGCTCGGGCGCAACGATCTGGTCCGCACACTCGCTAACAGCCGCTTCGCCATTTATTCCCACATCGTCCGCCGCGAGGTCGAGCCGAAGATTCCTTCGACCTTCGACAATGACCTCTGCCGCGAGATCGACGAGCGTTACGACGCCAGCCTCTCGAAGCGCCGGATGTTCGTCAACGACATCTATCTGACGATTCTTCGCCGGCCGCTGCAAGGGCACGCGGGAACTTTCGAGCTCATGCTGCAACGGCTTCTCGGCCGAAAGAACCAGGCGGGCAGGTCGGCCGACGAAGATGAAGCCCTGATGGAACTGCGAGACGTGACGACGGCGATCACGTCCTCGCTCGCCGCCTATCGCCCCCGGCACTTGAGAGTGGTCGAGCGCGAAGGCGCCTGGTTTTCCGAGCCCTTGGAATTCCTCGTGCAATTGGTCAATGGCGCCATTCCGCGTCCGATGCATTTGCCGCGGATGCCGCTCGGCGAAGCAATGGCGCTCAAGCGCCTGTCCTTCGGCCGAAACGCTTTGGAAATACGCGGCGCGTCGAAAAGCGACACCCGCTTTGGCGCGATGATCTCGGTTCGGGAATACCCGTCGCTCACTGGACCTGGCTTTCTCGATAATCTGCTGACGATCCCGCACGAATTTATCGTCTCCCAATCCTTCGCGATCATCGATCGTCCGGTGGCGCAATCGCATATCGATCGCGTCGCCAGACAAGTCGATATGTCCTCGGAAGCCGACTCGGTGGTGGCCGATCATTTGGGTGATGCCCGCGACGAGCTGCTCGCCTCGGAGTCGCTTTACGGCGAGCATCACATGACCGTGATGGCCCTTGGCAAGACGCTTCAAGAGGTGGACGCGACGATCACCGCCGCCGGCGCGGCCCTGACCGATCGCTCGGTCATCTGGGTGCGTGAGGATCTGAACACCGAGCCGGCCTTCTGGGCGCAGCTGCCGGGCAATTTCCCCTATATCGCGCGAAACGCGATCATCAGCTCGCGCAATGTCGCGGGCTTCGTCTCCCTGCACAACTATCCGAGCGGAAAGGCCGCGAATAATCATTGGGGTCCCGCGATCTCCGTTTTCCAGACGGCGTCGCAAACGGCATACTTTTACAATTTCCACGTCCGCGATCTCGGAAATTTTACCGTCGTCGGCCCCTCGGGGTCCGGCAAGACCGTCTGGATGTCCTTCATCGCCGCGCAGGCGCAACGGATCGAGCCGCGCCCCAAGCTGGTTTTCATCGACAAGGATCTCGGCGCCGAAATCTTTATTCGCGCGCTTGGCGGACAATATGAAACGCTCGATCCCGGCACGCCGACCGGCTTCAATCCCTTGATGTTGCCGGATAGCGGGGAAAACCGCGAGTTCCTGTTTCAGCTGTTCTCCTTCATGTTGAAGCCCGCGCGCGCCGGCGAAATCCTGACGTCCTCCGAAGAGCAGGTGATTCGTAACGCGATCAAGACCGTGGTCTCGGGTCCGCCGCAGGGGCGGAACTTGGAAGCCTTCTCGTCGCTGCTGCGCGGGCGCATTCAGGCCAGCGAAGGCGATCTCACCTCGCGCCTTGAAAGCTGGATTCGGCCGGATCAAAAGGGCTGGCTGTTCAACAACCGCGAAGACAGATTCTCGCTTTCGCATATCTTCGGCTTCGACATGACGAAGGTGCTGGACGATCCCGTCATTCGCACGGCGTCGCTGCTCTACATCTTTCATCGGCTCGAAGAGCTTCTCGACGGGACACCGGTCATGCTGTTCCTCGACGAAGGCTGGCGTCTGCTCGACGATGCCGTCTTCTCCTATTTCATCAAGGACAAGCTCAAAACAATCCGCAAGCAGAACGGCGTCGTCGGCTTCGGCACGCAAAGCGCCGCAGATATTCTCCGCTCGCAGGCGGCAAACACCTTGATCGAGCAAACCTCGACCAATGTGTTTTTCCCAAATTCCAAGGCCGACGACGAGAGCTACAAAAAGGCCTTTCAGCTCTCCGATCGGGAAATCCGCTGGATACGGGAAACCGTCCCTGAGGCGCGCTCCTTCCTGATCAAGCACGGCCAGGACTCCGTGATCGCCAAGCTCGATCTCGGCTCCATGCCCGATCTCATCAAGGTTCTGTCGGGGCGCACGGAAACGGTCGCGGAGCTCCGTGCGCTCATCGAGCAAGTCGGCGACGATCCGAAGGTCTGGCTGCCGATCTTTACGGGGAGGGCATCCGCATGAAGCCGATAGCTGCAAGCCTTGCGCTTACGATTCTTTCGGGCGGCGTCGCGTTGGCCGACATTCCCGTCGACGACGATCAGCAATTGACGCAAAAAACACTGACGCAGACGACCACGACCAACACCGTTCCCGTCCAGCAGAACAACAACAAGGGGCAGGGCGGCATAAATTGCGCGACGCATCAGGGTCAAAAGGGAACGACGCAGAACAACACGGCGCAGCCCAACACGGCGACAGGCAATACGGCGGTCCAGCAATATGATCCGCAATCCGCGACGGCGCCCGCCAAGCCGTCAACCGCGTCTGGGGTCGCGACACAAAATCTGAATCAGACGGCGGCGAGCGTCGTCGCTGGCAACGCCGCGACGCAAACCACGATCACGGCGAACGGTCCCACCTATCAAACGGCCTCGACGGGCATCGGTCCCGCGCGGACGTTCATGGCCGGCTATGACCAGAATTCGTCGCTCGGAACGCAAAACGGGCTGAGCTGGAATCAGGTGCTGCAGACCGCGAATCTATTGGCAGCCGGCTATAACGCGATCAACGTTTCACGAAACGCTCAACTGAGCCAGGCGGCGCGCGCCATGGCGTTTGTTCCCTGGGCGATTGGCGCTGGCGCCGTTCCCTCAAACGCCGCGTGCGCCCCCGGCTATTCGGGCGCGGGAACCGCGACCAGTCCATGCGTCGCGGCAAGCGGCGCGTGCCAGTCCCTCTCGGATGGTGGCTGCTGGCAATACCGGACCTTCGATACCAATGGGAATGTCGTCGTCTATCTCGTCGCCGCGCAGTCGGCGCCTTGATCGCCGTCGAACGAAAAGGGGAAAGGTCATGTCGAAACGAATTTTTGGCTTGGTCGCCGGCCTAATTTGGAGCTCAACCGCCTTCGCGCAAGTCCCGGTGATCGACGCCGCGAATCTCACGCAAGCCCAACAAACAGCGTCGAACACGCAACAGATTCTGACGGCCGATCAGAGCATATTGAGCAACGTCCAAAAGACGTTGCAGGCGGTGACGGGCGATCGTTCCTCGCTGGCGCAGGGCTCGCTTGCGCAAATGGCGCTCGGCGGCGGCTTCTCCATGGGACAGGCCCCTTCGCTCGGCTCCGTCATTTCAGGCGGTCCGCTTTCCTTCGCGGGCCTCGGGGGAAATTCGCAAAGCATCATTTCGACGCTGATCAGCGGGCTGCAACTCGTCAAAAGCCTGAGCGGCCAATCGACGGCCTTGCCCGCCGACACCGCCTATACGAACTCCGCCAACACGACGCAACTGATCCTCGGCCTCATCAACTCGACACAAGGGACGGTGACGAGCGCCAGCACCTCCTACACGACGGGGGCGCGGCAGATCGGCGGCTCCCCGGACGTGAAGGGCTCCATCGATCAAAACTCGCAAATTCAGGCGCAGAACGGCCAATCGATCGTCCAGCTCAACGGCACGGTCAATACGGCGGCGGCCGCCGCCAATCAGGCCAATCTCGATCGCATCGCGCAACTCTCCGCCGCCGCGCGCGCCATGCAATTCAAGCCATTCGGACAATGAGCGCATGAAAAACACCTTCTATGTGGCCGTCGGACTGGCGGGCCTGGCGCTCGGCGGCTGCGGTTACAGGCCGCTCAACGGGCCGTGCTCGATGGAGGAGGGCGGCGGTCCCCCCCAAAGCTCGAAACTCGAGATCGCGCCCACTGTGCCCGCCGCTCCAGGCGACACTCCGATCCAGGCGCTTTCCTATGCAGGCGCGCCGCCGACGCCGGCGGTTGGGCCGTTTCGAAGCGTTAGGGGAGGGGATTGCGGGCCGCTGCGCCCGATCAACGCGGGAACGCTGCGATGACCGTCCTCCAAAATTGCACGGCGTCCAATTACGGGACCGGACTGATCCCGACGTTGCTGAGCAATGTCGATCGGACCGGCTGCAACTACGTCCAGGGCGCCTATCAGGAACTGGCGCGCGATCTGACGGCAGGCGGCGCCGGAACCTCGATCGCGTCGTTGCTGCTCATCCTTTATGTGATCTTTTGGGCGTTTGGCGTCTGGTCGGGAACGGCGACCGGCTCGGCCACCGACGCGGCGTTCCGGCTGTTTCGCGCATTCGTGATCTACACGCTGGCGACCTCATGGAGCGATTTCCTGAGTTTCGCATACGCGCTCTTCAATGATGGACCATCCGCCATTGGCAATCGTCTCTTGGCGGTCGGAAACAACAACACCTACACCTCGCCCAACGCCGTGGTGAGCGCGCTCGAAAATATCTGGAATCAAATTTCGCAAGCCTTCCAGGCGCATGTCGCATTCAGTTTGTTTTCCTTGGGCGCCT
>Ga0265328_10001156_pt1 | contig 12158 bp, 8 predicted proteins | sample 41624metaG_FD_202086 | JGI IMG/M metagenome (GOLD analysis project Ga0265328, IMG submission 202086) | Rhizosphere microbial communities from Carex aquatilis grown in University of Washington, Seatle, WA, United States - 4-16-24 metaG | ecosystem: Host-associated > Plants > Roots > Rhizosphere >...
CGACCGCCGCCGCACTGGCGTCGGCTTGGGTGGTTATGCGGGCTTGTTCTGCTTGCAGCAGGCGTCCACATTCGAGTTCGTGCTCGCGTGCCGCCTGCTCACCGGCCTGCTGCGCTTCGGCGAGCCGGCGGGCGACGTCGGCGCGCCGGGATTCGACCGTCGCGCGTGCGCGATGCGCGTCGGTGGCGAGCCGCAATGCGTGGACGCGCCGCCATGCACTGTTTTCCTCGGCCTGCTGCGCCGCCGCCGCCGCGCGTTCGGCGGCGACGCGCTCTTCATAGGCGTGCCGCGCACGTTCTTCCGCGAGCAGACGATGCTGGGTTGCGAGCAGAATTTCGCGCTCGCCATCCGCGCATTTGTGCGCCGCGCTCGCAAACTCGAACTCGGTGCGCGCACGCGCTGCGCTTACTTCCGCCAGCGCGTGCTCGGCGCGTTCATGCGCGACCATCGCCGCGCGCAGCTTACGTTCGCTTTTCCGGCGCTCGGCAGCCGCGGCCAGCGCAGCCGCTTCCGCGTCGCGGCGCTCGTCCGCTTCGCGGGCAAGTTGAGCAATTGCTTCGGCGCGTTCTTCGGCGACAACACGCGCTGCGCGCTCGCTGTTACGCTGCCGTTCCGCGGCTTCGAGCACCGCGGCCTCCGCCTCGCGACGGCATGCCAGCTCGCGTTGCGCTGCGATTTCAGCCGCCCCGCGCGCGGCGGCAATCTCCGCCAGTTGCCGCGCGAGGGCGGCGCGTTCTTCCGCAGCCCGTTGTGCGGCGCGCTCGGCTTGTTCGCTGACATGCGCGCAGGCCGCGGCAGCTTCTTCCTGTTGCGCGCGGTCGGCGGCGGCTTGCGCGGCGGCGGCTTCGGCGCATTGGCGCTCCTGCGCGGCGGCCGCCAGTTTGCGTTCCGCTTCCACGCGCGCCTGCGCGGCCGCGAGCAACTCGCATTCCGCGGCTTTGCGGGCAGCGATTTCGGCGACGGCATTGCGATCGGCTTCGGTGCGTGCCCGGGACTGCGCGGCGTGCTCGGCCTCGATGCGCGAGCGCGTTTCCGCCGCCGCGATCGCATTGCGATCAGCCACCCGCGCGGCCTCCTGTTGTTCGAGTTCGCGCGCGATGGCCTGCACTTTCAATTTCGCAGCATCGTGCGCGAGTTGATCGGCGGCAATGCGCGCCTGGATCAGTCGATCGAGCTCGGCTTCGGCGGCCAGCCGCGCTTCGGCTTCGGTGCGCGCCTGCGCTTCGAGCGCGAGGCGGTCATCGGCCCGGCGCTTGGCCTCGGCCTCGGTCGCAATGCGCGAGCGCGTGACTTCGGCGGTCAATCGATCGAGTTCGGCGCGCGCCTTGGAGAGTGCGGCCGCTTCGCGTTCCGCTTCTTCCAGGGCCGCCGCCGCTTCCCGTCCCTGCGCTTCGGCCGCCTGGCGCACTCGCGCCTCGGCAAGCGCGCGCGATTCCGCGTGCACCCGCGCTTCGGCTTCTTCACGCGCGCGCTGTTCGACTTCCGCGCGCTCGTCCGCCGCATGCCGCAGTTCGTGCGCGGCCTGCGCGCGCGCCTCGGCGGCTTCCCGCGCGTGAATTTCTGCCTCCAGTTTGCCTTCGATCTCGGCGAGCTCACGCGCCTGTGCGCGGCCGCGCAGTTCCGCTTCCGCACAAACTCGCGCGGCCTGCTCGGCGGCGGTGGCCGCCGCACGCGCCAGTTCCTGTTCGACGCGGGCACGCTGTTGCGCGGACTCGCGCGCCTGGGCCTCCAATGCGCTGCGGCCCTGCGCCGACGCCGTCGCGGCCTGCTCGGCTTTGGCGCGTGCTTCGCTTTCGGCCGCGGCCTTGGTTTCCGCCGCCAGCCGGGCTTCGGCCAGCAATCGCAACTGTCCTTCGGTCTCGGCATGCGCCAGCGCCTGGTCGCGCATGCGCGCTTCCGCTGCCGCGCGCTCGTCGGCCGCAGCCGCCGCGGCGCTTTCCGCCGTCGCCCGCGCCTGCGCGGTGGCGAGTGCACGCTGTTCGGCGGCAACGCGCGCGCGATGGAATGCCTCGGCGCGCAATGCCTCTTCATGACTTGCTTTTTCGCCCGTACGCAACTGATCGGTCAGTTGGGCGAGCTCCTGCATGGCGGCCTGGGCGCGCTCGGCGGCGGCGCGCTCTGCCTGGGCCTTGCGTTCCGCGACTTGCTGCGCGGCATGCTCGGCCGCCGCTCGCTCTTCGGCGGCGCGCGTCGCCGTCCGCTCGGTTTCAAGCCGAGCCTGCGCCTCGCGCAACGCCTTCGTTTCGGCGTTGCGGCGGGCGAGCGCTTCGTCGCGCAATGCTTGTTCGGTGACTATGCGAGCACGCGCCGCGTCGGCAGCGTCTTCATCCGCGCGGGCGCGGCGCTCGAGTTCCTGCCGCGCGAGGTGTTCGGCCTGCGCGCGTTCCGCGGCACGAGTGCGGGCGTGGGATTCCCAGACGCCGCGCGTTTCCACGGCGAGGGTGGCGCTGGTTTCCGCCTCGGCGCGGGCGATGGCTTCCTTGATTGCGGTGAGATCGGGAATGCCGGCGGCGTCCCGGCGCACGTCGTGCGCCAGGCTCAATTTCGGTTGGATCGCGGGTTGCGCCATCGTAATTCCTCACACGGCGGGCGGCGGTGCCACCCTGATGTGAAGAATTATGGCGGCTCGTGAGGGCGCAAATCGGCGGAATAGACGCGTTTTAGCCGCGCAATTCGATGCATCGCGCCGGCTAGGGCGGACTTATCGCCGGCGCGGACTGCCCCGGCACCGCGGCGCGCAACGGAGCGCCGTTGCGGCAACGGTCCATCAATTCGCGAAATTCGTGCGCCGGCATCGGCGCACCGAACAGATAGCCCTGCGCCTCGTCGCATTCATGCTCGCGCAAAAACGCGAGGTGCTGTTCCGATTCGACGCCTTCGGCGATCACCTTCAGGCGCAGGCTGTGCGCCATGGCAATGACCGCCTGGGTGATCGCGACGTCGTCCTCGTCGTCGGGAATGTCCTTGATGAACGAGCGGTCGATCTTGACGTTGTCGATCGGAAAGCGTTTCAAATAACTCAGCGACGAATAACCGGTGCCGAAATCGTCGATCGCGAGCCGGATACCCAGCGCTTTAAGCTGTTTGAGCAGCGTCGCGGCGTGTTCCGGATTGTCCATCGTCACGCTTTCCGTGATCTCGAGTTCCAGCAGTTCCGGGGCCAGCCCGGTTTCCTGGAGCACAGCGAGGATCAGCGCATGCAGATCGTCCTGCGCGAACTGGCGCGCCGACAAATTGACCGCGACCCGCAGCGGCGGCAATCCTTCGTCCTGCCATGCGCGGTTCTGCGCGCACGCCGCGCGCAACACCCATGCGCCGATCGGCACGATCAGGCCGGTTTCTTCCGCGAGCGGAATGAATTTCGTCGGCGAGATCATGCCCATGCCCGGATGCATCCAGCGCAGCAACGCCTCCATGCCGGTCACGCAGCCCGTCACGAGATCGATTTTCGGCTGGTAGTAGACCTGGAACTCGTCCTGCTCGAGCGCATGCCGCAGAAAGCGCTCGAGCACGAGGCGCTCGAACGAGTGCAGATTCATCTGCGACGAATAAAACTGGTAATTATTCTTGCCGTGTTCCTTGGCGCGGTACATCGCGATGTCGGCGTGCTTCATGATGGTTTGCGCGTTCTCGCCGTCGCCGGGAAACGCGCTGATGCCGATGCTCGCGGTCAGGTGATATTCCTGGCCTTCGACCAGCAGCGGCTCCGCCACCGCGGTCAGCAGCTTTTGCGCGGTTTCCGCCGCATCCGCGGGAATCTTGCAATCGCGCATGAGCACGACGAATTCGTCGCCGCCGAAACGGGCGATCGTATCGCGCCGCGGCAGCGCCTCGGTCAGCCGCTTGGCCACCTGCTGCAGCACCGCGTCGCCCGATTCATGGCTCAACGAATCGTTGATCAGCTTGAAGCGGTCCAGATCGATGAACAGCACCGCGACCTGCTTCTGCGAAAACTTGGATTCCGACAGCGCCTGCTCTAGCAGCTGCGAGAACAGCGCGCGATTGGGCAGCCCCGTCAGCTCGTCGTAATGCGCGAGATGGCGGATGCGCTCCTCGGCGCACTTGCGCTCGGAAATGTCGCGCATGATGCCTGCATATTTGACGCGGCCGTCGATGTGCATTTCGCCGAACGTGAGTTCGAGCGGGAACGTAGTGCCGTTTTTGCGCTGCGCTTTGACTTCGCGACCGACGCCGCTGGTCATCGCGCGGCTGCGCCCGCCGACGTCGGCGATCACGCGCGGATGGCAGCTGCGATGGCGCGCCGGCATCAGGCAGTCGATATTGCGGCCGATCAGTTCCAGCGGCTTCCAGCCGAACATGCGCTCGACCGCGGCATTGACGAATTCGAGCATCCCCGCGTCGTCGATCACTATGATGCCGTCGGCGGCGGTGTTGACGATCGAATTCAGCAGGGTTTCGCTCGAGCGCAAATTGGCTTCCGCCAGGCGGCGCGCACGGCGCACGTCGGCTTCCGCGAGTTCGCGGCGGATCACCGGCACCAGCCTGCCGAGATCCTGTTTCATCATGTAATCGTGGGCGCCGGACTTCATCGCGAGCACGGCGGTCTCTTCGCCCACCGCGCCCGACACCAGGATGAACGGCAGGTCGAGCTTGCGGCCGGTAATGACCGCCAGCGCGGCCAACCCGTCGAACTGCGGCATCGAGTAGTCGCAAATCACCGCATCCCAGGTCCGGCGCTCGAGCGCGGCGATCAGCGCATCGTGCGTGCACACGCGTTCGTATACGGGCGCGTAGCCGCCCTGGCGCAACGACTCGACGATCAACTGCACGTCGAGTTCGCAATCGTCGATGCACAAGAGGTTCAGCGGCGTCGCCATTTCCACGGGGACGGATCGCAGCACGTGCACGGCTGAACTGGTCATGTATTCCGGGCTGTCCATGGGATTACGCCGCCTGCGCGAGCAACATTGCGCGCGTTTCTACGTGGGGAGCAGCAAGCAGTTCCTCGATATCGAGCACCAGGACGACCGAGCCGTCGCCCGCCAGCGTCGCGCCCGCGACGCCTTTCGGTTTGATGTCCTGCAACGGCTTGATCACGACGTCCTCACGCCCGACGAAGCCGTCGACGGCAAGCACGAACTTGGACGTTGCCGATTGCATGAGGACGCCATAGCGCGGGGCGGCATGCGATTGCCAGCCCAGCAGCCTGGCCAGCGAGCGCACGGGCAATACCTCGTCGCGGATCACCATCGTGGCGCGGCCCGATACCAGCTGCACCTGCGCCGGATCGAGCAACGCGATTTCGTGCACCATCGCGAGCGGCACGGCGAACGGCTGCGTGCCGTAACGCACGATCAGGACCGGGAGGATCGCCAGCGTCAGCGGCAGCGCGATGTTGATCGTGGTGCCGGCACCGGGTGTCGATTCGATCTCCACGCGGCCGTTCAATTTCTGGATATTGTTCTTGACGACGTCCATGCCGACACCGCGTCCGGACACGCTCGTCACGGCGTCCTTGGTCGAAAAGCCGGGCAGGAAAATAAGCTGCAGGCTCTGCCGCAGGTCGAGGCCATTGGCGGTCTCCGCGTCGATGAGGCCTTTTTGCACGGCTTTGTTGCGCAATACCTCGGGGCGCATGCCGCGCCCGTCGTCGGAAATCTGGATCAGGATATGGTCGCCCGCCTGTTGCGCGGACAGGCGCAACAGGCACTTTTCGGGCTTGCCGGCCGCGCGCCTTTCCTCACGCGTCTCGAGGCCGTGATCGACCGCGTTGCGCACGAGATGCACGAGCGGGTCGCCGAGGTCCTCGATGATGTTGCGGTCGAGTTCGGTCTCCTCGCCGACGATTTCAAGCTCGATTTCCTTGCCGAGCTGGCGCGCGAGATCGCGCGCCATCCGCGGATATTTCTGAAAGAGCCGCCCGATCGGCTGCATGCGCGTTTTCATCACGGCGCTTTGCAGATCGCACACGAGGTGATCGAGTTCGCCGACCGCCTCGTCGAGCTTGCGCAGCGTCGCGCCGTCGGTTTTGCCCTGCATGACTTCCCGCCGGAGAGATTCAACACCTGGTCGAGCCGCGCGGTATCGATGCGGATCGTGGATTCCTTGGCGACCGCCACTTTGTCGGTGTCACGCCGCCCCAATGGCACCGCGTCGAGCGCGGGGTTATCCGCCGCGCGGCGCCCGTTGCGGATGTCCGGGACAGTCGCAGTCGCGGCTGGTGCGGTTAATCCGAGCAACGTTGCATATAGTTGCGCCCAGTCAGGTTCGCGCGCGGGTGTAGCGGGGGCGACTTCGGCCGGCTTCGGCGTGACCGCCACCGGCGGCTTTTCGCCGCGCAGGGCTGACGCGAGCCGGTCCAGCAACGCCGCATCGGCCGGGGCGGGCTGCTTGACGTGTGAAAGCGCTTCGAACATTTCACGCACGACGCCGGTCGCGGCGAGAATAACGTCGAGCACCTCGGCCGAAAGTGCCAGACGGTGGTTGCGCAATTCGTCGAACAGGTTTTCCGTCAGGTGGCACAGCGCGACCAGCGCCGTGGCATTGAGAAAGCCGGCGCCGCCCTTGATCGTATGAAAACCGCGAAAGATGTCGTTCAGAAGCTTGGCGTCATCGGGCCTGCGTTCGAGTTCGACCAGCTTGTTGTCGACGTCGGACAACAGCTCGCCGGCTTCCGTCAGGAAGTCCTGCAGCATTTCTTCCATGCCCTGAAAATCGCTCATTGCAGTGTCCGTCCGCGGCGCCGGCGCTTAAAAGCCGAGGCTTTCGAGCAGCTCGTCGACCTGCTGCTGGCTCGTTACGACGTCGGTGCGCGCATGCCCGTTGATGACCGGCCCGTTGAGCATTTCGCCGGCCATGTGGACTTTTTCCGGCGGCGCGTTATCGACGAGCAGGTTCAACAACTGGATTTCGAGCGTGTGGACGACGTCGGTGATCTTCTTGATCACCTGCCCGGTCAGGTCCTGAAAATCCTGCGCGAGCATGATTTCATTCAGTTGCGCGTTCGTGGCGCGCGTGCGCTCGGGAACCTCGCGCAGATAGTCGCGCGTCGCGCCGACCAGCGCTTTGAACTCGTCGACTCCCGGATCGGCAGCGAAAAGTTTGTCCCAGCGCACGGTCAATGCGTCGGCGTTCGCGGCCAGCGCCGCCTGGAGCGGTTTCGCGGCTTCGCTGGCATTCAGCGCGCGCTGCGCCGCCTGCTCGGTCATCGTGGCGACATACGAGAGGCGATCGCGCGCGTCCGGGATCGCAGCGGCGGACGATTCGAGCATCTTGTCGTAGCCGAGCGCGCGCAAACCTTCGTGCAGGGTGCGCGTGAGCTTGCCGACGCGCGTGATCACTTCATCGGCGCCGTTGTCGTTCGAGGCGACTTCCGCGTCACTGGGCGCAGGCGCGGCGTTGGCCGCAACTATGCTGTCGAACAACGATTCCAGATCGTCCGAATCGGCGGCCGCCGCCGCGACGGCGCTCATGCTGCGACTCCCGCGCCGGCCATGGCTTTGAATATCTTGTTGAGCTTCTCGTCGAGCGTGGCGGCGGTAAACGGCTTGACCACGTAACCGCTCGCGCCGGCCTTGGCCGCTTCGATGATGTTTTCCTTCTTCGCCTCGGCGGTGACCATCAAGACGGGCAGATGCTTCAGGCCCGCGTCCGCGCGGATCGCCTTCAAGAGGTCGATGCCCGTCATGTTCGGCATGTTCCAGTCGGACACGACGAAATCGAATGGCTCGCCCTTCAGCTTCTGCAGCGCAGCGACGCCGTCTTCGGCCTCGTCGACATTGGTGAAGCCCAGTTCCTTCAACAGATTACGCACGATCCGGCGCATGGTCGAAAAATCGTCCACGACGAGAAACTTCATGTTGGTATCAGCCATAATCACTCCACTTTCCAGAATTTCATTCAGTCCGCCGCTGCCGCGCGCGCCGCGAGCATGGGCCGCAGCGTCTCGGCGAGCACTGCCGGGTCGAATTTCGGCACATACGCATCGACGCCGACGCTTTTGCCCATCGCGCGGTTCGCATCCGACGACAGCGACGAGTGCATGACGACCGGTATGCCGGCGAAACGCATGTCGGCCTTGATCTTGCGCGTCAGCACATAGCCGTCCATCGACGGCATTTCCGCGTCCGTCAAGATCGCGGAGAGCCGCGTATTGAGTGCAACACCTTCCGCCTGCGCGCACGCGGCCATCGACTGCAGCCGTTCCCAGGCTTCCGCGCCGGTCGTGGTCTGCTGGTATTGCACGCCGAGCTTTTCCAGCACCTGCACGATTTCCTTGCGCGCGACCATTGAATCGTCGGCAAACAGCACCGTCGCGCCCGCCGGCGTTTCGAGCGGGACAAGCGCCGGCACCGCCGCTTCGCCGAATACGTTGGCGAGTATCTGCTCCACGTCGAGTATCGACACGAGTTTGCCGTCCGCGAGTTCGGTCAGCGCGGTCACGAGACCGGTGTCGCCGGTTAATGCGGGCTGCGGCGCGCGCACTTCTTCCCAGTCGACGCGCACGATGCGGTCAACCTCATGCACGAGGAAGCCCTGCGTGTGGCGGCTGAACTCGGTGACCATCATCGTGCCCTGCGCCGAGCCGTCGCTGTCGCCGCCGAGAAAGTTGGCAAGCGCGATGACCGGGATGATATTGCCGCGCAGACTGATGACGCCCCCCACGCCCGGCGGCAGGTTGGGCGCGCGCGTGATCGGCGGCGTCCACGTCACCTCGCGGACCTTGAATACGTTGATGCCGAAAGTCTCGGTGCCGCCCAGCGAGAACAGCAGGATTTCCATCCGGTTCGAGCCCGCGATGCGCGTGCGCTCGTTGACCGTCTGCAGCAGTTTCGAGGATTCGGATGAAGGGTTCATGGCGTCACGCGCGGCGGCTGGTCAGGCGAGGAAACGCGCGAGCGTCTGCGCGAGCTTGCCGGGTTCGAATTTCGGCACGTACTCGTCCACGCCGACCGACAGCCCGAGCTTGCGGTTGGAGGAGCCCGACAAAGACGAATGCATCACGACCGGAATGCCGGCGAAGCGCGGGTCCGCCTTGACCTGGCGCGCGAGCATGTAGCCGTCCATCTCGGGCATCTCGATGTCGGTCAAGACTAGTTGCACATAGTGGCTGACCGGATTGCCCGCGGTTTCGGCCGCCGCGGCGATCCGGGTGAGTTCCGTCCAGGCCTGACGGCCGTTGACGGCGCCGATATGCCTGACGTGCAACGCATCGAGCGCGCGCGTGATCTGCTTGCGCGCGACCAGCGAATCGTCGGCGAACAGGACGGTGCGGCCGGCCGGCACGCTGGCCTGAATGTCGTCGTATGCGCGCTCGTCGTCGGGTTTGCCGAGCGTCGCATCCAGTATCGCTTCCACGTCGAGCATCATGACGAGCCTGCCGTCGGCGAGTTCGGTCACTGCCGTGACCAGGCCGCCCAGACTGCCGACGATGATGTCGGGCGGCGCGCGCATCGCCGTCCAGTCGAGCCGCAATATCGTGTCGACCGCGCCGACCAGGAATCCCATGATCTGGCCGTTGTACTCAGCGACGATCATGACGCCGCCCGCACCGGTCTGCTCGAACCCCACGTACTTCGCAAGATCGATGACCGGCACCAGCGTGCCGCGCAGACTGACCATGCCTTGCACCGCCGGCGGCATGTCGGGCGCGCGCGTGATCGGCGGAATGCGGATGACCTCGCGCACCTTGAAAACGTTGATGCCGAACGTGCCGTGCGCGACTGTCGAACCGGGCGTTTCGAACCTGAACATCAGGATTTCGAGCTTGTTGGTGCCCGCGAGGCGCGCGCGCGCGTCGACTTCTTTGAGTTGGGCGGACATGATTGCTTGAATTCCCGCGGCGCGCGTCAGGCCGCGAAGCGGCCCGCTTCGGTATGCAGAACCGCCACCGCCTGCTCGACCCGTTGCGCGTCTTCGAGCGCGACTGCGACAGCGGCGGCGTTTTCCTTGACCATCGCCGCCATGCGCGCGATATTGCCGGCGACCTCGGCGCTCGCCGCGCCATGACCGCCGGTCGCGGTTGCGATGTCGCTGATGCGCGCCAGCGCGGATTGCACGCCCCCGTTGATGGTCACCAGCGCACCGGCCACGTCTTCGGCGAGCTTGACGCCGAGGCTCACGCGCTCGTTGCCTGCGTTCAGGTTCTTGACTGCGGCGTCGATTTCCGTCTGGATTGCATCAATCATGGCCGAAATTTCGGTGGTCGCCCCCGCGGTGCGTTCCGCGAGTTTCCTCACCTCGTCGGCCACCACGGCGAACCCCCGCCCCTGCTCCCCGGCGCGCGCCGCCTCGATGGCCGCGTTGAGCGCCAGCAGGTTGGTCTGCTCGGCGATGTCCTTGATGACCTGGACGATGCCGCTGATTTCGTTGGAGCGCTTGGACAGGGTTTCGATGAGCTGCGCGGAATGATTGACCGAGTCCGCGATCCGCGCCATTTCCGACGCGGCATTGCGCGCGGTCTTGCCGCTTTCTTCCGAGAGGCGCGACGAATCGAGCGACGCGTCGGTTGCGGCGCGTGCGCTGTCGGCAACCTGATTGATGCTCGCGGTCATTTCGCCCACCGCCGCGGCCGTGGCGGCGGCGAGCTGGTCCTGTTCGTGCAGCGCTGCGGTCATCTGTTGCGGCGAGCCTGCGACACGCACCGCCGCTGCGTTGAGCGCGTGCACTTCTTCCATCACGCGCTGCATCGAGCCTTGGATGCCGGTCATCAACTCATTGAACTCGCCGGTCAACTGTGCAACCGCGGGATGGCCATGCACGCTCGCGCGGCGCGAAAAGTTGTGGTCGTTGCGCATGACGTGCAACACGTGGCCAAGCAGCCGGACCGGCTCGACCAGCTGCCGCCGAACGCTGAGGAAGTAGCCGACGCCGCCGGCGATTCCCAGCGCACCGATCAGGAGCACCACCATATAGCCGGTGCGCGACGCGGCATGCGCTTCACGGGATTCCGCGCTCAGGCGCTGTTGATGCTGCGCGAAGGCGGCCGCCGCCAGTTCGAGGTTGCGGCGGCTCGCGTCATGGTCCGCTGCGGCAACCGCGGCATCCAGCCGCGCACTCACCTCGCGGGCCAGCCGGTCGGATTCGGCGAATTGCGCGGCTGTCGCGGGTTCGCCGCTAATCGTCGCAGCGGCGCGCGAGCCGGCGCGGACGGGCGCATCGGCTCCCCACATGGAAGCGAATCCGACCACCATTGCGATGACAACCGCGAGCACGGGCAAAGCCAGCATGGGACTCACCCGGCGCGGATCGACCAAATTCTGCAACATGCCTGACCTCCAATGGACGGCGCGCCGAATATGGCAATCCACATGTAGCGCCGTCAGTTATCATTTGAATTAACGGCCGGCGGCGACAACTCTTTAACGTTCGCACGGCGCTGCAGAGGGCAGGCCGGCAGGCGGATGTTTCCGTCGCGAATACGCTCAGGCGGCGCAGCTCGCGCACGTGGCCCGCTTGCCGCAATTCACGCACACGTCATCCGCGACGTCCATGGCGGGCGCATCCAGATGGTAGCAAACGCTGACTTCGCTGCCGCGGCCGCGGTACTCGACGCGGGCGCACAGCGCGCGTACCAAGGTGATGCCGCGGCCGTGGGGCTTGAGGTCATGCCCGGCCGGCCCCGCCGTCACCCCTGAAAAGTCGAAGCCGCGACCCGAATCGCAAAAGCTGATGGCCAGCGCCGGGCGGCCGTCCTGAACGAGTGAATGAATCCCGACCGCGATGCTGCCGTGCTTGAGGTCGCGCAGCGCGGCCGCGCGCTTTTCGGCGTAGCGCGCGACGCCGTCGGGACCTTCTTTCAAATCCGAACTCAGGCCGAGCACGCCGTGGTCGAGCGCGTTCGCGTACAACTCGGACAACACGATGCACACCTGGCGGCAATGCGCGCGCGCGGCGGGTATCGTCACGACAAAATCGGCAAGCATACTCACGACGTCCAGCTCGCGGAAATCCGCGGCAGTCAGCGTGATTTCAAACTTCCGTTCCGACGCCGGCTGCAGCGGCTGCGCCGGCACGCCAGCGACCGGTCCGGCGTCGATCGCGACCTCGTCTTCGCAGCGCACCAGCAGCAGGGTCACGTCATCGTCCGCGCGCTGCTCGAAATGGCGCGCGAGCACCCGGCTACGCAGGAGCTTCATGCGCACTTTTAGAGGCACGCCGCACAAGAGTCCTTCGACCGCCTGTTGTCCAGACCCGAC
>Ga0265328_10001162_pt1 | contig 12144 bp, 7 predicted proteins | sample 41624metaG_FD_202086 | JGI IMG/M metagenome (GOLD analysis project Ga0265328, IMG submission 202086) | Rhizosphere microbial communities from Carex aquatilis grown in University of Washington, Seatle, WA, United States - 4-16-24 metaG | ecosystem: Host-associated > Plants > Roots > Rhizosphere >...
GCGTTGAATCTCCGTGTCGGTCCTGCAATGCAATCCTCTCCTTAGACTCGCCGCCGCGATTGGCGCCGCCGCGCTTTGCGGATGCAATCTCGACTGGGAAAAGCCCGACGTCAGCACCCCGCCGCCGGAGCGCTTCCGCGAAGCGCGACCGCGCTCCGCGCCGGGCATCGGCGGCGCGCGGGAATTTGCGCGCAAATTCGGCTCCCGGGAACTCTCGAACATCGTTGACGGCGCGCTCGCCGACAATCTCGACCTCGCCGCCGCCGCCGCGCGAATCCAGGAGGCGGATGCGCAGGCGCGCGTGTCTTCCGCGGCGCAATTGCCGCTCGTGTCGATCGCCGATTCCGTCAGCCGCACGCAGACGCCCGGCACAAAGACCAGCGCGACGCCAACCGGTTCGCTCGGCCAATATACGACGACGCGCAGCAATTTCGCGCAGCTCGGTCTCAACGCGAGCTATGAAATCGACTTCTGGGGCAAGAACGAGGACGCCGCGAAGGCGGCGCAGATCCTCGCCAACGCCAGCCGCTTCGACCGCAGCGTCGTCGAAATTTCCACCGTCGCATCTGTGCTCAACGCTTATTTCCAGGTGCTCAGCGCGCAGGATCGCCTGAAAATCGCGCATGAGAATGTGAAGATCGCCGACACCGTGTTTCAGGCGATCAAGGCGCGGGTCGAGGTCGGCGTCGCCACGGCGCTGGATTATTCGCAGCAGGAATCGGTGCTCGCCGTGCAGCGGGCCACTATTCCGCCGCTCGAACAATCCTTGCGCCAGACGAGGAACACGCTCGCCGTGCTGCTCGGCCACACGCCGGAGAGCGTGACGATTAAAGGCGGATCGCTGACGCGGCTGCATTATCCCGTCGTGCCGCCGGGGCTTCCCTCCGAGGCGCTGCTGCGCCGTCCCGATGTGGCGGAAGCCGAGGCCAGGCTCGCCTCGCAGGAATTTTCCGTGCTGCAAGCGCGCGCGGCGTTCTTTCCCTCGATCACGCTCACCGGGCAATATGGCGTGCAGAGCGTCGCTTTCCACAATCTGCTGCGGCCCGAGGCGATCGCCTGGCAGATTGCGGCGAATGCGGCCCAGCCGCTGTTCGACGGCTATAATCTGCAAGGCCAGTACGAGCTGCAAAAAGGCAAATATGCAGAGCTGGCGGCGCTCTACCGCAAGCAGATCATCACCGCTTTGTCCGACGTCGAAAACGCGCTGATCGCGGTGCGCGAGACCGCGCGTCAGGTGAAGCTGCAGGGCGAAGCGGCGGCGGCGGCGCGGCGCGCCTATGTGGTCGCGGAAGCGCGGCTGCGCGAAGGCACCATCGACATCGTGACTCTCGCGACGACGGAAACCACGCTGTTCCAGACCCAGGACCAGCTGGCGCAGTCGCGCCTCGCCTATTATCAGTCTGCGACGACGCTGTATCAGGCGCTCGGCGGCGGATTTTCGCCGACGACGCGCGAGACGCAAATTGCGGCGGCGGACGCCGCATTTGACGCCGATAAGGGGCCATGGCCATGAAAGCGGCGCTGACATCTCCCTCCCGCAAACGTCTGTTGATCGCCGCCGGGGCGCTGGCGGCGTTGGTCGCCATCGCGGTCGTGGTCCGTTACGGCGCTGGCGGCGGCAGCGAAGACGATGGACCCAACGGCGGTTACAGCAAGCGCGAGAAGCGCCGCGGCGACCTGCCCGTCAGCATCTCCATCGCGGCCGCCGAAATCGCCGACGTGCCGGTCTCCATCGAGGCTGTCGGCACGGTGCAGGCCTATAATTCCGTGGTTCTGCGCACGCAGGTGGACGGTCGCCTGATCAAGCTCGCCGCGCACGAGGGTCAGGACGTGAAGAAGGGCGATATCGTCGCCGAAATCGACCCCTCGCTCTACAAGGCGCAATATGATCAGGCGGTCGCGAAAAAGGCGCAGGACGAGGCCAATCTCGCCAACGCCCGCATCGATTTGACTCGCTATCTGAAGCTTGTCGCCGGCAATTACGCCTCGCAGCAGCAATACGCCACGCAAAAGGCGCTGGTCGCCCAGCTTGAAGCGCAGGTGCGCGCCGATCAGGCGGCGATCGACAATACCCGCACGACGCTCGATTACGCGACGATCCATTCGCCGATCGACGGACGCGCGGGCGTCAAGCTCGTCGATGAAGGCAATATTCTGCACGCCAGCGATCAGAGCGGCATTGTGCTGATCAACCAGCTTCAGCCGATCTATGTGGTCTTCACCATTCCGCAGCAGGCGTTGCCGGCGGTGCAGAAGGCGCAAGCCCGCGGCGGCGCCACCGAGGCGCTGGCGCTCGGTCCGGACAATGTCAGCGTGCTCGACACGGGAACCGTCGAAGTCATCGACAATCAAATCGATCCGACGACCGGCACGGCAAAGATCAAAGCGGTTTTCGCCAATAAGGACTTCGTCCTCTGGCCCGGCCAGTTCTCCAATGTCCGCCTCGTCGTCGACACCATCAAACAGGCGGTCGTCGTGCCGAGCACGGCGGTGCAGCGCGGCCCCAACGGTCCTTTCGTCTATGTGCTGAACGACGAACACGACAAGGCGACGCTGCGTCTCGTCTCCACGGGCCGGCAGGACGAGCGCGTCGCCGTCGTCACACAGGGCGTGACGGGCGGCGAAACCGTCGTCACCAGCGGTTTTTCGCGCCTGTCCGACGGCGCCAAAGTGCGCATCGCCGACCCCGATCCCGGCGCGGCGGATGCGGCGAAAGATTCGGCGAAGTCCGCGCCTGACGCCGGCGGAGAACGCCGGCGCCGCCGGCGCGACGCAGCGCCCGGCGCTTCCGACGCCGCGCAACCGCAGAGGTGACGACGAACCGATGAATATTTCAGCGCCCTTCATCAACAGGCCGGTGGCGACATCCTTGCTCGCCCTCGCGATCCTGTTATGCGGGCTGCTGGCGTTTGCGCGTCTTCCGATTTCGCCCTTGCCGCAGGTGGACTTCCCCACCATTCAGGTGACGACGCAATTGCCGGGCGCCAATCCCGACACCATCGCATCGCTGGTGACGGCGTCGCTGGAACGGCAGTTCGGACAGATTCCCTCGCTCTCGACCATGTCGTCGCAGAGTTCTTTCGGCCTCTCCCAGATCACGCTGCAATTCGAACTCGACCGCGACATCGACGCCGCGGCGCAGGACGTGCAGTCGGCGATCAATTCCGCCGCCTCGACGCTTCCGCGCAACCTTCCCTATCCGCCCGTCTACGCCAAGGTGAATCCGGCGGACACGCCCATCGTCACGCTCACCCTGCGTTCGAAAAACGCGACGCTGCGCGCGATGAGCGATTTCGCCGACACGATCGTCGCGCCGCGCCTGTCGCAGGTCGCCGGCGTCGGACGCGTGAGCGTCGAGGGCGGCGTGCGTCCGGCGGTGCGCATCCAGGCCGACATCGGCCGGCTCGCGGCCAACTCGATGACGATGGAGGATTTGCGCCTCGCCATCTCCGGCGCCAATGTCGCCGGGGCCAAGGGTTCGCTCGACGGCGCGCGTCAATCCTATACGCTCGACGCCAACGACCAGATCCTCGCGTCGAACGAATATAACGACATTGTCGTCGCCTGGCGCAATGGCGCGCCGATCAAACTGCGCGACGTCGCCACAGTGCTCGACGGGCTGGAAAACGCCCGCGTCGGCGGCTGGTATCACGGCGAGCCCGCGGTGGTGCTGGACATTCTGCGCCAGCCCGGCGCCAATATCATCAACACCGTCGAGCAACTCAAGCGCGAACTGCCGCAATTGCGGCGCACGCTGCCGGCCGGCATGATGCTCGACATCGTCAACGACCGCACCGACACGATCCGCGCCTCCATCGCCGATGTGGAATGGACGCTGGCCATCGCCGCCATTCTCGTGGTGCTGGTGGTGTTTCTGTTTCTGCGCTCCCTTCGCGCCACCATCATCGCCGGCGTCAGCCTGCCGCTCTCCATTATCGCCACATTCGGCGTGATGTGGCTTGCCGGCTTCTCGCTGGACAATCTGTCGCTGATGGCGCTCACCATCGGCACCGGCTTCATCGTCGACGACGCGATCGTGATGATCGAGAACATCGTCCGCAATATCGAGCTGGGCAAATCGCCGTTGCGCGCATCGCTCGACGGCGCGCGCGAGATCGGCTTCACCGTCGTCTCGCTGACGGTGTCGCTTATCGCCGTGTTTATTCCGCTGCTGTTCATGACCGGCGTCGTCGGGCGCATGTTCCGCGAATTCGCGCTGACGCTGACCATCGCCGTCATCGTCTCCGCCATTATCTCGCTGACGCTGACGCCGATGATGTGCGCGAAGCTGTTGCGCGGCGTTCCGCATGGCGCGGTCGCCGGCGGCCGCATTGGCGCGAGGCTTGAAGCGCTCACCCGCCGGTTCGAGGCGCTGTATGAGGTCACGCTGCATTGGGCGCTGGCGCGCCAGCGCTTCATGCTCATCCTCACGGCGGCGACGCTGGCGCTCACCATCCTGCTCTACGCCTTCATTCCCAAGGGCTTTCTGCCGCGCCAGGACACCAGCCTGCTGACCGTGGTGCTGGAGGCGACGCCCGACTCCTCCTTCGAGGCGATGAAGCGGTTGCAGGCCGATGTCACGGCGATTTTCGAGAAAGACCCGGAAGTCACCGGCGTCGCTTCCGTGCTCGGCATCGGCCCGCTCAATCCGACGACCAATGTCGGCCATATGTCCGTCACGCTGCGCGGGCGCGAAATCCGCAGCGCCTCCGCCGATGTGGTCGCAGAGCGCTTGAAGCGCGCCGCGCAGCGCGTCGCCGGCGTGACGCTCTATATAGAGCCGGTGCAGGACATTCAGATAACGACGCGCTCCAGCCGCTCGCAATATCAATATACGCTCACGGCCGCCGACAATAACGAGCTTCTGCTCTGGTCGGACAGGCTGATCGAGCGGCTGCGCAATGATCCGCGTTTACGCAATGTCGCCGCCGAGACGCCGACGGGCGGGTTGCGCAGCTTTTTGCGCATCGACCGCGTGCGCATGGGGCGCCTTGGAATTACGACGCAGAATGTCGACGACATTCTCAACGACGCCTTCGGCCAGCGCCAGATTTCGACGATCTATGCGCAATCGAACCAATATCGCGTCGTGCTGGAAGCCGCGCCGCAATATCAACGCGACCCTCATGCGCTGGAAAAGCTCTATGTCGCGCCGACCGGCGTCGGCGGCGGGCAGACGCCGCTCGGAGCCTTCGCGCATTTCGAAATGACGTCGGCGCCGCTCGCCGTCGCGCATCAGGAGCAGTTTCCCGCCGCGACGATCAGCTTCGATCTGTCGGAACATGTATCGCTGGAAGAGGCGCTCGCCGCGATCTCGACCGCCGAGCGCGAGCTTGAAATTCCAAGCGCCGTCATGGGCGTCTTCAGCGCCGACGCGGCGGAATTCCGCAAGGCGCTGGCGAGCGAGCCCTGGCTCATTCTCGCCGCCCTCATCACCATCTATGTCGTTCTGGGCGTGCTCTACGAGAGCTTCGCGCATCCGTTCACCGTTCTGACCACGCTCCCGTCGGCTGGCGTCGGCGCGTTGCTCGCATTGCTCATATGCGGTCTCGACATGTCGATCGTCGCGCTGATCGGCGTCGTGCTGCTCATGGGCATTGTGAAGAAAAACGCGATCATGATGATCGACTTCGCGCTGGAGGCGGAGCGCGTCGAGGGGCTGTCGCCGGCGGAATCCATCGTGCAGGCCTGCCTGCTGCGTTTTCGTCCGATCATCATGACGACGCTCGCAGCGCTGCTCGGCGCGCTGCCGCTTGCGCTGGCGGAAGGCGCCGGCAGCGAATTGCGCATTCCGCTCGGCGTGTCGATCGTCGGCGGGCTGCTGCTCTCGCAATTGCTCACGCTCTACACGACGCCGGTGATCTATCTCGCCGTCGAACGTTTGCGCGCGCGGATCGCCGGCGGCGGCGAAGCCGCGCCGCAAGCAACGCCGCAAGCGGAGGCGCGCGCGCCGCTCCCGCATCCGACGCCGGCGCTCGGCAATGAGGCGGCGGAATGAATATTTCCGAGCCCTTCATCCGGCGCCCGATCGGCACGACTTTGTTGGCCATCGCGCTGTTTCTGGTCGGCGCAGTCGCCTATACGCTCCTGCCTGTCGCGAGCCTTCCCGCCATCGACTTTCCCGCGGTCAGCATCAGCGCCGCGCGGCCGGGCGCGGACCCCGCGACAATGGCGGCCTCCGTCGCCGCGCCGCTGGAGCGGCGCCTCGCCAATATCGCAAGTCTTGAAGAGCTGACCTCGTCAAGTTCTCTCGGCTCGACCCAGATCACCGCTTTATTCAAGATCGAGCGCAACCCCGACGCCGCCGCGCGCGACGTGCAGGCCGCGATCAACGCCGCCGCGACCGATCTGCCGAGCGATCTTCCGACGCTGCCGGTGTTCCGCAAGGCCAATCAAGCACAGGTGCCGGTGATCGTCATCGCCCTCACCTCCGACACATTGCCGACGACGTCGATCTATGACGCCGCCGATTCCGTCATCGCCCAACGCATTTCGCAAATTTCCGGCGTTGCGGAGGTTCGGATCGGCGGCGGCGATCAACCGGCGATCCGCATTCAAATGGACCCGTCCCGGCTGGCCTCCATGGGCGTCGGCGTCGATCGCGTAGCGGCGGCGCTGACCACGGCCAATGTGCATTCCGCCGTCGGCGCCTTTGACGGCGCCGCGCAGGAGATGACCCTCTCGGTCAACGATCAGCTCAACACGCCCGAGGATTACCGCAATATTGTCGTCGCCTCGCACCAGGGCGCCGTCGTCAAGCTCGGCGACGTCGCGACCGTGCAGCGCGGCACGCGCAATCGCAACGCCGCCGGATGGTTCAACGGCAAGCGGGCGATTCTGCTCATCATCACCAAGCAGCCCAACGCCAATGTGATCGCGACGGTCGACAAGGTGAAGGAACTGTTGCCGCAGCTCCAGCAATGGATTCCCGCCGACATCAAAATCTCCATCCTCGCCGACCGCACGCAGACCATCCGCGCGAGCGTCGCCGACATTCAGCGCACGCTGATCATCTCCGTCTGTCTCGTCATGGGCGTTGTCTTCGTGTTTCTGCGGCGCTTCACCCCGGTGCTGGCGGCGGGAGCGACCGTGCCGCTATCGCTTGTGGGCGCGTGCGCCGCCATGTGGGTCGCGGGCTATTCAATCGACAATCTGTCGCTCATGGCGCTCACCATTTCGGTGGGTTTCGTCGTCGACGACGCAATTGTGATGATCGAGAATATCGAGAGCAATATCGAACGCGGCATGAGCCGGCTGGAGGCGGCGCTGAGCGGCGCGCGGCAGATCGGCTTCACCGTGGTGTCGATCAGCCTGTCGCTGATCGCGGTTTTCATTCCGCTGCTGCTGATGCCCGGCATTTTCGGGCGGCTGCTGCGCGAATTTTCGATGACGCTCACATTCGCCATTCTGATTTCGACGGTCGTCTCGCTGACCGTGACCCCGATGATCTGCGCCTGGATTCCGGCCGCCGCACATAAGGCGCCGAACCGCTTCGACCGAATGGTGGAAGGCGCGCTCGATTGGCTCGTCAATTTCTATATGCGCACGCTGCGGCCCGCGATCGACCATCCCTGGCTGACACTGGTCGTCATCCTCGGCGTCGTGACCTGGACCGTTTACCTCTACCAATCCATTCCGAAAGGCGATTTGCCTCAGGACGACATCGGCCTCATCAACGGCACTTCCGAAGCCTCCGCCGATGTCTCCTTTGCGGAAATGTCGCGGCTGCAGCAGGCGGCGAGCGCGGTGTTGCAGGCGGACCCGGACGTCGCCAATGTCGGCTCCTTCATCGGCGCCAACGGTCTCACCGCGGCGCAGAATCAGGGACGCTTTTTTGTCGGACTGAAACCTGCGAACGAGCGCCACTCGTCGAGCTTCCGGGTGATTTCGCGGCTGCGCAAGCAATTCGCCAAACTTCCGGGCATCAGCGTCTACATGGTGCCCTCGCAGGATTTGCGCGCCGGCGGCCGCCAAAGCAAGGCGGAATATCAATACACATTGTCCGATGTGGATTTGCCCGAGCTTGAAGAATGGACGCCGAAAGTCGTTCGGCGCCTGCAGGAAATCCCGGAACTCGCGGATGTGTCGACCGACCGTCAGTCCGGCGGCCTGAAGGCGACGCTGGTCATCGACCGCGACGCGGCCTCGCGCATGGGCGTGTCAATGTCCTCGATCGACGCCGCGCTCAACAGCGCCTTCGGCCAGCGGCAGGATTCCCTGATTTACACGCAGCGCAATCAATATCGCGTCGTCATCGAGACGCCGACATCGCGTCAACGCGACATTTCAGATCTTTCGACGCTCTATGTGTCGACGGCGAGCGGAACACAGGTTCCGCTTACCGCCCTCGCCCATGTCGAGCGCGGATCGCAGCCGCTCGTCGTCAATCATCAGGGCGTGCTGCCGGCGATCACGATCACCTTCAATCTGGCGCCGGACGCGAGTCTGTCGACCGCGCTCGCCGCGATAGACAAAGCAGTGTCGGAGATGAATCTCCCCGGCTCCCTTCGCGCCGATTACGCCGGCGACGCCGCCAATTTCCGCAAGGGCGCGTCCGGCATGGGGCTGCTGATCGTCGCGGCTCTGCTCTCGGTCTATATTATTCTCGGCGTGCTGTACGAGAGCCTCGTGCATCCGATCACGATCATCTCGACGCTGCCGTCGGCCGGTCTCGGCGCGCTCCTCGCGCTGGAGACTGCGGGCGTTCAATTCTCGATCATTGCGCTGATCGCCATTCTTCTGCTCATGGGCATCGTGAAGAAAAACGGCATTATGCTCGTCGATTTCGCGCTGCACGCCGAGCGCGACAAGGGCATGTCCGTGCATGACGCCGCGCTGGCGGCGGCGCGCGACCGCTTCCGCCCGATCTTGATGACGACGCTGTCCGCGACCTTCGGCGCCTTGCCTCTGGCCTTTGCGACCGGCATCGGCGCCGAGATGCGCCGGCCGCTCGGCATCGCCATCGTCGGCGGTCTGCTGCTGAGCCAGCTGCTGACCTTTTACACGACGCCGGTGATCTATTTGCTGATGAGCAAATTGCAGCGCAAGCGCTCCGCCGCGACGCATGACGGCGCCGAGGCCGAGACAGGATCAGGCGTCACTGCCTGATTTCCTCCGAGGCGTCGAAAAAAAGCCGCAGAACCTGCGCATCGCCGCAATCCTCGACCGGCACATGCCAATATTTCGAGGCCATGAAGGGAAAGCGCTCCAGCGGGAGATGAATTTCCGTCAAGGGCGCGCGCGCGCCAAAGCCGCGCAGCATGGCGCCGTCAAGAATTTTCAGAAGCTCGTCTTCGCAGGCCGGCGCGGGCGCGACCGTTAACAGCGTATTATTGGGAAGAGGAACAACCTTGTCGAAATATTGTTCCAAATTTGCTGTCGCCATTTTACGCTCCAACATCCCTATCGGATTCGATTTGATGACAATTACGCAAAGCCCATCCCGGCACAACTGTTACTGCGCGGCAAGCTTAAGGCGTCGTTGCATCGGCGTGGACGGTAGGTTCACGCCGATGAATGGCTAATGAATGGCGAAGTCAGGGCTTTCGTCGCGGGCCAGGGGAAAATTTACTTTGTCCGGGCGCCCCAGACATTCTCGAAAACAAGTCCGTCCAGCGGCAAGCGCCGCGCCCAATTCTTCACTTCCAGCTCGGGACGCGCATAGGCGAGGTCGATGAAGCCAACGCAGAGGTAAGCGACAATGGCGATCTCCTGCGGCACGCCCAAAATCTCGCGCAAATCGTCGTCGCGCAAAATGCTCACCCAGCCGACGCCAATGCCCTCGACGCGCGCGGCCAGCCAGAGATTCTGCACGGCGCAGGCGGCGCTGAGCAGATCGGTGTTCGGCTGCTGCGTGCGCCCGAGGCCGGTCGCGCCATTGCGGCTGCGATCGCAGGTCACGCAAATATTCAGCGGTGCCTTGAGAATGCCCTCCAGCTTGAGGCTGCGATACAGCGAGCGCTTGTCGTCCGGCATCGCCGCTTCTTCCGCCGCGACCGCGCTGGCGAAGGCCTCATGCACGCGGGCGCGCAATTCGCGCTGCGTAACGAGAATGAAATTCCACGGCTGCATAAAGCCGACCGAAGGCGCGTGATGCGCGGCGTCGAGCACGCGCATGATGGTCTCGCGCGGAATGTCGCGATCGAGAAATTCGTTGCGCACGTCGCGCCGCTCGTAAATCGCGCGATAAACCGCGTCGCGCTCGTCTTGCGAAAAGGACGCCGCCGGCGCGAGCGCCTCCCCGGGCGCGCCGCCATTGCGCTCAGCCGACATTGCACAGCTCCAATGCGCGCGTCAGGCGCTCCCGGGCGGCGGGCGAGGCCGGCAGGCCAAAGCGCAGCCACCGCGGACGCTCCGGGAAAGGCCGGGTCAATATCCCCTGCGCCGCGAGCCTGTCATGCAGCGCCGCGGCGTTATCGCAAGCGGCGAGACGAAAGAGAAAGGTTCCGCCGATGATTGCAAGGCCCGCTTGCGTGAGCGAGGCGTCGAGCCGCGCGGACTCTCCGGCGAGGCGCGTCCGGCTCGCCGCGAGCCAATCGGCGTCGGCGAGCGCCGCGGCGCCGATGGCGAGCGCCGGCCCGCTGACGCTCCACGGGCCAAGCAATGCGCGCAGCGGCGCCTCATAGCGCGGCGGGCACAGCGCAAAACCGAGCCGCACGCCGGGCAGCCCATAGGCCTTGCCGAAAGAGCGCAGGATCACCACGCCCTCGGCAGGCGCGCGCGGCGTCGCGCAAACGCCGGCTGCGCTCGCCTCGACGAAGGCCTCGTCGACGATCAGCAGACCGCCGCGCGCTCCCATGGCGGCGCCAAGCGCGACGATATCCTCGGCATCGACCAGACGCCCGTCGGGATTATTCGGATTAACGATGATGGCGACGTCGGCGTCGCCAAGCGCCGCGAGCGTGTCGACGCGCGCGACGCCAGCGCCGGAGGTCGCCCAGGCTGCGCCATGCTCCGCATAGGTGAAGCCCAGCGTCGCAACGCGCTGCGCGGGAAAAAGCCGCGGCAAAAGCTGAATGAAAGCCTGCGTTCCCGCGCCGGCGATCACGCTGAGATGCGCGGGCGCGCCATAGGCGAGGCGCGCGGCGCATTCGGCCGCCGCGCGCGCGCCGGCGTCCGGCAGGCGGGTGAAGGCCTCGGGCGCGATTGGCGGAAGGGGATAGGCGTGAGGATTGACGCCGGTGGAAAGATCGATCCAGGGCTGCGGCGCCTGCGGAAAACGCCGGCGCGCGGCGTCCAGCCCGCCGCCGTGCAGCAAGGGCGCCGGCGCGCCCGGCGGCGCGGAAAAACTCATTGCGCCATCTCCAGCAAATCGTCGAGATCGATATGGCGCGCGCAATGCTCCGCAAAGGCGTCGAGCGTCTCCTCCACAAGCGCCTCGTAACGCGTTGCGGAGGGCGCGGCGCCGTAGCGCGCCAGCAACGCCGCGCGCAAATCGTCGCTGGCGAACAGCCCATGCACATAGGCGCCGGCGATGCGCCCGTCGCGCGAGGTCGCGCCGTCGCTGTGTCCGTCGTCGAAGGTCAATACCGGGCGCGCGCAATCGGCGCCGCGCGTGAGGCCGACATGCATTTCATAGCCGCGAAACGGCGCGCCCTCGGCGACGCTCACGCCGGAGGCCTCGCGCAGAACTTTTCGAGCGCCAAATTCCGTTTCGACATCGAGCAGGCCAAGGCCCGGCGCATCGCCCGGCGCGCCTTCGATCCCGAGCGGATCGGAAACCTTGCGCCCGAGCATTTGATAGCCGCCGCAAACGCCGAAGACGCCGCCGCCGCGGCGAATATGCGCGGTAAGATCAATATCCCAGCCCTGCGCGCGAAAGGCGGCGAGATCGGCGATCGTGGCCTTGGAGCCCGGCAAAATGACCAGCCGCGCCGCTGCGGGCAACGGCTCGCCCGGCGCGACAAACACAAGGCTGACGCCCGCCTCCGCCTTCAACGGATCGAAATCGTCGAAATTGGCGATATTGGGCAGCAAGGGAATGGCGATCACGAGCTTGTCGGAATCGCCGTTCGCCGCGGCGCGCAGGCCGAAAGCATCCTCTGCCGGCAGGCGCGCGGCGTCCGGGAAAAAGGGCAACAGCCCCAGCGCGCGCCAGCCGGTGCGCTCCGCCATAAAGCTCATGCCCGTATCGAACAGGCTCGC
>Ga0265328_10001163_pt1 | contig 12143 bp, 14 predicted proteins | sample 41624metaG_FD_202086 | JGI IMG/M metagenome (GOLD analysis project Ga0265328, IMG submission 202086) | Rhizosphere microbial communities from Carex aquatilis grown in University of Washington, Seatle, WA, United States - 4-16-24 metaG | ecosystem: Host-associated > Plants > Roots > Rhizosphere...
GCAAGTTCATCTAGCATCGCAAATACACGCTCTTGCTCGGTTAAATTATCAAATGGCACTGGCACCCCTTCAATGTGCAACCTTCAAGAGGTGCCACCCCAGGCGGTGAAGGTTTCCGCTTTTCGCCCGGCCAGGCTAGGGGTGGCATAACAGTTACATTGCAGCAAAGAATTGTTGCCGGGAAATACGGCCATTAATCTGCATGCCAGACAAGCGAATTGCCTTGGCATCGTTATTCAGCAGCCTAATGCAAAAGCGCAAGTATTTGGTCTGCTCCCACTCCGTCATTGATTCCATCGCCTTCATCACCCTGATTACCTTCGGATTGGGGCCGCTGCCGTTAAATAGCCACATGACAGGCACGTCAAGCACACCAGCTAGTTCAAACAAGAGCTTCGGCCTACGGCTGAGAAACGCGGGGAATTCTGACGACTTTAAATATGTTTCTGCGGTCGCGCACTTAACGCCCAGGCATTGCGCCACCTGGTCGACTTGTTGCTTATATTCAGTGAAGCCCTGAAGCTCCAGGGCTTCAATTAGCCTAGTGCCAAAAGCGCCAGCATTGGTTGGTGTAGAATCGGCCTCAGCCATGATGCTTACCTCCTGTTTAGGTACTGCTTTGCGGTTAGGGTTGGCTGGTAGCCCCTCCAAGAGTAACCAGCCTTCCCGCTTTTGCCTGATACCGTCAGGCAGCGGTAATACTCTTATGCTGCCATTGCTGGTGCGCGTTCAACATTAGGCGTGAATACTTGCCGGGCTTGCCACAGATCATAAGAAGCCTGCTCAGCCATCCATAAATCTGCCCGCCCCCCATTCTCAACACCCAGCCACCCCTCTATTCGCAGCGCCATCTCAGGAGATACAGCGGCGCGGCCATTCAGTACACGGGAAAGCGCGGCACGTGTAACACCCAACTGCGCAGCGGCATCGGTGACAGTCAAACCCAGGGCGGGCAACACATCCTCTCGCAAGGTTTCGCCAGGGTGTGGCGGGTTATGCATTTTGCTCATGTTCAAATCCTCTCAGTGGTAGTCCTGATAATCCACCAGCACAGCGTCAGCACCATCAAATGTGAAGGTTAGACGCCAATTTCCGTTGACCCACACGGCGTAATGGTTGGCCAGATCGCCACCCAATGCGTGCAACTTCCAGCCGGGGATGTTCATATCTGAAGGGCCGGCAGCCTCATCCAGTCGCCGCAATTGCCTTGCGAGACGTGGTGCATGATGCGGCTGTATTCCGGCTTTGCGCCCCGTCTCGAAAAACGATTGCAGCCCTTTATGCTGGAATGTCTTAATCATTATGCGATTGTATAGCGTAGCGTTTCACAGCTCAATCATTTTCCGCGTTAAATTGTGGCAACAGGGAAAGAACAAGCGCGGCATTTTCCTACAATTGGCACAAGTACAGACGTCTGCAACCCCATAAATCGTTAAACCTGCTTTAACCTTGTCCCAACTGTCCCAACTCAATTTAAAAAAGTTGGGACGGCTGGAAGCCAATAAGCACGCCGTGTCCCAACTGTCCCAACCTGTCCCAACCAAAAACAACGAGTACCGAGCGTAAAACGGGTAAATTTGCTGGGGATTTTTACCCGCTCAAACCTTCCCTTTTTTGAATTTCAGCACCTTGCCACCATCGCGCATGGCTTCCAGTTCATCAGCCCACCACTGGGCCAGTTCACGGCGCTCTTTGATGTAGGTAGCCCGGTTGTAAGTAGCACGGATTGCGTCCTTGTCCTTATGGGCCAGTGCGGCCTCAATTACATCATGGCGAAACTGCCCGTGTTCATTCGCCATAGTGCTGAAGAAGTGACGGCACCCATGCGGGACAATTCGGTACTCAGGCCACAGCAATTTGAATGCCTTGGTAAGTGTCATTTCAGATATCGGCTTCGTTGGGTCATTGCCAGGGAACAGCATGCCGGTATAACTGGTGAGCGGCTGCAACTCTTTCAACGCTGCCACAGCTTGGGTGGAAAGTGTAACCGTGTGAGGCTGGCGGGTTTTCATACGTTCTTTGGGGATAGTCCACTCGGCTTTATCCAGGTCGAACTCTTGCCACGCAGCAGCACGTAATTCGCTTGGGCGTTTGGCGGTGAGCAATAGCAGCCAGATCGCCAGCCGCGTTTCTGGCCTGCCGTGGTAATCAGTCAGGCGGCGTATGAACACGCTGGCATCATTGCGGTTCGCAAAGGTGGGGTAGCCTTCCCGGTCGGCGGTTTTTAGCACCCCAACCAAACATGACACCGGGTTGTCGCCCTTTAGTTTGCCGGTAGCCTTGGCGTAGTCAAACACTTGCCCCAGCCATGCACGGCACTTGCCCATAAGCTCCAGGGATCCCCGCGCCTCCATTACCCTCAGGGTGGCCAGCAGATCGGGGGATGTGATCGTGTTGATTGGCTGCTTGCCAATCTTTGGGTAAACGTTCGCCGTGAAAGTGGCGACAATCTTGTCTTGGTAGGAGATCGAGATGCTGGAGCTTTTGAGTTGCAGCCATTCATCGGCAACAGATCGGAATGTGGTTTCGGCTTCAGTTGCCCGCTCTACTTCTACCCGCCTCTTTTCCTGCACCGGGTCGGTGCCAGATGAAACCAACTTTCTGGCTTCCGCTGCTTTTACCCTAGCATCGGACAGGCTCATGTCTGGGTAGCTGCCAAGCTGGAGCGTTTTTTCCTTGCCGTGCAGGGTGTAGCGAAGCTGGAAGTATTTCGACCCGTTAGGGTGCACCAGCAGAGTTAAGCCGTTGCCGTCCCCCAGCTTGCGCGGCTTGGCTGCTGGTTTGGCGTTACGCACCTCTACATCGGATAACAGTTCGGAGGCCATGGCGGGTAAAAACTTTCCGGGTAAAAAATAATTACCCGTAGTTTTACCCGCCATTTACCCGGATGTCAACGGACAGCATGGGACGCGATAAAACAAGAAACCCGCTGTTTATGCGGGTTTCGGTGTGTTTTTAGGACTGGATTGTACTGCTCTGGATGGGTACTTGGTGCCGCTGACCTGCATATAACTATTCTCTGCAAGCCTTTCAGGGCAATGGTCTGTGATTTATAAACCAATTTTTTACCCGTATTTTTACCCGCTGAAAACTTCGCTGGGCTGTTTATTCTGCCGATCGTTCAAGCCAGCACATAAACGGCGGCCATGATACCAAAAATAATCAATCCCCACAGAATCAACGATAAGAGACCGCTTCCAGATCGGACAGGTAGCCCGCTATCATCATGAGTGACTGTATACGACACCCCACTACCAGGCACGCCCACTGTTGTACGGGATCTCCTACCGGGCTTGATATTGGTCGTGAGTCCGGGCACACCAACAGACGCGCTCACCCCTGACTTGCTCAGATTAAATCTGACGCCAGGGAATACCTTGATAGATTTTCGGAAGCGGAACCCCATGTCCTATCCTACTCTAGGTGAAGACTATGACGAACTGGGCAATACCTTCCAAACTGCCCAATCGCAGCATAAGAAAATTCATTCAGAATTGCCACATCCACCTGCAATCCATAAAGCAGCTTCAGATCGGTGGCCAGTTTGTCATCACGGGCCAGCAGTTCAGTACGAAATGCGCTCACCATTTGCAGCATCGCAGGATCGAGCTGATGGGCATTAATCAACGCGCCCCGTTTTTCTGCGAGCTGCAATTCTTTTAACTCACGCTCGACGCGCTCGGTTTTGATTCGCTCTAACGTCAAATCTTCCCCGCTGGAGGATTGGTGCCCGGCAGCAACCCCGCGCAAGTGGCGCAGATAGGCAACACGAATAGTTTGCAAGGATTCCTTTCTCCAATCCAGACCTAGCTTATCCAGCATGGCCGATACGGCCTGTTGGCTCATATCCAAATGCTCGGCAATTTGTCTTTGTTTCAACATTTCAAAATCCCCAATTTATGAGACCTCGATACAACCCCCTCTCGGGTGCCTGACATATTTTTTTTGGCATATCTGCCCACACATGCTTAACCGTACAACCCCCCTTGGCAACTGGCGACTGGAGAATTTTCGCGGTCTTCGCGCCCGCAGTGAGCGCCGCCAGTAAGGACCCGCGATTATTGCGGATGCCGCGCAATCTTTGCAGCCTTGGTTGGCGGCGTCAGCAACTCGCCCGCCAGATCGTGAAGCCTCAGCAGCAGCGAGAGGTGCGACTGTGCCCATACTGGCAGAGGGTTCTGTCCTGTCATCCAATGAGATACCGATACAGGGCTGGTGCCGGTAGCTAGGGCAAAGTCGGACTGTTTCCAACCCAGCACTGACAGACCTTGCTTGAACTCTTCAGGTGTCATGATTGCCTCGCGTGCGCGTGAGAGAGATAGGCGTGAAAATTAACATGCCGAAATCGTTAAAGCAAGTTTAATTAAAAGTGGGAAATGGTTATCTTTTTAAGCCTATTTTTTAACGATTTGTGGGAAATCGTTAAAATGACGTATTTAACATAACATCCGTTATGTGAAGCGGTTTTGAAATATCATGAAAAGTGGGAAACCTAATAACGGTGCGGCTTTCAGGGCTGTTTGCATGCTCTATACGAGGCAGGCCAGTTCATTATGCATAATTATGTAAGCAATTTCGCCGCGCAGTTTATTTCTCTGGCCGCCCATTCGCACGGCACATATTTTATTTACCCGTTTTCCGCTCGGTACTCGTTGTTTTTGGTTGGGACAGGTTGGGACAGTTGGGACACGGCGTGCTTATTGGCTTCCAGCCGTCCCAACTTTTTAAAATTGAGTTGGGACAGTTGGGACAAGTATGTCCCATCCAAACCCATACTGTCCGGGTGGCTGGTTTTACTCATCATCGCCGCCAAGGATTTTTGAAGTAATCCGGTAGCAACGCGGATGCTCACCACCAGGCAATCGCTCCTTGCGTTTGAAGCTTTTGCCCTCAGTCAGCAGCATCCCCTTATCAGCCAACAATCGGCAGATCACCTTGTAATCAAAACCCTTGCACACCTCCTGCTCAAAGGTCACGGGAAACACGTAGTAATCCGTATCCTTAGCCTTGCGCTCCAGACCGTCCCTGTCTAATCCTTCCAGGTAAATCACCCTGCCGTCTGTGTCCTTGGCATCAATATGCTTGCGATAGCCTGCCCGGTTGATTGTCTTGGGCGAGTGCTGGCTAGTGTCGGATGCGGGCCTGTCCCAATCGGTAAAGCGAGCCTCTCCATGCAATTCAAAAAACTGCCGCACCTGTGCCAGCATGGCCGATTGCTCATGATTGCCAGCGCCTCCACGCTGCCCAAGCCATGCCCTGAAACAGATCGCCGCCGCGTTTGTCGCCTCTCCAAGCTGCCAGCCCGTAATCCCCCAAGCGGTGGCAATCTCACCAGCAGCACCCACCAGGGCGAAACGCTGGGCTGCTCGATTGGCCTGCCCCTCAGCATCATCTGGCAAGTGTTTAGTCATGAATTCCTTTTGCCCCTTCTTGACCAGATCGGGCACTTTATCCAGGTGTTGCACCAGCTTTTCCAGAAAGGCCAGCGCCGGGGTACCGTAGTGCTTACCCGCCGCCTCGGTCAACGCTTTGGAGAATATTGCCCCGCTGGTGTGTTCGTGCAGGGTGTCAAATAGCCCGTAGCCCTGCCCGGCATCGGCTGGAATATCCAGCAGCCGGATCTCCTGTCCAGCCTTGGGCTTGCGGTTGGCTTGCGCCATGTGCTCGGCTAATCCGGCCTCACCGCTTGATAGAAACAGCAGGCGCCAGCTTGCCGTGTCGCGCATGGTGCCGGTGCGGTTGGCTCTGGCCTTGCCGCTGCCATTGGCCAGCATGTAGGCCACTTCGCCCGCCGCCTTGGGGTCCACCTGGCTCAGTTCATCCAGCACCAGCAGGCAATCGCTATGCTGGGCTGCCAATGCCTCCAGCCCGTTATCTGTTGCCCGCCATCGCTGAAGGTAATCCAGCCCACCCCATACCGACGCGGCCACCCGTAGGGCTGTCGTTTTCCCGACCGAGCTATCCCCACGAAAATGCAGGCCGCCTGATTCCATGCCGGTGACGTGTATCAGTGGCGCGGCAAAGGCAGCGCTAATCGCAAACACCAGGCGCGAGTTGCCGGCGCATGGCTCGGCTATGTTTTGCTGCCAGCCCAGCAGCTTGCCTCGCCGTTTGAATGTACTGGGGGTGCTGGCCGCAGTCTGGTAAAGGATTCTTTCGTCCGCCTCGCCTATCGTGCGATCGGGAGTTACGAACACGCCACCATGCCAGCCAGTGCGCTCAACGCATCGAGCGCGCTGCTCCGCTGGTGCCGTCTGGATGTATTGCGTCAGTAAGTTGCGGGCTTTGGTCATCGTGGACATTTGCAGCCCCATGGATAACAGTACGCCGCGATATTCCGCGCCATCGCCTTTGAGTAATTCCATAGGCATGGCCCAAGCATGGTGCGTACTGTCCAGATCGTCGAACTCCAGCAGCCTGCCCCAGCTTTCGTTTTTGGCGTCTCTGGTCACGGCGGTAATATCAAGCCGGGAGCATACCCACAGCGGCGGAGCTTCAGTGCCGTTGTCATTCTTGCCGAAATACCACACCCCTTTATCATTTACATGGAATCGGGTTTGCGGAGTTTCCGGCTCGGTCGGTGCCGGGATGTCTGAGGCGCTGGCATGTTTTACAGACGTCTGCACTGGCTGGAAAAAGTTTGCCCGCCCCACCAGTTCGGCAACTTCTTCAACAGTCAGACCCGCAGCCAATGCGTCAGCAGCGTCCCACTTTTCCGGCACCTGCTGGTCATCGGGAAAAAACACAGCAGGGTTAATCAGCCGCACCTCACCAGCATCAGCCTTGCCCAGCAGATCGGCAACCACAGCCATACACTCAAGGCCGGGCGCGTCATTATCCGGCCACAGCCAAACGTGACGGCCTGCCAGTGGATCCCATGCTGTTTTTGCTGGTGCCTGGGCACCGTTCAGCATGGTGACTGCAACAGCATCCGGGAACAGTAGCCCGGCTGCATCGGCGGCTTTTTCGCCCTCAGTCACAATCACCGGCGCATTAGGCCGCGCTGCCAATTGCTCCAGGTGATACAACGGACGCGGATCAAGCAGCCCTTGCCAGCGCCACGAGCGCTTACCCGCTGCATCCTCACAGAATGTCAGGGGGTAAAACTGCTTGCGGTCATTTTCGCCTTTCGGCTCGAACCGATATACCAGGCAAAGCAGTCCGCCTGCCGCGTCTCGATACTCCCAGCGCATGGAAGGTTTGCCGTGTGTTTGGTGCACCTTTGGCGCTTGCGGTGCATCCATTGGCACGGGTTGCAGCGGCTTCCATTCCGGTCTTTTGCTGGTGGCTGATGCACTGGTATTGCCTGCTGCTTTTCGTGGGCTTGTAGCGAGTTTCTGAGGGTCGGATTTTTCAAGATTCAGCCCCAAAAAGCTGGCCAGCAGCGCGGACGCCTCGCTTTGCTTCTTGCCCTCGATATAAGCCACTAGGGCAACCAGATCGCCGCCCTTATCGCCAGTAGCAAAATCAGACCATGCCCCGGTGTTCAAGTTGATAGAAAACGAACCGGGCTTGCTATCTGATCGGGTTGGATTCAAGGCAAGGTATTCATGCCCCTGCCGCTTGCCGCCCGGTGCCCAATGATTCAGAACACTTTCAATACTGGAGAGCGCAGCGGCCTTGATGATATCGAATTGGCCGGCCATGATTAAAGCCCTGCGAGGCGCGCTATGCGGGTATGAATAGCCAGCCTTTGGCCCTCATTCAAATCCGGCAGGGCCTCGCCCACCAACCAGCTTAGCCATTCAAAATCAAGATGAGCCTGATGCTTGATAGCATCGGCGTATTGATCAATGTCAATGCTAGGCCGGGCTGCCAGAAAGTCCAACGATTCAACACCACCATGCAAAGCGTCAAGCAACTCGGAAAACTGCTCTCCACGCTCTTTCAAAAGCTCTTCATAATGCATTCCACGCTGATACAACAAAGCGTAGCCAATGCGCATGATTGCCTCAGCTGTAGTGAGATTTTCACGCCCCTGAAGGATAACGGGCAAACCTTCAAAAGCAGCATTTAGCGCATCAGCAACGTCCACAGCCACATCACAACCCAACGCGCTCAGATCGGCCCCGGCAATCATGCTGCACCGCCTTGCTTTGCCAGATTAGTAATCAGCGTGTGAATATCCTCGGCTTTCCATGCCGTGGTGTTCTCGCCTAGCTTAATTGGTTGGGGGTACTTCCCGGACTTGACGCCAGCCCACCAGGTGGATCGGCTCACAGGAATGCATGAAAGCACTTGAGGTAACCGGACAAAGCCGGTTTTTGGTAATTCATTAGACATCGCGATTCCTTTCTTTGTTTGAATAGGCTCGTATCCAAGCGGATACGATGCGATGCCTAATTTACGAACTATGCATGGGTACTAACGAGGGCCGTACCCGTTTTATTTTTGGCCGCGAAGGTGATAAAGCTCAATTTCACGATTTGCCAGTTCCAGCATCATTCCGCCAAACATCGTGGTAAACCAATCGGTAATTTGCTGCAACTGCTCGGGGTTAACGTGGCCAGCTATCTTTAGATGGCTCTCGTTATCCCATTTCAAATAGACGGGGCGCAAGGTGCTGCAAACATAGTCAATCACGTCCTGTTCGTGCGCTTTTTCAGCCAGGATGTCCCTTAAGACTTTCTCAACCCCTAACCACTCCCGCACCGGCCCTGATGGCAATGCCACTACGTTACTCATAATTCGCACCTCTTTAAAATTGAACCCTATGAATCATAGGATGCCAAGCTTGAATGTATCCGAATTAATGTTGGATAAAATCATCTCACGAAATCCCGCCCGGCCATTTTTAGCGCTTTCATCAAGGATTTCTTGTTTGCAATAAAGAACTGCCCCGCATCCACGCCTTGCAAATACACCGGCGCAGATGCTGCTGGAGGCGCGCCACCCTCAGCCATACCGCGAATGACATCTGCATACTTGGCCGGCAAAATCATTTCCTGTTGGTGAGCCTGGACCAGAGGGTTAACCCCCGATGGAATGTCATAGCCCTGAGCCGCGAAGGCAATCGATCCGGCCGTAGCCATCACGGTGCCCATGCCCGCAGCTGCAGGGCCTGCTGCTGCGGGCCCCATCATTCCGGACAGAAATGCGAAGATCCCTGAGAAGGTCTCCCATGCATAGTTGAAGATCTTCTTGATGATCCCGCCGGCTTGCAGCAACATCGATTGCCCGGCACCAGCCTGTTCGGCAGCGCCTCGTGCGGTAACTCCTGCCACAGTTGCTGCAGTTTGGGCATTCTCGCCAGCAATCCAGGCAACCACTCGCTTGGTCTGTAGCGAAATGAACTCGGAAATGATGGACTGGAAGATATTGCTCAGCGCTTTTTTCATCGTGGTCGTACCCATCACGATGCCCTGCACGCTCTGATCGATCGCGCGGGTAAGCGGCTCCATCATCTTGGTCCACTCGTTTTTTTGCTCTACGATGGTCTGGTTGTTGATCTTCTGAAGTGCAAGCTGGTGCTGCCCGGCCAGCACCTCAATCTGGCGCATGGCATCTTGATACTCCTGTGTATCAGCCTGGTAAAGCTCGGCTTTGTCACGCAGCGCCTGAAGCTCGATCTGGTATTTCTGATCCTCAAGGTCACGCAGTGCGGCTAGCTCTTCAGTCGCGCTGATTTGCCCCAGTTGGAGCTTGAGATTGATCGCCATCTTATCCATTTCGATAGACTGAAGCTTTTGCTTCTCTTCGATCTGGATCCGCTCTTCCTCCATTTTCAGAAGATTGGCATTACGCTCGCGGGCGGCCTGCTCCATTTCCTTGACGGCAGCCCGGTATTCCTTAGATTCAATTCCGTAGGTTTCACCAATGCGAACTGCGGCCTCACCGGCCAGCTGAATACGTTCAACGCTGCCAGCCTTGTAGGCAGATGCTCGGGCCTTCAGGTCTTCAAGCTCAGACGAAAGTTGATCCTGAGCCTGACGCTTTTCAAGCGTGTAGATTTCATGATTGACCTGCCGGCGTTCTTCCGCCGCCTGCTTGCTGTTGCCCTTGATCAACGCAAGCTTGGACTGCCAATAGGCAAGCTCTTCATCCAGTGAGGACTTGAAGAAATTGCGCTCGCTTTCCAGTTGCAGTTCAAGCTGGGATTTCCATTCTGCGTAACGGGATGGTGGCGCACCTTCACTCTCAGGGGAAGTTCTGGTCTTGGTCTTTTTCTTTGGCTGCTCCTTGTCATCATTCCATATATCTTCAAGGGATAGCCTTGCTCGTAAAGCATCGTTATGAATGTTGTTAGACGCGGCCGCAAAAGCATCACTAATTTTTGCGGCCGCACGTCTGGCTGCGTCTGCTGCTCCAGTTAAGTCGCCGTGTGCGAACCTTTCTACTGCATTGCGCACCCCCTCAAATGCCGCAGAGGTAGCATTTGAGAAAAACTTTATGCTTTCGACAACAACATCGAACAGGTATCTAACACCAATCAGAGATGATTCCAGATATGCCAGGGACTGTTTCAGTACATCAATTGCAGTTGGCGCAATTGATCGTATGAAATTAGCAAAAGAGGTTAACGCTGGGATCACGCTATCGGAGATTGTTTTTGCGATACCCTGGAAAACATCCCCTAAATCCTTCATGGCATCTTTGTACTCTTTAGCATTGGCCGCCCCACGAGGGCCAACGGTTAGATTTAACTCATCATTTGAACGGCGAGCATCTTCCGCATCTTTCCTGTTCATCTTTAAGAGGTTTGACCCATCTTGCAGCCCCTTACCGAATAGAGCTATTGCACGCACGTTTCGGCTAGAGCCTTCTTCATACTGATTCAGAATGCCGACTGCATCCAGCATCAGCTCATTGAGGGGCCGCAAATTCCCCGCAGAATCGCGCGTTTGTAATCCCTGAGCCTGAAGCCGGGACTCATTTTTATACAACTGCTTTTCCAACCCCTTGGCAGCAGTCGTGTACTCATCAGTATTGACGTGAATGTTATCCAGCACTTGGATAAGAGTACTTGCCTCTGTAGCAGTAGTACCTAGCACGCGAGCAAGCTTGGCAGATTCGCTGTAATACTCAGTCGTTGATTCGATAACGGACTTAAACATAGCGCCGCCGGCAGCAATAGCAGATATGGCAATCATTGAGGATTGCACTAATTTAGCGCTTTCAGTAATCAGGTTGAATGAGCTGCTCATTTGCTCATGAGCCTGCCTCATGCTCTCCTGCATTTGTACGGATGCCTCACGAAACGCGGACTGTATCCGCTGAGATGACGTCATAGCCTGTTCGGCCAAACGCTCAAATTCGGCATTTGCCTGTGAGGCATCAGCGCCAATTTGTAAATTTACATCTTTATCTGAAGCCATGATTACCCCTTTTTAAGGCGAGTTATTGAACATGGCGCGGAACTAAAACGCCGTTCTATGCAGACGTCTGCAAATTGCAGATAGCCTGTATACACGGCTCTTTTACGTTGTTTGGATGGGTAATACCGAGGCTTTTAACCGTTTTTTTTATACCCATTTGCGGCAAGATGGGTTCGAACAGATTCAAAAGCAGACTGTGACATTTGTAGTTTTTTAATAATTGCCAAAGCCAACCCCCGTGCGGACACCATTCTGGAATTTGATTGTTTAATTTCATCGGCCAATTTCAGCCATTCAGCCTTTTCACCTGGCGAATATGTTTTATTGTCAGCAGTTCTCGCTTCAACTGATTTTCTTGTCATCTCTTGTAATTGTGTAACTGATCTCACACCAACATCTGCCAAAGGCACAAGCCTCCCACATTCCATTTCGAGACTTATAACCCACGCCTTATATAGCAATTCTTTAATCGTTGGCAGCGCGATACTCAGCAAACATGCCGGATTTGAATCTTCAAGCCGAAATATCAAATTATTTACCAGTGCTCGCTGATATGAAGTCTTTTCGGGGTCAAAGCCATGGGATGTTTCAGCATCATGAATACCTAAAGAAAGTACATATAGCCGACGCATCAGAACATAATTTGGGTTGCTGAAATCCACCCCAGCCTCTTGATTCGGCTGGTTGGCAAGTTCATCTAGCATCGCAAATACACGCTCTTGCTCGGTTAAATTATCAAATGGCACTGGCACCCCTTCAATGTGCAACCTTCAAGAGGTGCCACCCCAGGCGGTGAAGGTTTCCGCTTTTCGCACGGCCAGGCTAGGG
>Ga0265328_10001169_pt1 | contig 12122 bp, 8 predicted proteins | sample 41624metaG_FD_202086 | JGI IMG/M metagenome (GOLD analysis project Ga0265328, IMG submission 202086) | Rhizosphere microbial communities from Carex aquatilis grown in University of Washington, Seatle, WA, United States - 4-16-24 metaG | ecosystem: Host-associated > Plants > Roots > Rhizosphere >...
CGGCCGACCGCGTGCGCTGGGAGCACATTCAGCGCGTGTTCGAAGCTTGCGACCGCAACGTCTCGGAGACCGCGCGCCGGCTCAACATGCACCGCCGCACCTTGCAGCGCATATTGGCGAAGCGCGCTCCGCGCTGATCAGAACTCGCCGGGGTGCTGCGCCAGATGCAGGCGCGTGGCGGCGGTCGCGCCGAAACGCACCAGCAGCGCGCGCCGCGTCGCCGGGGCGAGCGCGTGGATCGGGGCTTCGCGCGCGACGACGCCGCCATGCGCGTCGGCGACGATGAGGCCGGCGTCCTGCGGCAAGACCAGCGCGTCGGCGAGGTCCAGCGGCGCGGCGAAATAGAAGCGGTCGCAATAGCCGCGGTAATGCGCCCATTTGGAGTCGGCGCGAAAATCCTCGCGCGAGGATTTTATCTCGACGATTCTGAGCGACCCGTCCTTGGACAGCGCGACGAGATCGGCGCGGCGCCCGTCCGGCAGGGGAAATTCGGCCAGCACGGAAAGGCCGAGGGCGCGCAGCAGAATGCGCGTCCCGCGCGTCACGCGGCGCGTCTGCTCCGGCCGCTGCGACGCGGCTTGGGCGGCCCCTTCCAATCCCATGAGATTTCGGTCTCCGTCAAAGGAGAAACATCGCGCGTCGCCAAGGCGGACGCAAGCGTGGTAGAAACAGCGCCGCCTCCGACATGTTCGGCTCGAACCGCATCGGGAGGCCCCGCCGATTGCCGGTTTGTCATTGTTTGCATGGCGGAGCGTTGCGCCAGAAGAATTCGAAGTCAAGGACGGCCCCATAGGGCGTCCCTGGACGCCCGTCATGAATGGCGGGCTATGGGGCCGCCGCCGAAGGCGGTGCGCTTCGCGCATCCTTGAGTTCGAATTCTTCTGGCGCATAATGCCATCCATGCAATCAATGACATGACGTCGCCGGACGCGGCGGGCGATCTGCGCGTGTCGCCATGAGGGACAATCCATGCAAAACCGCCTCGCCGCGCTGCTCCTCTTCGCCGCGGCCTCGCTCTCCCCCGCCGCCGCGGCGGAACGCGTCGTCAACGTCTTCAACTGGAGCGACTACGTCGACGCCAAGACGCTCGACGACTTTACCCGCGAGACCGGGATCAAGGTCGTCTACGACACATACGACTCCAACGAGATTTTGGAGACGAGGCTGCTCGCCGGCGCGACCGGCTACGACGTGGTCGTGCCCTCGGCGAGTTTCCTCGCCCGGCAGATTCGCGCCGGCGTCCTGACGCCGCTCGACATGAGCAAGCTGCCCAACGCCAAGAATCTCTGGCCGGAGATCGCGGCCAAACTGGCGCGCTACGATCCCGGCAACCGCTACGCCGTCGATTACATGTGGTACACGACGGGGATCGCCTACAACGTCGAGAAGGTGAAGCAAAAGCTCGGCGACAAGCCGCTGGCGAGCTGGGAGCAGGTGCTGCGTCCCGAAAATTTGAAGAAATTTTCCGACTGCGGCGTCTATGTGATCGACAGCCCGGAAGATTTGTTCGCGGTGGCGCTCGCCTATCTCAAGCTCGATCCCAATTCGAAGCGTCCCGAGGATCTCAAACGCGCCGAGGACCTGCTGGTCCCGCTGCGGCCCTATGTGAAGAAATTCCACTCCTCCGAATACATCAACGCGCTGGCCAATGGCGACGCCTGTCTCGCGATCGGCTGGTCCGGCGATTCCTATCAGGCGCGCGCGAGGGCGCAGGAGGCGGCCAACGGCGTCGAGATCGACTTCGTCATTCCGCGCGAAGGCAGTCTGATCACGCTCGACGCGCTGGCGATCCCCAAGGACGCGCCGCATCCCGAGGAAGCCCACGCCTTCATCGACTATCTGATGCGCCCGGACGTGGCGGCGCGCAACACCAACGCCTCGCGCTTCGCCAATGGCGTCGCGGCCTCGCGGCCGCTGGTCGATCCGGCTATCCTCGCCAATAAATGGATCTATCCGGACGAGGCGACGATGGCCAAGCTCTTCGCGGTCACCGCGCCCGATCTCGCCTTGCAGCGCACGGTGACGCGGGCTTGGACGCATGTGAAGACCGGGCGCTGAAGCAAGGAACGCCGCGCCGTCAGCTGCTCCCCGGCGCGGCGTCCGTCTTGGCCCCGATCGCCGGCGGCGCCCGGCCGCGAAACACCAGTTTCTGATAGATCAGCCCGATGCCGATCAGCACGACGCCGAGCCCGATGAAGGACAGCGCGCGCATCAGGCCTTCGAGATCGGAGAGGTCGTAGAGGAAGATTTTCAGCGCCGCCGCCAGCACGAAGAGCGCCGAGGCGAGCCGCGCCCCCTGGACGCCGCGCGCGATCCCGTAAATCAGCAACAGCACGCCGAGACCGAGCCAGACGGCGGAATAGGCCCAGATTTCCATGTCGCCCGACGCCCGCGACGCGCAGATGTCGGAATCGTGGAAGAGACGCCGCGTTTCGAGGCAGGCATAGAGAAACAAGAGAGCGATCGACAGCGCGCCGGCGCCCGTCGTGAACCAGAGCGGGCGCAGACCGCGCGCCGCGCGCATCAAGAGCGCGGCGCAGAGCGCCGGCGCGGCGTAGCCGAGCAGCAGGCCGTTGAGCAGGGCGCCTCCCTCGATCGGCCGGCAGTTCAAATAGGGGTTGGCCAGGAAGGCCAATGCGGACGCGGCGACGCCGACCGAAATCGCGCCGAACCCATAGGAAGCGGCGCCGAGGACGGGGCTGGCGCGCGTCATGTCGAGCCGCGTCAGCGTCAGCGAAAACAGCAACGCCGAGGTGGCGAACAGCCCCTGTTCGACGAGCCCGGAGGAGAGCGCGAAAGGATCGCCGCCATTGAGCGCGTGGCGGATTTCGAAGAACACGAGAAAGGCGGCGAACAGGATCGACAGCGCCTGCGCGAGGCGCACCGGAAGGTCCTCGCCGCCAACGCGCCGCATCAGCCAGGCTGCGCCGGCGAAGGCGAGCGCGGGGACGCCATAGCCGAACGACAGCCAGTTGAAGATCGGCGTCGTCCCGAGTTCGCCGCCGACGATGCGCGGATCCCAAACGAGGCGCGCCAGCACGACGAAGCCCATGGCGGCGCTGGCGAAGCGCAACGCGCCGACGCCGAGCCGCGCCGAGACGGCGGCGGCGGCGAGGCCCGCCAGCGCCAGCGCGACGGTGAGCATCCCTTTGTCGAGCGCGAAGACGAGGCCGAGCGCCAGCGCCGCGAGGGCCGCGGTCGCGAAAGCGCCGAGCGCAAGTCTCGCGGCGGCGGCCTGCGCGCCGCCGCGGAAATGTTGCGCCAGCAGCGCGAAGCCCAAGGCGAGCATTGCGGCGGCGACCGCGAAGCCCGCGCTTTTTTGGCCCTGCGCGAGGCGCAGTTCGGCGAGCGCCAGAATCGCCAGCGGCGGCGCCGCGGCGGCGATCGCATAGAGTTGGGCGGGCGCCGGGGGCAGAACGCGGCCGACGGCCAAGCGCAAGGCGCCGAGGCCCATGGCGAGCGCCGCGCCGAAAGCGGCGAAGATCGCAAAGCGCGCCGGCTCCAGCGGTTCGGGCAGCGCGAAGACCGCGGCGGCGTGCATGGGTTTGAAATCGGCGTCCGGCCAGACGAGGAGCACGAAGAGCGAGAAGACGCCGGCGGCGAGCGTCAGGACGGCGACGGGCGCGAGGCGGGCGCCCAATGCGGCGAGGCCGAGCGCCAGCGCGCCGGCCAAAAACAGCGTGGGAAGATCGAAGCCGCCCCGGGTCGCCGCTTCGCCCATCGCGAGACAAGCCGCGACGGCGAAGACGCCGACGACCGCGCTCGCCTTCCAATCGAGCCAAACCGCCGCGTCCCTGGCGAAAGCGTGCCTTGGAAAGGCGACGAAGCCCGCCGCCAGCACGAAGGACAGCAGTGCTTGCGTCAGCCCCGCATGAACGAATTCGGCCGAGTTTTCAGCGCCGAGGACTACCGCCCAGAGCGCTCCGAGGCCTGCGGCGGCGGCGGCGAGCCAAAACCAGCCGCGCAATTGCGCCAGCGTATGGGCGGCGGCGGCGACCACGGCGAGATGCAGCACGACCGGCCAGGGACTGGGTTCCGCGGTCGCCACCAGCAGAGGCGCGACGCCCGCGCCGAGGAGGCCGAGGCCCGCGAGCCAGGGTCCATGCAAGACCGCGGCGAGGATCGCGGCCAGCGCGACGCCGGCGAGGGCGGCAAAAGCCGAGGCGGACCCGATGAAGCCGTAAAGCCCGTGCGCGGCGTAGATCGCGCCGAAGACGGCGACCGTGCCCGCCGCCGTCAATATGGCCGGCGTCTGCGTCGGCGCGCCGGAGGTTTTTTCCCGGCGGCGCAGCCACTCCCCGGCGGCGGCGAGCGCGGCGCCGAAGAGGAAGCCGGACAGGCAGCGCGCCGCCGGCCCGAAAAAGCCCTGCTCGATGGAATAGCGCACCAGGAGCAAGCCGCCCAAGGCCAGTGCGACGCCGCCGACCCAGACGGTCCAGCGCGTGACGAGGCGTTCCTCCAAACCGCGCGACGGCGCTTCTTCGACGTGTCGCGGCGGCGCGGACGGCGGCGGCGTGGGAGGCGCTTCGGCGATACGGGGCTGTGCGGCGGCCGAGGCGGCCGTCGCCTCGACGCGTGGAGGCTCCTCCGGGGCGGCGGCAACGGCCCTCTTTGCCTCATGGGCCGGCGCGTCCGGCTGCGACGCGGCGTGCAAAAGGCCGGCGGCGCGCAATTGCGCCTCCAACGCAGCGATGCGCCGCTCCGCCGCCGCGAGCCGCTCGCGGGCGCCGAGCGCCATGAAGAAGGCGACAGGGCCGGCGACGGCGACCCCGAAGGCGACCAACCAAAACATATCGTCCATATCTGCCTCGAAAATCGAAATCCGCGGGAGCATCACTCTCGATCCGCCACGACTCTATACCGGAACGGGCCGCAGATCTTCGGCGTCAAAACACGGCGCCTCCCATCGGCGAACCTCGCCGCCATAGGCGGGATGGGAAGAGGCTGTAGCAAGGGCGAGCGCAGCGCGCGCAGGCGAGGGCGTTCCGGCCGGCTCGCGGAGATTTCAGTCGGTCGCGCAACCTCGAATGGAACGAGATGAAACACATCTAAAGCAAGGCGATCGTCGCCGAGCGAAAAGCGACTTTGATCGACAGCGTCGGGGCTGGAAAGCCCGCGGGATTCGCCCCAAGCTCGCGGCGGTGGTCTGCTCGGCGGACCCCCGCCGCGGCGAGCTACGTCGCGGTCAAGCGCAAGCACACGGAAGAAGTCGGCGCCGCTTTCGAAGCGCTGGACTTTTCCGCCGCCGGCTCATTCGCCGCGATGCAGAATCTGCTCGTCTCCCTATGCGAGAGATCCGACGTTCACGGGGTCATTCTGGTGATGTCCTCGCAGCCGGACTTCGACGAAGTGGCTCTGACCAATCTCATCCCGGCGCACAAAGACGTCGATGGGCTGTCGGCGGCCAATCTCGGGGTGCTGGTTCAAGGCGGCCCGGATCGAAAATTCCTCGCGCCCGCGACGCCGCGCGCCTGCATCGTTCTGGCGGAGTCCGAGATGTCAATGAAGGGCAGACACGCCGTCGTCATCGGCCGCGGACGCACGGTCGGCAAGCCGCTGGCGAACATGCTCGTCAACGCCGGCGCCACGGTCACGGTCTGTCACTCCGCAACGCCGGACATTGCGCAAATCTCGCGTTCGGCGGAGGTCGTCTTCGTCGCGACCGGCCGGCCGCGCCGCTTCGGACGGGAGTATTTCCGCGACGGGCAGGTCGTCGTCGACGCGGGAATCGGCTTCATCGACGGAAAATTGGCCGGCGACGTCGACCTGCCGTCGCTGGAAGCGCTGGACGTGAGCGTCACCCCCGTGCCGGGGGGCGTCGGGCCGCTGACCTCGGTTCTGATCCTGGAAAACCTCCTGCAACTCATCGAAATTGCCGCGCACGGAGACTTGTTGGATTACCCGGGCGGCGCGGGCCAAGAGTCCTGCGTCTAAGCCGGCGACGCGTGCCGCAATCAGGAGTGCGCCCCGGGCGCGCGCTTTGCGCCCACCCCGCCTTTGGGCGAAGAGCGCTTCTCCGAGGGACGCCTCTCGCCGCGACGAGGTCAAGTCGACTGTCCGCCGAGCGCCAAAGCTGCCAAGCGAGCGGATAAGGGAATGGCTGGGGACTTGGCCCGAAAGAGCTGCGTGGCACGGAGAAAGGCGGCTACGAGCGGAGACACGTCATACCCGTCTTGGGGACAGACCGGCTCGGCGCGCCAACGCCAGATCGGCGCGACACAGCCTTCGCGTCAACGAGTCAGGAGATTTGTTGGTTCGGAATTTTCACGCTATGTTATTGAGGCATGGGAAGCAAAGAAACGAGTTCGCCGTGGCATACAGGAAACCGAGGCCCCGGCCTCCGAAAGCTCAACCTGCCACAATGACTTTAACCGATGACGAGCGGAAGGCGATCGCCGCAGATGCGGAGTACGTTGGAAGCCCTCATCACACCGATATTCCAAAGTTCGGCCTAATGGCTGCGCCGCGCGGCGGCGCCATGTCGATCGAGGCGGCCGAAGCAGACAATCTCAGAAATCCGGATTGCTTGGTATGTCCACGGAAATGGGCAAGGCGAGGCGATGACGCAACTCAGCTTTTACGCAAGGCGCTGAAGGAGGGGATATTTGTTTCGCTAGGCGCCGGGGTGATGCCGTCGCCTATTTGGGCAAGGGACCCTGAGAACCCCGAATTGGTGTATGAAGCCAAGCTTTGCTCACCGCCTAAAGGCTACAAGGCATATCCACTAACCTCGTTCCAGTTACAGTATAACCTTCCATTTGAAATGCCATGACTGATCTTCTCACTTTCCAACGCGACGGGTGGCTGAATTACCTACCAGATGACGATGGTGAGGGCGTCACAGCCACGCGCCTGCGAATTGGTGTGGGGGAAACACTTATCACTCGCAATATCAGCAGAAGAGCTGGAGGTGAGAGCGAAGCTATCAATGTATCCCTGCTTCCTTTGGCCGAGTTTCTGACAAATGCGTGGTGGCCTCTTCTTTATGAGCCGTTGAAGCCCTCCTTTACGAGAGCATTTCAGGTTCGGCATCGACTGGATAGCGGGATGCGCGGTTACTCTTTCCCTGCGGTCGCGCTTTGCTCCGGGGGTGAGAAATCCATAGTTGTCGATTGGGCCGCTTTTGCAAACCCGTACTCAACCCTGTCGTTTCTGGCGCCTTCTCCCGCCGAGCCGGTCCAATTGGATCGCGAGCAGGCGGAAGTCGCGCTTATGGACTTGATCGAGAGCGTCTTGGAGCGATCAAGTGGAGCGACGCCGCGAGTTCAATCGCTACGAGAAGCTTGGGGCAGAATCCAAACGTCGATGGTCGAACGCGATGAACTCGGTTATTGCATGGCGGCGGGACGGCTCGGACTAGACCCTTACGATCCTGATGCTCCCGATCTGACGCAATGGGCGGTAGGTCTTTCGGACAGGCTTTTCGACGATCTTTCGGATGCGGTCGAACTCGAAGAACTCGGCGCGGCAGCGAGTTGGCTCCGCGATCTCGAGCCTAAACTCCCTCAGTTCCCCGAGATTGAACTCCACGGGTTCGGTGCTCCCATTGAGGACGATCTCGATTATCCCGCCTGGACCGCCGGAGAAGCGTCCGCCATCGCATTGCGCGCAGTTTCCGGCTTCCGGAATGAACATCCCAAGAAGGCGGTCGAAGAGCTGTTGGGAGCTGCTGCTTTCCCCCGTGGCGTAGCTGCGGAGGTTGGACCCAACTCTCTGACGGCGGTCATTCGGCGTCTTGATAATTCCGCGCGGATCGCGACGATAGCCAGGAGCGCGCGTCAGCGCCGCTTTAGAGCGTGTGCGGCAACTTACATTGCCTGGACATCGGCGACTGGAGAAGATCGAGCTACGACCGACGCCATTACTCGGCGTCAGCAAGCCGGAAGGGCATTTGCGGCTGAAATGTTGGCGCCTAAGGAGGAGCTTCTCGGCCGAGCTTCCCGCTACGGCTTCGACAGTGATGATCTCGAGGAAATCGCGAGCGATTTCGTTTGTCCATATTCGACAATAGCTTGGCAAGCGCATCGGGCCGGGATCGCTCTCAGAGGTGTTGATCTGCCATTTGGTGATCGCATGCGGATCATCTAATCTGGCGCCAGTGTGCGGTTTCGGTAAGGTACCCACTGCCTTCGCAATTCCGAGATGGGTCAGAACCGGAGATCTGACGCGCTTTCGTCCCTCCACTTGGCGCTTTGCGCCCGCCGCTCCTTCAGGCTAAAAGCGGCTTTCGGCCTCTGGCGCCATCACCGCCGAGGCATGAAACCCATAAAATTGCGGCGCGCGGCCGCCAAAACCCCAAACCGCGCCTAGCCGAGGATACGATGGCAGCCATTCCCGACTTCACCCAAATCCCCTTCGCGCCCGCCTCCGCCGCACCGGCGACGCCCGAGCCGCGCGCGTGGATGACGCCCGAGGGGATAGAGGTGCAGAACGTCTACGGCCCCGCCGACATCGCCGGCCTCGGCTTCGTTCATTCCTATCCCGGCCTCGCGCCCTTCCTGCGCGGGCCCTATCCGACCATGTATGTCGCGCAGCCCTGGACGATCCGGCAATATGCCGGCTTCTCGACGGCCGAGGACTCCAACGCCTTCTACCGGCGCAATCTCGCCGCCGGGCAGAAGGGGCTTTCGGTCGCCTTCGATCTCGCGACGCATCGCGGCTACGACTCCGATCACCCGCGCGTTTCCGGCGACGTCGGCATGGCGGGCGTCGCCATCGATTCGATCTTCGACATGCGCACTTTGTTCGACGGCATTCCGCTCGATCAGATGAGCGTCTCGATGACGATGAACGGCGCCGTGCTCCCGGTGCTCGCGCTGTTCATCGTCGCGGCGGAGGAGCAGGGCGTTTCCGCCGACAAGCTCACCGGCACGATCCAAAACGACATCCTCAAAGAATTCATGGTGCGCAACACTTACATCTATCCGCCCTTGCCTTCCATGCGCATCGTCTCGGACATTTTCGCCTACACCAGCAAGCACATGCCGAAGTTCAACTCCATTTCGATCTCCGGCTATCACATGCAGGAGGCCGGCGCCTCGGCCGATCTGGAGCTCGGCTACACGCTGGCCGACGGCGTCGAATATGTGCGCGCCGGCATGGCCACGGGCCTCGACATCGACGCCTTCGCGCCGCGTCTCTCCTTCTTCTTCGCCATCGGCATGAACTTCTTCATGGAGGTGGCCAAGCTGCGCGCCGCCCGGCTGCTGTGGGCGCGGCTGATGAAGGATCTCGGCGCCAAATCCGACAAGAGCCTGACGCTGCGCACCCATTGCCAGACCTCGGGCTGGTCGCTGACCGCGCAGGACGTCTACGTCAATTCGATCCGCACCTGTGTCGAGGCGATGGCGGCGACGCAGGGCCACACGCAATCGCTGCACACCAATGCGCTGGACGAGGCGCTGGCGCTGCCGACCGATTTTTCCGCCCGCATCGCGCGCAACACCCAAATCGTCTTGCAGCAGGAGAGCGGCACGACGCGCGTCATCGATCCCTGGGGCGGCTCGTACTATGTCGAGCGGCTGACGGCGGAGCTGGCCAAAAAGGCCTGGGCGCACATCGAGGAGATCGAGGCGCTGGGCGGCATGGCCAAGGCCATTGCTTTGGGCGTGCCGAAACAGCGGATCGAAGAAGCGGCGGCGAAGACGCAGGCGCGCATCGACACGGGCCAGCAGATCGTCGTCGGCGTCAACAAATATCAGCCGCAGGACGACGTGGCGCCCGACGTGCTGAAGATCGACAATTCGGCGGTGCGCGCGGCGCAATTGGAAAAGCTCCGGCGCCTGCGAGCCGAGCGCGACGAGACGAAGACGCAAGCCGCGCTGGACGCGCTGACGGACGCCGCGACTTCCGGCGCCAATCTGCTCGACCTCGCGGTGAAGGCGGCGCGGGCGAAAGCCAGCGTCGGCGAAATCTCCTTCGCGCTCGAAAAGGTCTTCACGCGTCACAAGCCCAAGGCCAACGTGATCTCCGGCGTTTACGCGCGCGAGGCGGGCCCCGACGCGCCGGCGGTGAACCGCGTGAAAGGCATGACCAAGGCTTTCGAGGAAAACGAGAGCCGCAAGCCGCGCATTCTCGTCGCCAAAATGGGCCAGGACGGCCACGACCGCGGGCAAAAGGTGATCGCCTCGGCCTTTTCGGATCTGGGCTTCGACGTGGTGATCGGCGATCTCTTCGCCACGCCGGAAGAGGTCGCCAAGCGGGCGGCGGAGGAGAACGTGCATGTCGTCGGCGTCTCGACGATGACCGCCGGCCATCTGACGCTGACGCCGCAATTGCGCGACGCGCTGGAGAAGGCCGGGCGTGGCGACATCATGATGGTCGTCGGCGGCGTCATCCCGAAACAGGATTTCCAGGCGCTCTTCGACGCCGGCGCCAGCGCGATCTTCCCGCCCGGCACCAATATTCCGGAGGCGGCGGAAAGACTGCTGCACGAATTGAACGTTCGCCTGGGCTATGCGCAGCGGGAGACGCGGTAGAAGCCGGTCATACGCAGGGCGCAACCGCGCAACGAAATTGTGCGAGCGCCGCGCGACGAGCCGTGAAGTCGAGGCGTCGGCGGCGCCCGCAGGGCCACCGGATGAGGGCTCTTGCGTCAAGTATCGAAGTCGGGCCTGGCGCCGCGCGGGACTCGGCCTCGTTCATGGTTGATCCGTCTTCTTGCCGCCCTTGCGCGGCTTCGGCTTCTTCAATGAATTCACCGATTTCGTCGCCGCCTCGAAATCATCGTCGACGCGGCGCGGCCCAGCGTCCAGCGCTTGTATTTGTCGTATTCCATTTCCGCTTTCGCTTTCGCGTCGTCGGCCGGCGGGTTCTTCAGCCGCTCGTCGTCCATCGCGAATCCCTTGACCAGGAATTCGCTCAAGCGCGCCGTCGCCCATTGGCGAAACTGCGTGCCGCGATGGCTGCGCACGCGATAGCCGACGGCGAGGATCACAGCGAGGTTGTAGTGGTTGGTTTCGTATTATTTTCCGTCGGTTGCAGTTATCCGGAAATTCCGGACAACTGCCTCGGGGGGTGAGTTCGCCCTCCCTAACCCTCCCCCGCTGCGCGGGAGAGGGAACGCGCCCCAACGGCATGAGCCGGGGTCTCGATGAAGCGCCGAATCTGCTCCCGCGAAGCGGGGGAGGGGAGGGGAGGGGTGGGGTGGGGGCCGGCGTCGCGTCGATTCGAACGACGCGCGCAGCGGGCCACGGCAAGCAAGCATCGCGGAGGGCATAAGAAACCGAAGCGGTTCCGGGAGCCGCGGCGGCCCATCCGACCTCGCTTCGCGAGGCCACTTTCTCCCACAAGCGGGAGAAGGGACGCGCCCTTGCTCTTTGGGTTTTCGTAATCGCACGACATCAAATTTGAATCTTGCGGCGTCCCTCCTTCTCCCGCTTGCGGGAGAAGGTGGCCCTCGCGTCAGCGAGGGTCGGATGAGGGCGGTGGCGGTTCCCAACCACGAAACCCGTGTGACTCCCATAGGGCCGCGAGGAGGGGCGGTCGAATCGTCGTTCATGCGGGGATTTCCTCTGACAATTCGGGGCTCACGCCGCGCGCCGCAGCGCGAAGGTCTTGCCGTCGCTCGAATGGACGTGGCCTAGGCGCGCGAGGGACGCCAGCACGCGGGCGATCGTGGCTTCCGCCTTTGCGCCTTGACGAAACGTCTTGGCCAGCGCCGCCGCGTCGAGCGGCTTTTCGGCTCGCATGAGCGCGGCGAAGACGGCCGCCGTGCGCTCCAAATCGTTCGTCGGGAAGAGCGGCTTTTGCGCCTTGGCCTCATTGGCGAGCGTCACTGCCAGTTGCGCGCCCTCTTCAACTGCGGCTTGCGTGTCGACGACGCCGGCGCGCGGGCGTTGATAGTCGGGACGAAGCCAGCGAATGAGGCCGCGCTTTTCTTCCGCCGCGCGCTCGGCGTTCAATTTGACGAGGCGCGCCAAAATCTCTTCGTCGGACAGGGTTTCGGGCCAGCCATAGGCCTCTGCAACGAGACGATCGAGCTTGTCGTGCAATTCCGGGTGCGAACCAAAGTTGTGCGGTCAAGCGGCGTGGTTTTTTGATTTGGGGGCGTTGTCGTTGGCGGCGTCGGGTTTTTGGGCGAGGTTCCGCCAATAGGCGTCCCAGGCGCCGTTGATGCGCAG
>Ga0265328_10001174_pt1 | contig 12109 bp, 7 predicted proteins | sample 41624metaG_FD_202086 | JGI IMG/M metagenome (GOLD analysis project Ga0265328, IMG submission 202086) | Rhizosphere microbial communities from Carex aquatilis grown in University of Washington, Seatle, WA, United States - 4-16-24 metaG | ecosystem: Host-associated > Plants > Roots > Rhizosphere >...
GAGATGGCGCGCCTCTTCAAAATTCACCGTGCGACCATCTCGCGCTTCGTCTCCCAAGCACGCGCCGCCGAAAAACCAGCCTCAAAACCTTAGCGTACGATTTGGGGAAGATTCCACGATGACCCCATCGAGGGCGCTCGCGACGGCGCCCTGCGTCTTGATGGCCGTTTGTCCGACGAAGCCGGCGACGAGCCCGGCGCGATCGACTTCGACGAGATGGCCTTTTTCGAGATAGGCGAGACCGGCCAGAATCTCGCCCATGAGCCGGGCGACGGTCGTCTTTCCCGTGCCGGGATTGCCGAGGAAGACGCAGTGCAGGGCGGTGGGCGTCGAAACCAGCCCATGCCGCCGGCGCGCGCGATCGGCCTCCAGCACATCGATCAGCTTCTTCACTTCCGCCTTCACATCGGCCAGTCCGACGAGCGCGTCGAGTTCGGCGAGAACCTCTGGCAGCGGCCGGACGCGCGGCCTGCTTTGAGCGTTCGCGGGGCGGAGAACGGCGCCCTGAGCTTGCGCTCGCCACAGCCGCCAGCCGGCGACGCCAATGCAGCCCATCAAGACGACACCGGCATAGGCCTGAAACAGCAGCAGCACACCGCCAAGCAGCGCGAGAGCGACCACGACGCCAAACACGCCCCCGAGCAGGCGTTCGACCGCGCCGTCCCCGGTCATGCGCCCTCAATCGGGGCTTTATGAAACCGGCTGGCCTCGACTTGTCCGCGCATGTCCGGCCGGCGAAAATAGATCGCCCTGCCGGAGCGCAGGGGTTTCGCGCCGCGCAGGATGACGAAGGCTTCGTCGGCGCGGGCGTCATGGAGCAGCTCGTCCGGCTTGATCAAGGCGCGGCGGATTTCCGAACGGTTTTCGCTGCGGCCGGAAGAGTTGGAGGCGTAGGCGCCGCCGACACGACCCGAGGCGTTGACGCTATCGCCCAGACTCGTCGCCATGACGCCATGCTCGCCGCACATGCTTGAGAGTTCGCGCGCAGTTTCGGGGTCCTGGATGGCGGCAAACAGCCGCCAGGAGGTCGAGTCGTACCAGGCCTGCTTGCCCTCGCGCCCCCATTGCTCGACGAGCTGGCCGAGCGATTGATAGAGGAGGAGGAGGGTAATGCCATATTTACGGCCGGCATCGCGGGCCTGTTCGAGCACGCCCATGTAGCCAAGGCGAGAAACCTCATCGAGCAGGAACAGGATGCGGCCCTTCACGGCGCCGTCCGCCTCGTAAGCGGCGTTGAGCAGCGCGCCGATGATGACGCGGCCGAGAGCCGGCGTCGCCTGCAAGGTTTTCAGTGGGATTTGAACGAAGACAGTCAGCTTGCCGCCGGTAATCTCAATGGCCTTAAAGGTGTCGCCGGAGACGAGATCGGCATAGGCCGGCGTCGACAGCCATCGCGTGTCGCGGGCGGCGTTGGCGTAGACGCCGGAAAAAGTCTCAGCGACGAGGCCCATCAGCGTGCCGGCGAGATCGCGGGCCATGGCGGAAGAGGAAGTCGCATGAATGCGCTGAAGGACTTCGCGCAGCCCGTCTTCGGGCGTGATTAAAACTTGCCGCAGGCGCCGTAGAGATTTCTCCCGGGGAGAAAGGGTCTCGTCCCAGAGAATGTCGGCGAGGACACAGGCGATCAGCGCCTTGCCGCTGTCCTTGAAGAAATGCGCGCCGGACGCCGTGCGCTCGCGCTGTCCGCTTTCGCCGGCGATCCAGCCGACGACGGCCTCGACATTGGATTCGGCGAGCGGCGAGCCGGTATCGATCCAGTCGAGAACATTGAAGGCGCCGGCGGCGGCGTCATTGGGATCGAGCGTCACGACACGGCAGCCCATGCGCTCGCGAGCCTTGTGCACCATTGGCCCAATCTCGCGCGAGGGATCGAGCACGACGGCGGCGCCGGTCCAGGTCAGCATCGTCGGCACGCCGACCGAGGTGGTCTTGAAGCCGCCCGAACCCGCGATGACGAGGGCATGGGTCGACCCCGAGCGGCAGGGATCGATCAACAGCGGCGCGGAGCCGCCCTGTCCCCAGGAACGCTCGTTCGACGGATCGAAGGGGCGGGACGCCACGCGGTCCTGATCGACGCGGTAAGCTTCGCCGACGACGATACCGCCGAATTCCGGGTCCGTTCCCGGAAAAAGCTTTTTGGCTTCTTTCATCGACAGCCAATCGGCATGGCCGTGATTGTCGGACGAGGCGCGGGTCAGTCCCTTGGTCGGCTTGCCCAACATGTCGCCGCGCAAGAGTCCCGCGCCGATCGCCAAGGCGAGTCCGCCAAAGCAGAAGGCGGCGACGACGCCGGGATCGATGGCGTTGATCACCGCGAACGGGGTGACGCCCGTTGCGAGATGCTTCAGCGAGATTTGCCGGGCATAGGGCGCGAGGCGTTCGACTTCCGGCCAGACGGTCAGACCCGTGGCGATTGCGACGCCGACGCCGCCGGCATAGGCCATGACGCGCCCGGCGAGTTGCATGCGGTAGGCGACGAGCGCCGCGATCATCAGAGCGACCGGCCCGGCGAGGGCGACGGAGGGCCAGGCGCGATAGGCGAGAACGTAGCCCGGATCGGCGGCGCCATGAAACGTCAGCAGCACTTCGCGCCAGGCGATATTGGAGCCGCGCCAGGCGAACCAAAACAGCCACAGCGGCCAGAGCGCGATGACGAGTCGCAGACTCGCGCGGACGAGATCATAGCCAATGCGAGAGATCACGAGACCGCCGCTGTGTCGCTCTTGTTGTCGATTTTGGCGTCGCTCTTTCCGGAAAGGCCACCCACCAAGGACGGAGCGGACGCCGGCGGCGAAGGTTGTGGAACTGGCGCAGCGGCCGGAGCCGAGACGCGGCGCACCGAGCCGCCATGTTCATTCGCCAGCGCCAACACCTCTTCGTAACGGGCGAGGCCTTCCCAATGGCGCATGACCTTATTCCAGCGCATGCCAGCGGCGCGCAGGGCCGTCGCGACCGGGGCGGGCTGGGAGAAGGGCAGCGAGAGAACGAGCGGCTCCTTGTCGGCGTCGCGGGCTTTGGCTTCCCCCGCGAAGGCTCGGCCGCCAATCGTCTCCCAGCGTGCGACTTCGCTGGCGTCGGTCGCCTTCTTCGCGGCCTCTAACAGCGCGCCATAGAGCGCATTGGCGGGAAGGGCGGCGAGGCCGGCCTTTTCAATGAGCGCGCCGGTTTCGATGAGGCGGCGCGTACGCGCTTTGCGCTCATCGTCTTTGATCTTGCTCTCGGCGAGTTGCAGCTTGGCCTTTTGTTGTTCAAGGCGTTGCAGGCGTTCGGCGAGGGAGGTTGCGGCGTTCGCGGCTTTTTTTGATGATTTAGCAATTGGTTTGTTCAAAGCGCGTCTCCTTCGTATCCGTTTGGTCAAGCTCCGAAAGAACGACTTCGCTGCTGACGAGCGCTGCGTGTTTTTGCTTTCTTCTTGGAATATGTTTTTTGTTTGGCGTGAGCGTTGCTTTTAAGTCTTTCCCACAGCGCACCACTAATCATAGCTAGCACTAAAAACCGCGAAGCGGGTTCTGGACGACGAGCGGAGCAAAGGAGTGCAGACGCAATATGCGTTGCTGCGCAACGCTGCTTGTCAGATGGCAGGAGCTGTGCAATTCTGCTGCGATGGCTATCGCTTTCGCACGAGCGCGCTACATCTCACGCTCGACAGGCGGTTCGGCGGCGCGTTCGGCCGCGTATAACGCGCGTGCCGAGATCGGCGACGAGCGCACGGGCGAGGTTTTCTACTTCAAACACCGCGACGCGCCCGAGCACCACGAGGTGCTGTTGCCGGACGGCGCGGATGAGAAATTTGGCGACGCCGCAACTCTGTGGAACGCGGCGGAGGCGGCGGAGCGGCGCAAGGATTCCCAAGTCGCCCGCGAAATCGTCATGGCGTTGCCGGCGAACGCCGAGGTTTCCGACGAAGATCGGGTCGAACTGGCGCGCTCTTTCGCGCGGGAGCATTTCGTCGCCAAAGGGCTTGCGGTTCAGCTCGACGTTCACGCGCCGCACGGGGGCGATCTGGAGAGCGAGCGCGCCAATTGGCACGCGCATCTTCTTATTACGACCCGTCGCATCGAGGGCGATCGTCTGTCCGCGACGAAGGCGCGCGATCTTGCGCCGGACATTCGGCAGGCGGGCGCGCGGAGCTTCGTCGCGGAGGGCGAAGAGTGGGGCAAGCTATGGCGGGAGCATCAGGACCGCTATTTTCTGGCGCATGGGATCAATGTGCGGGTCGACGCCACGGCGACGCATGCGCAGGAACATATTGGGCCGTTGCGCATGCGGGCGGCCGAGAGCGAGGCCAACGAGCGGGCGAAGGAAATCGCGCGCGCCAATGCCGAGGCGGCGCGTGATCCTGCAAAAGTGCTGGAGGCGCTGACCCGCAACAATGCGACCTTCTCGGAGCGCGACCTCGATCGCTATCTCGCCAAGCACATTGTCATTGATGCGGAGAGGTTGAGCATTAGGGAGAAAGTGCTCGGGGGCGAGGAGACGTTTCCCCTGTTCGAGCGCGAGACCGGCGAGGCGACCGGGCGCTTTACGACGCGGACGGTGCGGGCAGAGGAGCGCGAGGCTTTGCAAGAAGCGCGGGCGCTCGCCGACGCGCGCCATCATAAGCCCGCGCCAGAGTCGGCCAAGGCTCGCGCGCTGGCGGGGAAGTCTCTGCGCGAGGATCAACGCGCGGCGTTCGACCACGCGACGGGCGAGGGCGGGCTCAAAATCGTCGAGGGGCGCGCTGGCACCGGCAAGAGCTTTACGCTCGCCGCCATCCGCGACGCGCATCAGGCGCAGGGGCGCGCCGTCATCGGCCTCGCGCCGACCAACAGCGTCGCCGAGGATTTGAAGTCCGACGGGTTTGCCCGCGCTTCGACCGTGCATGCCGAATTGTTCCGCCTCAAGAACGGCCGCGCGATTTGGGACAAGAGCACGGTCGTCATCGTCGACGAGGCGGCGATGCTCGATACGCGCGTCACCCGCGAGCTTTTGGTCGAGGCGCGGCGCGGCGGGGCCAAGCTCATTCTTGCCGGCGATGATCGTCAGTTGGCGTCGATCGAGCGCGGCGGGTTGTTTTCGGAGCTGAAGCAGCGGCACGGCTCGGCTGAAATCACCGAGGTGACCCGGCAAAAAGTCGATTGGCAGCGCCAGGCGGCGCGCGACTTGGCCGAGGGGAATTTTGCCGAGGCCGTGTCCGCTTTTGCGAAGAACGGCGCGATCCACTGGACCGAGAAGCAGGACGGCGCGCGAGAGGCGCTTGTGGAGCGGTGGCGGCAGGACACGGCGCGCGACCCTCAGGCGACGCGCTTCGTCTTCGCCTACACCAACAAGGACGTGAACGCGCTCAACGCCGAATTGCGCGCGGCGCGGCGGGAGAGAGGCGAGCTATCGGGCGAGGACGTGCGCTTCGAGACCAAGCACGGCGCCGCAATGTTCGCGGTCGGCGATCGGGTGCAGTTCACCGACACGCTCAAGGGCGCGAAGATCTACAACGGCAATGTCGGGACGATCACCGGCCTCGACGCGCGCACCGGCCTATTGCAGGCCCAGCTCGACGGGCCGCAGGGCACGCCGGGGCGCGAGGTCGTTTGGTCGGCGTCCGAGTTCGACGGTTTTCGCCACGGCTATGCCGGCACGATCTACAAAGGCCAGGGCAAGACGCTCGACCACACCTATCTCTATCACACCGAGCATTGGCGACAGGCGGCGAGCTATGTCGCGTTGACGCGCCAGCGCGAGTCCGCGACCATCTTTGTCGCGCGGGAGACCGCGCGCAATCCAAAGCAGCTCGCGTGGCAGATGGCGCGCGGCGAGGTGAAGTCGGCGTCGCTCGCCTGGGCGACCCGGGACGAACTGGCGCCGGCGGTGCGCGCCAAGGCCGAAGCGGCGGAGGCAAGGGCGGGGGAAAAGCCGATGACGGACGCGGTGGTGAAGGCGGCGCCCGTGTCGCCGAGCGAGGCGGGTCGGACGGCGGAGCCCGCGACGGCCGCGCGGGCGCGGGTTGAGCGACAGGCGGGCGTCGGCGAGGGGAGCATCCCGGGCCGGGACCGCGCGCTCAAAGAGCCGCGCGCGGAAAAGTCGCCGCCGCGTGAACAGCCCGATTGGCTGATTGCGCCGCGCGTGTCGCCGGACGGGCGCGACAGTCTTGGGCGCGGGCTGGACGCGCAAAGCGTTTCTGCCTTCGTTTCGAACGACAAGGCCGTTCAGCGCGAGCGGCAGGGGCTTTCGACCTGGTTGCAAACCGCCTATCGCGATCCGAGCGAGGCGACGAAGCGGCTCGACGCGCTTGTGGCGCGCGACGGGTTCGCCAGCGCCGCGCGTCGCATCGAGCGCGATCCGGCGCAGCTCGGCGACTACGCCGGCAAGACCGGGCTGTTCGCCGGCGGCGCCGCGAAAGAGGTGCGGGCCAACGCCTTGCGCGTCGCGGAAGCGATCGGGCCGGGGCTCGCGCGACTCGGCGAGGCAGAGGCGTCCACGGCGCGCGATTATCGCGCAGGCGTCGAGAAGCAGTTGCAGGCCGATGCGACCGGGATTCCAAAATTATCCGAGCGCGCGCAGGCAGCGATCGGCGGGGTGGGGGCGGCCAAAACCGACAAGGAGCGCGCCGAGGCGTGGACGGCGACGACGAGCGACAAGGCCGTCGCCGGCGAGCTCAAGGCCTTCGCGGCGGCCGTCGAGAAGCGGTTCGGAGAAGACGGCGTGCGCGCCATGGTCCGAGCCGAGCAGGTTGGCGGGAAGGCCTTCGAGGGCGGCGCGTCGGTCGCGCCGGCAGAGCGGCAGGCGGCGGCCGAGGCCGGACGCGCCATGGTGGCGGTCAAGAGCGGCGAGCGGGCGGTCGAGAAGGTCGCTCAAGCAGAGCGCGTCGCCGAAAGGGCGACACAGGGCGCGCGGCTAAAACCCTGAGCGGACCGGCTGCGATTTCTCGGCGAGAATGTCTTCGGGACTGCCGCCTTCGATTTCGAAGGCGGTGTCGAACCACAATGCGCCGACGCACCAGCTTTCGGCGATGAACAGCGCTTGCAGCCATAGCCACGGACAATGCGCCGAGACTTGCTCGGCCATTCTCACCAGCATCGTCGCGCCCGGATGATCGCCCATATCGGCTTTCACGGCGGCGAGCGCTTCGGTCGGATTCTCGTAGAGCGCGCGAAGAGTGGTCGCAGCGATCTTCGGGATGGCGCCGGCGGGTCCCGCCGCAGCCATTCCTCTACCCCAACCGTTGATGCACAACGCGGCCAGAAAGGCGCTACGGGCGCGGTCCGCATTCGGATGATGGGCGAAGGCGTCCCTCACCAATTCCGCCGCCTTCATATGACCGAGTTCGTCGAAAATGCCATCGATCAGCAGCGGATTGGGGAGCGGAGCACCTTGGTGGCGATCGACGCCGAAGACCGCCGGCAGAAACAGAAACGACGCGCGCTTCGCCGCGATTTCCTCGAAATAGCGCTTCATTCGAACCGCGCCCTCCGAGCGCGGCAGTTCGCCGACGATCAACGCGCCAAGCGCCGGGGCGTCTTTGTAGCCGAGCCAGGCCCGATCGCGGATGTGACGCAATATCTCGAAATGGCCGTTCGCCCTGCCCTGTCCCTCCTTCGCCGTAAAAACATAGGCGAGCATGATGAAGAGGTCCCGGGGGATTTCCGACTGCGGTTCCTGGACGATCTCGTCGGCAAGGTCGATCATCGTATCGAAGAACGGCTTCACGTCGACCAGGGCGTCGCCGCGTCGTTGCATCCGCCATATCTTGAAACGGGTGAGCAGGCGGATGACTGGATTTGGCATGTTTTTGTGGCCCCGTGTCACCGAGTTTCAACGCAGATGTATTTGGTGGGGATATTTCGTGATTCCAGCTATTTGTTGGCGAGCGACCACGGGCGTTTGCCGCTCATGGAGCGGCCTCGGGAATGCTGCAAAAACTCAACACTTCTGGACGTGTCCCGCCCATAAGCGACGGGTCAGGGCGGGTCAGGCTCTGCTAACGGGGTGCCGACGGGGCGCCGTGGGGTTTTGAGAGATCGCGCCTGATGCGCAAAGGCCGCCCGGAGGCGGCCTTGGGGTGGTTCCATAAAACGGGTTCCGCGAATCTCGCGGCGAGCGAAAGCCGCGCCATCGATCACGGCGCGAAGCGAAGTCTTACACCGCCCTTCACCGCGTCGCTTTCGCGTTGCCACATGTAGTTGAAGCCCGACGACGCAGCAGGTCGATAGAGCGACGCCGTGTCCCACCATGTGTGCTCATAAGCGACGAAGAAGGACGGAATCGCCCCGAAGGCCAAGGGGCTAACGGGCAACATCCATTCCGCACCGCCGCCAAGCGTGTAGCCGGGCGTCGTCACGCTCGCATCGGTCGGGTAGCCGCCAGCGAAGTTGATCTGGAGCCTTTGACCGGCGACACTCACGCCGGTCTGCCCATACAACAAAAGGCTTGGCGTCGCGAGGAAGCCAGCGCGTGCTTGCAGGGAGCCTGTGGAGTTGATCGTCGAAGCGATGGAATTGGCGTTGTAAGGGAAAGTGTGGACGACGCGGTCGTTCATGAAGGTTCCGTCGAGGACGAAACCGACGACGACATTGTTTCCCCATGGCTGCCAATTGTAACCGAAGTTGACGCCGCCCCCGAAGCTGCCGCCGTTGTCGTTGAACGCGTTGGTGTGAAGGCCGGTGAAGGCGTCGAATTCATTCGTGCCGACGCGGCTCCAAGACCCCGCGAGCTGCCCGCCGATGAAGGGGCCGGTCCATGAGGTCTGAGTGCTCGGTGCAGCCGGAGGTGGACACGGGACACGAACGAAATTGCGCCCTCCATATGAGACGTGATTGGGATCGGGGTTGCTGGCGTAGGGGTTTGGGCCCGCTCCTGTTGAGCTCCAGCCAGGAGGGCCGAGAGGGGCCGGGTTTCCTGTTGCGGCGTCTATCCAACCACCATCGGGGAGCTTAACGAAATTGCGCCCTCCATATGAGACGTGATTGGGATCGGGGTTGCTGGCGTAGGGGTTTGGGCCCGCTCCTGTTGAGCTCCAGCCAGGAGGACCGAGAGGGGCCGGGTTTCCTGTTGCGGCGTCTATCCAACAATAGGTGGTGGTCTGAGCGAAGGCGGCCTTGCTGACGCCCGTCGCAGCAATCAGCGCCGCTCCAGCGACCACGGCATTCCGCGAGACCGTCCTCATGAGCATTGCAAGCTCCTCTTCCAATTTCCAGATCATCTCGTCTATATTCGCTGACGGAACGCAAGGGCGACCGTCGAGTCCTCCTCTCAGAGGCAGAGGTAGATGCACATGAGCGCCGCACGCCCATGTGGCGCGCGAATTGTTGTCATCGCGCCAAACGGCAGAGACACCGAACATCCTAACTACATCAGTTCATGTGAAGGTAGTCTGTGCTCGCCGCACCTCCGTACGCACCGCCAGAACGTAGCCGTTGGGATTGGTGGGGTCTTCTTTCACGTCAAACCGCGGTCGCAGTGGTACAAACAAGTGCGCTCCATACTGCCAGTTGGTTGGCCAGTAACACGCATCGTTACGCACATTGCGCATCATGAACGAATTCGCGAACGTGAACTGAGGCGCGGTTGGATTTATATGCGCGTTTGGCTGTGGAGCAACCGTGCGCTCGAAGGGCACTTGACTTTCGCCCACCCAACTGACGCAAGCCAGAGGCTCTTTCATCCCCAGGACTCTCTGAAGCTTTTGCGCGGGCCCGGGCGCTAAAGCGCTTATGTGTTCAGGATTGCTACCGTTGTTCCAGTCCTTGCCCACCGGGTCTAATGGTAAAGGGTTCTTGCCAGGCGCAGCGATCGCCCAAGTTACGTATGATGTAACGGGCTCATTCCATGCGGGCCACACAGTGACGTGATTGACTAAAAGGCTTGGCAAAGCTCCTGGGTCGAGTTCGTCGATAATCCAGTCCGTCAATAATAGCCCAGCCTCAATCACAAGCTTCGACGCTGCTCCTGCAACCCCAGACACAGGGAGCCCAGACTGGCCTGCGGCGTCCGCCCCCGCCTGCAACCACTTTTCGAGCAGCGCTTCGATTTTCTTTTTTGTATCGTCCTTGTTCAGCTCGTCCTTAATGAGTGATTTGATTTTTTCCCATTCGATCGTCCCGACGTGCTTCGGCTTGATCCTGAGTGAATGCAGATGTGCAACCACGCCTTGTTCGATAAGATATGCGCGGTCATCAGGTGGCCAGTAATCTCGAGTTTTATCAGTCCAAGTTTCCGTGACAAACCCCTGCTGGGTTGGGTGATTTGCTGGAAGCAGGTCGTACCCGCCCGAGACTTCGATCAAGGCGACTCGGTCACCATTACTCTCTGACGGCTGATGACAATAGAGGTCACTCTCGTTATCGATGCGGATTAACGGAAGCCACTCAGCAGTAGTCCATCCCCAGTAGTCCAGGCCGTCAGCACCATGTACGAACTCCGCCGGCCCTCGTCCAGTCGTATAATGCTTACCACTATTGTTTGTGCTGGCTTTTTCTTCAGGCGTCACGCCACGTCTTCGAATATCGTCTCCGACTGCGTCGTTCATGTCCTCAACCAGTGAGGTAGCTGCGCGGACGGGCAAAACGACTTTCTGTGTGATGTCAGCGAAGGCACGCTGTATGGCGTTAAAATATTTAGCATGAGTCATTTGCCAGGACGGAGTGCTTCCTCCGAGAGATTCGGAGAAGCTCTTCCCAAGTTGTTGCAAAATAGTGTCACTTGGACCTGTGGAAAGACGATGTAGCTCTGCAGACAGACGCCCAAAACTCTCCGGGCCGGGAGTGTTTTGAATTGCGCCGGCGATTCGTCCAGCAGCCTGTAAAAGGTCAGGAGAAATCGCGCGCAATGCTGATCGGAGAGCCGCATCCTCGAGTTCGATATAGCGCGCAACCGCGTTGGCAACCGCAGGGTCAGCAGTTGCGAGACGTGTTATCAAGTGCAAATTTCCGAGCCAATCCATGCGGGAAGCCAACGTGCCAATTCGCGCAATAATGTCCCTTAGCTCGGTGAGTATAGTATTCTCGGCCGCTGTCGAGCTAGCGGTGTCGCCAACCTCCTTTAAAATTGATGTTGCTTTATAGAGATTGTCGAGACGTAGGGCTTCCTGGACGCGTCGCAACTGATCGGTAGTAATCTCCTGAATATTTGCGTCACGCATCAGCGCATCGGTTTGCTTCGCAACAGCGACCGCTTTCAAGGGGTCTATACCCCCGCGAATTGCGCTGCCGAGGGCAAGGTCAGTGCTCCATGCACTACGGTCGCCCTGGGAGTTGATCACGATGGGCATTTTGCCCCCATTTGCCCGAGATGGCTGATTTGAGAGATAAACCAAGTTACAGCCTTCAGTATATCACATCTCTCACTAGGGCGCGCGTTGATTCCGACCCACCTCGGTTGTCAGCGAGGCCAACATGCCTCATCTCAAAAATCAAGAGTTTCGTTCCAGCATTAGGCCATTGATTTGTAAGGGCCTCTCTGTTGCACAAGTCTGCTACAGAATGAAACCATGATCCACGGCTACGCCAGAGTTTCGACGGACGGCTAGAGCGTTGACGCGTAGTGAAGCAGCTTCGCGCCGCCGGAGCCGCGAAGGTGTTTCGCGAGACGGCCAGCGGAGCCAAAGACCGAGCGGCGCGCCGGCGAATTCCGCCTCGCGTCGCACGAACTTCGGATGGCGCCTGAATTCCTAGCGTGTCCCGCCGCGCGCGGCGGGGCGCGCTCTCGTCAATGGCGCCGCTTCGCGTCTCCACCCTTCAGGCTTCGATCGCTCACGCATTCATGCGCTGCTCCGCAGCCGTGAGTGCTTAGGGGCTCTGCCCCTCGGCGCGCGTCAAGAACAAAACCCCGACTTTCGCGGCATAAACGGTCCCCCTACCGCCCGCGAGCGGGCGGCAGGTTCCCCCATTTATTCCACGTTCGGGATTTTGTTCCTGACGCTTGCACACCCCGCGTTCGCCACGTGGCAGAGGTGCAGCAGCAGCTGCACCTCTTGACCACGAAGGGAGCGCAGGAAATGACCGAGAAACAAGACGTTTACAGCCGGGTTACCGACAAAATCATCGCCGACATCGAGGGCGGCAATCTCACATGGTTGCAGCCCTGGCAGGCCGGGCACAAAGCCGGGCCGGTGTCGCGCCCGTTGCGCGCCGGAGGC